>Ga0101944_10004787_pt1 | contig 16263 bp, 13 predicted proteins | sample DewCreD2012metaG_FD_75245 | JGI IMG/M metagenome (GOLD analysis project Ga0101944, IMG submission 75245) | Hot spring sediment bacterial and archeal communities from British Columbia, Canada, to study Microbial Dark Matter (Phase II) - Dewar... ...
TGATGGTCTTTGTGTGCGTTTTCCCGTCCCGCTCGACAACGAATTCGTGCGTCTTGTCCTCGCCCTTCTGGATGAGCGCGTGGAGCTGTCCGATGTGGCGCAGCTTTTCGCCGTCAATGCTCACCAGAATGTCTCCGGCGCGGATGCCCGCTTTATCCGCGGGGCTGTCCGGAGTGACCTTGCGCACCTTGAGCGTGCGTTCGTCCGGGGCCGCCATCACGCCGATGAGCCATTGCTCGGGCGTGCGCACGCGCGTCTTGCGCGGCTTGAAAGTTTTCTTCAAAGTCTTGAAATCGCGTTTGAGCGTGAGGGTGACGGATTCGCCCCCGTTTTCCTGCATGAGCTGCTCGAAGTGCGCGACATTCCTCACCGGCTCTCCGTTGACTGCGACGATGGTGTCGTCTTTCTTGACGCCCGCGTCTCCCGCGGGCTTGCGCGGGTCCACCACATAGCTGGCCACAACCGCGGAGTCTTTCTGAATGTACGGCTCGAGGGCGCTGTATTCCACGGGCAGGGTGCGGGACACGCCCCATATCAGCGGGATGCCGATCAGCAATATCAGCGCCAGCGCGAAATTCATGAACGGCCCGGCGAAAATCACCGAAATTTTGGCCCATGCGGGCTTGACGCGCAGGCTCTTGTGCCGCAGGTTCACGGGCACATCGTCGTCCTCTTCGCCAATGAGCTTCACATAGCCGCCGATGGGAAACGCGCACAGCTTGCAGTAGGTTTCGCCCCACTGGAACCCGAACAGGGCCGGCCCCATGCCCAGCGCAAACTCGGTGGCGCCCACGCCCACAATTTTGGCCATGAGAAAATGCCCGAGTTCGTGCAGAAAAATCACAATTCCGAACGCCACCACGATCTGGATGACGAGTCTGCCGATGTCAAATGCGTTCAGTAAAAAATTCTCCATGAAAACACCGCGTGCGCGCGTGCGCGCGAACCTTCCATTTCAGTGACATACACATTTCTAAAATAGCGGAAAGCCCGGCGGGTGTCCAGCCGGGCGCGCTTACTGTCCGGCGACACGGACCAGGTGGTATTTCTTTTTGCCGTGCCGCAGCACCATGATGGAATCCGCCAGCAAATCCGCCGCGCCCGCCACGCGATCCGCGTCTCCGGCCCGCTCGTTGTTCAGATACACGCCGCCCTGATCAATGAACCGCCGGGCTTCGCCCCTGGACTTGCACAGCCCGGTCTCGGTGAGCAGATCCACCAGGGGCATGCCCTGCTGCACGCGGCTGCGCGGAACCTCGCTCGACGGCACATCCTTGAAGATGTCTTCAAGTTCCTTTTTTCCGAGGCCGGAAAGCTCGCCGCCGAACAGGGCATTGCTCGCGCGCAGGGCTTTTTCCAAGCCCCCGGCGCCATGCACGGTGCGCGTCAGTTCCGCGGCCAGGGTTTTCTGCGCCGCGCGCTCATGCGGTTTTTCATCGTGCGCCGCGCAGATCGCCGCGATCTCCTCGACATTCAAAAATGTGAAGATGTACAGAAACCGCTTGGCGTCTTCGTCGGGCTGATTGAACCAGAACTGGTAGAACTGGTACGGCGAGGTGCGCTCGGGGTCGAGCCACACGGGGTTGCCCTCGGACTTGCCGAATTTCTCACCGGACGCGGTGGTGAGCAGCGGGAATGTGATGCCATAGGCCTGTGCGCCGCGCACCTTGTGGATCAGGTCCATGCCCGCGGTGATGTTGCCCCACTGGTCGTTGCCCCCGCCCTGGATGGTGCACTGGTATTCGTCGTACAGATGCAGGAAGTCGAAGGCTTGCATGGTCATGTAGCTGAACTCGGTGAAGCTGATGCCCTGCTCGGACGCCAGGCGCTTTTTCACGGATTCTTTGCTGATCATGTAGTTGATTGTGAAATGCTTGCCCACATCGCGCAGCCAGTCAATGAACGACATGCCCGAAATCCAGTCGTTGTTGTCAATCATGCGCGCGGGGTTTTCGCCCTCGAAGGACAGGAACCGTTCGAGCTGCGCTTTCACGGCGCGGGCGTTTTGCGCCACCTGATCGAGGGTGAGCAAATTGCGCTCCTCGGACTTGCCGCTGGGGTCGCCCACCATAGCTGTTGCGCCCCCGACCAGGCACAGCACGCCGTGGCCGTATCTCTGGAAGTGGGACAAGGCGATGATGGGCATCATGTGCCCCACATGCAGGCTGTCCGCGGTGGGATCGAAGCCAATGTAAATTACGGCTTTTTCGCTGCGCAGGCGGTCCGCCAGCGCCGGGTCGGTTATCTGCGCAATCATCCTGCGCGCTTCAAGTTCGTGAATTACGGATTCCATGTCCAGGCTCTCCCCTTGGCGTTGCAAGGCCGGAAGGAATGAATTCCGGCCCGTTAAATCATAATCAAGAAACAGCCCGCGCGCAAAACAAACCGGGCCGGTGTGATCGGAATTGCGTTTGATATTGTCAAAACCGGGAAAAACCAGATCAAGCGCCGCGTGTTCGTGTCCGTGGGCGCGGACCGGAAACGCCAGGCGCGCGCAGCCGGCTTCACCGAGAGAGAGAGCCCTCCGGCGCAGCGGATTCTTGCGAGGCCGCCCGCCGCTTCGAGCAACACCCCGTTCCGGGCTTGAATTCCACTTCAGCCACAATTGAAAAGCCGTTTGGATCCGGTTTGGTGTATCGGGCATAAGCCCGCGCACACGCGCAGGATCATTCATTAAAAAGAAACGCCGGGCGCGCACGGCCCGGCCAGCAAGGTGACAATCATGGCACAGATACTGGTTGACCTCAAAGATGTCATCCGCGCGCTGAATGTGGACGAAGCCACGCTGGCGCGGCTGATCCGTGAGGACAAGCTGCCCGCGTATGCGTTCGAGGACCGGGCCGCCCCCATGGACGGCGGCGCGGCATCGCCCGCGGTTCAAGCGGAGACGGATTCCCCGCCCTTCGAGCACCGCAGCGATCCGGGCGTGTTCTCGGCCCTGGACTACAACAAGGACGCCGTGCCCCTGTTCCTGCACGATGCGTTCGCCGTGGTGTTCCGCACTTATGAAACATTCACCTGCGTGCGGCGCGAGCACGCGCACAACGACTCGGTTTACCGCCGCATGCGCCAGGTTTTCGAGGACTTCGGGCTGGATGTTTCCGAATTCCATAAACTTGCGGGCAGGCACCGCGTATCGCCGGGGTCCTGGCTCTGCACCCGAAACGCCCCCCGCGACTTCAACCGCGCCGTGAATGTGCGCGTGAGCCAGGACAAGCTGCGCGCCTACCTGGTCGTATATCCGGCCCGGAGCGCGGGCACAATCAAGCGCGAGGACATCGAGGCGGCCCTGTTCCGCCACGGCCTGGGCGCGCATGCGCGCAACCCGCAGATTGACTACATGCTGCGTAACGGCCTGTTCGGCCACCTGCTTCTTCTTGCCGAGGGCGAGCCTGCGGCCGCGGGCCGCGATGCGGTTCTGTTCTATCATTTCAACCGCAGCACGGCCCTGACGCCCAGGCTGCTGGAAAACGGCGATGTGGATTTCAAAAATCTGGAAAACATACCCATCGTGCGCGCGGGCGACACGCTCATCACCAAGCTGCCCGGCGACCGCGGCGCGCCCGGCCGGGATGTTTTCGGCGGGGAAATCCCTCCGCAACCGGGCCGGGATCACCCCCTGCGGCCGGGCACGAACACCCGCGTGGCGCCGGACGGCAACAGCGTGATTTCGATTCAGGAAGGACATGTCTTCTTCTCCGGCGGCGCCGTGCATGTGGAGGAAATCTATTTCGTGGACGGGGATGTGGACTACAGCGTCGGCAACATTGACTTCATCGGCATTGTGGTGGTGAACGGCAGCGTGCGCGAGGGGTTTTCCATCAAGGCCGGAGGCGACATCCAGATAAACGGCGCGGTGGAAGGCGCGCGCCTGGAGTCGGAGCGGGGCAGCATCCGCATCCGCCTGGGCGTGCAGGGCCGGAACCGGGCCGAGCTGTACGCCGCGCGCAATGTGGCCGCCAAGTACATCCTGTCGGCCACGGTCCGTGCGCAGGGCGATGTAGCGGTGCAGGAAGCCATCATGCACTCGGACATCGAGGCCGGGGGCCGGGTGCTGGCCGAGGGCGCGCGCGGCAGCATCATCGGCGGCGTGACCCGCGCCCAGGACTGCATTTCCGCGCGCACGCTCGGCTCCGAGGCGCAGACGCGCACCGTGCTTGAACTGGATTGCCGGGACCGCGCCACGGGCGCTCTGCTCCGCATGGATCTCGACGAACGCCGCGCGCGCGCCCTGCGCGAACTCGAGCGCGCCGACATTCTGCTCCGCAGAACGCGCAATGCGCCCGGCGCGCCGCCGGGCCGCAACTACTTGCTCAAACTCCAGAAATACGAGGCTCTTGTCAAGAACCTCGAATACCTTCAGCAGGAGATTGACGGCCTGCGCGAAGAATTCGGCCGGAGCGGGCGGCGGGGCGTGCGCGCCATGGCTTGCATGCACCCGAATGTTCGCATCCGCATCATGGGCCGCGCCACCAACATCCGCGACGAGCAGCCCGGCGGCCGCGTGTTCGTGACCGAGCGCGGCGGACTCGCGCACAGCCGGGCGGGCGACATGCCCGCCTTCGCGGCCGGCGACGAACGCGACTCGGGCGGTGATCAGGATGTTCCGGATGTGGAAGCGGGGAAAGCGTAAGTGTTGTCAATGCGCGCAATCGGGCAGGGAACCCGGATCCGCGATGCCCTGCACCATGTCCAGGGGCAGCGTGGTCTGTTCGGACACCTCTTCCGGAGAAAGGCCCTGTTCGAGAAGGCGTCGCACCGTGGCCACCAGCGGCTCCGCGATCTCCACGATGTTGCCGTCCGGGTCCAGCACGCGCACGCAGCGCTGCCGCCACGGCTGCTCGCGCACGGGATGCACGAACTCCACGCCCCGCTCCCGCATGCGCTCGACAACCGCGTCAATGTCCATGGCCTCGAAGTACAGCTCGAACGCCAGGGGATCGCGCCCGGAACCCGCGGCTCGGCCCAGCACGGTTTCCGCGGTGTACGCGCGATCCATGATGGAAAATCCGCTGTCGTAGCTCACATACTTTTCGTATTCCATTTCCGCGACCTGGCCGAGAACCCCCTCATAAAAATCTCGGCACGCGAGAATGTCGTCCACGAACACGCAGCAGGAGTGATACCGGATCAGCATGGCTTTCAACCGTCCAATCTCGTAATTTGCACTGCTTCATATTTTATGGCGTTCCGGGGCCGAAAACCCGCGCCGGGCGCAAATGCCGCAGCGCGGCCAGGCGGCGCGCCGCTGATTATAATAACCGCATGGCGGCGCCGTCTTACCTGAAACTGCTGGAGAATGGGGAGCTGGAAGCGCGCGCGGCCGCAGCGCGGGACATGCTTCGCGCGTGCGCCGTGTGCCCGCGCTCATGCGGCGTGGACCGGCTCGCGGGCGAACGCGGCGCGTGCGGCGCGGGCGCGCTCCCGGCCGTGTCCAGTTTCAACGACCACCACGGCGAAGAACCGCCTATCAGCGGCACGCGCGGCTCCGGAACCATCTTTCTTACGCATTGCAGCCTGGCCTGCGCATTCTGCCAGAACTACCCCATCTCCCAGCTCGGCAACGGCGCCGAGGTTTCCTGCGAGCGCCTCGCGGACATGATGCTCCGCCTCCAGAAACGCGGCTGCCACAACATTAACTTCGTGACTCCCACGCACTTCATGCCCCAGATCCTCGAAGCCGTGCTCCTGGCCGCGCGCGCGGGCCTGCGCCTGCCCCTGGTCTGGAACTCCAGCGGCTACGACAGCCTCGACGCCCTGCGCCTTCTCGACGGCGTGGTGGACATCTATTTGCCGGACAGCAAATACTCGAACGACGCGCACGCGCTCAAGTATTCCGGCGCGCCAGAATACACCAGGCACAACCGCGCGGCCCTGCGCGAAATGTTCCGGCAGACCGGCGCGCTGCGCATGGACCCGGACGGCGTGGCCGTGCGCGGCCTCATCATCCGCCATCTGGTGCTGCCCGGAGACATCTCGGGCACGGACGAGGTGTTCCGTTTCATCGCCCGGGAGCTTGGAACGGATGTGTACATGAGCATCATGGAGCAATACTTCCCCGCGCACCGGGCCGCCAAATTCCCGGAAATCAACCGCCGCATCACCGAAGAAGAATACGAAGCCGCGCTGGACAGCGCCGAACGCCACGGCCTGGACCGGGGCTGGGTTCAGGGCGCGCGCTGACCGCACTCCGGCCGCGCGATGTATAATGATCCGTAAGCACGGCCGTTCCGGGCACATCATGTTATGCGGGAGGCGCATGCGTGAGCGCAAACATTCTGGTGATCATCAGCAGCGGCGATGCGGACAAGGCCCTCACGGGCATGATGTACGCTTACAACGCCATGAATTACGGGTGGATGGACAAGGTCAAGGTCGTATTTTTCGGCCCCGCGCAGAACCTGCTGGCCACGCATGACGCCATGCGGGACATGGCGGGCCGCATCGTGGAGGCCGCGCGCGCCGCGGACAAGGACCTCGCGCCCACGGCGTGCAAATTCCTCTCGGACCGCGACGACACTTCCAACGCCGTGGCCAGCCTGGGCATTCATGTGGAATATGTGGGTCAGCTCATTTCCGATTTCATCAAGGACGGTTTCACGCCACTTGTGTTTTAGACCGAACATGGAAGGATTAAAGATTGCAGACCATGAAAATCCGATTGCTCGCATTCCTTGTGTTTTTGCTTGCCGCCGCCGCGCCCGCGCAGGCCTACGAACTCTATTTCGGGGATGTGCATTCCCATACCGCGTATTCCGACGGGCAGGGAACTCCGGAACAGGCATTCGACCACGCGCGCTTCACCGCGGGACTTGATTTCTGGACCGTGAGCGACCACCTCGAACAGTTCGCCACGGTCGAGGACCCGGCATCCCCGTACGCCGGACGCAAGGAGTGGGACGCGCTCAAAGAGATCGCGCAACAGAAAACCGAGCCGGGAAAATTCGTAGCCCTGGCGGGCTTCGAATGGGGCAGCGATGTGGCCCAGGGCCACATGAATGTGCTGCGCACCAAGCAGATGCCGCACTACGCGCAGGTGTTTTCCTACGACAAATTTCTCAAATGGGCCTACAAAACCCCGGATGCGCTCATCGGCTTCAACCACCCCTCCACCAATGGCCCGGAATGCACCATCTTCACAAACATGAAATACATCCCCCAGGTCGCCTCCCAGACGGTATTCATCGCAACAAATGCCGAGTCCGACATCCCGGTTTATTACCTGGCTCTGGACAACGGCTGGCGCGTCGCGCCCATGGGACACCAGGACAACCACAACCCGGACTGGGGTTTGAGACCGCAAATCACAGGCGTGTACGCCACCGAACTCACCCCGGACGCGCTCATGGAAGCGTTCGAGTCGCGCCGGTTCTATGCGGCCACGGACCGCGCCATCAGGCTCTGGTTCGACGCCGACGGCCAGCCCATGGGATCGGCCCTGGAATCCGCGAAGCCCGTGCAACTGACATTGGCCGTGACGCACACCGGCGGCGCGGCCATCGAACGCGCGCAACTCATATCGAACGGCGGCAAGCCCGTGCAGGAGTGGACCCCCGGCTCGCCATCGTTCAAGCAAACCGTGTCCGTGAATCCGCCTCCCGCGGGCCAGACCGTGTGGTACGCGCTCCGCGTGACCACAGCCGGCGGCCGGTTCGCAGTCAGCGGCCCCGTGTGGATCTCCGGCAAATAAACCCCGCCGGGGCGCAGGCCCTTCTCTCTGAAAAATATCCCCCTGACCGTTCGGTTTTTCATATACTATGTGCAGCACATACTGCCTTCGCCGCATCAGGCTCCGGGCCAGGGCGGGACAGGACACTTCGCATGAATACAAACGCCGTTCCCCCCATCCCTCAAGACGGGTTGGATGCGGAGCCAGCGCTTCCCGAAAACTACCCGCATCACTACACGCGCGATCTCGAAATCAAAGGCCACCAGGTGCGGTTCCGCCCCATCCACCCCGGCGACAACCACCGCATGGTCATGCTGTTCGACACCTTTTCCATGGAAACCATCTACCACCGGTTCTTCTCCTATGTGCGCATGCCGCCCGAGCGGGTGAAGCGCTTCACGCATGTGGACTACGCGCTACAGATGGCCATCGTGGCCGAGGAAGAGCGCCACGGGCAGCGGCACATCATGGGCGTGGCCCGCTACGCCAGGGAAAAAGACAACCCCGCCCAGGGGGAAATGGCCATCGTGGTGGGCGACCGCTGGCAGGGCCGCGGCATCGGCACCGAACTGCTCAAGTATCTGTTCGAAGTTGCGGAAAAGGAAGGCGTGGCCATGCTCTACGGCCTGGTGCATTTCGACAACCGCGCCGCCCCGCGCATCATTCGCAAATCCGGCATCAAATTCAAGAAAAAAGACAACGGCACCGAATGGCGCTTCGAGGTCTTCCCGGGACAGACCCAGGAACCCGAAGCCGGATGATTCCGCCCCGGTTCGGCCCGCGCAGATTACAGTTTTTTCCCGGATGATTTTTTCTTTGCGGCTTTCTTGCCCGCAGTCTCCGCTTTCTTCTTGACCGCCTGTTTCACGGCATCGAGAAGATCCTGCGCCGTGGGAAGCGCGGCCAGGCGATCGTCGAGGATTTCCGAGACGATGTCGCGCACCTGCCCTGCGGTGAGATGCCCGTTTCTGGCGCTGGCCGCGTGTGCGGCCAGTTCCTGGTTCTGTTCCCGCAGTTCGAGCAGGCGGCGCTCCAGGCCCGGGATGCGGCGCACCTGATCCTGGAGCCAGGCATTGAGCTGGCTTGCGCTTTCGAGTTCGTGGGTCAGTTCCCGCACGGTGGCGTTGTCCTCCACGAGCCTCTCCGTTTTCTGCTGCAGCTTGATGAGCTGATCCTGGAGCCACGGGATGCGCTCGTTTTCATTTTCGAGCATGGTCATGCTCTGGCGCAAATCCTCGATCATGGTGGACAGGCCGCGCGCCTGGGCGCGGGCTTTGTCGCGCTCGTGCAACGCCTGGTTGAGCTTGAGTTCGAGTTCGCGCACGCGCTCTTCGAGGGACGCCGCGCGCCGCGCCGCGTCATCCGCGCGCAGAGGTTCGGATTCGGGGTCCAGGGCGGCCAGCACCCGGAAGAACGGGTCCGGGAGCGCGGCTTCGTGATCCCCGCACGCCGCGGCCATGTTCTTGCCGTGGCGCGTGTAGAGCTTGGCCGCAATCCACGGGCTGACCCCGGTGGCGGCCACGATGGCGGTCTGGTTCAGCACATGCTCGTAGGGCCGGAACCGGTCATTGTTGATGCACAGGTGAGCGAAGTCCAGGCGCGGCGCGCCCAGGGCTTGAGAGCAAAACGCCCACAAGGCGCGCGCCGCGCTCACGGGATGATCGTTCAGAAAAATAATCTTGCCGCGCGCGGCGGGTCCGTTCCAAGGGCGCTTTCGCAGGCGCGGGTCCGGCTGCGCTGCATCGTACACGCGCCGGTTCGCCACAAGCAGTTCCACGGCGCCGCGGAATCCGCTGACCGTGAGCCGCTCGCCGCTCACCAGCAGTTCGAGCGTGGGGGAAAACTGCTTGACCGTGGCGGCGGTCATGAAATGGTGCGCCACCACGAAACAGGCGGCGAGCACGGCTTCGGGCGGCATGGCGCGGCGCGGCGCGCCCTGCCGAGCCGGTTCCGCGGCGCGCGCCTCCATGACCTCCCCGAAGCGCCTGCACGCCGGGCACAGCGCCACAAGCTCGTGGCCGGGGGGTGGCGCGAATTCCAGACCGCACCGCGCGCAGCCCTTGAACGCCTTGCCCTCGCGCGCAAGGCGCAGCCAGGCGTCGAACTCCTCCCGAAGCGCCGGATCGCTCAACTGTTCGTAGGCCTGGTTGATGACCGCCATTTCGCTCTCGGCCATGGCGCGCAGCTTGGGGCCGAGCGTATTCACGCGATCGGGGTGATACTGCCTCGCGCGCTCACGATACGCTCTGCGGATCTCCTCCGCGGGCGCGAAATCCTCGAGGTCCAGCAACTGATAGTAATTGAGCATGCGCCACAGGCCTCCGGAACGGGTCTGCAAGGGGGAGGGGCGTCCGGTTTTTCTTATTGTAGGAACAGGGCCGCGGCATGTAAAGCGGAACGCGCCCAACAAATATTGCCGCGCGCGCGCCCAAAGCGTTTATAATGAGATGGCGCAAAGAACGCGCGCGCAAACCGCACTTTCCGCAGGGAGCCTGTTATGGAACCGGTTGACGGAAACAACCGCGCGGTCATGGACATTGACCGCCTGGTCGAGGACATCACGGACGAGGATGAGCGCATCTTCTGGGAAACGGTGAGCACGGATTTGGACGAGGAGCAGCGCCGCCGCATCGTCACCCCGTCCGAGGTGTTCCCGCACCAGGAAGATCTGCTGGCCGTGCACTGGCACCCCGAGTTCGTGCCCCTGGATCTCATCGAGCAGCGCATCCGCGCCATGTTCCCCAACGCGCACAACGCGCTCATCATTCCCACGCAGCACAATGTGCTTATGACCATCGGAGATTACTCGGGCGTGGAAGTGGACTGCTTTTCCACGCGCTTCAACCAGAAGGTGCAGCTGCTGCTGCACATGACCGCGGACCGCGGCGCCAAAGCGTCCCGCCTCGTGTCCATGCTCGCCTATACCGCAAGGTACCGCTCGTCCCAGCTCTTCGACATGCTGGACACCATCGTCAAACCCGACAAGCGCCGCATTGAAGCCGCCGTCGAGGAGACCGGCGCGGACAAGGACACCATCCGGTTCTGCCGGGTCTACACAAAGAAGCTCATGGAGTTGCTGGATCGCAACCTTGAAAAAGTCCCGCCCCTGTCCCTCAAGAACAAACTGCTGCGGGACTGGTTCGACGCCCTGGCGCCCATGTTCGGAGACCGCGCGGTGCGGCGCGCGCAGAGCTTTCTCAAGGAAGTCAAACTCATCGTCAAGGCCGAGTTTTCCATGAAGTATTTTTACCGCACCGTGGAGATCATCGAGGAAGCCCGCGGCCTGGGGGCGCGCATCGTGATTCCGCACCCCGAGCAGTTCTGGCCCATTCTGCTGGCGGACTACGATGTCAACGGCCTCGAGGTGTGGAACCCGCAGTCCCACACGCTCACCGACTTTCTGATTTCCGTGGTGGTGCGCACGAACAGCAAGCATCCGCCCGGACACCGGCGCATGCTGATTTTCATGGGCGACGACACGCACATGGGCGAAAAGGTGCGCCCGCCAGCGCTCCAGGTCAAAAGCAAGGCGGGCCGCGAGATCGGCGTGCAGCCCGCATGGGACGACCTGGACACGCGCAAGAACCTCATCATCGCCAACATGGACCGCGCGGATGTCATCAACGAGTACCGCGAGCGCCTGCACGCCTGATCCGCACCGGAGGACACACGCCATGGCCGCCAAGGAAAATTTCGACTACGAAGCCCTTCACGACGCCGACAGCATCGGCGAATATCTCAAGGCCCTGCGCAAGGGCATAACCAGAGGGGAAATCCGGTTCGCGTCCGGCGACGATGAAATGATCCTCGCGCCAAGCGGCCTCCTCCACCTGTCCGTGCGCGCCCGCCGCAAGGGCGCCGACTCCACCATCCAGATCAAAATCATGTGGAAAGAGCCTGGCTCGGACCCGGCCGCGCCCGACAAGGAGTCCCTCGCCATTTCCTGACCATGATCCTCTTCGACGGACTGCACGAAAACTTCCGCTTCATCGCCCTCGAGACCCACAGCCTGGTCAACGCCACCTATGAGTGGATGAAGAATCCCACGGCCGCGGGCCACGACCGCATCACCGCCCGCGACGACTATGTGGACAACCTCAAGAACACTATCGAAAACCAGTGCTACGCGCTCATCGGCGCGGGAAAAAATCTGCGCCCGGACGCCATTAGCGAAATCCGCGGCATCCAGATCGGCGCGGTCAACCTCGAACGCATCGCCGACAACTGCATCAACATCCTCGGCCAGGTCGCGCATCTCAAAGACCCGGCCGTGCTCGAAAACTACAATCACGCCGAATGCTTTTCCGTGATCAGCAACACCATCGCGGGCGTGGCCGAGGCGTTCGAAAACCGCAGCTTCGCCGACGCCCTGGCCATCTGCCGCGCAGAACCCGAACTCGACCGCCTGTTCAAAATCTACTTCGACCGCATCCTCGCCGAAATGAATTCCGGCGGCGACAGCCAGACCCTGCTCACCATTCTTTTCATCTTCCGCTATTTCGAGCGCATGGGCGACTCCCTGCTCAACATCGGCGAAGCCCTGATCTTTTCCATCCTCGGGCAGAAGATTAAAATCCACCAGTTCGAAGCCCTGCGGCAAAACCTCGAGGAATCCGGGTTCGACACATCCATGGCCGACATGGATCTGGAAGCGATCCTGGGCACGCGCTCGGGGTGCCGCGTGAGCCGCATCGAGCAGGGCGCGGTGGAAGAGCGCCGCAGAGACGGCATTTTCAAGGAAGGCGCGATTCCAAAAATGCGCGCGGAAAAAGCGGGGCTGGACCGCTGGGCGGACCTGGCCCCGGGCCTGGCTCCGCGCGTGATCAGCTACCGCGAAACCGGAGAGACGGGCGGCATGCTCATCGAGTTCCTGCCCGGGCACACCTTCGACGAAGTGTTGCTGAACGCCGACGAAGCGCTGCTCGCGCGGGCCACAGCCGCACTCATGAGCACAGCAGGCGCGGTCTGGAACGCCACCCGCAAGCCCGAGCCGCCGCGAATTGACTACATTGAGCAAATCCCCGCGCGCCTCAAAGATGTGCGCAAGGTCTATCCGCACTTTCTCCGCCCGGAAACCGCCGTGGGCGACGCCCGCTCCGCTTCCACGCAACAGCTTCTCGAAACTTGCGCGGACATCCAGAGCGCGATCGCCCCGCCCTTCTCCGTGCTCATTCACGGCGACTTCAATCTCAACAACATCGTTTACAACCCCGACACCAACAAGGTTCACTACATTGATCTGCACCGCTCGGCCTACGCCGATTTCGTGCAGGACATGGCCGTGCTCATCATTTCGCACTTCCGCATCCCTGTGTTCAAGACGCGCATGAGACGGCGGCTGAACGCCCAGATCCGCGCCCTGTACGAATTCGCCGCGTCCATGGCCCGCGAGTGGGACGACCGCACCTTCGAGTCCCGCATGGCCCTGGCCCTGGCGCGCTCGTTCTACACCTCCACGCGCTTCGAGCTGAACGAACCCTTTGCGCGCGCCATGTTTCTGCGCGCCCATTTCCTGCTCGAGCGCATCGCTTCCCATGCCGGTTCGCACTGCGAACGCGGGTGGGAAGACTTCAAACTCCCCGAGGCGGCGCTTTACTACTGATGACTTCGCGCATATTGAAAATAGGAGTGGTGGGAACCCCCGGCGGCTGGTCCAGCGAACGCCTGGCCGACGCCGTGGCCGAGCGCACGGGCTTCCGCATGCTTGTGGAAATGGACCGCGTGCGCGTGGATGTGAATCAGGGCGCGGCCTGGTTCGGAGAAACCAACCTCCTGGACATGGACGCGCTCATCGTGAAGAAAATCGGAGCGCGGTATTCTCCGGACCTCCTGGACCGGCTCGAAATGCTGCGCCTGCTGCACGGGCAGGGGCTGCCCGTTTTCTCGCCGCCCCTGTCCATGATGCGCGTCATGGACCGTTTGAGCTGCACCGTGACCATGCGCCTGTCCGGCATTCCCATGCCGCCCACCACCATCACCGAGGACATGGACGAAGCCCTGAATGCGCTCAACGAATACGGCTCGGCGGTGTTCAAGCCCATGTACACCTCCAAGGCGCGGGGCATGAAAGTCATCGCGCGCGGCCCGGACGCCCGCGATCAGGTGCGCGCCTATCAGCAGGAAAACCGGGTCATGTACATCCAGAAGATCGAGGATCATGACGGGCGCGATCTGGGCGTGGCGTTTCTGGGCGGCGAATACCTCACCACCTACGCCCGGCGCAGCGGAGGCGGCTCGTGGAACACCACCACCGCGTCGGGCGGCCGCTACGAACCCTTCGAGCCGTCCGCGGAAACCATCGAAATCGCGCGCCGCGCCCAGGCGCCGTTCAACCTCACATTCACCTGCGTGGACATCATCGAATCGCCCCGCGGACCCCTGGCCCTCGAGGTCTCCGCCTTCGGCGGGTTCCGCGGCATTCGCGAAACCAGCGGCCTGGACGCCGCCGGCCTGTACGCCGATTATGTCATTGCTCAACTGAAAAAATAGCGGGCGCGGACCTGTTGAAAGAGCCAGGCGGCCGCAAAAAGCAGTGACAGGCACGCGGAAAAACGCCGCGTTCCCAGTCCCCGTTTTTTGCTGCGCTCACGCTTTGCGCGCGGTGGTTTATGGCGCCGGAGCGCTGACTGCGGACCCGTTATGTGGTTTCTTTATGCAAAATAAAAATGCTAAAAAACATTCGCCGTAAAGAAGTTGGCTCGTGTTGGCGCAAGGCTGCGAAAAATTCGGGGACCGGGTCGTTTTCCGCAAGGAAAACGAAGCCTGTACCCAAGATTTTTTCGCCCCCCGCGCTATTTCAACAACCCCGGAGACGCGATTACGCGCTGTTGCGGATAAGCTGTCCGGCGACCACGCCCTTGCGGAACTCGCCGCCGTCCACCACATGCCTGCCATTGATGAACACATGCTCGACGCCCGACGGCCGGCCCACGGGGTTGTTGAAATCCACATTGGGCGAAATCGCGTCCGGGTCGAAAACCAGCACATCGGCGAAGTAGCCCTGGCGGATGAACCCGCGCTTTCGCAGGTTGAAATGCCGCGCGGGCAGGCCCGTGACCTTGTGCACCGCGGTCTCGAGATTCAGCATGCGCATTTCTCGCACATAGCGCGAGAAAAATTTCGGATACGCGCCGTAGAACAGGTGCGAGGGCTTGCCGAATCCCATGAGGATGGTGTCCGTGCTGATGGACACATCCGGGGAGGAAAGCGCGGCGAAAATGGACTGCTCGGTGAACCGGTCCTCGGGTTCGCCCAGTGACGAGAACACGAGAATGCGGCCCTCCTCGTCCACCAGAAGATCGCAGATGGCGTCGAACGGGTGCTTGCCCTGCTCGGCCGCGATGTCGGCGATGCGCATGCCCTCATATTTGCGGTTCTTTTCCGTAACCACGCTCATGATGCGCGTGCTTTCCCACCCGAGCAGCTTGAACAGGTTCAGGGACCACGAGTTGCGGCCCGTGTGCGGCCACACCATCTGTCCGAACTCGATGTCGCGGCGCATCTGGCGGCGCATGCGCTTGCTCAACAGGCGCGCAGCCACATCGTCCCTGTTGCCTTCCAGCACCCACGGGGGGAAATATGCGAGCAGATGGGTGAATGTGGTCGTGGTGGGCATGACATCCATGCCGATGCGGATGCCGCGGCGGCGCAGCTTTGCGATGCGGGTTGCGATCTTTTCAATCTCCGCATCCATCTTGATAGGCAGCACGAACTGCTTGGACAAATCAATCATGCGGCGCGCGAAATAGCGCACCACGGGGCCGAGCAGGCCCATGTCCGGCACCCAGAAGATGTGCGAGATCTGCCCGCGGATGTCGTTGCGGCGGCTCACGGCCACAAGCTCGTTCACGGCCTTGTCCAGCGCATTCATGTAGGTGCGCAGATGGCTTGCGTAGATGCCGTCGTATTTCTTGAGAGTTTTGCCAAGGTGGATGAGTTCGCGGGTGTCGCACTGCAGGCCGGGCATGTACTGGAGGCCGGTGGACATGCCGATGCAGCCCGCGTCCAGACACTCCTCGAGGGTGCGCTCCATGCGGCGCTTTTCATCGAGCGTGGCCGCTCGCGAGGCCATGCCCATGGCGTCTATGCGAATCAGCCCGTGCGGGGCCAGCAGGGCCGTGTTCAGCAGCGTGCCGTTGGTTTCGATGTGCTCCATGAACCCGTTCATGCCGCGCCAGGACACATTGCCGTCCAGGGGCCGCGCCGTGAACCCTTCGAGATACATCTGCAGCTCGGGATAGAAGCGGTCCGTAATGGGCGCCAGGGACATGCCGCAGTTGCCGCCGATGAAGGTGGTGATGCCCTGCATGACCAGGGGCGCGAGAAGCTCGGCCTGGTTGGGAAGATGCACGCTCAAGTCCGCGTGCGAATGCGAGTCTATGATGCCCGGGCAAACAACCTTGCCCTGCGCGTCAATCACGCGCGCGCCGTTGGCCGCAGTCACAGGCGCTTTTTCAATGGCTTCAATCCATTCCCCGCTGATGACCACATCCGCCTTAAACGCGGATTTCCCGGAGCCGGTGATCACGGTCCCGTTTTTGATTATCACATCCGCCATGGAATCGCCCTCTCATCATAGCGCCCGATGCGCAGCC
>Ga0101944_10004788_pt1 | contig 16260 bp, 12 predicted proteins | sample DewCreD2012metaG_FD_75245 | JGI IMG/M metagenome (GOLD analysis project Ga0101944, IMG submission 75245) | Hot spring sediment bacterial and archeal communities from British Columbia, Canada, to study Microbial Dark Matter (Phase II) - Dewar... ...
CGATAGACGCGGGCTGCGGTCTGGTCGGGCACGAGCATCATGATAATGCTGGCCTCGGCAGCGGCCTCGGCCACCGCCCTCCTCAACCCTGCGAAGTGGCCCGCCCCGAGGAATGCCTCCCGGGCTCTCACCATGGCAGCGGTGTCGGCCAAAGGGCGCCTGACACCGCCCGGTATCAGGTCCACGTGGCCTTCGCGGGCAAGGTCGAAAGAATGCCCCGTAGGGCAGCGCAGCGCCTTCCCCTGCAAGGCGAAGCCGCGTCCACAAAGGGGGCAACGCAAGTACCTGAGTGCCTCGGGTCGCATGAGCTCCTCACATCCCGTAAGCGACTCGGCCTACGAAGCCTACCTCAGCAGCGGACGCGCAAACGGGCAGGTAGGACTTCTACGCTCAAAGGCAGCGACCCCAGTGCTTCGCCATCGACGTCAAGGAGGAAGCCGCGTTCCACCCTTGGGTCCCCGATGCGTAGCTCGATGCGCTCGCAGGGGAAATGGTGGACCGTAGGCTCTTCGAGGTGGCGCCCGGTGTAGACCGTTCGAACCTGCTTTGCCAGGTAGGGCTTGGTCGGTGAGGTCACAGTGACCACTTCGAATCGTCCGTCATCAGGCAAGGCCATGGGAGCCACGTCCATGCCCCCTCCGAACCACCGCCCGTTGCATATGGCCACTAGATAGGCTGGTATGACCTCCTCCCGAGACTCTCCTTGCCAGGTGACCCGGGCTGACAACTCCTGTTCCTTGCTGGCTGCGACAGCGCGCAGGGCGGCCAGGTAGTACCCGATACGGCCGCCCAGAAAGGAGGGCATGGTCTCCACGTAACGGTCTACCAGACCGCCCAGCCCAGCGGAGAGCACATTGACGAAGTAGCGGTGGACCGTATCGCCCTCGGCTGACCGGAAACGGGCGCTTCCCACGTCGACCGCCCTGTCCCGCCCCAGGGCCAGGGCCGCGATGCAGGCCTCATACCCGGCTCCGATCCCCAGACTTCGACGAAAGTCCCCGCCTGTTCCCAGATCGATCAGGCCCACAGCGGTCTTCGTGGGACCAACGGGACCAGGTCCGAAGGAGGCCCCCTCGGACCCGACAGGTGCCTCCGCTTCTAGGACGCCGCTAGCCACCTCGCTGAAAGTCCCGTCGCCACCCACGGCTATGATTAGCGGGTGACCGTCGGCGACCCCGTATCTGGCTAGCTCGCGAGCATGTCCACGGCGGGCGGTATAGCGGATGACGACATCGCCCAGCACCTGCTCCACGCGCTCGAGGGCAGCAGCCAGGTCGCCGGATCGCCCGCGGGTGCCCGACTTGGGGTTCACGATCAATAGTGGCGGGAGCATGTCTTCAGGCTAGCAGGTCAGCGAGACCGCGGGCGGACGCCCTCCCAGCGCTCCAAGCTTAGGCCGGGCGGCCACCGGCTCCGCCAGTAGGCCAGAATCATCGGGATGTCCGCCTTCTCCACTGATTGCGCGGCGATGAGGCGCACGGCACCCAGGTCGAGTTCGCCCTGCTTGAAGCGCAGCTCACCCAACGGCTGACCGACTTGGACCGGCAGTCTGATCTCGCCGTCCAGGACCACTGTGGCCTTTATCACCTCCGGACCGAGTGCCCTACGGGTGAAGGGAGCATCCGTGACCAGGCGGACGCGACGCTCAAGAGGGTCGGGCACAGGAAGCTCGGCGACGATCGCCCCCCGGTCGACCACGCTGGTCAGCGGGCAGAGCGAGAAGCCATATTCCAGCAAGGCCAAGGTCTCGGCCGAACGCGTCTCATCATCAGCGGCACCCAGTATCACGCTGATAAGGGTGAGGCCGTCCTTGGTCCCCGAGGCGACCAGACAGTAGTCGGCATACGGGGTGGACCCCGTCTTGATCCCGTTGATCCAAGGTACGGCCTCCAGTAACGCGTTGCTAGTCTTAAGGAGCCGCCCGCCTCCCAGGTCGTACTCCTTGGTGGCGACGATCTGTCTGAACACGGGGTCGGCCATGGCCACGCGAGCGAGACGGGCCAGATCGCGCGCAGAGGAATAGTGCTGCTCGTGGTGCAGACCGCTGGAGTTGACGAAATGGGTGTGCAAGAGGGCTAATTCCTTGGCCTTATCGTTCATTGCTCCGACGAAGGCGTCGATGCTGCCCTTCGTGGCCAGGGCCAGGGTCACGGCGGCGTCGTTCCCGCTCGCCACCAGCAAAGCATAGAGGAGTTGCCTCACCGTAAGGGTCTCCCCCCGTCGCAGGCCTGCGTTGGAACCGGGTACCCCGATGGCGGTGGCGGGCACCTTGACCTTCTCATCCAGGTCCAGGGAGTCGAGCACCAGAAGAGCGGTCATGATCTTGGTGGTGGAAGCCATGGGGAGTTCTTCATCCGCGTTGCGCGCGTAAAAGACGGCCCCTGTGTCCAGGTCCATCAGGATGGCGGCGTCAGCGGTTATGCGCGGGGGCGCCGGTTGTCCCTGGGGATAGGCGGGCGTGACTTCCAGGGCCGCCTTGCCGCCCGGAGGCCAGGCCGAGGCTGCTGGAGGCCAAGCGGCAAGCAGTACGACCACGGCTGCCGCCGCCACAAGGACTGGAGCGACGGCGAGCACATGAGCTACGTGAAGGGACCGCCTCGTCGACCGTTGGAAATGTCGCAGGTGGGCCCTCACCGCGTCCTCGCGCAGGCTATTCTTGGAGCGAAGCCTTCTTGACCACCACCGGTGTCACTGGCACGTCGCGATGCGGTCCGAAAGAGCCGGTCTCCACCTGGGCCACCGCATCGACGACTTCCATGCCTTTGACCACCCGGCCGAACACCGCGTAACCCCACCCCTGCGGGGTCTTGGCGGTGTGGTCGAGGAAGTCGTTGTCGGCCAGGTTGATGAAGAACTGGCTGCTCGCGCTGTGGGGGTCGGGCGTGCGGGCCATGGCGATGGTTCCCCGGAGGTTCTTCAAGCCGTTGTCGGCTTCGTTGATGATAGGCGGCGCTGTGGGCTTCTGCTTCATGTCGGCCGTGAAGCCGCCGCCTTGAACCACGAAGTCGGGAATGACTCTGTGGAAGACCGTACCGTCATAATGGCCGCCCGCCACATAGGCCAAGAAGTTGGCCGTCGACACGGGGGCCTTCTCGGGGTCGAGCTCGAGGACGATGTCTCCTTTGTCCGTCGCCAAGACCACGCGGGGAGGACTTGCCTGTTCGGGCATGCTCATCTGCCTTTCTCACTCCGTCACCGATGATCCAAGGGCGCCGGGTCAAGGGTTCCTGTCCCTGCTATGTTCGCACAGTATGGGACCAAGGGTGACAAGCCGCTGCTTGGTAACCGAGGCTCAGTCGATTACGCAGTGCGGGTGTCTCACTGCGCGGGCCCAGGCTCGAGTTCTGCGACTAACTCGTCCAAGAACAAGCCGACATCGGTCACGATGCCGATGGCCTGGAAACTCCCGCGGTCCGAGAGCTTGGTCGCGACGGCGGGGTTGATGTCCACGCAGACGGTATGGACGGCAGCGGGTAGCAGATTGCCGGTTGCGATGGAGTGCAACATGCTGCAAAGCATGAGGCAGAGGCCGGCTCCGCGGACCGCCTCGCGCATGGCTTGTTGGGCCTCGACCGAGTCGGTGATGACATCAGGCAGCGGTCCATCGTCCCGGATAGAGCCGGCTAGAACGTAGGGTACGTCGTGCTTCACCAGCTCGTAGAAAAGACCCGAGGTGAGCACTCCCTTCGCCACGGCCTGCCGGATGCCGCCGCAGGCCCGGATCCGGTTGATGGCGCGCAGGTGGTGCTCATGTCCGCCTTCTACCGACTCCCCCTCGGCCAGGTTGATTCCCAGGGAAGTGTTGAAGAAGGCGGATTCGATGTCGTGAACGGCCACGGCGTTCCCGCCCAGGACCACATCGACCCACCGGCCTCGCACCAGGCGGGCGAAGGCTGGGGCCGCACCGGTGTGCACCACCGCCGGCCCCAGCACTGCCACTATCTTCTTGCCTTGCTCCCGGTTTTCGCGTATGAGGCGAGCTACCTTGGCCACCACCGAGCGTTTCGGCTTCTCGGAGGAGACCGCCGAGCCCATGAACTCAAAAGCTCTGGAAGCCCTGTCCCTCCCCAGCGGGACCACCCGCAAGCCGTGGTCACCCACCACGACCAGTTCACCAGCCCGCACCTGGATTAGGGGCACAGTCCGCGCCCGACGCTCCTGCGGGTCCACGACGATGCCGCAATCCATCTCCGGCCATTCGACAGGTATCCAGCGACCTTCGAAGCGCACGAACGTGTCCAGGTTGGTCGTCGAGTAGAAGCCTTCGGGGAAGACACCATCAGCGGGGGCAGGTTCCAGTCGCGCATCTTCCTGGTCGACGACCTCGACGCCGTGTTTCTGGAGTCCATGGAGGATCGTGGCGAGGTGCTCCTCGTCGTCAGCCTCCACTCGGATCAGGGCCGATGACTGATCGTCCTTGTTCCGCCCGACCCGGATACGAAGGATGCGGTAGTCCCCGCCACGCTCCAAGATGTCATCGAGCACTCGCGGCAGCAGCAAGGAATCGATGATATGACCTTCCAGGCGGATGTCTTCGTACGCTTTCATGCCGCGCGCTCGGACGATGCCTCCGCTGCCTCCTGAATAGCAGTTTTCCTCAATAGTAGTTCTGATGCTTTCCGTCGCAGTGTGGCGGTTTTTCGGTCAGACCGCAACTGCAGAGGGAGGTCGTCCCCTTGCCGTCGACCTCGAAGGCCAGAGGAGTGATGCCGGAACCCTCGTGGGACCCGTCGCAAAAGGGGACGTCTTTGGTCTCGCCGCACTGGCACCAATAGTAGGTTCCGGCCGGCAGCCGCTTAAGGAGCGGCATGTTGAGTCCGTGAGCGTTCTTGAACTTCATCCTCTGGTTACCTCCTTCCTTTCAGTCTGGCGAGCCTCGCGTGTGCTCACTGCCTCGTCCGCGTTCCGCCGTCCCACTGGGGACACCCGCCGACTAGTATGCCTCCACCCATAGTTCGTAGTAGGCACGGGGATGCTTGCAGGCGGGGCACTCCTCGGGGGCTTCAGTGCCCTCGTGGATGTAGCCGCAGTTGCGGCAGTGCCACTTGACGACGGTGTCGCGCTTGAACACTTTACCGGCTTCGACATTGGCGAGCAGCTTGCGGTAACGCAGCTCGTGCTGCTCCTCGACTTCGGCGATCTCCCGGAAGGACTCGGCGATGTCCTTGAAGCCTTCTTCTTCGGCTACCTGGGCGAAGTCCGGGTAGAGCGTCCCCCACTCCTCTTTCTCACCTTCAGCGGCCGCCAGGAGGTTCTGGGCAGTGGAGGCGGTCTCTCCCGCCGGATAAGTTGCAGTTATCTCGACCTTGCCTCCCTTGAGGTAGCCGAAGAAAATCTCCGCATGCTCCTTCTCGTTGTCGGCCGTCTCCAAGAAGATGGCTGCTATCTGCTCGAAGCCTTCCTCCTTGGCCTTGGCGGCGAAGAAGGTGTAACGATTGCGGGCCTGGCTCTCCCCGGCGAAGGCCTTCAAGAGATTCTGCTCCGTCCGCGTACCCTTCAGATCCATGCGTGAGACTCCTTTCTTCCTTCTTCCCTACTCCCGATCAGCGATCGATGACGACCTCGGGCAGTATTCCCCGGATAAGAGTAGGTCAATCGAGGTCGTAAGGGGAGTGTCGGCTGGCATGTCGAAAGGGGGCGGGGCGCTTAGGCGCCCCCGCCCCGCCCCGTAGCCGGCGTCACCGTCGGGGCCACCCCACGGTGGGCCATGCCGCCGAGACCTACTTCGTGGGGTCTGTCACTCGCCCGAGGAACAACACCGCACCCGTGTCCCGGTCGCGCAAAGCGAACAGGAAGGGCCGGTCGATTACCAGGCTCACGCGTTCCACAGGAGCGGCGGTGGCCCGCATGACCACAGCGGTGGCGGCTGCGGCTTCGGTGCCTTCCTCATCTACTGCGATGTAAGCCTCATGGATGACGTCGCTGACGTACAGCTCTTCGGCAGTGGTCATCCCCGAGAAATCGGCCGCCTCGGGAAGGAAGGCCGTCCTCATCCCCAGGGCGGTGAGCGCATCTTTGAGGCCGGCCTGCGTACGGAACTTGAACTTGGGCATGGCCAGGTCGACCTCGGCCCCCGCTTTGAGCGAAGCGGCCGCCTCATCCAGGAGGCCGGTCCCTAGTTGCTGCTCGACATCGGCGAATTTCCCCGGGTCCGGCACCACCACGAGCAGTGCCAGCTCGTCGCGGAGATAAGGCAGTTCTACGGCTTGCCAATCTTGGCCTACCCCGTATGGGAAAGCGGCGGATTGTCTCATCATAGGCGTGGTCACCACGGAGCCCACCAAGGTGGTGAACTGCCCATCAGTGGTCTGGGCTTTGTCGAACTGGTGGGCCCAAGTAGCGTCCAGGTAGATGGCGTTCACCAAGACGAGGCGGGTCAAGGCGTCGAGCGTGCCCTCGGGTATCAAGTCGGGGATCTTCCCCTCCGTTTGTTCAGCCACCCACTCATTGATGGCGCGGCGCGCTTTCTCCGCCTCCGCTTTGTAGTCGACGAGCCGTACTCCTGCGCCGTAGTTCAGGGCGAGGGTGTCGAGGAACGCTTTCTGGAAAGGAAGTCCCTCTTGGGCCCACAGGCTGTTGGCGGTCCGCACCAACACGCCTACGTCTTTGCCTTCAGCGTCTTTGCCCTGCCAACTGCGCGATTCGAGGAGCTGGTCGAGTGTGTTGAAGGCCTGATGAAGGGCGTCTCCCTGCAGCAGTAGGTGGAGGGCCGTCGCCATCTCCTCGGCGGTCGTCCCCGCCGCCCCGGCGTAGGTCATCACGAGAGCGGTGACCACACTGGCCGGTGAGAAGACCAGGTTGCCGTCTTGCGCCTTCGCAGCTAACTCACGGTAAAGGTCGGCTCCAAAGGCCCGCAGCGCAGCCGCCGTGGAAAGCACGTCGGAGCGAGGTGCGTCAGGTGAGACCCGGGTCAGGTCGGAGGCGGCAAGCAGCACACCATCGGAAGAGACGGTCTCCCCGGGGTGGGTTGTGCTGGAGCCCGACCCTTCTGTACCGCAGCCCGTGATCAAACCTGAAGTCCCAAGCACGACGACGACCAACGCCAGAAAGCAAGTACTCAGCAGTCTCTGTTTCCGGCCCGTGGACTTACGCGAAGATACGGATCGCATATGCCCCTCCTCTCGTGGACCCCTCGCCGGGGTCCGCAAGCTCATCCACCCGATGGGTATGCGACGATGCGAGAAGAAGACCGGTTCCGACGCGGCAAGACACTGCCCTGCAGACCACGCGACGATGTTTCTGCCGCCCGGGGAGGCCGGTAGGCCTCCCCGGGCGGCGCCCATTCCTCGCTGCGACAGCCCGCTAGGGCTGCTTGCTCTTCTGGATGGTCAAAGTCCCCCGAGAGAGGAAGGTGCCATCGCCCGGGCAGTTGGAGACTATCCCCAAGGCTCGGAAGCTCTTCTGGTACTGGGCGTCGACCCAAGAGCCGCCGGTGTACTGGCCGTCGGCGAGCTGAAGCGACACCGAGATGACTTGGCTGCTCAGGTTCTTAGCCTTTGCGTACGGCTTCCAAATGTCGAAATGCCAGGAGTTGTTCTGGAACCCGCTAGTGTAGAGCCAGCCAGCGTCCGCGTCTGTCTCCCAGGCCGCACCAGGAGTGCTGCCCGTAAGGTCGTCGCTTGCCACCGGCACCGACCCGCTGGTGACCGCGAAGTCGTCGATGTACCAACCCTGGCCGTTCACCGCTTCGTCGGTCGCGTAACGGAAGCGGATCTTGAGGTCGCCCGAATAGCCTGATAGGTCGTAGGTCGCCTGCTTCCAGCCACCTGAGTTGCCGGTCAGGCCGCCGGGGCCGTCCCAGGCACTCGAGCCGTAGCGGTCGGTGGTGCCTTGCGGCAGATTGGAGGTCTGAACGAGCTTGGTCCAGGTGGCTCCGCCGTCGGTCGAGGCCTCGACGTAGCCGTAGTCCCAGTCTGGCTCGATGTCGTACCAGGTCCAGAACGAGAGTTGCCCCCCGCTCACCCCTGAGACAGACCAGGTGAGCGTGCGTTGCAGCATATTGCCCATCCCGCTGAACCATTCCCAGGTGCCGGAGTGGGGAGCCACCCCATTCTTCTCAGGGGCGGTCAGCTTCATGGTGAAGCCCGGTGAAGTGCCGCTGAAGGAGCGGTAGTAGGCGCCCCAGGCCTCGTTGACCGTGCGGGGCACCCGCTTACGGGTGGGGGGCATGTTCCCGCCTACGGTGGAGCTGTCGTAGTAGGCGAAGCCCTGTTCGATGGTGTAGCCCTCGGAGTCAGGTCCGCCCAGCTTCAGGTTGCGGTATTCCCACTTGGGGTCGAGACCCTTACCATCTAACAGGTTGGCCAATGTGTAGTCGCGGAACAGCGCCTGGACGGTCGGCAGTCCGCCCCCCACCTGGTCGGCGACACTCTTCAGGCCGTTGTCCTGGTCGTGGATGAGGTCCCAAATGAACTTATCTCCGGGGTCGGCGAACTTGGAGCTGTCCTCGGCGAAGGGGTCACCGGCATACGTTGCAGCGACCCTGTCCTCCCACGGGGCGTCGAGCACTTGACCGCCCGCCCGCTCCCACAGGTAGTCTTGCCAGAGGACCGCGTTGCCATAGTCGAAGAGCTCACCCTTCCAGTCGATGAGCGAATCGCGGTGGTAGTAGAGGTACTCTGCTATATGGCTGGCCGTGGTCTCGGTGCCGTAGATGAACTGTTCGGCCAGGTCGGCCATGCCCTCGTCGATGAAGCTGTCTTCGTCCGCGTCCACGTCGTGGTGGATAAGGTGCTGGAACTCGTGGGCGATAACCCCTTCGTAGAGATGCGGCCGGGCCGCGTTAGGCCCTATGCGGTTGGCCCAATCGTAAGAATCGACGAAGATGGCGTTCACACCAAGATCGTCATTGAGGCTGGAGTCGAAGAAGCCAGCGATGTAGAAACGATAGTCGCCCCAGTAAGCCTCATCACGGATGTTGTAGACGAAGATAGCCGCCCGTTCGCCGAAACTGCCCGAAGTGTCGCCAGGCGGCGTCCGAGGCTGGTAGCGGCCGAAGTGAAAGACGTCGGAGGCCCAGATGACGCGGTCGAACTCCTGGCCCAGGTACTCGATCTGCGTTTGGGTGATGGTATGGCTCTGCTGACTCGACGACCGAGGCGGGGTGAGGTCGTTCCAGCCCACGTAGATGTCAGAATGGGTCCCGGTGAACATCTTCCAGAAGGCGACCTCGTGCGAGCCCCCGTGAGCCGGGTCCCAGTCATACAGTGTCAGTATGATGTCGGGCGGACCGTACTGCGCCTCCGCCTGACCTCCTAACCCTGGGGCCAAGGGTTTGCCCAGTAGATGCTTCTGCTCCGGAGTGGGCAGGTTACGAAGCAGGGGGTCGACGTCATATGGGATATGGCCAGGGGGCATAGACCCCGAAGCGAACGCCGGCGCTGCGAAGACCAAGATGAAGACCGAGGCTAGGGCGGCCAACAGGCCGCATCTTCCGAGACGCATGTTCCACCCCCAGTGGAATCCGCTACAAGACCTCTCCACCATAGACCCAGAGTGTCTAACGGTCAATCAACCGACGTAGTCGATCGTGATTGGGACTGGGTCACTCGATCTCGCAGAAGGCCAAGGTCGGCACATCGACGATGGTGGAGCGCGCCGCCTCTTCCAGTTGCAGCAGCTGCCGATCGGCTTGTTCCAGCTGCCGGTTTCTGAGCAGCAGCCGCACGGCCATCGCTTTAGTGTTGACGTAGGCCAGCAGCTGCGCCACGCCGTCGTGAAGCTCACGCGCGATCCGCTCGCGCTCTTCCACGATGGCCCGCTGCCGCACTTTGACCCGTTCTTGCTGCTCGCGCGCCGATTGCTCCAGCCGGCGTGCCATGTCGTTGAAGGCGCTGCCTAGCTCGCCCAGCTCATCCGGGCCGGACGGCATTCGTCCGACAAATTGGCCGTGGCCATAACTGGCGACGATGGCCTGCATGCGATCGACGCGCCGCACGATGAGCCGGTGCAGCATGAGATAAACGATGATGGCCAGCGCGACCGAGATGGCCGCGGCCAGCCACAGATCGAACTCCAGATCATCGCGCAAATGCTCGTTCAACTTGGCCACCGACACGTCGGCGATCAACACGCCCAGATGCAGGGCCTGAGCCGGATGACATTCGGCGCAAGCCGCCTGATTGGGGATCGGCGCGGCGATGCGCATGAAATTGTCCTCCACCGCCAGCCGAACGACGCGCGCCGACGCCGCGTCGGGCTGCGCGTGACAGGCTGTGCAAGCCGACTCCGGTTTGTCGGCCAGCGCGACGCCTGAGGCCGAGTCGGCGCGCACCACGCCTTCTAGATCGACCACCTGCACGCGCTCGACCGCGCCGGTATGGGTCACCTGATCCAGCATGCCGGCCAGCATGTCTGCATCATTGGCGGCCATGGCATGTTCAAACGCGCCCACCAGCGTGCTGGCAATCTGTTCTTGCAGAAAATTTAGCTGCTGTTCAATGAGTTCTCGCTCGCGCCAGGCGTGCGCCAGTGAGATGGTCTGCGTCAAGACAAGCACCGGCAGCGCCACCCCTACCGCGATCTTGAAGCGCAGGCTGTGCATGAAACGCGGCAGGGCCAGCCTGCGAAGCAGGTTGGGTCGGTCTGATAAGTGTGTCATTAAAACCGGGAGATAACGAACGGGCTTGAAACGTATTATACACCACTCTAACCGGATACAGATCGTCCAAGACGGATATGCTTAAGTCGGAGGTGCGTCAAAAAGGTTATGGGCAGACCTGCCCATTTGGGGAGGTCGAGAGGACTAATCGGACTGAACGACAACCCGAAAGAGGATCGTTCGATCACCGGCCAGTCCGCCGCCCCGATCGAGGATCGGTACCCGGCGGGTGCTGGTCATGCCGTACAAGCCTGCTTCGAGGAAGTATTCGCCCGGCGGCAAAGTCTCCGGCACGATCAGCCGGTAGGGATCACTGACGCTCTGCCCCGCGATCCATTTGGGAAGCCACAACTGCGTGGGAAATGCGCCGCCCATGGGCGTGTAATCCTGCTGAGCGATGAGTCGATTGCTGCCGTCGATCAGGTGAACGAAGACCGTGTACGACTCATCGACTTGCTGCTGCGCCTGCCAGCCAAGCCATACCTCGATCGAATCTCCCGGCTTTACGGTAACCGTCGCCGGCGGATCAGATGTCGGCGTCCCGTTGGCGGTAGCGCTCAACAACCCGATCTGCGCGCTGAAATCAGCCAATCGCGATCGATCGAGATCAATGTGAGCGCGTGCCGGAGCGCTGACACTCAACGCCGGCAAAGGCACAGTCAGCTCCAAATCCCGACCGGCCGATAGATCACTCAGGCCCAGCGTGACGGAATACTCGCCGGGTGACATATCGAACGGCACGGTAATATCATAGCGTTCGACGATGACTTCGCCGGGCAGCCAGTCCGTGGTCAGCAGACGTGAATCGGTCGTCCAGCGATACTCGCGGCCGCCGACGACGGCGTACGGCATAAGGATGCGCGTGGGTGTGACGGCGGCGCGCATCGCCAGCGTCAAATGCGCGGTCTGCCCGGCTTCAATGGAAGTCCGATCCAGCGAGTAGCCGATCACTTCGATGCCGCCGGCTTTCACATTGAGCGGCTGATCCAGCGGCGGGACAGTAGTATCGCCGGGCGGCACGACACGCCACAGCGGCCAGTCGCCTTCCGGGCGCAGCCGGAACAACCGGCCCTCCACCACGGCGCGACGGTAGTCGGCCAGATACACCGGCCCTTCATGCAGATGCGCGAAGACGTTGTCCAGCCAGGGATTAGCCGAAGCCGTCGTGACGTAGATCGGCGTCACGTCCGCCGGAGCGAGTTTGCGCCCTTCCGTGTATTCAGCCACCCAGATCGGCGTCATCGCCTCCCACGGCGCAAGGACGACGGCGTGCTCGCCTTTGCCTGTGAAGCGATCAACGAGCGCGTTTACCCAGTCTGCGCCGGTTGTATAGGTCGAGAACGAGATGCGCGGCGCGGTATCGATGAAGCGCGCAAGGGGCAGGAGCAACAAGGCGAGCAAAGCAGCAATAGTGATGCCTTGTCGCGGCGCGACTCGGAATGTCACCGTCGAGGCGGCTTCAATCAGCGCCCAGGCGCCCAGCCCGATGAAGACCGCTAGCATCATGAACGGCAGCAGCAAATAGGCCATCACATCCTGCACGGTGTTGATGATGAAAGCATACAGCGTCAGGAAAAACACCATACCTAACACGAACGGCTTTAACGCTCGTCGCGCCAACCAGATCGCGCCCGGAATCACCAGCGCGAGGCTAATGACGGCGAACTGCAATTTGAGCAACTCTACGAACACACTAAAGCGCCCCGGCTGATCGGCCAGACCAAAGTGGAACAGGTTGACACGTAGTCCTTCGGCGCTGACGAAATGAATGAATGCCTCGAGCGAGGTGATGTCCGTCGGGCCGAACGGTGCGGTCGGGCTGCGGAGTGGATAGTACAGCCACACGCTCAGCCCGAGCGCAAAACAGCCGATCAGCGGCAGCAGCCGGCGAGGCTGAATCAGCAATCGGGGGCGGACAAGAACGATAAAGAGCGCGTAAGCGGGGAACGCAAAAACAAGCAACAAATGCTGTGTGGGGCTAAGTCCCGCGATCAAAGCAAAGACATACAACCAGCGATCGCGCCCCGTGCGCCACCACTCGATCAGCAGGAAGACGCTCAATGTCGCCAGCAGCAGCGTGAGGATGTGGGCGTTGGCGTGGCTGCTGTGCTGCCACACATCGGCGGCGGCGGCAAAAGACAAACCGGCGAACAAAGCGGCCAACTGTCTGCTTAACTGCCAAGGCGTAAAGGTCGCTAAGTTCTCTTTCTCCCGGGCGCTCATGGCGTCCTGGCGATACGTGATCAGGCGCTGGACGATCAGGTAGACCACCGTCGCGCTGAGCGCCCCGGCAGTGGCCGACAGCAGGTGCGTGCGATAGGCGACCGAGCCGATGGCAACGAGACGCTGCCACAACCCGGCCAGCAGCGTGTAAAACGCATAACCCGGCGGGTGCGCGATGCCCAAGACCCACGGAATAAAGGTGTACTCGCCCGGATCGCCGGGGACTTGAGCCGGCGGCAGCGAGGCCGCATAAAAACCAAAGGCCGTGACGAAGACGATCGCGCCGCAGACAGGAGTGAGATGACGTTGAAAGAAGCGCATGATGGCCGTTCCGCCCCGCGATTATAGCATGCGTCCTCTGCCACCCGTCACCTTTCCCCTTTGGCCGCATCTAACTGTCTGCCGCATTGACTTTGCCGGCGGCACTGGTTACAATTTCTTCACCGCCGCAATTATTGCAGTTCACAATCCACACCCAAGGAGACCAGCATGCCCAGCGACACCCTGACGATCATTGACAATCGCACCGGCAAGCAGTACGAAATCCCGATTCAGGATGGGACAATCAAAGCCGGCGACCTGCGCCAGATTAAGGCCAATCCTGGCGACTTCGGTTTGATGACGTACGATCCGGCCTTCATGAACACGGCCTCGTGCAAGAGCACCATCACTTACATCGACGGCGACGCCGGCATTCTGCGGTATCGCGGCTACCCGATCGATCAGCTGGCCGAGAAGGCCAGCTTCCTGGAAGTCGCTTATCTGATCCTGTACGGTGAGCTGCCCAATCAGCCACAGCTGGATGCGTGGACGTACGAGATCACGCACCACACCTTCCTGCACGAAAGCACCAAGCAGCTCATGCAGGCCTTCCGCTATGACGCGCACCCCATGAGCATGTTCATCAGCACCGTGGCCGCGCTCAGCACTTTCTATCCGGAAGCCAAACAGGTGAAGAACGCCGCCGTGCGCGAGAAGCAGATCCACCGCCTCATCGCCAAAGTGCCCACCATCGCCGCCTTCTCCTATCGCCATCACAAGGGCCTGCCCTACGTCTATCCCGACAACGATCTGAGCTACACGGGCAACTTCCTGGCCATGCTCGACCGCATGACGCAGGCCAAGTACCAGCCTGACCCGGTGAAAGAGCGCGCGCTAGATGTGCTCTTCATCCTGCACGCCGATCATGAGCAGAACTGCGGCACCAACGCCATGCGCGCCATCGGCTCCTCCCTGGTCGATCCGTACTCGGCCATGGCCGGCGCGGCCGCCGCGCTTTACGGCCCGCTGCACGGCGGCGCCAACGAAGAAGTGCTCAAGATGCTCACCGAGATCGGCCACGTCAAGAACATCCCGGCCTTCATCGAAAGCGTCAAGAAAGGCGAGCGCCGCCTGATGGGCTTTGGCCACCGTGTCTACAAGAACTACGATCCGCGCGCCAAGATCATCAAGCGCACTGCCGACGAGGTCTTCGCCGTCACCGGCTCCAACCCGCTGCTGGACATCGCCGTGGAACTGGAGCGCATCGCGCTGAACGACGACTACTTCATCTCGCGCAAGCTCTACCCCAACGTCGACTTCTACAGCGGCATCATCTACCAGGCCATGGGCTTCCCGGTGGAGTTCTTCCCGGTACTCTTTGCCATTCCGCGCACGGCGGGTTGGCTGGCCCAGTGGGTGGAGATGATTAACGATCCCGATCAGAAGATCGCGCGCCCGCGTCAGATCTATCTGGGCTACGACGAGCGCCCGTTCGTACCGCTGGCCGATCGGAAGTAGCTGCCAAACCGATTGTTCCGCTCAACCCCGGCGGTCGCCTGACCGCCGGGAGCATCGACCCGGAAACAGGCCAACAAAAAACCCGCCTCATCTTGAGGCGGGTTCGCATCCGGTTAGGTTTTCTTATTGACTCGGCTGCGTGTGATTGTGGTCGCTGCGGCGCGGCAGATAACCGCGCGCCAGGATGAACAGCCCCAGGCCGATGAGCAACAGCGGCCAGAACAATTCGGCCGCCACCGTGCCCGTGAGCACGATGAACAACCCGAACGCGCCGAGGATGGCAGCCGGCCACCAGGCCCAGGCCATGGCCGGATTCGGCAGCGTGACCAATCGGACCAGGGCGAAGACCGCCCCCAGCCCCATGAAGAACAAGCCCGCCACCAACTGCCCCGACATCCCCGTGCCCACCATCATCGGCATCAGGGCCAGCAGCGACATCACACCACCGGGGATCAACGCCCACCACTGCCGCCGATCCATGGCGTAGATCAGCAGGAACGGCAGGCCGACGCTGAACAGGAACACACTGCCCGCCTGTTCGTTGGAGATGAGGCGATTATCGGTGTTGAAAACGAGAAAGGTCAAGCCCGCCAGCACGCTGCCCGGAATCAACGCCCACCACTGCCGCCGATCCGCGACGAAGACCAGCAGGAACATCAGCGCGGGCACGCCGAACAGAAACATGCCAAAATTCAGGCTGAACGGGATGATCCCGAACTGGGCGGCCAACAGCGCCGCGCCAAACAGCACCAGCGCCACACCCCAGAAAACTCGTCCTCGCGACTCCATCGCACACCTCCGTGTTGAATTTCACGCTGAGTGTAGCACCGGGCCGGGCGGGCGTCATCCGTCGAAAGTCGGAGCGGTGCGTGCGCTTAGTGCGGAGTTGAATCTGCTATAATCGCGGCGATGATCACTCAGCCCACGCCCGCTCTATGGGATGCCTTCGTCGCCGCGCAGCCGCGGCTGCACATTTTGCAGACCTCGCTGTGGGGCGAGCTCAAGGCCCGCTTTGGTTGGTCGGCCGATCGGCTGGCCGTGGTCCGCGACGGACAGATCGCGGCCGGGGCATTGGTGCTGTTCCGCAAGCTGCCTATGCGGTTGGGCACGCTGGCCTATATACCCAAAGGGCCGATCCTCGACTTTGACGACGAAGCGCTGAGCCGCGAGCTGATGGGCGGTCTCGATCAGCTGATGCGGCGACGGCGCGCCATCCTGCTGAAGATCGAACCGGATCGATTGGCCGATCACCCGTTCAACGTCCGCGCCGCGCAGTTCGGCTTCCGCACCAGCCCGCAGACCATCCAGCCGCCGCGAACACTCATGCTGAACATCGATCGGGACGATGACGCCATCCTGGCGGCGATGCATCCCAAGACGCGCTACAACATCCGGCTGGCGGCCAAGAAAGAGGTAGTGGTGCGCGAGGCCGCGCTCGACGATCTGCCGGCGTTCAATGATTTGATGCAGACTACGGGCGAGCGCGACGGGTTTGCCGTCCATTCGGCAGAGTATTACCGCGCGGCGTTCGAGCTGTTTGTGCCGCGCCACGCGCAGCTCTTCGTGGCGACGTATGAGGACCGCGTCATCGCAGGGCTGTTCGTCTTCGCGCTGGGCGAGCGGGCGTGGTACTTCTACGGCGCATCGGGCGAGGCTGA
>Ga0101944_10004790_pt1 | contig 16247 bp, 4 predicted proteins | sample DewCreD2012metaG_FD_75245 | JGI IMG/M metagenome (GOLD analysis project Ga0101944, IMG submission 75245) | Hot spring sediment bacterial and archeal communities from British Columbia, Canada, to study Microbial Dark Matter (Phase II) - Dewar... ...
CCTCCGGGACTTTGGGCCGTCTTGCACCCGCATCCCACCCTTGAAAGGGTGGGCTATTTTCTACCGCCCTGCCGGGCTGGCGGCGTTATTCCACCGAAAACACCGAAGAACCCCAATTGTGTATTGCATTCCGGAGGCTGTAACAGTCCATGGCGGGTGGTGACGCAACAAAGCCGCGGGTCATTTCCCGGCGGAACAACAAGGTCAAGGGTAGCGGGTGCGATAAAACGAGGGGGAGGGTGGATTGAGATTGGTGAAAATGAGCAGGCCGGGCGGGACGGAATTGACGCTGGCGGGCTGGCTGGCGACGGGGAGCCAAACGGCGTTGGTTTCCAGGCTGGAGGCGCGCAGCAAGGTGTAAACGTGGCCTGGCACGCCGTGAGCGGCAATCATGACGATTCGGTTGGCGCCATCGGCGACGAAGGCGATTTGATCCGTATTGAAGGCTTGCGCGGGATTTTCGGTGACGGTTAGCGAGGCGGGCACGCTAAACGCCAAGCCGTGGCGGTTGCTGACGCTGACGGCGTAGAGGCCGGCATCGAGATATTGCAGGTTGGTGATAGTGAGATAATCGTTGGTGCGCCCGGCGAGCGGCTGGTGGTTGAAATACCACTGAAAAACGAGCGTCTCGCTGCCGCAAACGCCCACGCCAAAGGTTGCGTCGCTTCCGCGAGCCGCCACCTGGTTTTGGGGCGCAGCGTAGATGGTGGGGCCGGTAACGCCGGGCGAGGGGGCGGCGGCCTGCCAATTGGCTGGGTCGTTACCGAAGGCGCCGACGGGCTGACGATGCAACGCTGAGCCGGTGCCAAGGGCGTTGGCGGCCCACGGCGGCGCGGAGCCGTAGCGCACCCGGTCCACGGTGATGTAAACGCCGTTCGTGTCGTTAGGGTAGGGCTTTTGCAGCTCCAGGTTTTCGCCGTCGTCATCCAACACACTGCCGGGAGCCGTAAACACGGGCACTTCCGAAGGCACGCCATAGGCGGCGCGGAAAGCGGCTTCGTTGGTGGTGGTGACGATCAGCGTGCCGCAGGCCGCCAGCACCGTATTGGTGGGGAAACGGTAGTTCAACCCGACGATTCGCCAGGAGCTGGCCGGCCGGTCAACGTCATAAAGCGGCACCGGCGTGCCGGTGAGATTTCGCAACTCGACATACTCCACGCCATTGTCCGGCGCATACATGATTTCACTAAAAATCACCGGGCCGATGCGCGGGCCGGCATTGGTGGCGCCCAGGGTAAGCGCCGATTGCGCGACCCATTGCTCCTGCCCGTCGCTGCTCACCAGGCGGCCGAGGGACACATTGGGGTCCACCGCGCCGAACGCGAAGCCGTGATAGGCGCCGGTGAGATTAGTGGCCGCGTCCCCCTCGAACAGATACACCGCCTCGCCCTGTGCGCTGAGCGCGAAGCCGGCGCCGCCCGCGTTAAACTGCGCCTCGGAGAACACCAGGAAACCACCGGCGGGGACGACGGCTCCATCGGGAAGGCGATACTTCTTGGGCAGCGTGAAATTATCGGTGAGAAACCAGCCGCCGACCGCGACGTCGGCGGGGGTGGGATTGAACAGTTCGATGGCGTCCACATTGGTTCCGGTGCTGGCGCTGAGGATTTCATTGATGAGAATGGGCATCGAGGCGGGGGGGAGGATTTCATCGGCGCCGGGGGTGCCCTGCAAGCTGCCGCAGGGGCGCCACTGGGATTGACTGTTCCACGCTTCGGGTTGGGCCTGTTCATCCGCCACCACGAGCGAGAAACCCAGGCCATCGGTGATGGGATGCCACTGGTTGTCATAGCGAAAGTCCAGGATCTCCTCGTTGGCGGCGTCCAGCAGGGTGAGGCGCTCGCCGGCATTGTCGAGCGCGCCGGTGTAAACGCCGGCGACCGGCAATCCCGTGCCGTAGCGGGATTCGAAGGCTTGGCGGTTTTTCACCAGCAGGGCGGCTTGGCCCGGACTAAGCAGCAGGCTGTCGCTGAAAGCGAACTCCAAGCCGTTGCCAAAATGAACTCCGCGCAAGTCAATCGGCGTGTTGGTGCTGATGTTCTTGAGTTCCAGGTATTCGTATTCATTCGCGGCAAAAGCGCCCCCCGGAGCGGGGTTATACATCAGTTCCGTGATGCGGAGAAACTGCTGCGCCGGCGAAGGGCTGCCGGGGTAGGTGTTGGTGGCGACCAAACGGCCATTGGCATCAGCCAGCAGCAGCGTCTCGCCGCGGGCCGAAAGCTGGCCGAGGTAGTTGCCTTGGGCGAAAAGGATTTGGCCGCCGCGCGGCGCGGCGGTTCGGGCGCGAAAAGCGGCGACATCGCGCGCCACATAGAGGGCGCCGGACGCCGGGATGACCGTGCCGGGGTAAAAGCGGTGCTTCACCGCCCCGTCGAGCCGCCAGTCGGAAATGTCCACCGCAAAGGAATTGGTGTTGAGCAGTTGGACGTATTCCTCGAGCTGGTTTCCTGAGACGGGATTGTAATCAATGGCGCCGATTCCGACATACACTTCGGCAGGCTGCGATTCCGGCACGAGCGCCTCCGCTCCGGCGGCGGCATTGGTGGCGGCGAAGCTCACATACAGCTCGGCGCGCCGCTGGGCGATGGCGCCTTTGAGCGCGGCGACACTGTTGGAAACGGCGGCGCTGAGGAACGGAGACGCGGGCGCGAAATAATAATCCACGCGGCTTTCCAAGTAACCGGCGGGACCAAGCTGTTGGTCCATGACGCTGCGCAGCCGGCGCAGATACATCTGGCGGGTCCGGGGATCGTTGAAGATCGCCTCCCACATCATGCTCCATTGCAGGTAAACCGACTTGGCATGGGCGGCGTCGCCCATCAGCGGGTGCTTGGCCAAGACCCCGGCGTCGGCGTCTATGCCCAGCGACAGATCCTTGTCCCACGGGAAAAAGGTCCATTCACCGGTGCTCTCGGTGTCGCGGTAGAAATACCAGTTTTTTCGGACGTCGTCCACATCGCGCACCACGGCCCGGCAAGCGAGATAATTGACAATGCCGGCCAGGTTCAGGTGGTCGAACATGAACACCGCGCGGGCCTCGATGTTATTGGTGAGGAGCAGCGCGCCGACCACCGCCTGCAGGTCGGAGTTGTTTTCGTCCAGGCGGGTCTTTTTCTCGATGCCGTCGGTGGCGTCGCTGAAAGCCGGGGTCAACTGGGCGCGCTGGACAAATTTGTAAAGCGCGCCGTTCCGGTCCAAGCCGCGGCGGTCCAGGAACCGCTCGTCCACCTGCTCAATGAAGAGGCCGACGCGGTCAAAGGCGCCGTTGAAGCGCATCTGGACCGGCAAACACTCGCTGGCCGGGTGGCCTGCGGCGCGGAAAACCTCAAAAGCCACGGGCGTCCGCATGTAGCTCGGGTCACCGCCGTTGCCGTTGAGGTTGGCCTCCTCGACGCGGCCAATTTCATTGTTGATGCGGCAATGGTAGCCGGTGTTGAAATCGAATTTCTGGGATTGCGCCTGGGCGGTGTAACCGCCGCGCTGGCGGACAAAGATGTTGTCGTAAAACTCCCCGTTGAAAAAGACCGCCCCGCGCTGGCCGGTCCGATTGTGCGACGCGGCGTAATCCGGGGCGAACCAATGCCACACCGGCAGATTGGTGGCCAGAGTGGGATCGGCCACCACGGTGCCAAGATATTCGGGCGAGTTCAGGGGATCGTCGAACAGCGGCCAGCGAGACACGCGGTTCAAGCTGTCGGCGGCGGTGACATACCAGCGGATCATTTGTCCGGCCAACGCCGCCCCGCCCGGAATAATCGCGCCATAAACGCCGTCGCCGGCGTCGCCGTCGCCGTGCGCTCCGTCGTCAAGCATGTTCGTTTGATTGACCGCGCCGAACATGACGCGCCAGTTGAGAGTGACCGACGCGACCGGCGCCAGGGTGGGCAGGACCCGGGCGGTGACGGTGAGCGGATCGCCGGCGGCGGGCTGCGCGGGCAGGGCAGGGACACTTTCGATCCCGGTGATGGAAGGGCCAAGGTCGGCGGCGCCGGCACTGTTGGGTTTGCCGGGCGTGGCCGCCACGAAGTAGCGGGCGTTGGTGCTCAGGGAGGTCACTGCGCCAGCGACCAGCTCCGCTTGGACCAAAAAGTCGCCATTGGTGGCCGCGTAATTGAGCCCGTGGATGGCGAGAATGTTGGTGCCGGCGCGCAGGTAGCTCCGGGCGTCGCTGAGGTTGAATTCGACGGCGTTGGTGGCCGCAGTATTAAGCCGCCAACCGGTGGCCGCGGAATTCCAAGCCGGCGCATCCGGGCTATTGGCCCAGGCTGCCGGTTGGCCGTTGAGATAGGCAACGAAACCGTCGTCGTAGCGCATGCGCAGCGTGAGGCTGCCGATGGGCGCGGCATTGGTGACAAAGAAAGGAAGGCGCAGATAGGCGCTGCTGCTGCGGCCGAACATGGCTGGCTGCAAGTCGGTCTTGAGCAGATGGCCAAAGTAGAAATTAGTCGGGTCGCCGCCCCCGCCGACGCCGCTGACCGCGGCCTGGTATAGTTGCAAAACCTCCGCCCCGGAAAGCGCCCGTCCGAAGACGGCGACCTCGTCCACATCCCCGGGGAAAAAATAATCGCCCGCGGGTGACTCGCTGCGTCCCGCGCCGATGCGGAGCGGGCTGACGTTGTTTGGCGAGAAAGCCACAGCCCGGCTGTTGGCCAGGACGCCATTCACATAGAAACTTTTTGTCGCCCCGTCGAAAATCCCAACCAGATGGACCCATTCGTTGAGGACCACCGCCGGGCCGGTCATGGCGTCCCAGCCGCCGCCGGTGCCGGTCTGGAAAGCCCATACGTTGGCGTCGGTGGCGTAGAACATATAACCGCGCTGCGGGGCATCCGCGCGCGCCGTTAGCGGTGAGCGGTAGCGTCCCGCGCCGCCGGCGCAGCGAGCCCAGCAGGCAACAGTGAACACACTGCCATTCAGCGCGGGGGAGAACGGCACGTCAACCTTGTCGTCCGCGCCGTCGAAGCGCGCCGCATAGTTGTCGTTTTCCAAGCCGGCGAAGGACGGCGGGCGGGGACCGGGTTGGGCGAGCGCGACGCCATTGAGATAAGAGCCGTTGCCGGCGGCGCCGTTCGTTCCTTGGTTTTGCGCCGCCAAGCCGCTTGTTTCGTTGAGCCGCCAAAAGCCGGCTGGCTCCAAGGCGAGCACGGCGGTTGGGCCCAGGGCCTGTTCATTGGCGCCGGTTTCGAAACCCGCGCCGTTGGTGCCGGCCAGCCAGCCGCCATCGTTGAACTCTGGCAGGGTCCAGGCTGTGCCTAGGACGCCGTTGGAAGGAACATGGACCCGCAGCGGCGTGTGGGCTTCCACCAGCGGGAAGTATTGCCATTCGGCGCCTAAGCCGAAAGAGACATCGGTGAATTGCGGCGGATACAGGGGCGAAAACTGTGAAGTGATCAGGCCGTTGGGGGCCACCAGGGCCAGGTATTCGCCTCCGGCGTCGAGCCGGAAGTTGGTGTGCAGCGCCTGGCCGGGGTTGCGGCGGTTTTTGTTCGAGGCAAACACCACCAGGTATTGGCCCGGCGCCAGATTGGTCGCGGGGAATTTCCACTTGGACAGATTGCCGGCGTTGTCCGTGAGTGACCAGTCGAGCAGATTCACGGAGAGAGAGCCGGGATTGTAAATTTCGATCCAGTCGGAAAATTCGCCATCCTCATCGGTGAGCCCGTTGTTGTTGGCCGCCATGAACTCGGTGATGACGGGCAGCGAGGCGAGGATTTCGGGGCAGGAGAAGCTGGGATCGGCAACGCTGACGCGCTGATATTTGGTGACGCTGTTGCCGTGAATGTCCGTGGCGGTCCAAGCGACGAGCGTCACGCCGATGGGGAAGGACGCCGGGGCATTGCTGGTAAGCGAGGCCAGTCCGCAGTTGTCGGCGGCCACCGCCGCGCCCAAGGCCAGGTTGGTCACGCGGCATTCGCCGGGCGAAAGGTTGATCGCGAGGTCGGCCGGCGGCGTCAGTGCGGGAAGTTGGGCGTCCACCACGGTGACCGTCTGGGTGGCGGTGAGCGTATCGAGGTTGGTGGTCACCAGCGTCCAAATCACCGGCGTGAGCCCGACCGGAAATTGGGCCGGCGCGTTGCTGGCCAGGCTGAGCCAAGGCAGGTTGATCTCCGGTGTTCCGAGCGCGATCCCGCTGGCGTCGCATTGTCCAGGGTCGGTGGGCGCTACGATGTTCGGCGGGGCAATGAACGGGGCGCGCGGCGCGGCTTGGAAGTCCAGCGACCAGCTCACCAGGGTGGCGGTCAGGCCCCCGGACAAATCCACGAGCAGCAAGGTCCAGGCGCCGTTGACATCCACGTTGGCGAAGGTGTCGAGTGTTGCCACCCGGTTGGCGGCGGATTCGGAGACCACCGCCGGATCGTCCAGGCGCCCGTCCGGCTCGAAAATCCCCGTCAGCATCGTGCCCGGTTGATTGGTGGCGGCCAAGTGAATGTCTCCGCCCGCGCCGCCGCGGCTGAACGTGATGTCAAAGCCGCTGCCGGCGGAACCGACGGGATCAGCGGTGCTCCGGCCGACGCGGTTAAGCAGGACGGTGAAACCATGAGCGCCGAACCCGTCGGCGTGCGTCAGCAGGGCGTAAAGGTCGCCGTTGTAGCCGCCTTGGATTTGGAGACGGACTTGGAGGTCGTGAATTTTCCCCCACGCGGATTGCGACACTGTGAGGGTGCGGGCCAGTCCGGAGGGCTGGTTATCCGGGATGATGATGTTGAGATTGGTCTCTCCCGCGGAGAGGTTCCATTCGGCGGCATGAACCGCCCCTCCCAGAAAGCTCGCCAAGGCGAACGTCAGCGGAAGATGAACAATGCGCATGGTTGCTAATCAAATAGGTCCCGCCCCCGGACGTTTCCGATCAATACGCGGGATGCACCGTCCGGTAGAAGCGGTTGGTGGCCGCGCCAGCCGGCTCGATGAACTCCATGATCCCCACACCGAAGCCCTGGCTGCTCAAGGGCGCGGTGAGATTGGCCGCTTTCCGCCATTGCGGGGAAGTTAAAGTGTCGGTGTATTCCACCGTGTAGGAGCGTCCGGGAATGCCCGCAAAGCGTACCTGGAAATTGCCACCGCTGAGGACCGGCCCGAACACGACATTCATGGTGACGGCGTTGGTGGAGACGACCGTGATGACCACCTGACCAGTGCTGTTGGCCGCATAGCCGTCGGTGACCGTGTAGCTGAAGCGGTCAACGCCGATGAAGCCGGCCTGCGGCGTGTAGGCGACCGTGTCGTTCGTATAAACCACTGTGCCGCCATTGGTGCTGGTGGAGTCCATGCGAAGGACCGTCAAGGTGTCGCCATCCGCGTCCGTGTCGTTGCCCAGGACTTTGCTGGCCGGGAAAACGATCGGGTTGTCCTGCGGGATGGCCGCGTTATCGTCACGGGCGATTGGGGCCTGGTTGCTGAAACGCCCCTTGGCCGCGGCAAAATGGGCGGCAATGCGCTCGGCGGGCAGGGCCGCGGGGAAGATAGCGACTTCGTCCACATCCCCGGGGAAGTAATAATTGCCGGTGATCAGATCGGTGGATCCGGCGCCGATGCGCAGCGGTCTGGCCGTGTTGGGCGCGATGACCACATTGGTGGACCTGACCAATTGGCCGTTGACATAAAAGCATTTGGTGGCGCCGTCGTAGGTGCCGGCCAGATGCACCCATTGGTTATTGACGACCGCCGGACCACCCGCGCCGTCTCCGTCCCAGCCGGTTTGCGCGCCGCTGCCGCTCCAGAATTGCCAGGTGTTGGCGGGCGTGGCGTAAAAGATGAAGCCGCGCTGCGGCTGGTCGTCGCGCGCCGTCAGCGGCGAGCGATGCCCCGCGCCGCCCGTGACCCGCGCCCAACATTCCACCGTGAACACCGGGGGATTGATGGCCGCTGAATAGGGCACATCCACTTTGCCGCTGACGCCGTCAAAACGAGCAGCCGTGTCGGCATCGCTGACCAGCGCCCCCGGCACGTCCAGGGTGACATTGTTCGAGTAGCCGCCGTCATGCGCGCCGGTCATGTCAAAGGCCACCGGCCCGCTGGATTCACCCAGACGCCAGTAACCGGAGGGGGAATCGGCGCCAATTACCGTGGGTAACGAGCTGCCCGTCGGCACGGTAAGCTGGGCAACCAAGCTGGTGCTCGAACCGTAAGGATTGCTGGCTACTGCGGCGTAAGCCCCGGAGAAGCTGGGCTGGACCCCTGTTAGCTGGAGCGTGGTGTTGGTGGCGTCCACGATGGGGATGCCGTTGGACAACCATTGGTAAGTGATGGGCGGGGCGCCCATGGCGGCCGCGGCGAAGGTCGCCGCGTAGCCGGTCAGTATTGTGCGCGACACCGGATTGAGCGTAAACACCGGGGGCGCCATGTCCATGACCAGGAGCGTGCTGTAGTTATCTGGGGTAACCCAGACCAGGCCAGCGTCGAGCGGCGGCAGGTTGGTTTCCGCAAAATCGCCGGCGCGGCTGGAGGCGCTGAACAGCACGAAGGAGTCGCCGGCTTGCAAGGCCGGTCCCGCGTTTGACACGATGAGCGCGCCTCCGGCGGTCAGCGTGGTGATGCCCAACACCCGGCTGGAATTTTGCTCGTTGGTGCGGTTCAGCACGAACAGACTGTTGCCGCTCAGGCTCAAGCTGTTGCTGATGGTGAGGGCGGAAGTGTCGGCGCCCCCCAGGCCCGGCTGGAGGGTGCCGCCGGCCTGAACAACCACCGGTCCGCGGATGGTGGCCCAGCCGCTGAGCGTCGCATCGGCGGCGACAGTGACTCCGCTGCTGGCAAATCTTGGGCAATTGTTCAGGCGCAAGACGCCGTTGGAGACCAGGGTCGCGCCGGAGTAAACGATGTTGGTTCCCGCCAGTTCCTGGATGCCGGATCCTGTCTTGGTCAGGGAAAGGACGCCGGAGGAGTTGGTGAGCGTGCCGCTAAAAGAGCCGCTGCCATGGTCGGCGCCAATCACCAGGGTGAAACCGGCTCCGGTGAACATATCCACGGTGCCCGCGCCGGGCGCCTGGCTATGGAGCGTTCCCATGGTTTCCCAGTCGCCGCTGCCGGTTGGCGCCAGGCGCAACCGGGCCCCAGGGGCCAAATAGGCTGCGGCTGTATTGGGCACCACGCGGTCGCCGATGCTGTCTGCCACGCCAATCTGCAAGTCGGCGTTGGCGCTAATGTAAATGTTGCCGGCAAAATCGTTGGAATTGCCGGAGGCGCGCTGGAGCACGATGCGGCGATTGTTGGCAAAAGGGCTGGTGATGGTCAGATCGCCGACGCCGGTGATGATATTGCCGAAGGTCGTGCGGTCGGAAGAGCCGGCTTGGAGAGTGACCCCGCGGTTCAAGGTCAATAGGCCGCCGAACTGGGTGTTGGCGATGGCCGTAAAATTGGCGGTGCCGATGGTCGCGGCGCCGGTCCCCTGATTAGCCACTAATATCGGGTTGTTGATCGTCAACGGGCTGCTGGCAAACAGAAAGACATTGTTTGAGCCCGTGCCCGCATCGCCCAAGATTACCGGGCCGCCGCCAAGCGCGCCGCCGTTGCCGGCATAAATGGCGCCCTGCGAAATCGTCGTCGGGCCGGTGTAAGTGTTGGCGGCGGACAGCGTCAGCGCGCCGGCGCCGGTCTTGAGCAGCGCGCCAGTGCCGCCTCCGCCAAAGGCGTTGGCCAGGGTGACGCTGTTGGTCATGAGGTCGAGGGTGGCGGTGACGCCGGCGTCAATGGCCAGCCGTCCGGACAAGTCCTGACTGTGGCCCAGCCAGCGCAGAGTGCTGTTGCCGCCGAACCTAATGGCGCCGGCGGAACCCAGGCCGCCGCTGACAAACGCGATGGTTCCATTGCTGAGCACCGTGCCCGCAACGTAGGAGTTCACATTGCTGACCGCCAGGAGACCACTGCCGAGCTTGAGCAAGGAACCGGATGCCATGCCCCGCGTTCCGGTCAGGGTGTAGTTCAAAGAAGTGTTGCTGAACGTGACCAGCGCGGGGCTGACATCCGCCACGCTGATGTCCACCGTTGTGGCGCCGGGCGCCGAGTCGTCGAACAGGACATTGTCCGAACTCAGGAAATCCGTCGGACTGTCATCCAAATTCAGTTTCCAGTTTTTGGGGTCGGCAATGCTGTTCAGGCTCCACTCGGAGCTGGCCAAGCCAGTCCAGATGGGGAGGGGGTTCGAGGCGCTGACGACGACGTCCAGGTAATTGCCGTTGGTCTGAAGCGTATAAATGCGATTGGGCGGGAGAACAAACCCGGCGGCGCCGGCCAGGTTGGCCCACTCGGCGACATGGTAGGTGCCGGCGGCGGGCTGGGACCCGTTGAGGATGTTGATGGTGATCGGGCCGGCAGCCGAAGGGCCGGTCGTTAGGGTTCCATTCACCACCAGCGGGGTGACACCTTCGGCAAGGGTGACATTCAGGCCGCCGGCGCCGCTGAAGGTGAGGTTGGTCAGTGTCAGCGCGCCGGAACCGCCTTGCCCGCCTTCAACGCTTCCGCCCTCGGCCACAGTGACCGTGCCGGCGCTGCCGCGCCCGCCAAAAGTGGCGTTGGCCGCCACGCTGACGGCGCTGACGGGGTTAAGGGCGCCATTGGCGTAAAGTTTGCCGGCGCTAACCACGGTTGCGCCGCTGTAAGTGTGCGCGGCGCCGAGGACCATCGCCCCGGCGCCCTGCTTGGTGAGGCCGCCGGCGCCGCTGATGCCGCTGTTGAGGGTCACCGCCACCGTGTTGCTTAGCTCCAGGGCTGCCGTGGAATTAACAAAAATTCCCGCGCTGGCGAAACCGGCAGGATCCACCAGTTGCAGAGTGCCATGGTTGACAATATTGGAACCGATGAAAGTGTTGGCGCCGGAGAGAATAAGTTTTGCCGGACCGTTCTTGATGAGCGGCAATCCCCCGAGGCCGGTAAAGTCCGTGATGGCGCCGGAGATGACCAAGTCCGCGTCCGCATTTACGGTGAGTGATTTTCCGGATCCGACCACCAGCCAGATCGGGGCGGACCAGACGGTTGGGACCGTTCCGCCCACATTGAGGATGCCGCTGGGTTTGTCATAACCCCAGCGCGGCCCGGAAGTGGTGGTGGCGGTAACGGTGGCATTGGTCAGGTTGAACGTGCCCATGTAAGGGCCATCTCTTCCCGAGGCGCCGCTCAAGGAAAAGTTCACCGTGCCGCCGTTCACGGTGATGGTATTGAGGGGCGAAGCTCCCAATTGGCCGGCGGTGCCATTGGCGCCGCCCACGTCGAGGATACCCCCGGCATTCACCGTGATGACATTGCTTTGCCCCAGGCCGGTGGCGCCGTTGATGTTGCCCGCGGTTGAGCGCAGGACTCCGCCATTGACGGTCACATTGCCGTTGAAGGTGTTTATGTTGGCCAGCGTCAGGGCGCCGGGGCCCGTTTTGGTTAAAGTGCCACTGCCGGAGATGACACCGCTCAAAATCTGGGTGGCGCTGCTGCTATAGACGAACGCGGCATTGTTCAAGATGTTGCTGGCGTATGCGCCATTGCCCAGGAGGCCGGCGCCGCCGATGGCCAGCGTCCCGGCGTTAATGATCGTATTGCCGGTGTAGGTGTTCGTGCCGGACAGGGTGACCGTTCCCGTTGAAGCGCCATTGATGATGAATATGGACGCCGCGCCATAGCCACCCGCACCCGCGGAAGTAGCGATGGTCCCCTCGTTGTAGGTCACATCAAAGTTATTCCCTAGATTGGCGCCGCTGACATACCGGGCATACAGCACCGTGGCCAGGATATCCGATCCCGACTGGGTCAACTGCACCTTGACGCATTTGGTATAGGCGCCGTTCACCGATTGCAACTGGTAGGTAGCTGTCGCGCCATTATTGGTGAAAAAATACGCCATGGCTGCCGCGGGAGAACCATCCACGTAACCGCCGCCCATGGTGCCGCCGGCCCCAGTCACGCTGGCCAGGGAAGTGTTAGGAAAGGCCGCCACGGTCGTCGGCGTGGCGGGCAGGTAGGATGTGTAGGCCGCTGTGCTTCCCACGCCGAGAATGGTGAAGGCCGCGCCGTAGCCGTTGGCTGCCGGGGAGGTGGCGATGCTGTTGACTGTGCCGCCGTTGTCGAAGTTGAATCCCAAGTTGGCAGTATTGAGGAGATACTTGGCATAAACTACATGCGCGGTGAGGTTGGCGCCGGACTGGGCCAGCAGCACCTTGACGCACTTGGTGTGGCCGCCGTCCAACACCTGTAGTTGATAGCTTGCCGTCGTCCCATTGTTGTTAAAGTAATACACTCTGGCCATCAGAGGGGTGCCGCTGTTGACCGATGTCCCCCCCATCATGCCGCCACCGCTCGTCACACTGGCCAGGGAAACATTCTCGAAAACGGTGGTGGCGCTCGCGGGCAAAAACGACCAGTGCGCCAACCCGTTCACACTCAGTGGAAATCCACCTGAAATCCCGCCGGAATGGGTCAAGCTCTTGCCGCCGCCCGCCAACCAAGCTTGGTTCGTGGCCATCGCGACGTTGTTGGCGAGGGAAAGGTTGACTGTGGACCCCGACAGATTGATGCCGTTGCCGCCCAATGTGAGCGTGCCGGCCCCTGTGAGGTCTATGTCACTTAACGCGCCGGAGGCTGAGATCCCCAGCCAGTTCGCGTTCGCCCCCAGCGTCAACCCCGCGCCCAGCGACAAGCTGTCCCAAGCGGCAATATCGGCGGCGGTGGGCGCCGTCCCCCCGATCCAGCTTGCGCCGGCGCCAAGGTCGTTGCCGGTATTTGCCTTGGTGACCGTGGCGGCTTGGGTAACTTGCAGGGGCAGCACATAGGCCAACAGCGTGGCAACCCAAAGACACACTGCTCTCGGGAAACAAGTTTTCATAGGCTTGAGCATCAAATTTCGTTATGCTTCAGCTATTATGATGCCCCTTTTGGTTTTTACAAGGATGATGCGTTGGCAAGATTTGTGTTTTTTTGCGATAGTCGCCGGCACGGGTGGGGGCGTTTCTTGGAAAACCTGGATGCCGCCGCGTTAGCCCCCATGCCAGGCGAACGCATCTGGTGGACCTTTGTTTAAGAACGATTGCCGACGGACAGCCACAGAAATCCAACGGTTTCGCCCGTTAACCGCACCCCCGAAAATTTTTCCGTGCCAAAATTTGAAACATGGTTAGCATCGAAGAAAATTGCATTGAAAATGAAAACGATCACACGCCGGAATTTCACCAAAACCTTGGCGGTCACGGGGGCGCTGACCACTGTGGGCGGCTGGCGCGTCCTGGGCGCGAACGAAAAAGTTCGTCTTGGGTTTATCGGGCTGGGCAACCGCGGCGACCAGGTGCTGGACGCTTTCCTGGCCCAGAAAGACATGGAGGTTATCGCCCTTTGCGACCTCTACCCGCCCTACCTGGAGTCCGCCATGAAAAAAGTTGGCGGCACCCCCCGGTTTTACACGGACTACCGGAAAGTGCTTGAGCTGAAAAACCTCGACGCGGTGGTGATCAGCACTCCCGACCATTGGCACGCGCTGCAGACCATCGCCGCCTGCGAGGCCGGCAAGGATGTCTATGTGGAAAAGCCCTTGTCGCTCCGCGTCGCCGAAGGCCGCCGGATGGTCGAGGCGGTCAACCGCCACAAGCGGGTTTGCCAGGTCGGCATCCACCGCCGCTCGGTGCCTTGGTGTCGGGAAGCCGCCGATTTGGTGCGCAGCGGGGTGCTGGGCAAGATTACCGCCGCCCGGGCGTTCCATATCCAAAACGAGTGGCCCAAGGGGATCGGCAACGATCCCGACAGCACGCCGCCCGCGGACGTTGATTGGGAGGCCTGGATGGGACCGGCGCCCAAAAAGCCTTACAACAAAAACCGGACCTTCTACCGGTTCCGCTGGTTCTACGATTACTCCGGCGGGCAGCTCACCAATTTCGGCGTGCATTACCTGGATTTCATCCATTCGGCCCTCGGGGTCGAGGCCCCGCTGGCCGTGACCGCCATGGGCGGCAAATTCGCCCTCGAAGACAATCGGGAAATTCCGGACACCCTGGAAGTTATCTGGCACTACCCGGGGAACATACTGGTGACCTTCACCCAGCTCAACGCCTCGGCCGCTCCCGCGTCGGCGAAAAATTGCGAGCTGGAAATCCGCGGCACCAAGGGGACGTTCTATCTCTACGGCAAAGGCTACGAAATCGTGCCCGACGCCCTGACCCCCAACGAATTCCCCGCCCGCTCGCCGCTGACACGCGACACCGACCGCTTCTGGCGCCAGGGCGAAAAGGCGGCCATCGAGCCCAAAAAATTCAGCGCCGAGGTTTCCAGCGGCGAAACCACCTTTCATGCCCGGAATTTTCTCGATTGCGTCAAGAACCGGCAGAAGTGCCACTGCGACATCGAGACCGGCCATCGCAGCACCTCGACCACCCTCATCGCCAACATTGCGCACCAGACCCGGTCCTTGCTGGAATGGGACGCGCGCGCCGAGCGCTTCACCAACAATCCCGCCGCCAACCAGCATTTGGATTACCAATATCGTCCGGAATACCAGCGCCCGGTCTGAGGCCGTCAAACGCGGCCCGCGAAACTGCCCCCCCCCAACATCAGCCAAGTGCGGAAAAATGTTCGAATAGGGGAAAAAAGGCTTGGCCTTGTTTCACCAAAACACTCATGGGAAGCGCAGTCGGGAATCGGTCCATAAATCTTTGGTTTTTTGCGCGTTTTGCGCTCCTTGGCGGCTAACCATCGCCCGCTGAGCGGCCAAGTCCCCGCCGCCCATTAACCCCTGGCTTCAGCTTGGTTCCGGGCGCCCGCCGTGGTTTCCCAACGGTTTCATTAACCCCTGGCTTCAGCCGGAGGGGTAGGGCGCGCCAGCATTTTGGCAGGGCCGTCGCGATTCCATTAACCCCTGGCTTTAGCCAGGGGTTGAGCCGGGCCACGAAATCATCGCAACGGTTTTAACCGTTTCTCCCGCCACTCTACCGTGCCGTCTTGCGCCCCGCCAAACCCGCATGAATAAGTTATATTTTCCGGAAGAATAAGTAGAGATGAAGTTTTGTTTTTTCCAAAATAAACCTCGAACCGAAAAACCGCAGTTTAACCACGGATAAACGCGGATGGACACGGATGCCAAAGACTTGCGGAAGCAGCGGCTTGCCCCCGGCAGGTGGAGGCCATTCCTCCTTTTCGTCTTGCGTTCTTTGCGTGCCTTCGCGGCTGATCCTCGCATCTACACCAACGAAACCAGTTGGGCTGGCGCGGCCATCACCACCTGGAATTATGACCAATACCGCGGCTGGCTGAACAGCAAAGCATACCACGGCACTTGGGGTTGACCCGGTTTGATGGACATCCTTTTAGGTGTGGTATCGGGCGGTTCGAGGAGCGCCGCGCCGCCGGGCTGGTGAGCGGGATGCGGGGCCGGTTTCTTTGCCAGGCGGCGAGCGTAGCAAGCCGCGGAAAAGGTCAAGCCGGAGGGAAGGAAAAGGGGCTTTACACTAATTTCACGAATTCTCACGAAACAAAAGAGGCGCGCGACGCGAAACGGTTAAAACCGTTGAGTTTTTTTTCCCGGACGCCCATCACCCCGCTGAAGCGGGGTGTTAATGAGAAAGGCACTTGCGAACACGCGCCAGCGTTGTGGAGTGCGCCAGTCCTCTGGCGCTTTGGCATTGTTGAGGCGTCATCCCTGGCCAGCGGCTGACACACGCCAAGGCCACGCGCCAAAGAAAAGCGGTAGAGGACTACCGCACTCCAAGACCTCGCGGACTTCCCACGGCGCTTGCAAGTTCGCGCTAGCGCGTGCCGCAGACTTCCAGTCTGCTGCCTGCCCGCCGCCAGGCAGGCGGGTGTCGCGGATTTCCACTCCGCAAGGTTTGGGTATTGTCCAATCGATTCGGGTTGTCCAGGGCCTTGCCGACTGGAAGTCGGCGATACGGCAGGTTAGAAACCTGCGGCACACCCTCGCGGAGTTCCCACGACGCTTGCGCCACGCGCGACGCGAAACGGTTAAAACCGTTGAGTTGCGTTCCCGGACGTCCATCACCCCGCTGAAGCGGGGTGTTAATGAGAAAGGCGCTTGCAGACGCGCGCCAGCGTCGTGGAGTGCGCCAGTCCTCTGGCGCTTTGGCAGTTTTGAGGCGTCATCTTTGACCAACGGCTGGCGCAAGCCAAGGCCACGCGCCGAAGAAAAGCGGTAGAGGACTACCGCACTCCAAGACCTCGCGGAGTTCCCACGGCGCTTGCAAGTTCGCGCTAGCGCGTGCCGCAGACTTCCAGTCTGCTGCCTGCCCGCCACCAGGCAGGCGGGTGTCGCGGATTTCCAATCCGCAAGGTTTGGG
>Ga0101944_10004791_pt1 | contig 16242 bp, 15 predicted proteins | sample DewCreD2012metaG_FD_75245 | JGI IMG/M metagenome (GOLD analysis project Ga0101944, IMG submission 75245) | Hot spring sediment bacterial and archeal communities from British Columbia, Canada, to study Microbial Dark Matter (Phase II) - Dewar... ...
TGTTCGGCCACGTCCGCGGCGCCTACACCGGCGCCGACCGCAGCCGCATCGGCCGCTTCGAGGCGGCCCACGGCGGAACGATCTTCCTCGACGAGATCGGCGACGTCCCGCCCTCCCTCCAGGTGAAGCTTTTGCGCGTGCTCGAGGAAAAGGAAATCGAGCGCGTGGGCGACCACACCCCTGTTGCCGTCGACGTGCGCATCATCACGGCGACCCACCGCAACCTCGAGGAGTGGATCGCCCGCGGCTTATTCCGCGAGGATCTCTATTTCCGCATCAACGTCTTCCCCATCCATGTCCCCCCTCTGCGCGAGCGGCCGGAGGACATCCCGGTCATCGTGCGCCATTTTCTCGCCCAAGACCGGCAGCGCAACGCCTGCGGCGTGACGGGGATCTCCCCCGAGGCCGCACGGCTGCTCACCGCCTACCGCTGGCCGGGCAACGTGCGCGAGCTGCGAAACGCCGTCGAGTACGCCCTCGTGCTCTGCCCCGGGGGAGAAATCCGGCCCGAGCATCTGCCCGCGAAAATCACCTCCACCTCCGGCGCCTGCCCGCCGCCTGCGGATCCCCCTGCCTCCCCGGAGCGGGAAAGGATCCTCGAGGCCATGAGGAAGACGGGCGGAAACCGCACGGCCGCCGCGCGGCTGCTCGGGATCAGCCGCGTCACCCTCTGGAAACGCTTGAAGCGCCTCGGCCTGGAGCGGACGTCCGAGCGGTGAGGAGCCTCGGCCCGAGGGGCATGCACGGCTCAGGCGGGGGGGACGGGGGAAGGCGCCGGGGCGTCGTCGAAGCGGATGCCGACGCGGTCCTGCTCGGCCCAGACCACGGTTCCCGCGCGGGTCACGATCTTTTTCTTTTGCCGCAGCGGGATGTTGAGCAGGACGCGCTGGCCCCTCTCCAGGGGTTTCTCGCAGCGGATGAAGACCCCCCCCGGCGAAGCGTTGGCGATCAGGCCGCGGACGTTGTCGCGGCCGCTGCGGACCAGGGTGGGGATCGAGCAGGACCGGCGGGGATGGGCGCGCGAATCCCGCGACCGAGCGGGAGGTGCGGCCTCAGAGGCGACCCTTTCCTCGAGCTCGACCCCATAGCCGTAGTCGAAGGCGGAATCCTCGAGAAACCGGCGCCAGCGGATCACGGCCCGGTAGCATTCGTAGACCTGCTCGCTTCCGGCGAGCGGGGAAGCGGGCAGCCCGATGAGGACACGGCTTCCGGGGACCAGGTAGAAATCGGACTCGAAGTAGATGCCCTTTTCGCTGTAGTTCCCCATGCGGGCCTCGGGGGCGGCCTCGATGGCAAACCCCTCGAGCCTTACCGGGGCGCGGCGTTCAAAGCGCGTTCGGGAGCGTTTTTCGGAGTTTTCTTCTTCCATGCCGGAAGGGTCCTCTTCCCGGGCCGGCGGGACGGGCGCCCGGTCACTGGGCCGAGAGGCCGTACTTGTGGAGCAGATCCCGGATCGCCTCTTCGAGAAGATCGTTCTGGCGCTTTTCGAGCTGCGCGGCGAGGATCTTGATCTTGCGGATCAGCTCGGCGTCGAGGGTTGTGTTGTACATTTTCCGTTTTGCCCCGGTTTCCGCCCTCATGGGTTCCTTCATCGCTCCTTGCGCCCGAATCGCTTCTGAACCCATTGTAGCGGGGCCCGGCCCGGGTGTCAAAAAAACCGGCGGCGCATTTGATTCGATAAGCAACAATTTCAGTTGGTTGTCTTGCATCGCGGGCCTTACCCCAAACTGCCTTGCGGCGCTTATCCGGCACCGCGCCGGGCTTCATTGACAGATCTCGGCCCGCATCGCTACCTTAGCGTCGCCGCCGGCGAAGGCGGCATCCCGGGACCCGGTGCTCGAGCCGTTTCGTCGTGAGCGGAAACCCTGCACGAATCGCCGTCGCCTTGAGCGGGGGGATCGACTCCCTTATGGCGGCGTTTCTTCTCCTCCGCCAAGGCCGCGAGGTGATCGGCCTTCATTTCCGCACCGGCCACGAGGCGTATCCCGCCGAGCAAAGCCGCGAGCGGGCCGCGCGCCTCTCCCGCATGCTCGGCGTCCCGGTCCATTTCGAGGAAGAGATTTTTTCTCTGGTTTCCATGAAAAAACAGCAGTGTACCTCGGAAGAGCGCCCGCAAATCTTGGCACCAGACGCAGACGATATAAGAATGGACGTCCCCTGTTAGGGGGAGGGTTTTCTGGTAAAAATCGCCGCAACAGAGCCGGCGAGCGAGATCGCGGCGGCGACTAGGAAGGGAAGCGTGAAGGTGCCGCGCGCATCGGCGAGGAAGCCGCCGAAGGCGGGGCCGGCGGCCTGGCCGATCCCGAAAAAGAGTGTGATGAACCCCAGCCCTGCGGGCGCAAGCCGCGGCCCGAGATGATCGCCGGCCGCCGCCGCCATGATGGTTGGGATGCTCCAGGCGCTCAACCCGAAAAGGACGGCGGAGAGGGTGAAGCCGAAGGGCGATTGGACGAGCGCGAAGACCGTGTAGGCGAGGGCGAGCACGAGATAGGCGAGCGCCGCCCCGCGGCTTCGGCCAAGGCGGTCGGAGATCCCCCCCCAAAGGATGCCGCAGAAGGTGCTCAGAGCGCCGACCGCGGCCCACAGCCCGCCGGCGAAAGCCTGCGACATGCCGATTTCCTTGACGAGGTAGGCCGCGAAAAACGTCATGTAGATGATGTAGGAGGCGCCGTAGAAGAAATAGACGAGGCCCAGGTACCATACGGCGCCTTTGCGGTAGACGGCGGACCATTGCCACGAGGAGAGGCGGGGGCCGGCCGCCGGCGCGGCCGGAGGCCCATCCGCCGCGGCTCCGATCGGCACAAGCCCCTTGTCCTCTGGACGGTTGCGGATCAGAAAGGCGACCAGCGCGGCGATTCCCAGCGCGATCCCGCCGAGCACCTCCCAGGCCGTGCGCCAGCCCTCGACCCCCTGGGCGGCGATGATCGGGGGGACCAGCAGGCCGGATATCAGCGTGCCCGCGCCGATCCCGCCGGAGACGATCCCGGTCGCAAACCCCCGGCGGCGCATCGCGAACCAGGCCGAGCCCAGGGCCATGGCGGGGACGTAGGCCGCGCCGTTGGCGAGCCCCGTGAGGAAACGCATCGCCAGGGCGAAGCCGAAGCTGTGGGCCAGGCCGGTCGCCATGAGCGACACGGCGAGCAGGAGGAGTGCGAGCCCGATGACCCGGCGGGTTCCGAAACGGGCGGCGAGGAACCCCCCGATGAGGGCCATGGCGAGGTAGCCAACGAAGTTTCCCGTCCCGAGCAGCCCGAGCTGGGTGTAGTCGAACTTCAGGCCGTCCTTCATCGCCGGGAGGATGAGGGTGTAGGCCATGCGGCCGAAGCCGTGGGCGGCGATCGTCGTCAGCATGCCCATGAAGATGACCACCCATCCGTAGTGGGGCATTCTCATCGTCACCTCGCCATGGGAAGGAAGCGGCGTTCGCCCTATAAGAGGGGAGGGCAAGGCGGAGACGAATCCCCACTCGCGCCCCGCCGCTCGCTGCCGTCACTTGTGCCGCAGGCCGATCGGCGTCAAGGCCACGGGCCCGGAGTCTTCCTCCGTCTCCAGGGATCTGCTCCAGATCCGCCCGGTGTGGGTGTCCATCACGGTGACCTCGCTTTCATCGACATCGACGACGGCATAGCGGCTGTGTTTCCCCATGACGTCGTGGATCACCCAGGAGAGGGTGAAGAGCGAGGCGGCGATCAGAAACAGGGCAAGCGTCTTCAGGCCGTCCTGAACGTTCATTCCGGAATCTCCGCGGTCGGGCAACCGGCGTTTGGGCGTGGGAAGGCTCACGTGAGCGGGGCCGCGCCTTTGCTATAGTCGAGTTTCTCACGATCATCAAGAGGAGGAAACCATCCGGACCGCCGCGTCGGCCCGCCTCGAGGCCGATCGCGGCAAAGGTCCGGGGCTGCAGGCGGGCGGCCGGGGGGGGGGGGGGGGGCGGCCCGGCGGCCTTTTCCGGCACGGCGGCAGGGCACAGGCCGGCCGCCCGGCCCTTCATCCCTCGACCAGGACCAGGTTCGAGAAAAGAACGGCATAGGTCACGATCGCCGTCAGCAGGCCATACGCGAGCAGCCCGACGGCGACCAGGCGGGCCTGCATCCGAGGGACGATCCCCTCCAGGCCCGGCAGGCCCGCGCAGCGGGAAAGGACCAGGGCGCCGGCTGCGGCAAGGGTGCCGCCCAGGAGGCCCGCGTAGATCGCGTAGCCGATGTAGGCGTATTCCCGCTGCAGGATGCAAAAAGGGCAGTGGTGGGTCGGAAGCTCGTAGAGATACGGGAACACGAAGGCGATCAGCGAGGCGATCGTCAGGGGAAAGACGGCCAGCCCCGCCCAACCGAACAGGGACGCCCCCTGGCGGCGGAGGAGAACGTGAACGCCCGCGGCCAGGGTGAGCGCCATGGCCGCGAAAAAGGAAATCTCCAAGGGCACGACGGGGAGCGAGGCGACCCAGGCGAGGACGCTTCGGCCCTCGGCGTTGAAGAGGGCGTCGCAGCAGGAGACGGGCCCGTCCGCCGCGAGGTTCCGGAAATAATCCCACTGCAGCTCGAACTCGAAGGCGGCCAACGGGAGCATCCCCAGGAGCATCCGGCACCGGCTGCGGAGAAGCGGGAAACTCTCCGCCAGGCGGTCGGCGCGGTTCAGGATCAGCCACAACCCGCAGAGCATCCCGTTGCCGGCCTTCATCAGCAAGGCCGGGTAGCCGTAGGCGTTGGCGTTGAGGCTGCCTGCGGCGCACATGGCCCCCGGCAGGATGCGGTGGAGGCTGTCCGCGGTGTGAAGAAAAAGGGCGAGGGAGAGCCCCTGGGCGAGGCAGGTGCGGGAGACCACGGCCGAAACGAGCCAGGCCCTTTGCTCAAGCCGCAGCTGGCGCTCGGAGGGGCTCTCCGGGTCCCAGCCCTCGAGAATCCGCCAGGCCCAAAAGGCCCCCCAGCCAAGGGACAGAAGCACGAGGATCGAAAGCGCCTGCAGGGCGATCACGGAGGGCTGAAGCGTCATCGGCTCGAGGACCCCTCGAGGATCCGGCCGTCGCGCATCGCCAGGACCCGGTTGACGAACCCCGCCCCGCCGACCAAGGGGTCGTGGGATGCGATCACGAGGGTTTTCCCCTCGGAGGCAAGGGATCCCAGGAAGGCGATCAGCTCGCGCGCGCGTGCGGTGTCGAGGTGCGCGGTCGGCTCGTCGGCGATCAGGACCTGCGGGTCGAGAAGGAGCGCGCGGGCGAGCCCCGCGCGCTGAGCCTCGCCCGGGGAGAGGGTCTCCGCGCGGGCCAGCGTTTTCTTCTCCAGGCCGAACTTCCCGAGCAGAGAAAGCGCCCGCTCGCGCAGCCCATCCCCCGGCTCGTGCACGGGGAGCGCGGGCAGGAGGACGTTTTCGATGACCCGCAGGCCGCGCACGAGATGGGGCTCCTGGAAAAGGAAGCCGAAGGTCCGCCGGCGGATCGACGCGAGGGCCTTTTCCGGGAGCCGGGTGAGGTCCCGGCCCTCGAGACGCAGCCGGCCGGAGGTGGGGCGTAAGAGGGTTCCCAGGACGGTGAGGAGGGTCGTCTTGCCCGAGCCGCTCGGCCCCATGAGGACCAGGCGTTCGCCCGCGCCGACCGTAAGATCGACCGCCGCGAGGGCGGTGTGCTCCTCCGGCCGGCCGCGGCTGTAAACCTTCGTCACCTGCTCGAGGGCGATCATGCCTGCCTCAGAAGCCGGTCGGGCTCCGTCGCGGCGGCCCTCCAGGAGGGGATGACGGAGGCGAGGAGAAAGGGGACCACGGCCACGGAAACGATGAGTGTCACGTGGGGGAGGTCAAGCGCCGGGTCGAGCGCAAAGCGGGGATAGAGAACCGACCAGCCCTTCATCAGCGAGGCAAACAGGAAAGCTCCGGCGGCGAAGACATGGAGGTAGGCGAGCGCCGTGCCAAGGAGGAAAGCGGTCAGGGAGACGGTGATCGCCTCCCAGGTCTTCAAGGCGAGCACATCGGAGAGCTCCCACCCCACGGCCTTCAAGAGCCCGATTTCCCTCTTCTCCTCTCCCTCGAGCCCCGCCGCCTGGCTCCAGGCGAGGAGAAGAAAGGATGCCGCAAGCGAAGCGAAGACGGCAAGGAGCACCCCGCCGCGCCAGTCGAAGAGCTCCTCGTAGGTCCGGGCGATCTCCTCGCGCAGGATCACCCGGCCGTCCGGGACCAGGCCCCGGACCTTGGAGGCGACCACGCGGCGCTCGTTTTCGTTTGCCACCCGGAGGGTGATGTCGGTGTAGAGCCCCTCGGGAATCCCCAAGAACGCCCGCAGATCCTCTTGCGGCATCTCGATCAGGTCCGCGGCGACGAGTTCGGAGGCGGAGGGGAAGACCTCGGCCACGGCGAACGAAACCTCCTCCCCGCCGCGGCCGCGAAGCGAGATCCGTCCTCCGGCCTCCGCGCCGAGAAGCCGGGCGACCCCCCGGCCGACGGCGACCGCCCGCGGGGCGAGCCGTGGGTCTTCGGAGGCGATCAGCGTGAAGTTCGCCCGGCGTTCCTCGTCGAAATGATAGCCCCAGAGCCTGCCTGCGGCGCGCTGCACCCCGGGGATGCGGCGCAGCGGCTCCACGAGCTCGGCGGGGATCGGCTCGTGGCGGCCGGCGACCAGCCGCTGGACGACGATCTCCGGGGCGCCCTGAAGGAGAAGGCGCGCTTCCCGCTTCAACGCCTCCACGCAGAAAACGACCGAGGCGAACAGGAAGACGAGGGCCGTGTAGACGAGCAGGATCGACACATGCCTCGTGCGATGGCGGAGGATCGCGGAGCAGGCGAGGGTGAGCAACCTGCGGTGGCGTGCGATGAACGTCATGGGGTTCGGAGGCGGGACGGCGGCCCAAGGAGCAGGCCCGCAGGCGCAAGATCGAGGGCCGTGGGGTGATGATGAAAGGCGCTGTGGCGGTCGGCGAGGGAGGGGTGACGCGTGTGCGGGGCCCCCGGAAAGAGGCAGAGGTCGGTCAACTCGAGCCGTTCGACGAGCCGCAGGGTCTCGCTGCGGGCGTGCCCCGCGGCGCGATGGAGCCAGGCGGCGTGAAGCAGGAGGGCGAGCAGCACCGCCAGGGCCGCCGCAGCCGGGAGAAGAGGAGCACGGGGAGGAAGACGGGGCATCGGTCGATCAGTCGAGACGCTTCAGGATCTCGGAGTCGATGCGCTCGAAGGTGAGGATCTCCTCGCCCCGGTGATCCTTCAGGAATTCCCGGGCGTCCTCTTCCCGCGCGAAGGGGATGAGCTCTTTGCCCATGGGCCCCAGGACATCGCTTCCGATCACGTAAAACGCCCGGCGGCCGTCGATCGGCTCGAGGCGGTAGTAGTCGGTGACGTGGATGGACCGGATCTCTTCCGCTTTTCTCCCGCGGCCGTAGCGGTCCATGCGGAAGCGATATTTCATCAGATCCTTCACCCCGTCGAAGAACACGGCCGAGCCGTCGGTGAAGACGACGGAGGCAACCCATTCCGGGTAGCGGGCGACGAACATGCCGCAGACGGGGCACTTGTCCCTGGGACCGGGTTTGGGGGCAGGCGGCTCTTCCGCCAGGGCGGGCAAGGCGAGGAGAAAGGCGAAAGCCAAGGTGATGCTGCGCAAGGGGCACCTCCTGAAGCCCGGGGGGGGTGGGTCGGACCGGGGCCATTCATGCCCGAGGCGCGGCTTGCCGTCAAGGCGCAGAAAGACACGGCCCCGGGCCGCCTGCGGCGGCCTCGACCCGCCGCCTGGCCTCGGCGGTGGGGAGGCGGCGGATCTCCGGGAAAAGAAGGCGGCACGCATCGAGCGAAAGCCTCTCCACAAGCCGCGTGCAGTAGGCCTCGTCGCGCAGATGGGGAAGGCGGTCGGGGTCTTCCGGCGATTCTTCCTTGAGCAGGATCTTGGCGTGGATCATGGCCCGGGCGGCGAGCAGCGGCTCTTTCACGGGGTGGCGGAAGCCGGGGCGGAAGAGGTAGAGCAGCGTCAGGCGGTCGCCGGGGGAGTAGCGCAGCCCGGGCTCGCCGCTTCCGGTGAGGGCCCGGGAGGGGAGAAAGATCGTCCGCACCCGGAAGGCCCCCGGCAGGCGACGGCGCAGTTCCATGGGGAGCCGGGCATGGATCCAGCCTGCTTCCACGTAGGAGGAGCGGTACCGTTCGACCAGCGGGGCGAGCGCCTGGGCGCGAAGCGAGTCGCGCAGCCGGAAACGGGCGGCGTCGGCCCGCGCAAAGCGAAGGACCGCCCGGACGGCCTCCTCGAAGGTCCCCACGGCCGTGGCCCGGTAGTAGGCAAGGAGCGCGGCGGTGGCCGCGCGCTCGGCCAGGTACACCGGATGCTGGATCGAGTCGGCTGCGATGTCCGCGGGCCGGTGCCCGGCGGCGAAGAATTCGTGGATGGAAATCAGAATCTCGAGAAAGGGCTCGACCTGGTGGAGCGCCGTGCCCGCGTCGTGGAGGCCGCGCAGCAAACGGCACATGCCGCGGCTGAAGGCGGGGTATTCGGTGTCGATCGTGGCCAGGTAGTCATCGACGGCGAGCGCACCGCGGAGCATGTCGCCGAAGCCGGGGTCGGGCGGCTCCTCGAGGAAGACCGCCTCGTGCCCGGCGACCGCCCGGGCGGTCCAGGGGATGATCTCCGGGCGGTGAAGCGATAGGCCGACCGTTACCCGCACGCCTCCCCCCGCCCGCACCCTCCCCGGCGTCCGGCCTTCCGGCCTTTCCCTTTCCCGGCCACGGCGGCCGTGCTATAGAGACGGACGGCTTCTCCCGCGAACCGAGCGGAGCCGGCCATGGCCCTCCTGCGCGCGCTCATCGGTGTCCTCTTCATCGCCGCCGCCGCGGCGATCGTGGTCACGGTCGTTCTCGCCTCCAACCGGCGCCGCGGTTTTCTGCGCACCCTCTATCGCCTGCGCCGCCTTCTCCTCGCGATAACCCGCGACGGACGCCACCCGGTCGCCGTGGAGCGCGATGGCGGCTGAAGGGCTGCGCGGCGATCTTTCCCCCTTGCGGTCTTCCCTCAGCGGCGGTAGCGGCCCATGAGGCTTCCTTCCGCCAGCACGTGCCCTTTCATGGCCGCCTCCACCTGGGCCTTGGTCGCCCCGGGCTCGAGGTCGAGCAGCCGGTCGAGGGCATAGACCTTGAAGACGTAGCGGTGGGTGCCGGAGGGCGGGCAGGGGCCGCCGTAGCCGATGCGGCGGAAGTCGTTCTTCCCCTGGCGCCCGCCGCTCGGGAGCGCCGGCTCGGCGGGCAGGGCCTCGGGGAGGCGGCTCACCACCGCGGGCAGGTTGAAGACGACCCAGTGCACCCAGGTCCCGGACGGCGCGTCGGGGTCGTCGCAGATCAAAGCGAACGATCGCGTTCCCGCGGGCACGCCGCTCCAGGAAATCTCCGGGGAAACGTCTTCCCCGTCGCAGGTGTGTTTGCGGGGGATCAAGCCCCCGGCGGCGAAGGCGGGGGAGACCACTTCAAGCGCCATCGTCGTTCCTCCTGATCGCTTGGGGCGGTGTTCGACACCGCGGGGCGCGGGGATCAGGCCTTAAGCGCGCGGCGCACGGCCGCGTCGATTTCCTGGGCCAGGATGGGTTTCATGACCAGCGCGGAAATCCCCTTTTCGCGCGCGCGGTGCTCGTCGATGCGCCGGCTGTAGCCGGTGCAGAGGATGATCGGCATGCCGGGGCGGATATTCAGGATCTCCTGCGCCAGGAGGTCGCCGGTCATGCCGGGCATTGTCTGGTCGGAGATGACGAGGTCGAAGTCCATCGGCCGCCGCTTGAAGAGCTCCAGGGCCTCGAGCGGGCTGGTGCGCGTGACGACCTCGTAGCCGAGGCGGCGCAGGATCTTCTCCCCGAGCTCGGCCAGCATGGCCTCGTCGTCCACGAAGAGAATCCGGCCCTTGCCGCCGACAAGCGGCGCGGGGGGGGCCTCGTCCTGCGGCCGGGCGAAGTCGAGCCGGGGGAGCCAAATCTCGAAGAGCGCCCCCCGCCCGGGCTCGCTGTTCACGCTCACGGCGCCGCCCAGTTTCTTCACGATCCCGTGCACGACGGCGAGCCCCAGCCCGGTTCCGACGCCCTTTTCCTTGGTGGTGAAGTACGGGTCGAAGATGCGGTCGCGGATCACCGCGGGGATCCCGGGCCCGCTGTCGCGCACGGCGATGCGCACGTAGCGGCCGGGGTCGAGCTCGGGCGGACCGGCCGGCCCGCCGGCCTCGACGGCGACCGGCTCGACCTCGATTTCGATCCGGCCTGCGTTTTCGCCGATCGCCTGCACGGCGTTCGTGCACAGGTTCATGAGGATCTGGTGCAGCTCGACCGCGCTCGCCAGCACGGTGGCGGCCGTGTTTTCCCCTCGCAGCCGGATCTCGATCGTCGAAGGGATGCTCGCCCGCAGGAAGTTCACCACCTCTTTCGCGGCGCGGCCCACGTGCACCGGCAGGCGCTCCTCGCCGCCCTGCCGGCTGAAGGAGAGGATCTGGCGCACGAGGTCCTTGGCGCGCTTGGCCGCCTTGAGGACTTCCCGGAGGTGATCGCCCGCCTGTCCCTCGCTCAGCGTGGCAAGCTCGGTGAAGCCGATGATGGCCGAGAGGATGTTGTTGAAGTCGTGGGCGATCCCGCCGGCGAGAACGCCGATCGCTTCCATCTTCTGGGCTTGGAGGAGCTGGGACTCGAGCCGGCTCTTCTCCTCGGCCGCTTTTTTGCGCGCGGTGATGTCCTGGACGAGGGAGATGAAATACTGCGGGCGGCCGCGGCCGTCGTGCTGGAGGGTCGCCCAGATGTTCACCCAGACGATCGAGCCGTCCCGGTGGATGAACCTTCGTTCCTGTTCGCCCGCGGCGAGCCGCCCCTCCGCGAGGGCGCAAACGAACTCCTCGCGCCGGCCCAGGTCCTCGGGGAAGATGAAATCGACGACCTTCTTGCCGACCAGCTCCTGCGGCTCATAGCCGATCATGGCGGCCATGGCGCGGTTGACCTCGAGGTAGGTCCCGTCGAGATCGACGAGGGTGATGCCTACCGAGGCGTTTTCGAAGGCCGTGCGGAAGCGGGCCTCGCTGTCCCGCAGAGCCTCCTCGGCCTGCACCTCGTCGGTGATGTCGCGAAAGAGCCCCTGAATGAAATCCTCCCCGCCGTGCCGGAAGGCGACCCCCGTCGATTCGACGGGAACCGTCCTCCCGGAGAGGGTGAGAACCCGGTGGCGCCGGGGGGCGAGGTGGCGGAGGATCTCTTCCCCCGCGGCCGCCGGGTCTGCGGCGATGCGAAAGGCGCTTTCGACGCGGAGCCGGGAGAGATCCCGGTCTTCGGGGTGGACGAGATCGAGGTAGGGGATGCCGACGAGATCCTCGGGCCGCGCGGCCCCGAACAGGTGCGCCGCTGCCCGGTTGGCGAGCGTGATGGTCCCCTGGCGGTTCCGGATCAGGATCGCCAGCGAGCTGATGTCGAAGAGGGCGCGGTACTTCCCCTCGGCCTCGGCGAGGAGCCGCTCGGTCAGCTTGCGCTCGGTGATGTCGCGCGTGATCGAGAGGATGACGGCGTGCCCGGCGATCGTCAGCACGCGGGCGGACATCAGGCCGACCCCGATCGATCCGTTTTTCCGGCGGAATTCGGCCTCGAAGTTTTCGATGAACCCCGCCCTGCGCAGGCCCTCGACGAGGCGCCCGCGGTCCTCGGGGTTGCGCCAGATCCCGATTTCGAGCGAGGTCTTCCCCAGCACCTCCTCGCGGGCATACCCCGTGAGCCGGGTGAAGCCTTCGTTGATGTCGATGTAGGCGCCGTTTTCGAGGAGATTGAGGTTCACCGCGTCGGGGCTGGCATGGAAGGCGAGGCGGAAGAGCTCTTCGCTCTCGTTCAGGGTGCGGCGGATTTGCTGCAGGGTGGCGGCATCCATGGGCTCCGTCCGGCGCGGTCGGTTCGGGAGGGCATGGAATCTTTCGTATTATCCTCCCGATCGGCCACGATGGCAAGCGTCGGCGGCCTCGGTGCGGTCAACCGGTGGAAGACCGGCCGCGCGTCCCGCTCACCGCCGGGGAATCCAGGGCGGCGCTTAAAAAACGGCTGTCCGCCGCGGTGATCCGCACCCGGGCGAGGCGGTTCATCCAGGCGTCTTCGCCGGCAAAGCGGACCCGCAGGTAATTGGCGCTCACTCCCCGCAGAAGCCCGCTTTGCGGGTCGCGCCGCGTCTCGGTCAGGACCTCGATCGCGCGGCCGACGAAGCCGCGGTGGAAGAGAAGCCGCTTCGATTCGCCGAGCCTTCTCAGCCGCCCGCAGCGCGCGCGGATTTTCGCCGGGTCGATCCGGTCATCGAAGCCGAAGGCCGCGGTTCCCGGCCGCGGGGAGAACGGAAAGACGTGGAGATAGCTCAGGGGGAGATCGGCGATCAGGCGGAAGGTGTTTTCGAAGGCCTCCTCGCTTTCGCCGGGAAAGCCGACCAGGACGTCGGCGCCGATGGCCGCATCGGGAAAGCGCGCGCGCACCGCGGCCACGGCGCCTCGGAAATCCGCCGGCCCGTAGGGTCGGCGCATGCGCGCGAGGATGGCCGCATCCCCGCTTTGGAGCGGGATGTGGAAATGGGGGCAGACGCGGCCGCCGGAGCGCACGGCCACCTCGAGGAGAGGCTCGGTCAGCTCGAGCGGCTCGATCGAGCTCAACCGCACGCGCAGCGGGAAGCCCCCGCCCAGGATGTCCTCCAGGAGCTCCGCCAGCGTGCGCGGCGGGGTCAGATCGAGACCGTAGCGGCCGATGTGCACGCCGGTGAGGACGACCTCGCGGAAGCCCCGGGCGGCGAGCAGGCCGATGCGCTCGAGCACCCGCCGCGGGCTCACGCTGCGCGAGGGGCCGCGGGCGTAGGGAACGATGCAGTAAGAGCAGAACGCGTCACAGCCGTCCTGGATCTTGACGAACGCGCGTGTCCGGCCGGCGAGCGGGTCGCCGGCCGCCGGGGAAGAAGGAAACCCCGCCCTCCGCCCCGCGGCGGCTGCACCTTCGTCCTGGGGCGGCTCCGTCCTCGCGGCGCAGAGGGAGTCGGCCAGCCCCGCCTTGTCCTTGCGGCCGACCACCCGGCCCACGCCGGGGATGGCCCGCAGCGTTTCGGGGTCGGTTGCGGCGAGGCAGCCGGTCACCACGACGAAGGCCCCGGGGTGTTCCCGGATCGCGCGGCGGATCGCCTGGCGGGACTGCACCGCGGCCCGTTCGGTCACCGTGCAGGTGTTGACCACGACGAGATCGGCCGGCTCCCCGCCGCGGCAAGGCCGATAGGCCGCCTTCGCGGAGAGGCTGAGGCCGAGCTCCTCCGATTCGCACTGGTTTAGCTTGCAGCCGAGGGTGACGAGCTTGAAACGTCGCATGCCGTTCCTCATCGGGGCGCCGGCGGCTTTAGACCCCCGGGTCCTTCGGCGCCGCCTGGATGAACCCCCCGCCCAGGACCTCGTCGTCCCGGTAGAACACCGCGGCCTGGCCGGGGGCGATCGCGGGCTGGGGCGCCTCGAAAACGACCTCCACGGAAGCGGCCCCGGTGCCGCAGGGGAGGATCCGCGCAGGGGTTTCCGGGCTGCGGTAGCGCACGCGGACCCGGGCCGCAAGGGGGGCCTCCGGCCGGGGTGCGATCCAGTTCACCGCCGACACCCGGCAGGCCGCGGCATAGAGCTCGCTCCGGGGCCCCACGATCAGGCGGTTTCCGTCCCGCTCCTTGCGCAGGACGTAATAGGGGAAGGCGGCCGGGCAGTCGATGCCGCGGCGCTGGCCGATCGTGAAGGCGGCGAGTCCCGGGTGCTCGCCGATCACCCGGCCGTCGGCCGTCGCGATCGGCCCGGGACGCAGGATCGCCTCGTCGTAGCGCCTGAGAAGCGCGGTGTAGTCCCCGCCGGGGACGAAACAGACGTCCTGGCTTTCGCGCGGCTCCACGGGTTCCAGGCCGTGCCGCGCGGCAAGAAGGCTGACCTCCCCCTTGGTCATTTCCGCGAGCGGAAAGCACGCCCGGGCAAGTTGCTCCTGGCCGAGTGCAAAGAGAAAGTAGGACTGGTCCTTTGCCGGGTCCCTGCCCTTGAAGAGCCGCCAGCGGCCTGCGGGGTCCCGCCGCACGGCGGCGTAATGGCCCGTCGCCAGGAGCTCGGCCCCGTGGCGGCGGGCCCGTTCCAGGAGAACGCCGAACTTGATCCGCGGGTTGCAGACCACGCAGGGGTTGGGGGTTTCGCCGGAGCGGTAGCCGGCGATGAAGTAGTCGACGACGATGCGCTCGAAGTCGCCGCTCAGGTCCTCGAAATGGACCGGGACGCCGAGCATGCGGGAGAGGCGCGCGGCCCGCTCGCGGCTTTGCTCGGCGGGATACGCCTCGTGGCCGGTGCGGAAATGAAGGCCGATCACCTCGCGGCCTTGGCGGAGGAGAAGAAACGCCGCCATAAGGGAGTCGATCCCCCCGCTCAAGGCGACGGCGATTCGTGCAGGGTTTCCGCTCACGACGAAACGGCTCGAGCACCGGGTCCCGGGATGCCGCCTTCGCCGGCGGCGACGCTAAGGTAGCGATGCGGGCCGAGATCTGTCAATGAAGCCCGGCGCGGTGCCGGATAAGCGCCGCAAGGCAGTTTGGGGTAAGGCCCGCGATGCAAGACAACCAACTGAAATTGTTGCTTATCGAATCAAATGCGCCGCCGGTTTTTTTGACACCCGGGCCGGGCCCCGCTACAATGGGTTCAGAAGCGATTCGGGCGCAAGGAGCGATGAAGGAACCCATGAGGGCGGAAACCGGGGCAAAACGGAAAATGTACAACACAACCCTCGACGCCGAGCTGATCCGCAAGATCAAGATCCTCGCCGCGCAGCTCGAAAAGCGCCAGAACGATCTTCTCGAAGAGGCGATCCGGGATCTGCTCCACAAGTACGGCCTCTCGGCCCAGTGACCGGGCGCCCGTCCCGCCGGCCCGGGAAGAGGACCCTTCCGGCATGGAAGAAGAAAACTCCGAAAAACGCTCCCGAACGCGCTTTGAACGCCGCGCCCCGGTAAGGCTCGAGGGGTTTGCCATCGAGGCCGCCCCCGAGGCCCGCATGGGGAACTACAGCGAAAAGGGCATCTACTTCGAGTCCGATTTCTACCTGGTCCCCGGAAGCCGTGTCCTCATCGGGCTGCCCGCTTCCCCGCTCGCCGGAAGCGAGCAGGTCTACGAATGCTACCGGGCCGTGATCCGCTGGCGCCGGTTTCTCGAGGATTCCGCCTTCGACTACGGCTATGGGGTCGAGCTCGAGGAAAGGGTCGCCTCTGAGGCCGCACCTCCCGCTCGGTCGCGGGATTCGCGCGCCCATCCCCGCCGGTCCTGCTCGATCCCCACCCTGGTCCGCAGCGGCCGCGACAACGTCCGCGGCCTGATCGCCAACGCTTCGCCGGGGGGGGTCTTCATCCGCTGCGAGAAACCCCTGGAGAGGGGCCAGCGCGTCCTGCTCAACATCCCGCTGCGGCAAAAGAAAAAGATCGTGACCCGCGCGGGAACCGTGGTCTGGGCCGAGCAGGACCGCGTCGGCATCCGCTTCGACGACGCCCCGGCGCCTTCCCCCGTCCCCCCCGCCTGAGCCGTGCATGCCCCTCGGGCCGAGGCTCCTCACCGCTCGGACGTCCGCTCCAGGCCGAGGCGCTTCAAGCGTTTCCAGAGGGTGACGCGGCTGATCCCGAGCAGCCGCGCGGCGGCCGTGCGGTTTCCGCCCGTCTTCCTCATGGCCTCGAGGATCCTTTCCCGCTCCGGGGAGGCAGGGGGATCCGCAGGCGGCGGGCAGGCGCCGGAGGTGGAGGTGATTTTCGCGGGCAGATGCTCGGGCCGGATTTCTCCCCCGGGGCAGAGCACGAGGGCGTACTCGACGGCGTTTCGCAGCTCGCGCACGTTGCCCGGCCAGCGGTAGGCGGTGAGCAGCCGTGCGGCCTCGGGGGAGATCCCCGTCACGCCGCAGGCGTTGCGCTGCCGGTCTTGGGCGAGAAAATGGCGCACGATGACCGGGATGTCCTCCGGCCGCTCGCGCAGAGGGGGGACATGGATGGGGAAGACGTTGATGCGGAAATAGAGATCCTCGCGGAATAAGCCGCGGGCGATCCACTCCTCGAGGTTGCGGTGGGTCGCCGTGATGATGCGCACGTCGACGGCAACAGGGGTGTGGTCGCCCACGCGCTCGATTTCCTTTTCCTCGAGCACGCGCAAAAGCTTCACCTGGAGGGAGGGCGGGACGTCGCCGATCTCGTCGAGGAAGATCGTTCCGCCGTGGGCCGCCTCGAAGCGGCCGATGCGGCTGCGGTCGGCGCCGGTGTAGGCGCCGCGGACGTGGCCGAACA
>Ga0101944_10004792_pt1 | contig 16238 bp, 15 predicted proteins | sample DewCreD2012metaG_FD_75245 | JGI IMG/M metagenome (GOLD analysis project Ga0101944, IMG submission 75245) | Hot spring sediment bacterial and archeal communities from British Columbia, Canada, to study Microbial Dark Matter (Phase II) - Dewar... ...
CTAATGTGGGTCGGAATTTGCAGGATATCACGTATTTGGTCCGGGTTGAAGGAGCCGACCCAACAGGTCGCCAATCCTTGGCAGCAACCAGCCTGGGATTGGCGACCTGTTGGGTCGGCTCCTTCTACCCGGACCAAATACGTGATATCCTGCAAATTCCGACCCACATTAGCGTCATTGAATTGATGGCTCTCGGCTATCCAGCAGATCAACCAAACGAACCCAAAAGGCTCAGTTTGGATCAGATCGTTTGCCGGGAAAAATGGACTTTTTAGCCTTTTTGACACCACAGGGTCAATTTTCAGTTGAAAGTCCGGCCCGTTTCGCTACAATGCTGGCCTGTCTGCTGGATTTGTCCGGCCAGTCGGGGCTGTCGTATAATGGGAGTACGCCGCGGTCGCATCGCGGAGATGAGAGTTCGATTCTCTCCAGCTCCATTTCCGAAGAAAACCTGATACAATTCAGGGATAACCCGCCGGATTAACAACTGTGTTCGTTTTTTCAATTTCCCACAAGTGGCCGGTTTAGCCCTTGCGGGCGGTTAGCTCAGTTGGTTAGAGCGCCTGCCTTACAAGCAGGAGGTCACAGGTTCAAGTCCTGTACCGCCCATTCCAAAAACCTCATTTTTAATTATGAAAATGAGGTTTTCTTTGTATATATTGGCTCCATATACTCCCTAATTATGCTCTTGGTGCACACCGGGTGCACATCTCATCTGTCTTTTGGGTGGGGAGCAGGTGGGGAGTGAGTGGGGAAACCTTTATTCCTCCCGTATTAACCACGGTTGACTTATCCTATCAAAGATATGTATAATAGTCCCATAATATGGAGCCGGGGAGATGGAAAGAAAACGACAATTTAATTCAATATATTAAAAATCCACTGTTGTAAGGAAAACCTACAACGGTGGATTTTTTTATTGGTGGATTGTAAACATTAACCTATTTAAGAATGAGAGGTGGAAAGATGAAAAATGTAGCAATTACAATTTGGATGGTGGTAGCAGTTTTTGTTATGGCATCAGGGCAGGGATTTGGATGGGTGCAATTCAAGGATGGAGGCATACACAATATCACCTCAATAATTAGTGATGATGTGTGGGTAGATTATCTGTCTCCAGAAATGTATACAACGGTTAATATACTTGATGGAGGAGGTGTTCCGGGGGGATATAGGTTACAGGGCTGGACGAATAGCACGATAAATGTTTTGGGTGGTGACATAGTGGAACCCATTTTAAAAGAAAATAGCCATATGAACTTTATGGGAGGTTCAGTAAGTTATGCTATAACTATGTATGGTGACAGCACATTGTTATTTTCTGGAGGTCATATTAATTATCTTTTAATGCTGGAAAATTCAGAATGCCTCATAAGTGGTTCTAATTTTCTTCTTGATGGAGAGCCGGTCGGTTATGGCTATGAAATTAAAAGTGTATTAGGTGGTTTGTGGCAGGAGGAGCCGGGCAGGAATCTCTCCGGGACACTTGCTAACGGAGATAATTTTTCTTTAAATTTTCGTATCGACGGGATGGATGCTTCTATCACACTTGTCCCCGAACCTACCACCCTCTCCCTCCTTGCCCTTGGAGCATTTTTGTTGGGGAGAAAAAGAAAATAACCTATCGACCCTATCAATCAAATTGAATAATCGATGGCTGTAGTCTCCGTTTGGCTACAGCCTTTTTTACCTTCTCGCATCATTTTATTTAGAGCCTCAACTGCTTCATCCATGTTAGCATCAGAATCTTGCACATAGTATTCAATGGTAGTTACTATTGAACTATGCCCCATATATTTTCGAAGTGTATCTATGGGACAGATTTTGTGCATATTAGAACCATATCCTTTTCGAAGTGAATGGAGATCGAGTTTTTTATGAGTAATAATTCCTGCTTTCTTACAATATCTCTGAAAATCTCTCCGAGCCGACCCCATAATTTCTTTGCTATCCCATTGCTCAACTATCCCTCGTTCCTGAAAAGTATGCCATCTTTTTAAAACTCTTTCCCATTGGTCTTTACATAAAAACACAAACGGGCTACTCTTTCCATCCACCTTTTGTAATTCCCGAATAGCCTCAACTACATCGTCTGGCATTTTTAGAGATCGTGCTTCATAATCTTTAACATTGCAAACAGGCATATCAACACTGCCTTCACGGTTGACTATATGAACCATTTTATTCTTAAAGTCTATATTTTGATCATCCCAAAGCAAATTTACAGCCTCTCCAAATCGTAATCCGCAACCATACATAATCCCATAAAATGCCTTCAATCGTATTTTACGAATAGTATCCTTTTCTATTCTCTTTTTAGAAACTCGGAGATTATCCACTACATCAAGTATCATTTCAAAATCGTGAGGCTTAATATAATACCATGCTTTTCGAGCAGGAGTTTTCATTGTAATCTTTTTAAATGGATTTTTTAATACATATTCCCAATCACATGCTTTCTCAAAAACTGTTTTTAACTTACGTAGGTATTGATGTCTTGAAGATTCCGATAGTTTCTTACCTTTATTTTTATGATATTTATTGACAAAATCCACTTGAGACAGGAACTTTTCACAATCTTCTTGAGTTATCTTTCGGAGAGGCACAGAGGGATGAAAGTATTTTTGAAACTCATTAACTGCTTGCTTATAACGTTGGTATGTTTTATACCGAACTTCTGTCTTTTTGATTTCAAGATACTTTTTCAGAAAATCTCCAACAGGAATGACTCTATTTTTAGGATCCAGCCCTTTGTCCAATTCATCCTGTAATTGATCGGCAAAATTCTTTGCATCTTTCTCACGTAAAAATGACTTGCCGGGTCTTATATATTTCCCTGCCCGAAAATTGTATTCACCTTTCCATCGGACTAAATAGGGTTTTTTTCTTTTTCGCTTTTGTATCGTAATTCCGTGTCGATAATTCATATTTAATCACCTCGTCATATACCATAACGCAGCCTGACAGGGCTGCGAAGGGGGAAAATCAGGAAACATTGTCTTTTCTATTCGTCCAATCTGCTTGATTCTCAAGGAATTGAATTACATCAGGCAAGTAATATCGTAGGTGCTGTCCTAATCTAACCCCCTTTAGGAGTTTCTTCTCTCGGTAGTATTCCAATGTATTTTCAGGATGAGTGGGCCCGTCAATATCCAATCGGAGCAACCGTATCACTTCATCGGGAGTTAAGACAGGTGGAACTGTTTTTCCATCTGGAAAATACAGAGTCGGAAAAGAATTGTTATCAACTACAGTATCTGCCATATATTTGTGCTTCCATCGTTATCACCAACAAATTATTTATACGACCAAAAAAAAAGAGCAGTTTAGTTATGGGAGGCAGATCGTCTGCCTGAATTAATAATCCCTAAACTAAACTACTCTCTAAACTCTAAACTAATCTATGGTGTATTATATCAGATATATTTTCGCTTCCAAAAATATTCTGGGGAAAATGGAATATATGCAAAATATTTTCATCATTCTTAAAAGCGAAAATCAAAAATCATACAGCGAAAGTAATAACTGCATAGGGTGCCCTATTTTGTATTATGTTTGAGGGGGATAATATGATACCAACCTGATGGTGATCGTTGAACCTGAGCCAACGTAGATAGTGTTTATTTTTCGCTTTTTGCCCAAAAACCATTAGAATTGATTTTCGCTTGCAGAATGCCTTACACGTTGTCATTCCATAGTATTATTTTTTTGTTTTTCTCAAATATATTGGTAAAGCGAAAGTGTATTTTCTATAATACATATTAGTTTGAGAAAATTATAATTATGAAAAGGGATACGAAATAAAATAATGAATTAATAAATAGGTGAGTTCAGATGTCACCTTTTGCAGGGGGCTTTTACATGGATGTTATAGTCAAAATGCAATAATTAAAAATTCAAGATGGAACGTATTCAACCCCTGCTTCCCCCGGTGTGTCTGAACCACATCGGGGTCTTTTTTTATCAAATGCACATAAATGTGCACACATTACTATTAAGACAGGTAGTAAGGGAAAAGGTATATATCTATGAGTGAAGTATTTTGTGGATGTGTTAAATATAGCAGGAGTATTATATGTATAGACCAAAGATTAATAAAACAAATTATAATTCATTGATTCGATTTAGTAAATTTTTTAAGCAAATATATGACAAGAATGATTGGGCAGTTAATAAAAGCAAAAGAAACCGAAAAAAGCAGACAATTCAATATAATTTAAGAAATGATATTGACTCACATACTTTAAAGACCAGAAGGCATTGTGTATTACGTTTTAGGAAAGGGAAGTATTTTGGGAAAGGCAAAAGCAGGACATTAATCAATTCGATTGATGATATTTATTTTATTCATCCGGAAGATGAAGATTACATGAAACAGAAAGAAGAGTTTGATAGATCCGGCAAATTAGATTATGTGGTAGAATATGCTTATACTTTAGAGAGTCATCTACAGGCTGGTCTTGTCAAAGATACACTAAATTACATATATTATGTTAATTCACCTTTTTGTTCTTATAATTTGATTGTTTTAGATTTCGATGATTGTGACGATTTTTCTGTTGTTATATCTTTCATTTCCGAATATTTTCCTAATTGTTATCATGACATCAGCAGTAGTGGTAAAGGACTACATTATTATATATTGATCAGTTATGAGAGTGGATCTGATATAAGCAGGTTCTTTGATGAGAGCAATAATGAAGGGGAGTTCAGGAATGCCCTATATAAGTCATTAGGTGAAGCCCTGAAGAAGCACATACAGTATTTGTGTGGAGTCAAAGCAACCTGTAGCATATATGGAGAGAGCAAAAAAGACCTGATTAAATGTGGAACATTATGTAAATTACCAGTTCCGGTTACTTATGATGATTTTTATAAATTATACAATTGTTCTGTATTTAATCTGTATTATGTCTTATGTGTGATTAATTATTTAAATGATACCTCTTGTAATTATTCATCATTATTGGACACATCTTCTTTTTCGGGCAAAAGCGAAAAATCCTCTTTATCAGAGCAAAAATTATTAGATGCACATAAATGTGCACCCATTACTATTAAGACAGGTAAAAAGGAAAAAGGTAGAGAGAAAATAGATGAAAATGATAGTTTGATATATGAGAGCAGGTTTATAGCATCGGAGTTGAGAAAAAATAAAGATATAACTGAAGAAGAAGCATACAATAAGTATTTAGAGCATAGAGGCTATACAAAGAGAGATGACAAGAGAAGAGAGAGATTTAATGCAAGTTATAAATTTGTAAAGAATACCTACAAAAATGATTTCAAGAATAAGACATACAAACTATATGATCATATTGAGAAAATTACATGGACAGATGAAGAAATAACAACGTGGTGTAAAAATAATACGAGTTTTAAGAGGAATGTTTATCGGACAGATTTAGATTTATGTTTAGGTTATATATTTACATGTAATATGAATATAGAGAACAGGAGAAAGAATACTGCCATCAAGAGGTTGATGACCAGTGAGGGGGTAGACAGAGACACAGCAAAAGATAGATTGAATAATACATGCAGTATAAGAGGATTGATGGATTTCATTAAGTTTAAGAAAATAGAGTATAGTGATGTGAAAATAAACAGATGCAATAAACACAAAGCGGGAGCACTGATTAAGATTTTGCTCCATTTACACCTGATTGATTGTATATCGGATGACTTTTCTTTTGGAGTGGCAAGAAAATATAATATAATATAGAACGAGAGCATACAATTAAGTTTATCACATACAGAGTCTTTTATCTGTAGGATCTGTGCACATAATCATATTTTCTTTCCCCAAATATATTTTCTACCCTTCATCATCCACACTCCCCCTATTTTAACAGGCTGTTAAGGGAGAGAATCTCTGCCTGTCAAAGTCCAAGAATGCCGGAAACAAAAAAAATGGGAACAATCAGATAGGTCAATCCCCGGCCAAAAATTAAAAAAGTTAAAATATTAGATTATGAACATTGCAAGGAGATACTACGTGAGTCAGAGAGATAGAACAATACAATGGTGTGAGGGGAAGATACTCGAAGTATTGGGCAGGAAAAATTCCATTTCCTCACTTTTAGTCCTGTCTGCCTGTGTTTTACAAAATGTTCGCTCCATCAATGAGCAACACAATCTAGACATTGCTTTGGTTCATTTGATCTCACAGAAAAAGGTTCTCAAAATGGTTGAGAATGGAGATACTGTGTATAAATTAGTGGCATAATTACACAACCCACAAAAGGAAGCCCTATTATGAAGATTATTGTGAAAATCTTTTACTGTTTGAAGTGCAAGTCGTATTTTCAGAAACGGACTTTCGATTATCATTCTAACTGCCCTCATTGCGGTAGTTCCCAAGTCGTTTTTCAGGGGGAAGAAGAAATCGAGACAAAATAATATGATGCTCTGACGAATGGAAAAAGAAACGAAAAAAGAATATTCAATCATTGATTTAGATAGTTTTAACGATGTTAGTCTGTATCAAATGGTTCCCAGTGGCAAAGGCTTTGGGCAGTCTTTGCTAAAATACTATGTAGATGCTGTTCACAATGGAGCCAAGATAAATTCTTTACTTATTTCGGGTAAAGAGGGATGCTTCTGCTTTTTTGAGAGCATTAGCAATTGACAATTACAACCATACGGATGCCTCTTTTATACAAACTCCATATGACTTATATATCTTTTTGTGTGGACAGAAATATGAAGGGTATGTTATATCCAATGTTGAAAATCTTGCTCCTTCTGTGAAATCACACATTTGTAATCTTCTTACCAAACAAATGTTTTGCCCTTTCAATTACATGGAACAAAAACACGATGTTTATGAAATTTATGGTTTCATCATATTAACCAGTAAGAATTTGAAAAAAGTGGATACTCCAATTATAGACAAGATTAACTTCATTGTTGAATTGGATGCTTACAATACGGATCAGTTAGAGTTAATCGTTCTACAGCGTTTGAAATATGCAAAAATCGATTATGAAAATGAACATGTTCTAAATGATATTGTTCGATTCGGCAAAAATGATCTTAATCAATGTATTCGGATTATGATGCATTGTATTACTATAATGCAAGCCAATAGTCGGCAGATATTATTGCAGGAAGACGTTGTTAAGGTGGTTCGGTATAATCGAATACTATGTAATGATGATGACAGAGATATTCCATTTTGAATATTTTCGTTTTGCTCCAGAAAAATCATAAAAAATGAATATACCCTTGAAAAACACGTTTTTTAAGCCAAATAATGACATTTTAAGTGCTGCAGGACGTTAAAAATGAAGTAAAATTGATTCTTTATTATTTGAGGTAGAGATATGAGCCAAAACATAACAGCCGTTTATGTTCGAGTTAGCAGTGTTCAGCAAAAGATAGATAGTCAGGTCGATGAATTGGAAAGATGGATTGAAGTTCATCGACCACAGCAGGTCAGATGGTATAAGGATAAATTTACGGGGAAGAGCATGAATAGACCTGCCATGCAAAAACTTCTCGATGATTTATATTCACAGAAATTAAAGGAAATATTAGTATGGAGGCTTGATCGACTTGGAAGAACGGCTTCAGGGCTTACCAAACTTTTTGAGGAATTGGGGCAGTATGAGTGTAATTTGGTCAGTTTGAAAGACCATCTTGACTTGAACACTCCATCAGGACGGTTGAATGCAAACATCATCGCAAGTGTGGCATCTTATGAAACTGAAATCAGAGCAGAGAGGGTTAAAGCAGGTCAGCAATCTGCAAAAATTAGAGGGAAGAAATGGGGTGGTAGCCAAAAAGGGCATAAAAATAAGACAGAAGTAAAAGTAAAATCCGTTTTGGCTCTTTTGGAGCAGGGAGTTTCAAAAGCAGAAATCAGCCGTAGTGTAGGGATCAGCATTCCTACTGTCTATGCTATTATTAAAGAAAACGATAGACAAATTTCACATCAGACAACCGATTGAAGAGGGCATTTAAAAAGGCAAAACTTTCAGAGAACCTTTATATTTCGTGTCAATTTTTATAGGGCAAAGCAAAAAAAGTGGATTTTGCTATGATAAAATAGGTATCTGCTCAAAATAAAGAAACTGTCCTCATTTTTCTGGAGAAAATAATAAATTTATTTTTAATATCGACACGTCTGTCCTGTCCATTTTATTTTCGGGATAAAAATAATAAAAAGGAATGCTTATTATTTGACATAATATGCCCCATAGCATTGAGCCTAAACAAACAATCCATTATCAGAATATGAATTTTACACCAGAGTCCTCAACTCTTTTTCCCGTATTTTTTCGGAAAGTATTTTTTCCCTGCCAACCACAAAAATATATCTATTTCCCTTAATGAGAATCCACTTAGCCCATAAGTGTTTTGGAATTTTTTAATTATCTCAATGAATTTCTCATAGTTTTTAAGATCACCCTTTTTGAAATTGTCAAACTTATCTGTTTTATGATAGTGAATAAGCATTTTTTCCACAAATGAATCATAGATAGGAAATGTATCTGGTTTATGATGACTACAATATTTTGAAGCAAATGAATAAAAGTTTATTTCTCTTGTTTTGATACTGACTTTTGCCAATTCATTCACTAAAGAATAATCACTCCCGTCTAAACGTGAGTCAATATTCATCTTGAGTATGTGTCTTGCCACCGAGTATGTGTCGAATATATTAGTGCTATAAAAATCATTCAGACAACTTACTTTTAGCAGTATAGATTCTATCGTGTCATTTTTCGGACATAATTCTATAAACAAATGGTTTAGAGATTTCTCCTGTAGTGTATAGTTCTCAAGAGTATTCCACAATTCTAGATGCTCCCTGATAATAATGGGAGACGGAGTTACAACATTATTTGCCAATATTCACCTCTATATCAGTGCTATTCTATTGACACTTCATTATTTCCTTAAAAATATGATTCAAAAATTTTGTTTTAGATTCATCTATTGTCATTAGTTCTGTTAAATTATGGTATTCATGTATGGTAGGATCGGAGGTAATCCTTGTCTCTACTTCATGAGTTATACAACTTGCCACCAAAATAGTCTTTACCTTTTCATTTTGCCTAAATGCTTCTTCAAAAGATTTTTTTGCGGCTCCATACCTTTCTAATGCTCCCGCTGGATCACTTCCACCTTTAACTTCGATTACTGCTATAGTCTTTCCATCCTTGTCGAGCAATGACAAATCAGGTTCACTTGAGAACAATATAGATCTTTGGTTATTCAACATAAAACCCCTAAACTCATCTACCCTTCCATCCAGTTCCGCAGTATGCCCCTCTATATATCTTTCTACACCTCCTATATTGTCTTTAAGCAAAAAAGCACTTAATTGGTTTCTTTCTATCGCTCCCCTTATAAGCATTTTTCTAACAACTTTTTCTGCCTCATCTCCAATTCTATTTCGCCAAGAACCATCAATTTGCGCTCCAGTTGAAGCAAACAACATGCCTCTGATATGCTTCTCTTCAAACCCTTGAAGAGCATTATCGATAACTATAGAAATATGTGTATTATATAAACATGAAAGAGCCAATGATTGAGCCTGATTTATATTTCCTGTATTATCATAATCTTCACATTTTTTTACATCTATCCCAGCTAAATAATGAACTGATTTTTGTGAAAGAGCGGAGACATTCCTATAGTATGCAGATAATGTGGGATGTTCCCGCAAAAGTCGAGGATGGCAAAAGACCTGAATGAAATGTAATTGGCTTTTTTCAATTAAATGAAATGCTGTATCTGTTATCCCCCAACCTTTTGAATCTGCCCACGAGTAATTTGTTTCCATAGGGAGAAGTCTATTAATAATTTCAGGAAATTCATAAGTGTGATATTCGATTAATTTATTATAAAAAAACGAAGATCTTAACTGATAATTAATTTTGTGAGCCTCTAATAACAAATCTTTATTATTCATCATTCTTTTCCCCAACAATAAACACATTTACGGAGTCCTTTTCTTCCATGAACTCCCATCTGTTGACTACTATTCCCTTTGTTTTGAGACAACACATAAATATATTCAATTTTAAGACCTGCTTTTTGGGCATATTCAGAGAGAATTATATCTACCGGAATAGTAATTCCCGCATATTGAACGTTATCATTCACATAATATATCCTGCCTCCTTTTTTTAGCACTCTTGCCATCTGAAATACAACAAAGGAATGTTCATAAAAATAATTTCTGACTAAATCATATATTTTGGGATTATTGAGTTTTTTATTTTCTTTCAGTTCTTTTAAAGAAGATAGGATGTCTTGTAATATACCACATGTCTCAAAAGCACTGACCACATTAGTGTAAATCTCCATTTGATTATTGTTGCTATATTGATTTTCTAAATATTCAATTTTATCTTTATTCTCCACAGTGCAGGAGAGCATTGTTTGCCTTAACTCTTTTATTTGATCATCGTTCATACCTAAAAACACTAATTCAAGTGCATAAGTTCTTGTGTAGTCATAGCGATTACAATAAGGAGGAGAGGATATAATCAAATCATAGGATTCCTTCTCTAAAGATGGCAAGATGTCAAGACAAGATCCGGTTAACAATTCCATTTTTGTATTGGTATATTTATGTTCAATAAATAGCCCATGAGAGTTTGTCATATCAGAATATATTTGATTGAGCATTTCATAAAGAGCGGTCTCAAACTTATATATTTTCCCTTTATTGAAAGGGGTCTTCCCTTTTTTTGCTCTATAGTCCCAACGTAAATATTGCCCGTCTTTTCTAGTATAACTAATTCTTTCTAGAATACAAAAACAGGCAAATAAAAGAACCTGCTTTAGATGTTTATTTTTTATCTTCTTATTGACGTATGTAAGATATGAATTGAGTTTTTTTTCTGTTTCAGCAGGAAATGCTTTTTCGGTAATTGGGACATGTTTTATAGTATATTCATCGTCTATCTCGGCATCGTTAAAGTCAATTTTTTCAATGTTTTCTATAGCCTCTTTAATGATATTAGGTTTAATTTTGTATGATGCTATTCTCGAATCTAACACAAATTTTCCTATCGGTAGCAACTCTATTCCCGTTGACTCAATTCCTAATTCATTAGCAGTAAATAAAGTCGTATTTGAACCCGCGAAAGGATCTAATATTTTAGAGCATCTTTTCCCTTCTTTCTCAATGAAATATCGAACCATCTCATAAGAAAATCCTTCTCTATAAGAAAACCAGTTGTAAAAGGGCAAATCTTTGTTTGCCTGAAAACTTACTAATTTTCTGTTCAGAAAAGAATTTTCCCTAAAATATTGCTCATATATTTGTTCAATCTCTTCATAACGATTCAATAACGTTGTAGTCATAATGTCCCTAAAGATAATATCAATTTATATAATTTAATTTCCTTGCCATTCTTTCATATTTGTAGGCAAGATACCTGAATTTCCCATATTTTTCAAATGGTTTTACAGCCTCTTTTGCTGAAATATCACATCCCTGAAAATATACGTCTTTAAGATACCTCAATACCTCACTATCAACGGGAATAAAACTATAATCCCCCAATAACACTAATATATGATTAAGGCAGTAATCCCCAATCCCCCACACATTGCCCAATACATTTCTGATTTTTTCAAAATCCTTTTCTTTTGCCCATTTATCAATATCATTCTTCCCATCTTCCCAAAGACGTGATATTTCTAATATGGTTCTAGATCTGTATCCCACAGGAACCATATCCGACAGTTTTTTGTCATTGTATTGGAGTATTTCTTTTGGTGTTGGAAAATTTCCACTGTCTAAACTGCAAAGAGCCGAACACATATTTTTAGTGTTCCTCCAATCACAATTCGTAGTGCATATTGTTTTTATTATGTCCTCAAAAGTATTAGAAGACCTCAACATGCCTCTGCAATTTTTTTTATATACAAAAGATAGAACAGGCTCATCCCTGCACATTTCATAGAATCCAGTAAAATCTTGATCTAAACAGAACATTCTACTAACCTGCCCCCGTAATACTTCCCTATCCATTTCTCCTATATGCCCGTCTTCTCGTGTAGATACTATCAAGGTGGTATATACTCTGCCTTCACTACGTTCTATTTTTACTTTGATACTTTTTCCATTTTTTAATCTTAAATATGCTCCGACGTTCTTATCTTCAAATAAAGAAAAGGGCGATAGATAAATCCATCCGTGAAAATAGATGAATTTGTCATAATCAAATTTATGAGTTTTTATGGTGAATAGTTTCATTTTAACTTCTGCAATGCGTATTTACAATAATTTGGGTTTATATCTATTAAAGTGAATTTCCTTCCTAATTTTTTGGCTACCTGTCCTGTTATCCCTGCCCCACAAAAACTGTCAAGAACCATATCTCCGGGGTAGGTATACATCTTTATTAACCGACTTATGAGTTTGTGTGAGAAACTGCAAGGGTGAGGATTTTTGTGATATGTAAATGGTTCTAACTTCCATACCGACCAACTCCAATTTTTGAACTCTTCTTCATAAATATCTGGAGCCTGTCCTGATTCATTTTCTAATTCAAATCGTTCCTTACTCCAAATTAAAATATGCTCATGGCATGATCTACAGACAGGAGCCAAAGGAGAACAATATGTTCCAAACTTTGTATTTAATGGTGTTCGACCTTTACCCCCCTTGTCCCATATAACATTGTTATAATGTTTTATTTGCTTAAACTGCTCTCTAACTCGATAGGTAAGGTCTGTGATCAATTGAAAATTATAATCACCGTTTTCTTCTCTTTGTATATTATTAACCATACTCCCGATTACATAAATAATTCTGCCTCCCGAACGAAGAAGATCCAAATAATAGGGGAAAGGCTTAAGGAGAAAATCGATGTATTCAGTATAGGGCTTGCTGTCATCGTAATATTTACCATAATCGAATCCCGCATTATAGGGAGGTGATGTAATGACGGCTGAATACTGACCTGACATACCTTTCTTAACCATCTTATCCATAACACTTATGCAATCCCCACACACAATTTTATCTACGTAGGAATGAGGGTTCGGGAATTTTGCATCTCCGTTTGCAAACTCTTTACGTCTCTCCTTCATCTCCTGCCTTTTAACTGTGGTGTTATAATTATGCCAATTCGAGATGAGTTTGTAGGCTTGAAGAAGAGATGTAATTTTCTGTTCCTGAATTCTGTCTTTGTGTCGAAATAAAGACATGTAATTTCTGCTTGATCTCTCACTGAATGGAAGGGAGGTATTAACCCACTCAACAAAATGCCCATGTCCTACAGTTTCTTTATAACTGTTGAGGATACCACCTAGCTTTATGGCTCTTTGCAGGGAATCTTTGGAGTCTTTCAATATTTGAGAGTGCAGTTCTTTGATCTGTTTGAGAAGTTGTTTTTCCCTACCATCCATAGAGTTTATTGTATATCCATATTATTCAGAATATGTTTAAAATAAAACGGCAATCACTTGCCGTTATGGTATCTCTTCCAAAATGATTTACAATAATTTTATCGTCTTTATTGGGAGTATGCAACAGATTTTTATCAACCCCAATAGAATATCAAGATATGCAGTGTCGCTAATTTGCCCCAGTTCAATCCACGTTGGCTCAGGACGAATTATTATCACTTGGTTTGACCATCGGGCAGGGTAGAGGTTAAGAGCCTTCAAATCGGCTTTGATTTGGTGCACACCGGGTGCACAACTCACTTGTCTTTTAAGTGGGTAGTTAGTATGGAGAAGGTATGTCCCTTGTGTAGTTTTCAAAAAAATGGCAATATGGATAAAACATATTGGCATAAGTGCTTGAAAATAATGTATTTATGCAAATTAATTTCTGGATTTGACCTCTTACAAGCAGGAGGTCACAGGTTCGAGTCCTGTACCGCCCAATGATGTAAAACATTACAAAAGAAGGATTTACAAAAACAATTCATTTTATACCTAAATAGCCTTAAATCCATTTTATGACACTTGGAGGAATTTATGGTCAGAAAAAAGTCTATCGGTTCGGTGTTTTTGAATAATGGCCGGTATTACTGGCGGGGAATCTTACCGGGGGAAACAAAACGAAAAGCAATCCCCTTAAAACCAATCGGCTCCAATCATGCGACAAAAGATTTGGGGATAGCCAAGGCCTTGGCGGAAGTTATTGTCTCAGCACATTTACAATAATTCAGAAGAAGTCAAAAAAATGCAGTCTAAGACAATCGCTGATCTGATCCGGGCCTATTATTCTTACATAAAAAAATATTATAATTCCAAAGAGCCCGCCAATATCAAGTATGCAATTGAATTTCTCCGCTCCAAATATCATACTATGCCCATAGAAGATTTTGGCCCTCTGAAATTAAAGGCCTTAAGGACATCAATGATCAAGGAAAAAAACTGGGTCAGGTCTGTGATCAATCGACGAATCAATATGATTGTTGCCGCGATACGGAAAGCATACGATACGAAACGGGTGGATGCAACAGGTCAGAATAAAGCGATTGAAATGATCCATGAAAGACAATACAATAAGGCAGGTATAAAAGGCTGTTCAGGAGGTCTGGACAGCTTCGTAAACGACTGCGGATATCGTAAATCCTCTCACAGAACTTGGTACAAAAAAACGGGGCAGGTCAATATCAATCGATATATATCCAATCAATGAATCAATTGTCTCAAATAGTTCTCCTTGTGCTTTTCATAACACAGTTGATTGTTCCTGCTCGATATCTTCTGTGGCCATTATGGTGTACCATGTTATATCTTCCAGCAGAGGATTGTTTTTTATTGGGTTCTTTTCATTTATATCCACTTCAAATTATCGGGATTGCGGGCGTATTAGCTTGTTTCATAAAAAATAATTACAGGCGTATTGATTTGAATACTATTGACAAGCTAGTAGTATTGTGGCTAGTTGCTGGTTCAATAACATATTCATTATTGTGGGGAACAGAAGGATTAATATGGAAAGCAGGTCGACTTACAGAGTTTGTTCCCTGTTATTGGTTAATCAGAAACCATATTCAAAACTGGAAAATATTATTGAAGGAATTGAAAGTAATTGCCATCTTGTCTCTATTTCTGCTACCATTAATTATATATGAGCATGCAACAGCAACAAATATGTTTTATTTATTTGGTCGGATAGCAACTGCCATTCGGGAGGGTAGGTTGCGATGTTCCGGTCCATTTAGTCATCCTATTTTATTCGGTTCATTTGCGGCAGGTATGGTTCCGGTCTTATGGAGTATTTGTATAGTTGAAAGAAAATATCGATATGGATATATATTTATTTTGGCGACCTTGATATATTATACAATAGCAAGTGCATCAAGTGGCCCAGTGCTTTCTTTGATATTCGGGATATTATTTCTGTCTATATACATACTACGAAAAAAAGCAAAAATAATCTTGATCTGTGTTTTTATTGTGCTCCTTAGCTTGCATATGGTAATGAAAGTACCTGTATGGTTTTTAATGGCCAGAGTGAATTTATTTAGTGGCTCAACTGGATGGCATCGAGCTAATTTGATTGATCAAACAGTAAGACATTTTGATGAATGGGCTTTATTGGGGATTAAATCTGTTGAGCCTTGGGGGATATATGCTGGAGACGTTACCAATCAATTTATCTTAGAAGGAGTTCGAGGAGGGCTATTAACTATGTTATTGTTTTGTGCGATTATAATATTAAGTATCAAATACTTGGGACAGTTTTCAATTGTCGCTATTATTAAAAGCCATAGAATGTTTATATGGGGACTATGTAGTTCTATTTTAGTGGATTGTGTGAGTTTTATGTCGGTATCATTTTTCGGCCAAATGACTATTTTTTTTATTCTTTTTCTTGTAATTGCAGCTTTGGCGAGAGATTATCTCGATAAAAATATTTATGATATTGGTCTATAAAAATGGTTTATACATCATTGCTGACCGAGGTGGTCCATCCCCCTAAAACTGGGCCATTGACAAAGTTAGGATTTCTCTGTAACTGAGTCCAGAATTACAGGAGAAATCGGATGAAAAAGAAGCGGTTTACAGAAGAGCAGATCGTGCGGATGTTACGGCAGGCCCAGACGGCGGATCAGACGGTGTCGCAGGTATGCAAGGAATACGGCGTCTCGGAGCAGACGTGGTATCGCTGGAAGAGCAAGTACGGCCAGATGGATGTTGCGGAGGTTCGGCGGCTGCGGGAGTTGGAGAAGGAAAACGCCCGTCTCAAGCGGATCGTGGCCGAACGCGATCTGGAAATTGACGCGATGAAGGAGGTGCTC
>Ga0101944_10004794_pt1 | contig 16238 bp, 12 predicted proteins | sample DewCreD2012metaG_FD_75245 | JGI IMG/M metagenome (GOLD analysis project Ga0101944, IMG submission 75245) | Hot spring sediment bacterial and archeal communities from British Columbia, Canada, to study Microbial Dark Matter (Phase II) - Dewar... ...
TTCTGCTGTACTGGCCGTCGTGGCAGGAGTTTGCGGCGTTCGGGTTCGTGGTGGCGTACGGGATGCTGGTGTACTCGTTCTCGTACCGCTATCTGACGCTGTTCCCGCAGGAGCGGGAGCTGGCGATGACGGAGGCGAGGAGGTAGGCGATGTTCCCGTGGGTGTACGGCTTCGAGTGGCACGCCGGGTATCTGATTTTCCTGGGCGTGTTCTTCACGGTGGCGCTGGTGGTGGCGGGCACGGTGCTTGTGGCGCTGTGGCGGAGCTTCCGCACGGTGCAGAAGAAGCAGGAAGGGCGCGTGTACTGGCATACGGCGTTCGAGGAGCTGACGCCGGAAGAGCGGCGTTGCCGGCACGCGATCACCGGGGAGCTGCCGGGGCGGTGCTGCGACCAGGAGTTCGACTGCCGCGGCTGCCGGATGCATGCGCGGCTGCAATTTTCTGAGGAAGCCGCGGCGGAGGCCGCCGAGACCGAGGTGTGCGGCGTGGCCGTGCCGCTGGACCGCCTCTATCACCGCGGGCACACGTGGGTGCGGGAGCTGGAAGACGGGACGCTGGAAGTGGGTCTCGACGATCTGGGGCGGCGCCTGCTGGGCGAAGACGGACGCGTGGAGCTTCCCGCGCCGGGAACCGAGGTGCGCGTGAACGAGCCGGCGTTCCTCGTGCGGCGCAATGGAGTGGAGGCGCGCGTGCTGTCGCCGGTGGACGGGACGGTGTTGGGGCCGGCGGAGAACGGGGCGCTGGTCCGCGTGCGGCCCGCGGAAGGGTTCCGGACGGTCCATCTGCTGCGGGACGGAGAGGCGGTGGCGTGGATGCGGCACGAGGTGGACCGGCTCCAGATGGCGCTGGCGGCGGCGAGCGGAGGGGCGACGCTGGCCGACGGAGGCGCGGTGCCGCAGGACCTGGGCCGGGCGCTGCCGCGGCGGGAATACGACACGGTCTGCGGGCTGGCGTTTCTCGATGTGTGAGGGTCAGCGCTCGATGCCGTAGCGCTTGAGCTTCTCGTAAAGCGTCGAGCGGTCGATGCCGAGCGAGGCGGCGGCTTCCTTGACGTTGCCGCCGGTGCGGCGGAGAGTGGCCTCGATCATCAGCTTCTCCATCTCGGCGAGCGTGAGGTTGTCGGGGATCTGGATCTTCGCCGCGCCATTGTTGCGGAGGAAGGAGAAGTCGTCGGCGGTGAGGGTCCGGCCGCGGCAGCTGACGATGGCGCGCTCGATGGCGTTTTCCAGTTCGCGCACGTTGCCGGGCCAGGAGTGGTCCATCAGGAGGCGCATGGCGTCCTGGGCGATGTCCTCGACGGGCTTGCCGAGCTCGTGCGATATGCGCTCGACGAAATGTTCGGCCAGCAGAGGGATGTCCTCGCGGCGTTCGCGCAGGGGCGGGATGAAGATCTCGATGACGTTGAGGCGGTAGAAGAGGTCCTCGCGGAACCGGCCTTCGTCGGCGAGGGCGCGGAGATCCTTGTGGGTGGCGGCGATGACGCGGACGTCGACCTGGATCTCCCCGGTTCCGCCGATGCGGTAGAAGGAGCGCTCCTGGAGGACGCGCAGCAGATCGGCCTGGAGTTTGGGGCCGATGTCGCCGATTTCGTCGAGGAAGATGGTGCCGCCGTCGGCGAGTTCGAACTTGCCTTTCTTGCGCTCGGCGGCGCCGGTGAAGGCGCCTTTCTCGTAGCCGAAGAGCTCGCTTTCCAGCAGGGTCTCGGCCAGCGCGGCGCAACTGACGGCGATGAAGGGCTTCTGGGCGCGGCTGCCGGAGAAATGGATGGCGCGCGCGACGAGCTCCTTGCCGGTGCCGCTTTCGCCGCGGATAAGGACGGTGCTGCGGAGGCTGGAGACCTCGCGTGCGAGCTCGAGCACCTCGAGCATGCGGGGGCTCTTGCAGATGATGTCGTGGAACTGGTAGCGCCGCTGGAGTTTTTTGCGGAGGATGAGGTTTTCGCGCTGGAGGCGCTTGACCTTGATGATGCGGCTGACGAGGAGGGAGATCTCCTCGGGGTTGCAGGGCTTGACGATGTACTCCTGGGCGCCTTCCTTGATGGCGGTGATGGCGGTGTCGACGGTGGCGTAGGCGGTGATGATGATGATGGAGGCGTCGGGGTGGAGGCGGCGGATCTCCATCAGCGTGTCGATGCCGTCCATGCCGCCGGGCATTTTGAGATCGATGAAATAGATGGCGTAGTCGGTCTTTTTCGCCAGTTCGACGGCCTCGCGGCCGCTGGAGGCGGTATCGACGAGATAGCCGTCTTCGCGCAGCCATGCAGCGAGCGACTCGCACATGATCTCTTCGTCGTCGACGACAAGGATCTGCCATTGGGGCTTCATGCCGTTCCCTCCCGGAGGCGGGCCGCGCAGGCCGGGCACGGCGCCTCGCCTTTGAGATCGATCTGTCCCACCTGCACCGACAGGCGCATGACGCAGCCGGGCGAAGAGCAATGGACCAGGCCGAGCAGGTGGCCGGCCTCGTGCACGGCCTCCTTGCGGGCGCGCTCGAGCAGCAGGGCGTCGTTGGGGGGCAGGCCGTAGTATTCCTGCCTGAGGCGGGCGACGGAGACGACGCCGGCGCGGCCCTTCAGCTGGGCCTGGCCATAGACGAAGCTGAGCATGGGGATGAAGAGGTCCGAGGCGGTGACGCCGAGGGCCTTGGGGATGCCGTCTGGCAGCGAGGCCAGGACGTCTTCCAGAAGGGCGGGCGCGCTCCACTGGCCGCGTTTCGCGTCGAAGGCTTCTTCGGGGGCCAGGAGAGGCTTGAGTCCGGCGACGCGCACGGGAAGGCAGGATTCGAGAGCGGCCGCCATGGCGGGAATCACGCCGGGCGGCAGGGCAGGGTCATGCGGGGTTTGCAGCTCGAAGAGGCCCAAGACGATCACCCCCGCACCGCCCCTGTCGGCTCGGCCACCGGCGCCTTGCGCAGGGGCAGGTTGATGGTAAAGGTGGTTCCCTTGCCGGGTTCGCTGGCCACTTCAATGTCGCCCTGGTGGGCCTGGATGATGCCGTAGGTGACGGCGAGGCCGAGGCCGACGCCTTTACCCTCGGGCTTGGTGGTGAAGAAGGGGTCGAAGATCCTGGGCAGGACCTCGGGCGGGATGCCTTCCCCGTTGTCCGTCACGCGGATGAAGACCTCCCCGCCATTGCGGCCGGTTTCGATCCGGAGCAGGCCCTGGCCGTGGGGCTGCATCGCCTCGGCGGCGTTGAGGATGAGATTGAGAGTCACCTGCTGCATCTGAGAGCGGTCGCAGAGGACGGGCGGAAGCTGCGGATCGAGATGCAGCTCGACGTCGACATTGGCGAGCTTCAGCTTGTGGGCGACCAGGGAAAGGGTGGATTCGATGACCTGGTTCAGGTTGGTTTCCGCGTGATGCGGCGCCGAGCGGCGGGAGAAGGCGAGCAGATCACCGACGATGCGGCCGACGCGGGTGGTTTCCGAGACGATCTGGCCGAGGTAGCGGCGGAAGTCAGCGAGCCGCTCCGGGGGCACGCCGTCGTCCCGCAGCAGGCGTTCCATGAGCTTGGCGAGGTTGAGGACGCCGGCGACGGGGTTGTTGATTTCATGAGCGACGCTGGCGGCGAGCTGGCCGAGCGAGGCGAGGCGGTCGCTCTGCATCAGCTTCTGGTGGGCGCTTTTGAGTTCGTGTGTGCGCTGATCGACTTTCAGTTCGAGTTCCTGGGTGAAGGAATTGATGCGGTCCAGAGCGTCCCTGAGCTGCACGCGCATGACTTCGAAGCTTCGGGCGAGGTCCGTGATTTCGCCGGCGTGTTCGGGGATCTCGACGGGATGGTCGAGCTCCATGCGGCTGATGGACTCGGTGCTGGCGATGAGCCGCTGGATCGGCCGGCTGAAGAAGCGGCGGGCGAAGAAATAGATGAGCGGGCAGATGAGGAGGATTTCGCTGATTGCGCGGATGGCGATGCGCTCCTGCATGTTGGCCAGCTCCTCGTCCACCGAATCCAGTTTCAGGCTGACCTCGAGCAGTCCGAGCACGCGCACCTGGGGCGGGTGGGCGTGGCAGGCGGCGTTGCTGCATTGCGGCTCGTTGGGGATGGGCGTGATGACGGAGAGGCGCCGCGGTCCTTCGGGGGGCGTGTGGATCTGCACCCGCTCCTGCAAAGGGAGCGATGGCAGGCGCAGCCCCTGCCTGTGGCACCGGCTGCATTGCGGATCATCGAGGGCGAACCTGCGGTTGAGGTCCTCCCGGCTCGTTGAGAAGGTGATGGCCCCCTGGCCGTTGAACAGCCGCAGCCGCTCGATGCCCTGCTTTTCGGCGATGGTCTGCATCGTCTGGTAGACATCGTCGCGGCGGTCGGCGAGCATGGCGTGCCAGGTGGCGGAGGTGATGCTGCCGGAGAGCTGGTCGGCGCCTGAAATCACGACGTCCAGCATGTGACGCTCTTCCGCGCGGTAGATGGTGTAGCCGGAGATGACGGCGATGAGAGCCACGACGGCCGCCACTGCCAGCATGAGTTTGGTGACGAGCCGCATACCGGACAGGCCTATCCGAATTATACGGGCTGCGGCGGCGGGGGGCCAGCGTTACCAGGGATCGTTGGGGGGCTCGGGGCTGACGACGGTGACGCCGCCCGGAGTGACGTGATATCCGGCGGCGCGGTCGCGGTCCGGATCTTCGCCGATGACGGAGCCCTCGGGGATCTGGACTCCCGTATCGATAATGGCGCGGCGGATGCGGGAATAGCGGCCGACGTTGACGCCGTGCAGGAGGATGGAGTCTTCAATATCGCAGTAAGAGTTGACGCGCACGCCGGGGCTGAGGATGGAGTGGTGGACGCGGCCGCCGGAGACGATGACGCCGGGGGCGACGATGGAATCCGTGGCCACGCCCATGCGGCGTCCGCCCTGCGCGAAAACGAATTTTGCCGGAGGCGCCTGGGGCATGCGGGTGCGGATGGGCCACTCAGTGTCGTAGAGGTTGAACTCGGGCGTCACGCTTACGAGGTCCATGTTGGCGTCGTAATAGGCGTCGATGGTGCCGACATCGCGCCAGTAGCGGACGCATTTCCGGTTCAGGTCGCGGAAATCATAAGCGACAACCCTGTGGGAGCCGATCAGCGACGGCAAGACATTCTTTCCGAAATCGTGCTCGGAATCCGGATCGGCGGCGTCGGCGCGCAGGGCCTCCAGCAGAACGCCGGTGCGGAAGATGTAGATGCCCATGGAGGCCGAGATCATGTTCGGGTCGAAGGCGGAGCGCGCCGGATGGCCGTGCTGCGGCTTTTCCTCGAACCCGCGGATGCGGTAGGTCTGGGGGTCGATGTCGACGACGCCGAACCGCGGGGCCTCGGCCGGGTCCGCCTGGATGGTGGCGATGGTGACGTCAGCCTGATGGAGGAGATGCCAGTCGGCCATCTCCATGTAGTCCATCTTGTAGATATGGTCGGCGGCGAGGATCAGGACGAGGTCGGGCTTTTCGACGATGATGCTTTCGATGTTCTGGTAGACGGCGTCGGCGGTGCCGAGATACCAGTCGGAATGCACCCGCTTCATGGGCGGAATGACTTCGATAAATTCGCCCATTTCGCCGGAAAACAGATCCCAGCCCTCGCGGATATGACGGGTCAATTCCAGCGCTTTGTACTGGGTGAGGCAGAAAATGCGGCGCAGGCCGGAATTGACGCAATTCGACAGCGTGAAATCGATGATCCGGTAATAGCTGCCGAAGGGGACGGCGGGCTTCGCCGTCCGGCGGGTGAGAGGATAGAGCCGTTCGCCCGCGCCACCGGCCAGCAGGATGGCCAGCAGGCTATGCATCATACCCAGAATACCCGCTTCGCCGGCGTCGGATGCGGATGCGGAGGTGAAAATTGCATTTCACCTGGCCGGGAAATGGAAATCCTGCGCCCATCCCCGCGAGGCCGCGTCCGGCGGCAGCCCAGCCGCGCTGCCGCTCATTCCTCGACTTCGAAACGCACGGGCTGCTCGATCAGCTTCGGCTCCTTACCCCGGGTCAGGATCATCAGGCGATAGCGGACGCCCGGTTTAGCGCCTTTCGGGATGACGCTTTTCATCGTCGTGGCGTCCTGTTCCCTGATCACCATCTCGATGTCGTTCTGGCCGTCTGTAAGGTAGAGTTTGGCCACGTACTGCTTGTCCAGGTTCTCGCCCGTGATGACGATCTCCGTGCCGATCTTTCCGCTCATCGGCTCCACCGAGGTGCACCGCGGGATCGGCTCCTGGGCGATGGCAGGAGGAGCGGCAAGGATTCCCACCAGCAGCGCCGCCAGCAACATGAGAGACAACCGCATCTGAAAGTCCTCCTAAATCTGATCGTAGGCTTCGCCGAGGCCGAATGCAAGAGGGAAGAGTCAGGATTTCGAGGAAGAATTCTACATCTTGACCGGCTGCCTCAGGCGGCCGCGCCGGTCAGGGACACAAGAGCCAGAGAATGAACCGGTTGCGCGTTTGCGCCGCCTGCCGAAGCGGAGCTTACCGCTCGTTGTCGGGCAGGTGGAGGCCCTTGTGGATGGCGTAGAGTGCCAGTTCGAGGCGGTCGGAGACGCCGAGCTTATCAAAAATGTTATGGAGGTGGTTTTTCACCGTCTGTTCGCTGATGAACATCTTCTCGGCCATCTCTTTGTTCTTGTAGCCCTGGGCGACGAGCGCCACGATTTCGCGCTCGCGCGCGCTGAGCGGGGAGCGCTCGCGCACCCGGGTTCCGCCAGGCGCCGGGGCGGGTTCAGCCGAGGGCGACGCGAACTGGCGCATGACGGCAGCCGTGGTCTGAGAATCCAGCCAGATTTCGCCCGCCTGGACTTTCCGGATGCTCTTCACGATCAGTTCGGAGGCGGTCTGCTTGAGCACGATGCCGCGGGCGCCCAGTTTCATGGCCTGGACAAACTCGTTCTTGTCCTCGCTGGCCGTCAGGATGATGACCTTGGCAGGGCAATTCCTGTGCTGCAGGGTCTGCAGGGTCGAGATGCCGTCGAGATTCGGCATCCGGAGATCCAGCAGGATGATGTCAGGCTGGTGCTTTTCCACCTGGTCGAGCACTTCGCGCCCGTCCGACGCCACCGCCACCACCTCGATGTCATCTTCCAGGCTCAGCAGCTTCTTCAGTCCGTCCCGCACGATCGGATGGTCATCGGCGATCATGACGCGGACTTTGCCGCCGCTGGCGGAACCGTCAGCCTGTTCCTGCAATTCCGGTTGATCCGTCGGATTCATAGTACCTCCGGCCAGGCTTCCTCAATCTCAATTCTAAGGAGGGCCAGTACTAAAGTAAACTACGCAGTCGCCCCAGGTTTTTTGTGGCCGAAACCTGAATCCTGCCTCAGGGTGCCGTACTAAGGCCCTCCGGTTCAGGAGCGCATGCCCGCCGAAAGACGCCGGGCGGGGGAAGGCTCGAAGCAGGAACCCGGCTGTGTGTGCACCTCGAGGTAGCCGCTCCGGACGCGGACCTCGACGCGGTTCGGCGTGCCTGGGCGGAACTCCGCATCGACGACGGCATCGCCGACCTTGTACCCGCGGAGGATGACGGGAGGGCTGCCGCAGGGGAGTTGTGGCGCGATGTCGAGACGCCTGTTCATGGCATCGGGTTCCATGCCCAGCAGGCCGGAAAACAGGGGGTGAACCAGGGCGACGGAACTGAACAGCTGATGCGGGACGGCGCGCGGACCCGGGGCCAGGCGGTCACCGCTGAAATATTCCGCCAGAAAACCCGCCCCAGCCAGCCCTGCGGCCTGCCGGAGGCCGTCGAGGGCGGCGAGCGCGGCCGGAGCCTGACCGTGGCGGAACAGCGCCACTACCACCTGCGAGGTGACGAAAGGCCAGACGCTGCCATCGTTGTAACCGAGCGGGTTGTAGAACGGGCTGTCTGTTGCGAAGAGGCGCGCGCCCCACGGGGTCATCAGGGCTCGAGAGGACAGGGAGGCGGCGGCGCGGCGGGCAAGGCTCGGATTGATTCCGCCTTCGGCCAGCAGCATGCCCTGCCAGGCGGAATTCGCTTCATAGCGCGAGCCGTCCCGAAGTTCGGCGAAGGCGAAGACGTTCTTTTCAGGGACGAACCACTTCTCCAGAGCGTGGCGAGCCGTTTCCAGCAGAGATTCCGCCTCCCGGGCTTCGGCTTCCGCGCCCTTCCATCGCGCAATGCGGACCCAGCCTCGGAGCCCTGCCAGCCAGACGCCCTGGAGATAAATGTCGCGGGCCACCTTTCCGCTGAGTGCGCCGGTTTCGACGGCTGCAGCGCCGCCTTTGAGGTTGGAGAGCAGTCCGTCGGGGTCGCGCATGGAGAGCGTGAAGCGGAAGGCGCGTTCGAGCTGCGGCCACTTCTGTTCGAGCCACTGGCGGTCGCCAGTCTGGCGCAGGTAGAGCTCAGCAGTGTGGAGAAACAGGGGCGTGGTGTCGGCGTGATAGAAGCCGTAGGGGTAGCTGGGCCAGTCCAGCAGCGCGGCAGACTGCGTCCACTCGTGCATGATCTTGCCGTCGGCGCGCTGGCGCTCGAGCAGGAAATCCAGGGCCGACTTCGCTCCTTCGAAGTCGCCATAGTCGAGCATCGCCCAGGCGCTCATCATGGCATCTCCGCCGAAATACCAGCCGAAGCCGGGACGCTGGCTGGCGCCGGAGGGCGCCCATCCTGCGACGAGCCCGCAGCCGACGCCGTCATTGCACGCCCAGCCGCGTTCGATCGCAATGCGGGCCCAATCGAACGGCTCGGTGAACGACGCCCATTCCAGTTGCGCAGTCCGGCCGAGAAAAGAGCGGAAGTGCTGCTCCGCTTCCTGCAGGATCTGCTGCGGCGCCTGGACCGCCTCGTCGTAGTCTTTGCGTGAGGCGGCGAACAGGACGGGCACGGTTCCGGAGGATTCCACGTCGAACTCGATGGCAATGGTGCGGTCGGGAAGCTGATGGCCGATCTGTTCGCTGATGCGCCGGAAGGCCGGCGAGCCGAGCACGGGGCGGAAGCGGCGCTGGCCCTCGGTGAATGTCAGCACGCCGGATTTCGCGTCCCATGAAGTGGACGTGCCGCCGAAAGAGGCGGGCCACATGGGCTGCATCTCGGGCGTAAACGTGGCGCGGAAGCGGAGCGGGCGCGAAGTGTCGATGTCAAGCAGCACTCCTGCGACCGGCCTGTCCGGGGAGGCGGCCCAGGTCTGGCGCAGGGTGAAGGCCGGATGCACGTGGACGATTGTCGCTGCGTGCGGTTGCACGAGCGCGGTTTCGGCCAGCTCGGCGAGGGGGATCGGATCGAGAGCCTGATCCACGTAGACGGAAAGCCGGAAATCGCGGAGGAGTTTGATGGGGAAGACCCATGCTTCGAGGCGGCCGTCTTCGAAGCCCAGAAGCGCGGCGCGGCGGCCGTTGGCGGCGATGTATTTATGCGGCTGGGCGGGCTTTTCGATCAGCGGCCCGGCGGCGGGGGCGCAAAGAGAAAGAAGAAGCGCGCAGTAACGAAACGGCATGAGAGACATCCTTTGTTACTGATACAGTAAGTCTTTCGAGATCTTGTCATGAAACGCCTGCTGGCGATTCTGGCCTGCGCGCTTCCCTTGGCCGCGCAGGAGCCGCTGACGCTGGATGCCGCCGTCCGGGCCGCGCTGGAGACGCACCCTCTGCTGGCTGAAGGCCGCCAGCGCGTGGAGAGCGCGCGCGGCCAGCTGCGGCAGGCGCCGCTCACTTTCAACCCCAAGCTGATCCTCCAGGCGGAAAACTACCGCAACTGGGGCGCGCGGCCGATCCAGACGAGCCGCGAGACGGACGATTTCGCCTATCTGCAGCAGACGTTCGAGACCGCCGGCAAGCGCGGCAAGCGCGCGGAGCTGGCCTCGCGCGGACTGCGGGCGGCCGAGCTGGAGCTGGAGGTTCTGCGCCGCAACGTGGCTCGGGACGTCTCGCTGGCGTATTGGGCGGCGCTCGGCGCGCAGAAAATGCGCGAATTATTGCTGGAAAGCGTCCAGAATTTCCAGAAAATCGTCGAATATCACGAAATCCGGGTGCGGGAAGGCGCCATGGCGGAGAACGACCTGCTGCGCGTGCGGCTCGAGCTGGGCCGCATCGAGCTGGCGGCCAACAATGCGGCGCTGGAAGCGGCGCGGGCGCGCATCGAGCTGTTCCGGGCCATGGGCCGCGCGGAATTTCCCGAGGTCCGGTTCGCGGAAACATTGCAGGCGGGCGCGGATGAGCCTGTCCTTTGGGATGAGCGGGAGGCGCTGGAGCGCAGGCCGGAAGCGCTGCTGGCGCGGCAGCGGGTGGAGCAGGCGCGGGCGAATCTGGTGCTGCAGCAGGCCAACGCGCGGCCGAACTTCGACGCGCTGTTCGGCTACAAGCGTTCGATGGGAGAAAATACGCTGATTGCAGGCCTGCAATACGACCTCCCGGTGCTGAACCGCAATCAGGGCAACATCCAGAGCGCAGCGGCGGAGATCAAAGCCGCGGAGGCGAATCTCGCTGCAACCGAGGCGATCATCCGCGCGGAAGTGCAGGCCGCCGCGGCCGAGTACCAGACGCGGCGGCGGCAGATCCGCGAGCTGGTGGGGCGGCTGGTGGAAGGCGCGGGAGAAACGTCGAAGGTGGCCCAGGCGGCCTACCGGCTGGGCGGCGCGGACCTGCTGCGGCTGCTGGACGCCGAGAGGCTGCGCATTGAGGTGGAGCTGGTGAATTACCGCGCGTGGATGGAATACCGGCAGAGCCAGGAGGTGCTGGCCTACGCGCTGGGGGTGAAGCCATGAATCGCTACGGGGCCGCGGCGCTGGCGTTGCTGGCGCTGACGGCGTGCCAGAAGGAGGCGCCGCCGAAGGCGGCGGCCGCTCCCGCCGCAGCCGCGGCCGAGGCCGCGCCGCGCCACGTAGAACTCGACGGGGCGGCGCTCCAGCAGGCGGCGCTCCAGATCGAAGTTGCGGAAGAGCGCGCCGTGCCCGTGACCGTGCGCGCCAACGGGCGCCTGTCGGCCAACGAGGAGCACACATGGCGCGTGGGCGCCATTACCGACGGCCGCATCATGCAGGTGCTGGTGCGCGTGGGCGACAACGTCGGGAAGGGCCAGGTGCTGGCGCGCATGTTCAGCCACGACGTGCACGAATCGCGCGCGATGTACCGGCGCGCGGTGGCCGAGTTCAACCGGCTTCAGGCCAACCTCGATTATGCGCGGAGGCAGAGGGACCGCATGCGGCGGCTGCTGGAGATGAAGGCCGCCAGCCAGGAGCAGCTCGATACGGCGGAGAACGAGCTGCGCAACGCCGAGACGGCGCTGCGCGCGGCGGAGATCGAAATGAGCCGCACGCGGCAGCATCTGGTGGAGTTTCTCGAAATTCCCGTGGAAGGGCCGGAACACCGCGAGCCGGGCGTGGCCGCGCTGTCCGACGACGATCTGATTCCGATCCGCGCGCCGGCTGCGGGCACGGTGATCAGCCGGCTGGTGACCGCAGGCAGCGTCGTGCAGCCGTCGGGCGAGCTGTTCGTCATCAGCGATCTTTCGACGATCTGGGTGATCGCCAACGTGCAGGAGGAGTTCCTGCCGCGGGTGAGGCCGCGCATGGCGGCGATGGTTGCCGTGCAGGCGTATCCGGACCGCCGCTTTCCGGGGCGCGTGATCCGGGTGGACGAAAAGCTCGATCCGGAGACGCGCACCGTGCAGGCGATTCTCGAGATCGACAACCGCGCCGGGCTGCTGAAGCCGGAGATGTATGCGGTGGTGGACCTGGAAGCGGGCTCGAGCGAGCGCGGGCTGTTCATTGCGCAGACCGCGATCCAGGATCTCAACGGGCAGCCGACCGTGTTTGTCGAGACGCGCCCGGGGCGGTTCGAGCCGCGGCCCGTGGAGACCGGGCGCACGCTGGACCGGCTGGTGGAGATCCGCCGCGGGCTGCGGGCGGGCGAGCGCGTGGTGACCGAGGGCAGCTTCGTTCTGAAATCGCATCTGTTGAGGTCCACGCTCTCCGAGGACTAGCCTCATGCTGCAGCGGATCATCGATTTCCATCTGCGCAACCGCTGGCTGGTGCTGCTGGGGGCGCTGCTGGTGGCTGCATTCGGCGTCTGGGTGATGGTCAACATTCCGGTGGACGCGTTCCCGGATCTGACCAACAACCAGGTGGTGGTGGTGACCGAGTGCCCGGCGATGGCGCCGAGCGAAGTGGAGCAGCTGGTCACGTTCCCGATCGAGAGCGCGCTGATGGGCATCCCGCGCACGCAGGGGATCCGCTCGATTTCGAAGCTCGGGCTGTCGATGGTGACGCTGATCTTCGATGACGACGTCAACACATGGTTTGCGCGGCAGCTGGTGAACGAGCGTCTGCAGGAGGTGCGGGGGCGGCTGCCGCAGGGGCTGGATCCCGTGCTGGGGCCGATGGCGACGGCGTTCGGCGAGGTCTACCAGTACACGGTGGAAGGCGAAGGCTACACGCCGATGGAGCTGAAGACGATCCACGACTGGCAGATCCGGTTCGCGCTGCGGACGGTGCCGGGCGTGAATGAAGTGAACAGCTGGGGCGGGGAGACGAAGCAGTACGCCGTCGTGGTGGACCCGGTGAAGCTGCAGCGCTACGGGCTGGACCTGCGGACGATCTTCGAACGCGTGCGGGACAACAACACGAACTTCGGCGGCGGCTTCATCGAGCACGCGATGGAGCAGTACACGGTGCGCGGGCTGGGGCGGGTGGACAGCATCGGCGATCTGGAGCGGATCGTGGTGCTGGCGCGCGCGGGCACGCCGGTGCTGCTGCGCGATGTGGCCGAGATCCGGCTGATGCCGATGCCGCGGCAGGGCGCGACGCTGCGCGACGGCAAAGGCGAGACGGTGAGCGGCATGGCCATCATGCTGAAGGGCGAGAACGGGCGGCGCGTGATCGAGCGCGTGAAGGCGAAGCTTGCCTCCATCCGTCTGCCCGAGGGCGTGCGCATTGTGCCGTTTTACGACCAGAGCACGGTGATCGACGGCACCATCCGCACGGTGTCGCGGGCGCTGCTGGAAGGCGGCGGGCTGGTGATCCTGATTCTGGTGCTGTTTCTGGGCAATCTGCGGGCGGCGCTGATCGTTGCGGCAGTGATCCCGCTGTCGATGCTGTTCGGCTTCATGGGGATGGCAGCGTTCGGGGTGACGGCGAACCTGATGAGCCTGGGCGCGATCGACTTCGGCATGATCGTCGACGGCTCGGTGGTGATGATGGAAAACGCGGTGCGGCGGCTGCGGCGGAGCGATTGCGGGGAGGACCGCACGGCTTGCCTGGAGCGGATCCGCGTGGCGGCGCACGAGGTGGCGCGGCCGATCGTGTTCGCCGTGGCGATCATCATCGCGGTCTATATGCCGGTGTTCTTTCTTGAAGGGCTGGAAGGGCGCATGTTCCGGCCGATGGCGATCACGGTGTGCTCGGCGCTGCTGGGCAGCCTGATTCTGGCGCTGACGGTGGTGCCGGCGGCGGCTTCGGTGCATCTGCGCCCGGGGATGAAGACGCACTCGGAGCGGTGGATGGAGTGGCTGCGGGCGCGCTATCTGGCGCTGCTCGAGCGGGCGCTGCGGCGCCGCGCGTGGATGGTTGGCGGAAGCCTGGCCGTGCTGGCCGTTGCGGTGGCGAGCGTGTTTTTCATCGGCACGGAGTTCATCGCACGGCTCGACGAAGGCTCGATTCTGATCGAGACGCGGAAGATGCCCGGCATCTCGCTCACCGACTCGGTGCAGATCAGCAACCGCGTGGAGAAGATCATCCTGACGTTTCCTGAAGTGTCGGGCGTGGTGACGCGCATCGGGCGGCCGGACGTGGCGACGGAGGCCATGGGCATCAATCAGGGCGACGTCTACGTGCTGCTGAAGCCGCGCGAGGAGTGGACGCGGTTCCGCAGGAAAGAGGAGCTGATTGACGCACTGGCCAAGGCGCTGGAAGTCGTGCCTGGCGTCAGCTACAACTTCACGCAGCCGATGGCCATGCGGCTGGACGAGACGATTTCGGGCATCAAGGCCGACGTGGCGGTGAAGATCTTCGGCGAAGACCCGCGCGTGCTGGAGCAGCTGGCCGAGCGGGCGCTGCGGGTGATTTCCACGGTGCCGGGCGCGGCTGACGAGCAGATGGAGATCGTCTCCGGCGTGGCCGAGCTGCGCGTCGAAATCGACCGGGACGCGCTGGCGCGCTACGGGCTGAACGTGAGCGACGTGCAGGACATGATGGACGCGGCCATCGGCGGACGCACAGTCTCGGAACTGATCGAAGGGCAGCGCCGGTTCGCGATCGTCGTGCGGCTGCCGGAGGGTTACCGCGAGAACGACGAATCGATCCGCGGGCTGATTCTGAACGCGCCCGGAGGGGAGCGGGTGCGGCTGGGGCAGGTGGCGCGGGTGACGATGGCGCGCGGGCCGGAAGTGATCTCGCGCGAGAACGGGCAGCGGCGCATCGTGGTGCAGTGCAACGTGCGCGGGCGCGACCTGGGCAGCTTCGTGGCCGAGGCAGAGCAGCGGCTGAATGAAGCGATCCGGCTTCCGGCGGGCTACTCGATCGACTGGGGCGGCCAGTTTGAAAACCAGCGCCGGGCGATGCGGCGGCTGATGATCGTGGTGCCGGCGTCGATCCTGATCATCTTCGGGCTGCTGTTTTTCACGTTTTCGAGCGCGCGGCAGGCGCTGCTGATCCTGACGAACGTGCCGTTTGCTTTCATTGGCGGCATCGCCGCGCTCTGGATCCGCGGGCTGAACCTGAACATCTCCGCTGCGATCGGTTTTATTGCGCTGTTCGGCGTGGCGGTGCTGAACGGCATCGTGCTGGTGAGCTCGATCAACCGGCTGCGGCAGTTCGGGCTGCCGATGGAGCAGGCGCTGCTCACGGGCGCGGGCATCCGGCTGCGGCCGGTGCTGATGACGGCGCTGGTGGCGAGCTTCGGCTTCCTGCCGATGGCCACGGCGACGACGACGGGCGCGGAAGTGCAGAGGCCGCTGGCTTCAGTGGTGATCGGCGGGCTGGCTTCGTCCACGTTCCTGACGCTGTTCCTGCTGCCGCTGATGTATCCGTGGTTTTCGCCGAAGCCGCAGGAGCTGCCCGTCCCGTACGACAGCGACGAGCTGGCGCAGGCGATCGAGCACGAGATCGATTAAGGTTGCGGTTCAGAATTCGATCGAGGCGAGGATCTGGCTGGGCTTCAGGCCAAAGGCGCGCGAGATGGCGAGCAGGCTCTCCATGGACGGAAGGTTGGCGCCGCGCTCGATGGAGCTGATCTGGCTGACGCTGAGCCGGGTGGCGGCGGCCAGATCCTTGAGCGACCAGTCCCGCTCGGCGCGCAGCACGCGGATGCGCTGGCCGAGCTTCTCGCGCAGGCGGTCCGTGAGGGCGCGGCCGAGGCCGTAGCGCTCGGCGGCGTTGGCGAGGACCTGGCGGAGCTGGTTCAGGGTGAACGGCTTGGCGAGGTAGTCGAAGACGTTCTTCTTGAACGTGGCCCGCATGTCTTCGAGCGAAGGATAACCAGTGACGACGATGACGCAGAGCTCGGGCCAGCGCTGCATCAGCTGTTCGAGCACTTCATCGCCGCGGGTGCGGCCCATTTTCATGTCGAGCAGGACGATGTCGGGGCGGCGCTCTTCCGCCGCGGCGAAGAGATCCGCGGCGCGCTCGAACACGCGCACCGCGTAGTGGCCCTCGTCGGAGAGCAGGTCTTCGATGTAGTGGAGGAAATCGCGGTCGTCGTCGAGGACGGCGACGTCGATCAGCGCCTGTTCGGGTTGGGGTTCGGTGGTCATGGCTTCGGCTCCTCCTGCGGGGCGGGGAGCACCACTTCCAGCGCCGCGCCCCCCTGCTCTCTGTTGTACGCGCGGATCTCGCCGCCGTGCTGGTGGACGATGCCCTGCGCGACGGTGAGGCCCAGCCCCGTGCCCTTCGCGTCGAGCCGGTCGCTGACGAAGGCGTCGAACACTTCCGGCAGGATCTCGGGCGGGATGCCGGGACCGTTGTCCTCGACGGTGATGCGGACCGCGTCCCTGCCATTGAGCTCTGCCGCCTGCGCGCGCACGGCGATTTCGCCATGGCCGGCGGGCACGGCGATCAGCGCGTTGCGCAGCAGATTGACGAACACCTGGACGAGGCGGCCGGCGTTGCCGCAGACGCGGACGTCCGGGGGCGCCTCGACGCGCAGCGTCACGTCGCCGGCCTTTTCGTCGATGGCGACCAGGTGCCACGCCTCGTCGATCAGGGGGCGCAGCTCGAGCGGCTCCATCGTCTCGCGGCGGAGCCGGGCGAAGTCGAGCAGGGAAGCGCTGATCCTGCGCAGGCGGTCGGTGACGCGCTTCATCCGCTCGAGCCGCGTCCGCATGGCTTCATCG
>Ga0101944_10004797_pt1 | contig 16224 bp, 20 predicted proteins | sample DewCreD2012metaG_FD_75245 | JGI IMG/M metagenome (GOLD analysis project Ga0101944, IMG submission 75245) | Hot spring sediment bacterial and archeal communities from British Columbia, Canada, to study Microbial Dark Matter (Phase II) - Dewar... ...
GATTTCTGGCTGAGGCAGTCAAGATGATCCACGAAGGGCGCACGCGCGCCGCGGCGCTCATTCAGCCCCGCCTGTCCTGGCTTCGCGCCGCCGAGGCCTTCGAGATGTATCACCACCCCGAACCGCATCCCGGGGCGCTTAAGACAACGCTTGTTTTTGATGGAGAATAGGAATGGGGATTGGGATGCTCGTTCAGATCGGCAGGGAACCCAGTGCGATGAATCTCTTGCAGCGAATCCGCAATACGCCCGATGACGATCTGGCCGAGATGCTGCGCCTGTGCCGCCGCGACGGGCGCAGGCAGGTGGACACGGGATTGAAGCCCGTGTTCGCGTTTGCGCGCCGCCGCCCGGACGAGCCCGCCGCCGCCGCGCGCGTTCCAGCCTTGACAGCGTCCCCCGTCCCGGCGCCCAATGGCCCCACCATTTTGATCCGGAACCGCCCCACCCATGGCCAAACGCAACGCAGTCTCCACCGTCCCCGCGCGCATCCAACCCGCCCGCGCATTTTGACGCCTGGAAACTGCGCAACCCTGGCGAACTCGCCCTTGGCGCCGTGGCGGTTCACGCTATAGAATTTCGTGACTGAGGTTGAGAGAAATGACGCACACTTTGGCCATCGAATATGACGATGCGACGCTGGTCAGCGCCGGCATGCCCGAACGCGAGTTCAACGCCGAAGCGCGCTTCCTGCTGGCCGCCAAACTCTACGAACTGGGCCGGTTGACCTCCGGCCAGTCCGCCGCCCTGTGCGGCATGGGCCGCGTCGAATTCCTCTGCGCCTTGCCCCGCGCCGGCGTCCCCATCAGTAATCTGCGCCCCGAAGACGCCGCCGGCGAAATCGAGTTCTTCCGCAATGCCTGAGCGCATCGTCATCAACACCGGCCCCCTCATGGCTTTGGCCCGCATGGACGTCCTCGACGTGGTCGGACGGTTGCCGTTCGAGTTCGTCACACCTCGCGAAGTCCAGGCCGAACTCGATGAAGGCGTCCGTCTCGGTCATATTCCGGTCGCGCCGTCATGGCTCCATACGCTTGCGCTGCAACGCCCGCCTTCCCCTGTGGCTGTCGCAGCCCTCGATAGCGGAGAAGCCGCCGTCATACAACTGGCCCTCGAACACAGCATCACATGGGTTTGCATTGACGAATGGAAGGGACGCCGCGCCGCCGCGAGCGCAGACCTGAAGGTCGTCGGCGCGCTGGATCTGCTCGTAAAAGCCAAAGCCCAGGGGCTTGTCCCCGCCATGCGTCCGTACGTGGACAAGGCATTGGCAGCCGGAGTTGGATACGGCGCTGACCTGATACGACAGGTCCTCACGGCAGCAGGAGAATGATGCCGACCATGAAATCATTCCGCCGCATCCCCCCCTTTGAGTTCGAAAACCGGGCCGTCATCGCCCTCGGCGGAATCCCCAACAAAACCGTTGACGCGACGTCTCCGCCGCGTCAGAAGGTCAAGACATGGGCATCGACGGACGCATCTTCCCCGTCTCCGCCGCCCCCAAAAAAAGCGAAGGCCTCCTCCCCGCAATCGACGACTTCAGGAACGTCTGGTATCCCATCCAGGTCAAACAAAAAGACAAAGCCGGCCGGCCCGACATCGACGCCTTCGAAGCCGTCATGACCCGCCACGACTGCACAAAAGGATTCTTCGTCTCCTTCGACTACTCCTCCGACGCGCTGGCCGAAATCCAGGCCTTCTTCACCAAAAGCCACAAAGTCATCATCCCCCTCACCGTCCGCGAAATCCTCGATGAACAAATTGCGATGAAACTGGCCTAACGCGCGGAGTTTCGTTGGCGGCCCGGCAATCCTTGGCGCCTTGGTGTCTTGGTGGTTCAATCTCTTCTTCATCACCACCAAGACACCAAGACACAAAGGCGCCCGCCGTTCACAGGGCGTTCCGCTCGATGCCGTCCTTGATGAGCGGCACATTGAAGTTGATAAGGAGGCCAAGGCGATGACCCGTCAGCTTGAGATAGGTCAGGACCTGCGCCTTATGAACCGGAAGCAGGCGCTCCACCGCCTTGAGTTCGATAATGACCTGCTCATTGACCAGCATCTCGAGGCGCAAACCCGCGTCCAGGCGGATGTTGTCGTAAACAACGGGAAGAATCTGTTGCTGTGCGACGGATAGCCCCCGTTTCTTGAGTTCATGCGCGAGGCAGACCTCATAGACGCCTTCGAGCAAACCGGGGCCAAGCGTCTTGTGGACCGTGAACGCCGCGTCCACAATCTGGCGGGCGATGGCGTCAGCTTCGGGTGGAATGGGCTGCATTGGTTGCTCCTTGTCCTGGCTTCTTGGTGTCTTGGTGTCTTGGTGGTTCAATTTCTTCTTCTTCTTCGTTTCCTTCGACTACTCCTCCGACGCCCTTGCCGAAATCCAGGCCCAGGCGCCCGCTCCCACAAAGCCATCATCCCCGGCGCCGTCCGCGAAATCCTCGATGAACACATTGCGATGAAAGTGGCGTAAGAGGTTAGATCACCTTGGCCATTCTCTCATGCGATGGATCCTGACCTTGCGTTTCTTAGGATTATTGCTCGCATCCTCTTGCCGTGCTGCCGCTCGCTGAGCAGCAGCCTCGGCCACGTGTTGAAGGACATCCTCTCGACTAGAGTACAAACGCTCGGTAGCCTGGTCATAGAGATCCAGATTTATCTCCTGCACTTCGGACTCCGATAGTTGCCCCGTGAATTTAGGAGAGATATGACTATTCTCAATACCTCTGTATATAAAGGAGTGGTCGGAAGAGAGAGGAAAGGCCTTAATCTTTCCATTGCTGAACATCAGCGCGGCAGGATTATCGCTTGTTATGAAGCTACATCCTGCGGGGCAGGAAGCAATTTCCCCCATATATGGCCGATGCAGTAGATCATTCAACCACATATTCGTAGGCTGAAACAAGCCGTCGCGGATCATTTCGTTTTCTACTTTCTTGTCCTTTCTCACGTACGGAGCAGGCTTTATCCCCTTACCACTACGGCGGCTTAGGAACAGTCGGCCACAGAACAGCACACTGTTAAATGCATCTTCGGGGGGAATGCTTCTATCGTCAAAGGGCACAATAACGCCTATTCGTTTCTTGGAAAGGCAATACAGCGCTTTGTCCAGACTGCGGACCATATCAGGAATCAGGTTCCGTGCAGCAGCAACGCTCTGAGGACAACGGGCGTACATGAGAGAGACAAAATAGAGGAACGTGAAGTACTCATAAGGGGTCTCAATCCCCCGTGACGCTATTGCAGAAATGACAGGATCAAGAATGTTTTCGATCTTTCCCAGCACGATTTCGGAACGGCAGTCAAGCTCCTGCCCCGGATCTCCGGCAAGGGAATACAGATCATCCTCAAAGCCGGTGCTCTTGATATGACGCTCGTTCACGCTCTGGTACTTCTTGTTGAGATCCCAAATCGTTTTGCTCGAAGTCGCAAAGCGATGAAAGTACAGTCTTACAGGGAGGTGGTGCTGTCGCGTTTTTCGTTGGTTCTTGATCGTCAGGAAGTTGGACATCGAGAAGAGCGACTTTAAACGGATTTTCCCTTCGGAACGCGGTTGCTCCATGAAGGCAAGTAGTCGCTGTTTGTGCTGCTCTGATTCAATTGGGATGGCAAGACGGAGGTGGCGTATGCTTGGATCTCGTAGACACTCGAACTCGCCGACACTCAGCCTTTCCGTGATATATGCGAAGTGACACTTGTCAGCCTCATGTGAGGCGTGCCCTTGGATCTCGAGTAGCGCAAATTCAGGAAAGTGTCGGATTGGGGACATGGCTTCTAGCCTTTACATCACTCGCGATGGGATCGCCATTGCTCGGAACGCCAGCTTCCCTGCAATTCGGGAGGGGATCAGGGTTGCACCCGTCACACCTTGAATTCAATACTTTCACAAGGCCTGACCCCGCTTTTCCGCTTTTCTTGTCTGTTTGTGTTTGTGTGCTCTTCTTTCTGCTCGCGTCGACAAGCGAGGCGACCGCCTCGTTGAGTTCCTTGCGCACGGCGAGAGCTTGCCCCAGTCCCTCGGCCAGACCAGCCAGGACCACTCTGACGTTCTTCGCTATCTCGAGGCATTCATCGTCAGACTTATCATGGATTCCTTCACTCAGTGCGGTATGGAGAAGAGTTAGCGGATTGTGACCATTGATTAGAAGGACTTGGGGTACGGCAAGTTTCACGTCTGACATGGCTTGGGAGAACTGAAATGTTCCTTTCGCCTTGGTTAAGTCTGCAATGATATCCGTCGGTGAGGTCTCAACCTTTTGAACCACTTTGATGATTTCATCAATTAAGCGATTCTTTTGGTTCTCGACAACTCGTCGATAGTATGTGAAAGCACCGATGCCAAGTCCGTGGCACTCCGCGCGGCGTCCGCGAAGTAATATGTCTTTGTCAGTACCGAGGAGACGAAGAAGTCGCGCTGGAGTCTTTGGTCCAAACGGAGGCCACTCCCCTAGTTTCACCACCAATCCTCCGCCACCTTCGTACAGGCCGAAAGTGAGCAATGAGTAACTCTTCACCGTTCTTTCGCAATTCTTACATCGGTAGTCGAAGAAGACTACGCTTCGCGACCTGGCCTGATTTAGCCCCCCCGTGCTATTCATGTACTCGAAAAACTTCATACCTTGGCAGGACTCATCCTCACAAAGCAAGGTAAGTGTCGGCGTATGCGGTTTGGTATAAATGTGGTCTGTGTACCACAGGTCGGAGATGATGACAGGGTGATAGGGTGGACTATTCTCAAGGAATTCGGCGAATTCTAACGTCGGGAATCGTGGTTCATCCGAATGATTAATGCCTTCTGTCATAGCGTCTCCGTTTCTGTTGCAGATGTTGCTGCAAGTCAAGAAAAGACAGGAATGAACCTATTCCCAAGGCGTTCACCGTCTCGCGATGAGTGTGCCTTTTGCTTCATTTCTACGCCGCCGGGACGGTGACGATGGGGACCTCATGCAGCTCCGGGTTCGCAGTGGGGTATCCATTTCACCAATTCCGTGACCGTCCCCGAATTGGTGACCGTTCCCGAATCCCCATCCCGTAATTCGAGGGAAACTCAGCCCTTATTCGACACTGCTGCCCAGACCACGACCAGTATCGAAGACAGGACGAATGCAATAACTCCCCCAGCAAGAAAGGACGCAACAACACCCACACCTTTTGAGATCAATATTCCAAAGGCGAGGAAAAATATGACAACCTCAATCATCTTCACTCTCCCTTGCTGCGTCTTCCAAGAAAGCCCACGATAACGAAAAATAACAGGTTAAAGAGGAAGCCCGCTGCGATGATGGTCCCAAACGAGGCGAACAGAGCACTCCAAGCACTCCATCCTAACGAAGTATAAAATCTGAGGGCGACACACATGAGAACTATCAGCACAATCAGTCCCATGTCTCATTCTCCTTGGTCTCTGTTGCTTTTTTCTGTTTGCCCGCTTTTTGAGTATTCGAGAGGTTCTCACCTTTGTCTGTCAGTGAACGCCCCGTTGCTTCTTCATTGTTCTACGAGGCCCGAACGGTCATCAGAGAAGCTCAGAGTCGCCGGTGCACAGTTCTGTCTATCGTTTCCCGTTTTGCGTTTGCAGTTCCCGATTTCTCGGTTTGCGGCGCCGGGCGGCTTTTTGGGCCGCCCGGCCCGGTGGTTGGTCCTTGGGCGTCAGGCGCCGATGGTGGCGCTGACGGTTTCGCTCCAGGGGCCGGGTTCTCTTTTGGAGTTGACCCAGCGCAGCATGTAGTGGGCGAACTTGCCGTATTGTTCTTCGTCCTCGAAGACGTTGAGATACGGGCTGGCGGTGTCTGTGCCGAGGTAGGTCATTTGGTGTTTGGAGGTGGGGGGCTGGTCGTCGATGGCGACCCAGATTTCGCATCCGCGGACGCCGGCGGGCTTGGCGCGGGTGTGGGGCGTGGCTTCATCGGTCCAGGTGATGGTGTGCTGTCGGCGCTGGCGTGTGTCCACGACGCCGACGGGCCGGGAGGTGGGCGCGCCGGCGCGCGTGCGCGAGGTTTCGCGGACGGTCAGTCCGGCTTCGACGCGCCATTCATCGGTCATGGCGGGGGCGGTCTGGGCGCGCTGGGCGGCGGCGCGCAGGAGCGGCTCGTAGCCGGCGCGGTTGGAGTCCTTGCCCTCGGTGGCGGCGCGGGCATCGGCCTGCTTGTTGAGGTGTTCGGCGTAGTCGGCGTTCCAGGCGGTGCGCCCGGCGGTAAGAGGGGTGATGTCGGCGCCGGCGAATCCGAGCGCTGCGCCTCTGGCGACGATGAAATCGACGAAAATCTGTTGAAAACGGTTGAACTGGTCATCGGGTCCCGGCACGTAATCAGGCATGGGGCCAATCTCCTTTGGGGTTGGATGGGTGCGACAGCGTGCGTGCGACGGCTGAGACTTGCGACGGGCGCGAAACGGACGGTGTGTGTGGGCGGGTGGCCTCCATGATGAATGAAATCGGTAAAGCGATTGTGTCCCGGGCCGGCCGGGCGTCAAGGCCTTTTTGTCATTTTTAACCACCAAGCCACCAAGACGCCCGTACATCATCAATGCCTGTGTGACTTCGCGCCTTGACGGTGGCTCCAAAGCCTCGCAGGCCCCCAAAACGGCGTTTTTGAGGTCAAAACCGGGGTTTTGGGCCGATCTGGCCGGATTGTGGCCGAAATCCTGGGGTTCGGCATGGAGTTTCCAAGGGCAGCGGACGATTCCCGGAGGTTTGCGGACGATTCCCAGAGATTAGCGGAAGATTCGCGGCGGGCGGGAACGATTTTCCAAGCGTAGGGAGTGATTCTCTTGCGTTAGTGAGCGATTCCCAAGCGGCGGGACCAATCCCTGAGGCTCGGGAATGATTCTCCAAGGCTCGGGACGGATTTGCGGAGGCGTGGGACGGATTGGCGGAGGCTCGGGAACGATTCGCGGAGGTCAGGGAATGATTCCCTGAGGCTCGGGAACGATTCCCTGAGGCTCGGTAGAGATTCTCTCCGGGGATCGGCGGAGTCTGGGGCAGGCGGGAATGGGCGCGCGGTCAGGGGTCATTTGAGGGGACGCATCTGAGGTGAGAGGACGTCTTGCGGCGCGGGGACGGGATGGGGGCAAAAACCGCGCCCGGTCCGTAGGTGAAGGGACCGGACGCGGTTGGGTGTGTCGTCGTGCGGAAGGGATCGAGCGCGATCAGTCTTTGTCGTCCTCGTCTTCCTTCTTTTCATAGACGGCCGCTTCGCTGGTCAGGAGCAGACCGGCGGCGGAGATGGCGTTTTCGAGGGCCATGCGGACGACCTTGGCCGGGTCGATGATGCCGTCTTTCATCATGTCGGTATATTCGAGTTTCTGCGCGTCGAAGCCGTAGGTCTTGGTCTTCTTCTCGAGAATGCGTTCGACGGTGATGTCGCCGTTGACGCCGGCGTTGTCGAAGCGAGGGGAGCCCCCGATCGGATCAATGTTGCTGGCTCCGCAGTTCATCCATTCGCGTTTCCCTTGGTTTCTCGGGAAAGAAGAGGCATTCCGCATGAAGCCCAACGTGTCTGGGGGCGACGGCGATGCTGCGCGCAGTCTCTCAGATACCGATTGATGAGACTCTGGCAGAGGATGCCCGTATCGTCGGCCACGCTCTTGAAGTAGTCAATGACGTCAAGCCCCAGGCGCAACGTCACGGGCTTTTTCATTTTGGCGGCGTAAGGATTGGGACGGGACTGGCTGAAGTCGTAGTGTCGTCTCATCGGGATCGTCAATGATGCGCGCAAAATCACCCTGAAACGCCGTTACCGCCTCCTCAAACGCGACGCCGTGTTTGGCGAGGTTCGCCCGGTTCTTGTTTTCATCCCATACGACGCGCCTGACGGTTCGACACTGCCGCCATCCGTGCGGCAAGTTAAACGCTTTTTCAAATGTCGGAGATTACTGGCGTTTCGGGGATTTGTTGCTCCGTTTCTGCTTTGTTTCGGGCATTTTGGGGGGCGTGCTATTCCAGTTGTGGTCGCTGCGGCGCGGGATCGGTAGAGTGGGAGAAGACGGGCGCGCGGCGGAACGGCGGTGTGGCAGACGGCGGCGGCTTGGGACGGGGATGGCTCGGTGACCGTCACGGGCCTGAACACATCCGCCGCGCCGGTTTTGGCCGCTATCGCCAACGCCGGCGCGACTTTCATATCGCGCCCTCGTATTGCGCGGTTGCTGCTTGATTCCCCGGATAAGGCTGGGTCAGATTGCGCGTCAGGGCGGCGTCAAGCGCCTGTGGGGGCGGCGTGAATATGCGCTTGCGAACGAATCCGCCCGGCATCGGAGGCCTTGTGATGAAATCCGTCTATCTCGAGACAACGATCCCCAGCTATCTTGCGGCGCAACCGAGCCGTGACTTGGTCATGGCGGCGCATCAGCAAATCACGCGGGAATGGTGGCGCGATGCGGGCGACCGTTTCGATCTGTACGTCTCCGAGGCTGTGTTGGACGAGATTCGCAGCGGCGATCATGACGCAGTGACGAGGCGGCTGGAAGCGGTGAACGGATTGCCCGTGCTCGCGCTGAACGACGATGTTCGTTCTCTGACCCGCTTATATGACCAACGGCTTGGCTTGTGTGGCCGGGCCAGGGCCGATGTTCCGCATTTCGCGTTTGCCGTGGCCTACGAAATGGACTATCTTGTTACTTGGAACTGCCGCCACATCGCCAACGGTGAGATTATCCGCCGTCTGGCGGATACGAACCGCGAAATCCGGCGTCCGTGTCCTGTGATCGTGACGCCGGAGGAAATCATGTCGTCTCCGGAGGAGAATGAACCATGAACACCGATGCGCTGGTGGAAGAAATTCATCAGATTCGCGCCCGCCTGCTTGCCGAATGCGACGGCGACTTGAACCGTCTGCTGGATCGCTACCAGCGTTCGGAGTCTCGGGATCATACGGTCACGTTGCAGGAAGTACGGCAGCGCAAAGCCGCCCGGGAGTTTGCCTGGAGTGGCGAGAACAGTATTTCGAGGACGTGAATCTGGCCGTTGCGAAGCGATGCCGGCGGTGCGAGGGATGATCGTGGGGAGCGCGTGTTTGAGATGGCGCGCCTGGCAACGGGATCGTTGTCTGGCGGGCGCCGCTGTTCGTGTGGCGCGTGCCGCGTGACGCGTAACGTGTGGCGAGTTGATAGTGGCGAGTGAGGCGAATGGATCGAACGCAACGACTCCGTCAAAGCAAGGGGTGACCACGATCCAATCAATGCCGTTCCACGTTTCGGCGCGTCCGGCGGCATAGGCGCCGTTATGCGGACGAAAGCGCTCAAGACTTTTTGCACACTCTCAAGCAAACAGCGCCCGGCCCTTGCGTGAAAGGACCGGGCGCCGTTTGTCTTTGTTCGCGCCGAAACTGACAGACGCGATTATTCCTTGCCGTTCTCTTCTTCCTTCTTCTCATAGACGGCCGCTTCGCTGGTCAACAGCAGCCCCGCGGCGGACACGGCGTTTTCGAGAGCCATGCGGACGACCTTGGTCGGGTCGATGATGCCGTCTTTCATCATGTCGGTATATTCGAGTTTCTGCGCGTCGAAGCCGTAGGTCTTGGTCTTCTTCTCGAGAATGCGTTCGACGGTGATGTCGCCGTTGACGCCGGCGTTGTCGGCAATCTGGCGGGCCGGAGCGCGCAGGGCCTTGGCGACAATCGTGATGCCGAGTTTCTCGTCGCCTTGGGCCTCGACGCCCTCAAGGGCCTCGATGCAGCGCAGCAGCGCGACGCCGCCGCCGGGCACGACGCCTTCTTCGCTGGCGGCGCGAGTGGCGTGCAGCGCGTCGTCAACCAGGTCCTTGCGTTCCTTCAGTTCGACTTCGGTGGCCGCGCCGACCTTGATGACGGCGACGCCGCCGGACAGTTTCGCAAGGCGCTCTTCGAGCTTCTCGCGGTCGTAGTCCGACGTGGTTTCCTCGATCTGGGCCTGAATCTGGCGGATGCGGCCCTGAACGTCCTTGGCGCTTCCGGCGCCGCCCACGATGGTGGTGTTTTCCTTCTCGACGACCACGCGCTTGGCTTTGCCCAGGTCCGTCAGGCGCGTCTGGTCGAGCTTGAGTCCGGCCTCTTCGCTGATAACCTTGCCGCCGGTGAGGATGGCGATGTCTTCGAGCATGGCCTTGCGGCGGTCGCCGAACGCCGGCGCCTTCACGGCGCAGACCTTGAGGACGCCGCGAATCTTATTGACGACCAGCGTGGCCAGCGCCTCGCCCTCGATCTCTTCGCAGATGATGAGCAACGGCTTGCCCGCCTGCGCGGTCTTCTCAAGGACCGGCAGCAGATCGTTCATCGAGGAAATCTTCTTGTCATGGATGAGGATGACCGGCTCTTCGAGTTCGCAGATCATCTTCTCGGCGTTGGTGCAGAAGTGGGGCGAAACGTAGCCCTTGTCAAACTGCATGCCTTCGACGATATCGACCTCGGTCTGCAGGCCCTTGCCCTCTTCGATGGTGACGACGCCCTTTTCACCCACTTTTTCGAGCGCGTCGGCCAGCTGTTTGCCGATCTCGCTGTCGCCATTGGCGGCGATGGTGGCGACCTTCTCGAGGTCGTCACGCCCCTTGACCGGCACGCTCATCTTCTTCAGGGCCTCGATGACGGCCTTCTGGGCCTTCAGCATGCCGCGATGCATGAGGATCGGATTGGCGCCGGCGGCCGTGTTCTTGGCGCCTTCGTGAATGATCGCCTGGGCCAGGACGCAGGCGGTCGTCGTGCCGTCGCCGGCGTTCTTGCCGGATTTCTCAGCCGCCTCGCGGACCATGCGGCATCCCAGGTTCTCGACCGGGTCCTTGAGTTCGACTTCCTTGGCCACTGTGACGCCGTCCTTGGTGATCTTGGGGGCGCCCCAGCTCTTGTCCAGCATAACATTGCGTCCGCGGGGTCCGAGCGTCACCTTCACGGCGTCGGCAATCTGGTCGGCGCCGCGCAGCATGGCGCTGCGGGCTTCTTCATGGAACAGAATTTCTTTCGCTGCCATTGGGCCTTTCTCCTGTCTTCAAAAGTTCGTGTGGAATGGGCGCCGCGCGCGCCGCTTACTCGATCACGCCATAAATGTCGTCTTCGTTGACGATCAGGTATTCCTTGCCATCGACCTTGATCTCCGTGCCGCTCCACTTGCCGTAGAGGACACGGTCGCCCTTATTGACGTTCAAGGGCATAATCGTTCCGTCTTCCAGACGGCGGCCCGGACCCACTTCAATAACCTTGCCTTCGGTGGGCTTTTCGCCGGCGGTGTCGGGGATGATGATGCCCCCCGTCGTCTTCCTTTCCGCCTCTTTCTTGGGTTCGACCAGAACTCTGGCGCCCAAGGGTTGGACTTTTGCAGCCATTGATGCGACCTCCCTGCCTGTGATGATGAGTGTGGTTATGCGTTTCGCGTTGCCGCTAGTGGCCGTTGGAGCGCCCCTGCCGTGGGCTGACGAAGAACCGGCCGTCCGTACTTGATGGCCGCAGACCGACCGATTCGCTGCGTAATGCCGTTTTGTGTGTCGCCCAGCCGAATCGCACATGATCATCTTCTCGTATCAACGAGGCGACACTGCGCTTCAGGCTTACCAAACGGCGTGCCAGTTTGGCAGTTTAATTGCAAATTCAGCAATATCAAATATACAGGAGAAAGATTTCCGGCAGACCGCAAGTGGCAAGACAGATGGATGAGTCATATTGAGCCACAAATCTGCGAGGCCGCGGTATCGTGTGTCACCGCATTGGGCCTTGGCGGCGGTGCCCCCATTAAGCCGTTGATCTCCTCCGGCGGGTCGGGCGCGATTGATTTTCCGTTTGTTTCAGCCCGTCCCGTCGGCGCATAGTCGTCAGCGGTATCCTGACGGGAGGGTTGCGCTCCGGGCGCCATTGCGCCATCGACGACATGCCTCCAGCAAACGACAAGATCGATGCGGGCCTTGCCGCGCCGCCAGAAGACCGTGTGATGGACCAGTATGCGCGGCGTCTGTTCCAGCGACGGCGTCGGGCCTTGCGCGCGGGCGTGTTCGTGACCGCGTTTGCGGTGATCGTGTGGTTGATCACGCCGGGATTTTTCTGGCGGCCCTGGGTCGTGGAAACGGGGCAGCCCGCGCGGCGCGAGATTCGCGCGCCCATCGCCTTCGACGCGATCGACCGGGAGGCGACCCAACGCCTCCGGGATGAGGAAAGCCGGCGTTTCCCGGTTATCTATCAATATGACAGCGCCGTGCTGGACGAGGCGCGCGCGGCCTTGCGGCAGTTGGTTCAGGCCGCCGTGGAAATAGCCCAGCGGGAACTGCCGCCGACCATTGACGCCGCCACAATCGAGGGCATCCGCTTGCAGCGGTTTGCCGAGGCGGCTTCGAGCCTTGGCCTGGCGGGGCTGGCGCTGCCCGATCAGCGGACGGTCCTGGGATGGACGCTTCACTTCGCCCGCGACCCGGCCTTCGCCGACTCCGTCGGCGCGCTGCTCGAAGAGATTTATCTGCGGCGTGGCGTTGTGGTGAACAAGGGCCTGTTCCGCGTTCACATGGAGCAGACCAGCAACAGCCTGCGGGCGCTGCACGACCGCCCCTACCAGGACCCGTTCGATCCATTGCTCCCGCTGGACCTTCACCGGGACGTGGGCCAGATGGTGCGGTCGCGCGCCCCGCAATATGCGCCGCCCGAAATGCCCGGAGCCGATTCCTACCTGGCGGCCCTTCAGGCAGTGACGCTGGGCCTGGCGCGCCGGCCGAACATCACGCTTCAGGTGGAGCTGACCAACCAGCTGCGTGAGCAGCGGCTCCGCGCGCTGCAGCCGGTCATGATCCACGTGGACAAGGGCGCGCCGCTGGTCCGGCTCAATGACGTGGTGTCGCCGCGCCAAGCCGGTCTGATCGAAGCGTTGAACGCCGCCATCCGCAGAACACATCGCCGGCAATTGCTGGCCAATGCGGTGTTCACACTGCTGGTCATTTGGTTTGTCATCTTTTACGTCCGACGGTTCCACCCCGAACTGGGCCTGACGGCCAGCAGTTTGTGGTTGATCCTGCTGCCGACGCTGGTGGGGCTGGGGTTTGGCCGCGCCGCCCTGATCGCGATTCCGGACCCGCCGTATCACGACGTCGCGCAATTTCTGTTTCCCGCGGGCATGGTCGGCATCCTGGGCCTGATGCTGCTGGACGCGCGCATGGCGATGATCCTGGTGGTTGTTTCGAGCCTGCTGTTCGGCCTGGCGGTGGACATGAGGATGGAATACGTCCTCACGGCGATCGCCGGCGGCATCGCCGGAGTGGCGGGATTGTATCGCATGCGCGAGCGCAAAGACTTCGTGCTGGCCGGACTGCTGATCGCGGGGGTCAACGTCGTGTGCATCGGGGCGTCGATCTATCTGGGCGAACGGGCGCCGGAGTTGGCCCGCGGGCTGGCAGCCTATCAGCCGTTGATGGCCGGCGGGCTCAACGGATTGATCTGCGTGCCGCTGGTTTATTATCTGCCCGTGTTCTTCGAGCGCATTTTCGGCGTCGTGACGGACCTGCGGCTGCTGGAATTGACGTCACGCCATCCGCTGCTGGAGCGCATGGAGCGCGAAGCGCCCGGAACCTATCAACACAGTCTCAACGTCGCCAAACTGGCCGAGACCGCCGCCGACGCCATCGGCGCCAACTTCCTGCTGGTGCGCGCCGGCGCGCTGTTTCATGACATCGGCAAGATCGCCAAGCGCGAATACTTCACCGAGAATCAGGTCACGCCCGAGGAAACCAACATCCACAGCCGCCTGACCCCCAACATGAGCACGCTGCTCATCAAGAACCACGTCAAGGAAGGCATCGACCTGGCCCGCAAAGCCGGCCTGCCGCCGCGCGTCATCGACTTCATCCCCATGCATCACGGCACGACGATCATCACCTATTTTTACAATCAGGCGCTGAAGCAGTATGAGGAGTCCGGCTCGCGCGATCCGGTCCTCGAAGACGAGTTCCGCTACCCCGGCCCCAAGCCGCAGACGCCTGAGACGGCGATCGTGATGATGGCCGACTCGGTGGAGGCCACGGCGCATTCGGTCCTGACGGGACGACGGGTGGACGTCGATGAAATCCGGCGCGTCGTCCTCGAATCGGTCCGCTCCCGATTCACCGATGGCCAGTTCGACGAATGCCATCTGACCCTGCGCGACCTGCACCTCATCAGCGAATCGTTCGTCCAGAGCCTGCGCGCGCGCTACCATCGGCGGGTGGCCTACAAAAAGCAATAGTCCTCAAGTCCGATGCAAGACGTCCCTATTCTTAGTCTAAGCGCAGGGAGGGTTTAAAGATGACCGCAAGACAGATAGAACGAGCCGGGACTATGACTCGTCCCCCCAAAGCCTTATGGCTGGCGGCAACACTGGGACTCGCGGGATGCTTGACGATCGGATGCGGCGCCACAGCCAAATTTATCTATCCCGCAAATTCTTATGGCCTCGTGAAGTATGAACCGAGTTTGGTATTCCAAAAGACGGTGGCCGTGACGCCCTTTAAAGAGCAGCGTGGCGATGATAACGAAATGGGCACTTTTTTTCTTTATCTTGTCCCTCTTATGCCATACGGCTGGGTTGAATATGAAAGACCAGAGGCAGCGACATTGTTCACCACGATGCGAAGGTTTGATTTTAACGCCAGCGAAGATATGGCGAAGGCCGCCGCGCATAGCCTGCGTGAGTCGAACCTCTTTAAAGATGCTTTTTTCACCTTCGGGGGAGAAAAGGACAAAGCCGATCTGATTCTTGAAGGGGAGATTGATACTGCGACGTATAAAGGTCGGAGATGGAGCTATGGCCTTTCCGTGTATGGACCCATCCTATGGCTGGTCGGTTTACCCGCCGGATCTTCTCACAATATCATTCGCCTGAAATTAAAACTGAAAGACCTTCAGGAAAACAAAGTAGTCTGGGAAAAAGGATTTCACAAGTCCACGAGAGTGATTCATGGGCTTTATTACAGATGTGGGCATGACGTCCGGGGCTATTCCTACTTGATGCAGGAGATAATGAACGAGGCGCTTGAAGATATGAAGATCAAACTTATGTTGCGACTGGACGAGTGACTCGCCGTTCAACGCGAACGCGCGACGCCGCGGCGCGGCGCGGGCAGAGATCGTTCAGCGGGCACGTCGAGCAATGCGGCGACAGCGGCGTGCAGCAGTTCTGGCCGAACGTGACAAGGTTGCCGTCGGACAGGCCAATCGGGTCGCGAAGCCAGGTGAAGTCCACCGTTTTGCCTGATTCCAGCGCCATGAGCGACGCCATGATTCGCAAGCGAACGGGGGGGGTGGCGGTCCTGGGCGGCGCGGCAAGCGACATATGCGCGCAACCTGCGGAACTTGGAGCCTGATCCCGGCGCAATAGGGCGAGACAAAGCACGGAGACCGAGCTGCGCGAGTCAGAGGCGTTCCCATTGTTCGTGGGCAATCCCGGCCTGCCGCAGAATTCGGGCAAGAAGCTCGCGACCAATATCTTCCCTGTGAGGATTGGGGATCGTGACGGTCAGGTTGCCCTTGATCATAAACGGATGTTTTCCACCAGAATAGGGACCATCGAATCCTGCCTTACGCAGGCCGAGGATCAGATCGCGCCGTCGGATGGCGCCGAACTCAGGCATCAAGCCGCCTCGAGTTTCCGGACTTCCAGACGAATGCCGTCGATTTCCGGGAGAGGCAGCTGCTGGTGGATACGAAACAGTATCCAGTCCTCCAAGACCGCTTGGAGTTCTTTACGACATTTTTCAAGGGTGGCTTCATTTGCGTAAGCGCCGGGACATGCGAGGATTTCCCCGTAGAAGCTGCGATCATCGGGAAGTATTTCATATCGAGCATGGTCCATGGCGGCAGCGATGTATTCCTGAAGCATTGAGAAGTCCTTGAAACTTTAACCTTGGCGGCGAACACGCAAGCGGCGCCTCGTAAGCGCGATCTTCAGCCGTTTTTGCGCGCGCAGTCAAGGCCAATTGGCCGTTCAGCGCGAACGGGCGACGCCGCGGCGCGGGCAAAGATCGTTCAGCGGGCACGTCGAGCAATGCGGCGACAGCGGCGTGCAGCAGTTCTGGCCGAACGCAACGAGCAGGCCGTTGTATTCCATCCAGTAGCGGCGCGGCAGCCGTTCGCGCAAGACGCGCTCGGATTCGTCGGGCGTCTTCGTCTCGATGAATCCCCAGCGATTCGAGATTCGGTGTACGTGCGTATCGACGCAGATGCCGGGCAGGTGGAAGGCGCGCGTGACAACGAGGTTGGCCACCTTGCGTCCGACGCCCGGCAGCGTCACGAGCGCGTCAATGTACGCGGGGACGCGCC
>Ga0101944_10004799_pt1 | contig 16223 bp, 10 predicted proteins | sample DewCreD2012metaG_FD_75245 | JGI IMG/M metagenome (GOLD analysis project Ga0101944, IMG submission 75245) | Hot spring sediment bacterial and archeal communities from British Columbia, Canada, to study Microbial Dark Matter (Phase II) - Dewar... ...
CACAGGTGGGGGAGGACGGCTTCGGCACGAACACCGCCTTCGCTTCCGACGTCGCGGTCCACGGTGGAACGCTCTACCTGGAAGGCATCGACTATCAGAGGGGCAATAAGCTCTGGACGTCTGCCGACGGCCAGCAATGGCAGATGATCTTCCACGAGCCCCCAAGGAGCTTCTTCGGCTATGGAGCCGGCCTATGCGTCTTCAAGGATCATCTTCTTTGGATGAGCAATGACCTAAGGCGGGGGGTGGAAGTCTGGCGGACAGACGAACCCATTGCCGGGACAAGCCTCGCTGTCTCGACGACCGGGTCTACGACGGAGGATTCGCAAGGCACCGCTTCCGGGACTGTCGGCTCCTCAGAAACCAGCGAGGTGGTGACGACCAGTCAGCCACCGACTGCCGGGCCAGCGGGCCAGAGCGACGGCCGGGGCTCAGGCGCACAGGGTGCCACGGGGGAGGGCCTGTCAGGCGGCTTGCTGGCCTTGATCATCGTGGTGGCGGTGGTGGCGGCGGGGGCGCTGGCCGCGGTCGCGTACCTGCTGGGCAAAGCCCGAGCTGTCAGCAGACCGGCCTCGGCTTCGGGGGTGGCACAGTCGACGCAGGCCCCCAGCTTCTGCTCGGAGTGCGGTGCCGCCCTCAGTCCTTCGGCGCGTTTCTGCTCGGGCTGTGGGAGGCAGCTCTAGCGGGTAGCAGCTGGCTACAGCCAGGGACGGCGGCGGATCCTCCAAGGTCGGTTAGCGACTGCCAGTCAGCGGCGAGGGCGTCGTCCCCGCTCATCCCAGCGCCGCCCGCCCCACAACCGGCGGCCTCAGACGGCCGGGCGGCTCGCAGCCCCAGGGCGGCCTCACAGCCAGGGCGCCGTCAGCGAGAAGGTGACAGTCCTCGTCACCTGCCTCGTCTCCTTGCTCTCGACCCAACTGCTGTAAATGGGGCGGTAGTCCTTGCCGTGGTTAAAGTTGAAAACCGTAACGGTGAGTGTTCCCTCTAGAGTAAAGGTGCAAGTTCCCGTCGCATCCACCTGACCAGCAAGCGTGCCGCTGAACTCATACCGGTGAAAGCGAGGAGCGTTCCCCGAAATCCAGGCGCGGGCTTCTGCCTCGGTATCCGGAAGAGAAACCGGCCCGTTGTAATCGTCTCCGTGGACCAAGTAGGCGCAAGTCCCCGTGAAGCGGTTGTCGCGGGCATCGTAGGAGCCATCGATCTGCCCGGCGGCTGCCCTGTCGGGCGTGGTGACCGAGGCCGAAGCGGTCAGTCCCGAGGCCATGCCGTCGGCACCCACGGTCCCCCGCAGGACGAACGCTTGGAAGAGTTGGGCTTCGAACTTCGAGAGCGGATCAGAGATCGCCCCGTTCGCGAAGGTCACGTCACCCTGCCGGGGAGGCAGCAAGCGAGTGTAGTAGTCCTGGAGGAACTTCTCACCTTCCGCCTGGGTGTTGGCGGCGAAGTAGCCACGCACCATCACGGCCATCTCCGCCGCGCTGATGCGACCGTCGGCGACCGGGCCGAGCTGAGGGCCGGAGTACACCGTGTCAATCCCCAGGTCTCGGAAGATACGCTCGATGAGCTTATTGAAGCGGTTGAGCCGCGACTCCAGCGTCTCGTTGGGGTCGATCTTGCGGATCCACACGTTGGTGCTCTCGAACAGTTTGGCGGCGTCAAGCTCGGTGAAGATGAGCTCCAGGTTCTTCTTCTGAGCCTCGACCCTCTCCTTAAGGGCAGTGCGGCGCTCGAACTCGCTCCTTAGCTCCTGCTTGACCTTCTCTCGGTAGAAGTCCTCCTCTTTGCTCGTCAGGGGCGGTAGGCCCAAGAGCTCCCGGGCCTGGTTCTCCTTGCGGATGCGCTCCACGCAAAGCTGCCGCGAGGCTCCTTTCATGTTGTCCCAGACGGCGTCGAAATCTCCGGGATCGATAGCACCGTAGCCGAAGAGCGTGCCGCTTGAACCCTGCGTGTAGACCTGGAACGCCTTCTCCACTTCGCTGTCTCGCCAGACGTCTAGCGCGTTCTGCATCCCCATCAGGGTGTACTTGACTACCTTGCCCGGGACCCCGGTGTAGTCGGTCACCAGGTCGAAGAGTTCCTGGCCAGCCGCGTCGGTATCTCCCTCCGCGAGGAAGCCCAAGATCTTGCTGCCGGCGTTCCCCACCTTGAGGATGTCCCGCATGTTCTTGAGGTTCTCCTCCGTGCCGGTCAGGTCGCCCTTCAGCCGTTCGAGTTCGGTGGCCGCTTTCTTACACATCTGGGACATGACCTTGGAATAGCCCTTGTCGGTCCACCCCTCCCGCATGTACTGGTCGAACATCTTGATCATGTCCTGATCGGCTGCGATGTCCGCGAACATGCGCTTGGCGAACTCGTCCTCGCCCAGCCCCAACTTGTCGGCGATGAGATCGGCCAGCATGCGAGAAGCCACTTTCGGGTCACCCCCGTTCTCGCCCAGCACTTTCTGGGCCGCCATCTGGCCGGCGAAATGCTTGGCTGCCTCCAGCTCGTTCTTGAATTGGGCGGGGTAGTAGGCGGAGAAGTGGTAGAGGGGGAAGGTGACGGTCTGGGTCTCCGGAGCGAACGAAGTGGCCAGCACGTAGGTCCAGGCGGAGCCGTCGTAGTAGCCGAGGGCGAGCAGGGAGGGGTCGGGAGTGGTGGCCGGGTCGTAGCGGTAGGTGAGGGTGGCCGCGCTGTCTAGGCGGCCCGCCCCTTTGGTGTCGACCTGATAGCCGTCGCCGAGGACATCAGCCCCGGTCATGGGAGGTGCAGCGGAGGCCGCCGCAGGCGTGGCCTCGACATCGGCAGGCGTCGGCAGGGCGTCAGAGGGGAGAACCAGGGCGAACCCGGTGCTGGCGAGGTCGCCCAGGGTAACGGAGCCGTCGGGGGCCACCGTCTTGGGAATGCTCGACAAGGTAACGGACGTCTGGGCGGCAGTGGTCTCTGACGAGGCGTCGTCAGAAGACCCGCCGGCGCAGGCGCCGGCAAGGACGGCGACCAAGGCGACCAGGAGCGCCAAGACGAGCGCCCCGGCGAGTGGTCCGACGGCTGTAGTAAGCTTTCTCATGCTGCGCCCCTCGTGGCGTAGGTTTGTGTTCGGGGTAATTGTGCCAGAGGCGGCCGGCCTCTCGTAAGAAAGCAGCGTGAATCTTTGGGGTCGCCCTTACTGCGGGCTCGCCTTCCACTAGCCGGCGCCGACGGCGCTAGCTACCAAGGCTCGCAGCTCCCGCGCGTTCTGAACAGCGTGTCCCCCGATGTCGTTATTGAAGTAGAGGTAGACGTCTCGGCCCTCTGTGGCCCAGGTTGTGATCCTCTCGGCCCAGGCGGTAAGGGCGTCGCTGGAGTATGACCCGGTGTAGGCCTGCTGCGGTCCGTGCAGCCGCATGTACGCGAACGGCGCAGTGGCCATCGGGGGTGCCTCTGACCCGCGCAGGTCGTGAACGCACAGCGCGGTCCCCCGAGAGGCAAGGAGCGCAAAGACTTCGTCGTCGTACCAAGACTTGTGCCGGAATTCGACGGCGATTCGTAAGCCCGACGGCAGTAGATCGAGGAAAGCGGCCAGCAGGGGCGTATCCCGGTGCAGCCCCGGCGGCAGCTGGAACAGTAGCGGGCCCAACTTGGCGCCCAGCCCTGCGACCAGACGCAGGAAGGTCTGGAGCGGGTCCTCGCAGCCCCGCAATCGCAGCTGGTGTGTGAGGTAGCGGCTCGCCTTGATCGCGAACAGGAAGTGCTCGGGTGTCACGCTCACCCAGCGGGCGACAGTGGTCTCGCGGGGAAGATGGTAGAAAGAGCTGTTCACCTCGACCGTGGGGAACTCCGTAGCATAGAAGGCGAGATAGTCTCGCGAGGGCAGCTTACAAGGGTAGAAGACTTCCCGCCAGTGAGCGTAGGACCAGCCCGAGGTCCCGATGAAGATGTGTCCGTTTCTAGTTTGCATGCGGTCTGCCCGCGACCGGCGCGGGGGCCCAGGTGCTCAACATGAGATGCCGCCTGCCCAGCGGGCGTGCTGATTAACCCGCCGCGCCCTTCATCCTGGTCTACCTGCCTCTTGTATGATGCCGCGCAACCAGCGGGGGGACAACCCAAACCCGCGCCCCCGGAAGCTCGAAGACGGCTCGCCGCCTCAGGGCTGGGCTTCGCCACACCTCGGGCAGAAGGGAGAGGCCGGCGAGAGCTCCTCGCCGCAAGCCACGCAGTAAGCGGGCGTTTCGGCCCGTATTGCGGCCGCTTCGGCCTCGCTTTCGGGGACTCGCTCGTCGTCCCTGCGGGTGGGCTCCTGCGCGCGGCTGGCGGTGGCCGGCGAGGTCGCGCGACGAGCAGCTGGCCGCGGGGCCGTGGCGCCGGCTTCTTGTGGGGCAGCCGGCGTGGTTGCGGTTTGCGCAGGCTTGCCACGGCCGGTTGGTGCGTCCCTCGTGCCTTTCCTCTGCCGGCCTGAGGCTTTGGGCGGCGTCTTCCTGCTCGCGCTTCGCAGGGCACCTAAGGCGTTCGAACGGTCGGGTCGCTGCACCGAACCGCGCGGAGCGAGAAAGAGCCGATACACCACGAGGCCGCCGACTATCACCACCACGACGAGTATGGCCGTCAAGAGGACGGTGTTGGTATCCACGGAGGCCGGCTGGCCTTGGCTGTTGCCGTCGGTACCTTCTGCGTCGATGGAAAGTGCTCCATCCGGTTTGTAGTAAGAGATGGTGTAGCCTAGGGTGCTCCCGGCCTTGACGTCCGCAAACGTGGCCACCGAATAGGTGAAGCCGTCGCCGGCCTGACCTGAACCAGAGAGCGCCGGCTCCGCTTTGAAGTCGGTCGCTCGGACCGGATGCTGGACATGCAAGATGACCGTGGAGGCATCCATGGGCAGCTGGACCAACAAGGGGAAAGAGCGCTGGCCGGCGGCTTCCGGGAGACCTGGGTCGTAGTAGTAGTCGATTTGCAGCTGCCGGTAGGTCTTGACCTCGATGGTGGCGACGTCCCACGGGGTTCCCGGTTGGATGGGCGGGTAGGTGGTCGTGTAGTTGTAAACGAAGTTACCGGCCGGGTCTACCTCGCCGATGCCGGTGATGCGCGCTCCGCTCGGGAGGGCGAATCGAAGGGTGGCTGGCAATGTGACGTCGGCGGGTAGAGAGAAGCCCATGATGACCAACACGGCTTTCTCGTCGTACTCGGGCATGACCCTGATGTCGATGCGGTCGGTCTTCCAGCCAGGGTTGAGTGGGGTCTGGGACGCACCAGGCGGAACGAGTCCAGAGGGGACCCCAGCCGTCGGGGCCGAGGTCTGCGACGTGGCCTCGGCCTTCGTGGTAGTGGTCCCCGCCGCATACCACGGCTCCGCAGACGCGAGGGCGCCGGACGCCCGGGCCGCGAACGGCCCGACAGACATCGCGAGGGCCACTGTGGCAAGAAGTAACGCCATGAGGGCCACCAGGCCGACTTTACGGAGCGCGCCTGCCGGCAACCCGCGAAGCCAGGCGAGCTCGCCGATGCGGGAAAAGGACGGACGCGATGGACCCGACAGATGCACGTTTGCCCCCTTGTCCCCCCGTGCGGCTAGTTCTCCGGAGCCCCAGAGTCGATCCAACGCTTCACCGCCTCCAGCTCCTGCGTGGACAGGTTGGCGAAATGCTCGACGCTCTGGACCTGGATCAGCAGGCTGTGGCCACTGTCGCCGGGAATGATGACCGGTCCCTCATTGCCGCCGTGCATAGCGGTCGCATACTTGGTGAGGTCGAGGCCCCCGGAGGGGTTGGCTCCATGGCAAGACCCACACTTGGTGACGAAGAGGGGCCCGAAGAACGAGTTGTAAGCCGGGAGCCCGGACCCGCTAGGTTGGGGCTTCACGGAGGTTGACGGCGGCAGTTGGTCTTTCAGTGCCTCCCGCAGTGCAGGTGCGTCGAAGCCAGCATAGGGATAAGCCCGTCCGTGGCAGGTGCTGTTGGAGCAGAATGATGTGTTGCTGGTGCCCCCAGCGTCGGACAAGGTATGGCAGTTGGCGCAGGTCTTGTCGGAGAGATAGGCCTGGTTGTGTAGGCCGATCCAGTTAGCGTTGCGGTGCGATGCGGGCTCTGGCCCCCGCACGATCTCCACCTCGGTGACAAGCCCCTGGCTGCTGGACTGGATAGGGATGGAGTGGCAGATGTTGCATTCTAGGCGGACCGCCTGCTTCGCGGCGTTCAGGTGCTTGCCGTCGTGGCACCGGAAGCAGCCCGGGGCATTGAGGTGTCCCACGTTGTTCGGGTGCGTGTTCCAGTCGACCTTCTGGTCCTTGAACACGCTCACCGAGTAGATCCTCTGCAGCTCCTCGATGGCTGCTTGCACCTTGTCTCGTTGAGCAGTGTAAAGGTCCGGGTAGGAAGTCTGATAGAAACTGTCGAGAGACATGGCGATGCCGGCGAGCGCCCGGTCTTGGTCTGAGTAGTCCGCAGTAAGGGCCTTGACCGCTTCCCGACGGATGAAAGGAAGCTCCACGGATATCTTGCCGCGAGCCATGGCCTTCTCTACCGCGTCGACCGGAGACGCCACCTCGTGCGAGACACGATTGTGACAGGTGATGCAGTCCATGGTCTTGAGAGCCTTGGGATCGACGGCAGTGGGGTCGAGCCCTGACTCGATGTCTACGTACTCGTCGACGCTACCGTCCTCATTGGTCACCCGCACGTAAGGGATATTTTGGTCGAGGAGGTCGGTCGAAAGGAACTGCACCTTGTTCTCGATGTGCCAATGGATACCACGCCCCAGACCCTCGCGCTTGCTGCCGCCGCCTGTCTTCATGACCAGGGTGATGTCGTAGGCGGTGTTGGACTCATCGGGAATGAAGTGTCTCTTCACCCGCAGGCTGTCATCAGAGAACTTGACAGGAGTGTGGCAGGTTTCGCAGGCCTCGCGGGCTGGTCGCATGCCCTTGGCGTAGATGGGGTACTCGTACGCCCCGAAGGCCATACGGAAAATGAACTGGGTGTGGACCGCCTTGCGCGGAAGCTGCTTGCCGATGAAGTCCCGGCCGATGTGGCACTCCACGCAACTCACCCGGGAGTGGGCAGAGAGCTGGTACTCGGCGTACTGCGGGGGCATGGTATGGCATAGGTTCCCGCAGAACTCCGGGGAGTTGGTCCAAGCCCAACCATGTGCACCTCCTACCACCAGGCCAGCCAAGATGACAAGTCCCGTAATCCAGGGGAGGGCTCGTCTCCAGCGGGGGGAGCCGGCGGGTGGGCGGAGGAAGCGGCGGAGAGCACTGCGCACTCGTTTGGGGCGAGTCCGATCCTGCGCGCGGGTGGCAAGGGAGTCTTCGGATCCAGGGTTTGCGGTAGAATCATACACATTAAAAAACATTATATCAGTCCTCTATTCAACCGCTACCAGATTTCGGTCTTGCGCTTGGGGGAGCTACTCACCCTCGTCGACGGCTGCTTCGTCTCCCGGCAAGCTCTCTTCAGGACTGGCTTGCTCGTCCGGCGAGCTCTCCGTGGGTCCGGCGACCGCAGGACCGCCCACGGGAAGACTGGGCAACTTCTCTGTCGCGACGATTCTTGCGTACTCCCGCGGGAATTCCTCGCGGTAGCGCTCGAGCGGTACCTTCCCGGTCAGCACCGACTTATCAAAGGGGAACGAGTGCCGCGAGAAGTGCGCGAAGTACATGTGAACGCAGATCACCCATCCCGTAGCCAAGATAGCCGCGTCGCTGTGGATCATCAGGGCCAGAGGGAGCGTCCAGCCGGGCAAGCGGGTGGTGGCCTGGGTGGGGTAGAGGAGGATGAGCCCAGTGATGATCATGACTGCCGCCCCCGGGTACACCAGCCAGTAGGCTGCCTTGTTGCGGTAGCTGAAGCGGTCGTATTGGGGTGGCTCTTTGCTCAAACGGAAGGTGTGCTTCAGGTCCTGCACGAAATCCCGAAAATCCGAGACACGGGGCAGCATGGCCGTGGAGAACGGCCGGCTCACCAGCACATACATGACGTGGTACGCGCAAGTGGCGATCATCAGCCAGGCCGCGTAGTGGTGGACCGCCCTCACGTTATCGACCCCGTGCCACACCCCCATCCACCAGGCGCTGATGCCCCAGTCGCTGTATTTCAGAGGCAGCCCGGTGATTGCCAGTACGAAGAAGGAGACGATCAACAAGATATGCTGAGCGCGCTGCTGCGCATCGAAGCGCGTGACGAAGACGCGGGTCCCCGGTTTCTCCACCACGATGCGTTGGGCCATGCTCTATCCCTCCTTTCGGCGCCGGTGCCTCAACTTGCGGGTGATCCAGGGCGCCGCCCGCAGACTGATGGAGCTTGCCACGATCAGTAGTCCTCCTCCCAGCATTATCTGGCTGAAGAGCCGGAATGACTTCCCGCCCCAATAGACCTGCGGCAGGAAGTCAGAGTTCACGGCCTTATGGCCCACGAAGCCTTTGACGAACTCCGGTCCGGCATCGCGGTGGCAGCTACGACAGGTATTGAGGAGGTTGTCCTTACCTGCCACCGGCGCTTTCGGGTCGTTGACAGCGGTGATATTGTGGGCGCCATGGCAGTTCACGCACGTGGCCGTGTCGAGCTGCTGGATGGCGCTGTTCTTGGGCGCTAGTTTGATCGCCTTGCCGTGGAACGACCTCATGTACGAGGCGTACACCTTCTCCACGATGCCGTACTTGTCCATCAGCTCCGGGTTGTTGTGGCACTTGGCGCAAGTGTCGGCGACGTTCTTGGGGTAGGTCGAGGAAGCCGGGTCGAGTACGCGGACTACGTTATGCGGGTCGGAAGTCGCACTGTGGCAGTCGGTGCAGGTGGCCGGATCGGTGTTGCCTTGCTGCAGGGGCACGCCGTGCACGCTCTTCTTGTGTTGCCGGTACTCATATTCGTGGCAAGTGCCGCACTTCTCGCTGAGTGAGAGCTTGGTGAGCGGCGTGTTCACCTCGTGCGGCTGAGCGCCGTGGCAGGAAGTGCAGTCTTTGTATCGGTGCACCGAGTTATAGGAGCCCTTGGTATCCACGTAAAGCACGATATAGGAACCGTCCGGGCGCTTGCGGGTCAACAAGGTGGCCAAGGCTGGGTTGCCATGGCAGGAGAGACAGTCATTCTGGTCCTCGAACATCTGCACGGCATTGGGTTCCGCGGACACGGCGGGGCCGGACCGCGGTACCACATCCATGCCCTGGGGAGCCTGCCCGGGGGGAAGGCTAGTGGTGCTCACCCCCACATGGCAACCTGGAGTCCCATGGCCGGGCTCGGGGTCACAGGTGTTGCCCGGATGGGCGCTCGCCGTTCCCCCGTTCAGCCAGGCCGACAATGTGAGGACCAGCAGCGCAAGAAGCCCGGTAGCTAGCGCCAGGACGGACGTGCGCGAGCAACGTTTCGGCCAGTGCCGAGGGGTCCCCCGGGTAGATGGGGGCGAAGTCACTTTTCTCCTATTTGCGCTTGCCGGCACTAGGCTGGTCCCATCGCCCGGGAGTTGTCTGGACCTGAACCGCGGGGACTAGCCTCCACTGGGACAGGCATAAGAGAGCCGGGCTCCCCGAGGCCGGGAGCACTCTCCGGGAGCGGCCGGAGGGCGGGTGTGGCCTCCTCGGCCGGGGTCGGTTCCAACCCGGCAGCGGCCATGATCTCCGCGTATTCGAGAGGATGCTCTTCACGGTAAAGATGGAGGGGGACCTTTCCTGTGAAGATGGACTTGTTCATAGGGAAGACGAGCGGGTGCAGGTGGGCGAAATACATGTGAACGATGAGGATCCAGCCGACAGCGAGTACTGCCTCGTCGCTGTGCGCGACCAAGGCGAGGGGGATGACCCATCCCGGGAATATCTTGGCGGCCTGGACAGGGAACATGAGGATGAGTCCACCCCCGATCATGATGGTGATGCCCCACCCCACCGCCCAATAGTCGAACTTCTCGCGGTAGCTGAAGCGACCGAACCTGGGCTTCTCATTGGAGAGCCCCACCCAGTACTTCACGTCCTGGATGAGGTCTTTGAAATCCTGCAGTCGGGGCAACATGTGCACGGGGAAAGGTCGCCTCAAGATCAACAGTGACACGAGAAGGTAAACCACGTGATAAACGCAGGCCGCCATCATGATCCAGGCTGCGAAATGATGGACGGCCCGCATGTTGTCCAAGCCGTTCCAAACGCCTATCCACCACTGACTGATGCCCCACTCGCTGAACTTCATGGGCAGGCCGGTGATGGCCAGCAGGGTGAACGACGAGAACATCATGATGTGCTGGATCCGCTGGTGAATATCGAAGCGGCGGATGTGGTCTCCGTCGAGGCGGTCAGGTGTCGCTCCGCTGGTGGCCATGATGTTCTTACTCCTCTTTCCCGGGAGGCTTCCGACGACGCTTTATCTGCTCCACCCCCCAGCGTCCGAAGGGTCCCACGACCAGGACCACGCCCCCAGCCAGAACCACGCGGGTGAAGACGAAGAAGAACTTCTCGCCCCAGTAGACCTGGGGGATGTGGCGGGAGTCGGCTTCTTTGTGACCCAGGAAGCCTTCGGCGAACTCGACACCCGCTCCTGGGTGGCACTGCTCGCAGGTCTTGGCCAAGTTCTCCATGCCCGCTACCGGCGAGGTGGGGTCGGACGTGGAGCTGATGTTGTGTGACCCGTGGCAGTTGACGCAGGTGGCCGTCTTCAGCTGCTGCAGGGCCGCACTTTCGCCGGACAGACTTATCGCCTTGCCATGGAACGACCGCATGTACGAGTCGTACACCTTCTCCACGATGCCGTACTTGGCCATGAGCTCCGGGTCATCATGGCACTTGGCACAGGTCTGGGCGATGTTCTTGGGATAGGTAGAGGCTGAGGGGTCGAGTACCCGGACTACGTTGTGAGGACTGGAGGTGGCGCTGTGGCAATCGGTACAGCTGGCGGGATCGCTGTTACCGCTGGTCTGAGGAGCCCCATGGACGCTAGCGATGTACTGGCTGTATTGATGCTGGTGGCATGACCCGCATTTCTCGGCCAATGAGAGCTTGGTGAGCGGGGTAGGGACGTCGTGGGGCCGGTCAGTATGGCAGGTGGTGCAATCGGTGAAACGATGGACCGAGTAGGAGAGCACGGCGGGATCTACGTACAGGGCCACGGTGGAGCCGTCGGGTCGCTGCTTCGTCATGAGGTCTTTGAGCGAGGGGTCGCCGTGGCAGGCAAGACAGTTGTTCTGATCCACATAGGGGCGACCACCCGTGGGGTCAGGGATGTAGGTGGGGGTGACCGGCGGTGCTGTAGTCGTCGTTGACTGCGACGCGCGTGGCGCGGCGGGAGCAGTGGAGGTGGTAGTAGTCTCCACGTGGCAGCCCGGTAGTCCGTGGCCGGGCTCGGGGTCGCAGGTGTTGCCCGGTCGGGCTTGAGCAGGCTGGACGTTGAACCAGGCACCGAGGCCCACTGCCGTTGCCGCAGCAAGCATCACCGCGAGTGTGAAGACCCGCTTCCAGTGAGGGCTGCGTGTACGCGCGGGCCCACGATCATGCACGACGATACTCCTCCCCGCTGTCCGTCTGCACCTGCTGCCCTTGTGGTTCGTGCTGCCCCTGGTCTGTCGGGCTTCAATGGGCGGTCTGGGTCCAGGCAGAAATGAAAAGTGACTCGATAACTTTAGCGACGGGTGCCAAAGAAAAGGCTAAGAGGTAGGCGGGAAGGACTAAATGCGGCCCAAGACTCGCTCCCGACTCCTAGCGTGGCCCGTTGCGGTTGGCGAGACTGGCTTTAGGCATTATACTGCTGCCAAAAGTAATCATTATCAGGACGCTATGCATTTAGCGGCCTGCGGAGTGGGTCTTAGCGCCGGGGGAGCGCGCATAAGTGCCGCGGATCACCAGCATATCTTTGCAACTCCGGATCGTGGTCCTGGTGCTGTTTCTGATGATGGCGACCTTCGCCTTCTTCGCCATCTGGGGTGGGCAAGCCCGGCAACAGGCCAGTGGCCAGATGGAGGAGGCGCGTTCTGTCGCGGTACAGCTGGCCGCTGCTCGCATCGATGGCTTGGTACGCGGCCACTTCTCTGAGTTACGGGAGATCGCCCAGAGCCTGGCGGAAGGGGGGAGTGCTCAACAGGAACTCCTGCAGGCCTCACTTTCGGGCCGTGATCCCGATCAATCCTTTACCGGCGGCATATACCTGATGGATAAGAAAGGCCAGCTTCTCGCGGCCAGCGGCGCGCGGTCCGGGGCGTCGGTGGGGGCGGTGCTTCCCCAGCGTGATCTGCTGCTTGAGTTGGTTGCTGGAGGCAAGCCTGTCTTGAGCGGCGCTCTGCCCTTCGGACCTGATGGAGCGCGGTCCCTCTATCTGGCCGTTCCAGTGAGCGTCGGTCTCGATCACGAGGAAGCCGTGCTTTTTGGCGTGGTCCGGTTGGCCGACTCTGGTTTTGAGGAGGCCATCGAGCCCCTGGCGGTGGGAGAGACCGGCTATGCCGAGATCTTCGACCAGCAAGGTCTGCCGCTGGTGAATGTCCACCCTGAGCGCACGTTCGGCACCGCAGAACACCAGCACCGGTTGGCTACTCTTCTCGCCGGTGGGCAGCCTGAGATAACCCAATGCCATACCTGCCACGAGGCGCAAGGCCCGGTGGCGGACCAGCAGATCATGGCCTTTGCCCCGGTCACCAGCGCCAAGTGGGGCGTGGTGGCTGCTCAGTCGGAGGACGAGATACTAGGACCGATGCGTCAACTGCAGTGGCCTCTGCTATGGGGTAGCGGGATCCTTCTCGTGTGCGGCCTGTTCTTCTCCTGGCTCGCCGGTCGCAACGTGGTGAAACCCCTCAATCGCTTGGTGTTGGCCTGCGAGGGCATCGCTGAAGGTGACCTGCAGCGCCCCGTGCCTGCGGTCGGGGTAGGCGAGATACGTCGCCTGGCCCACGCCTTCGACACAGTACGAGACAAACTAGCGGCTGCACTGTCGGAGATGCGGTCCTGGAACGCCGTGCTTGAGGAGCGAGTACGGGAGAAGACAGAGGACCTCACGCGCTCCTGCTCTGAACTCGAACTCCGCAATCGCGAACTGTCAGCGCTGAACGAGGTACTCATGGCAGCCAGCAGCTCCCTTGAGCTTCCGGCGGCGCTACGCCTGGTGACTCAGACTGTCCGGCAGGTCTTCGGGGCCGACGGAGCCACCGTATTTCTGGCGCCTCGAGGGGGCGAGACTATCTGGCAGGCGGGGCTAGAACTGCCCGAAGCAGCGTTGCGCGACCTTCTTCACTGTCTTTTCACCGATGGTCGGCACAGCGAAGGCCACCCGGGCGATGGCTCCTCGGGGAAGCCCGTCGTTCTGGAGAGCTTATCGGGGGAGACCCAGGAGCCAAAGCAGGCCCTGGCGGAGGCCGGGGTGGAGTCCCTGGTGGTCTTGCCTCTAAGTTTCGGCGACCGGCCGGTCGCGGTGCTGGCGCTGACCTACCAGCAGCGGCGTGAGTTCTCTGAGAGGGAGAACGCGCTCTTGCGTTCCGTAGGCGGCGAGCTCGCCTTGGCGATTGACCGAGTACTGCTCTATCAAGAGCAGCAGCGGGCAGCGGCCCGGGCTGCCTCCCTGCTGGGTATCGCGGCGCAGATATCCGCGCTAGAGAGCCTGGATAACGTACTGGAGCGCATCGTCGACGAGGCGGCAACGCTCCTCGGCATGGAGAAGGCACAGTTGCTGCTGTTCGGGGATGACGGGCTCGACACCACGGTAAGCGTATCTTCGGGCAACGGGGCCGCTAAGGTGGCCCGAGGTCAGCCCCGGGTGGAGCAAGGATTGGGTGGGCTCGCCGTCTCAACCGGTGCTCCGGTCTGGACCACCGATTACCCGAGTGACCCGCGGCTGGGCGCCGCGCCGCAGGAGGCGATGTGGGCGGAGGGGATCCGCTCCGCCATCGCAGTGCCGCTCCAGGTCGGCAACCGCGTGATAGGGGTGTTGAGCGTGGGGACGGCCGCGGTAAATCGCCTCCCCGAGGAGGACGTCTCGATGCTGGAAGGGTTCGCCAGCCACGCCGCCATCGCCATTGAGAATGCCCGGCTGTTCTCCGAAGCGGGGAAGGTTGAGACCTTGCGGGAACTAGACCGGCTTCGCTCGCAGCTGGTGTCCACGGTCTCGCACGAATTGAGGACGCCACTTGCCGGCATCAAAGCCTATGTGACTGCGCTCCTGCGGACCGACGTAAAACGCAGCCACCGAACTTTGCGAGAGTATCTGAGCGCCATCGATGAGGACTGCGACCGCCTGACCATGTTGGTGGAAGAGTCGCTCGATATGTCGCGGATCAGAGCAGGGCTGCCAGGGCTGAACTGGCAGCCCTTATCCCCGGTGGGTGTCGTGGAGCGGGCCGTTGCCTCGATCCGCCCTGTCGCCAAGCGCCGAGTGATTCTGGCCGAGGTCGACCGTGACCTGCCACCCGCCTGGGGCGATCCGGAGCGTGTCCATCAGGTTCTCTGCAATCTGCTATCGAACGCGGTGAACTTCTCTCCGCCGCCCACCCCGGTGACGGTCCGGGCTTCGTTGGTGGGGGAGAGTATCCAGTTCGCCGTCATCGATCAAGGCGTAGGCGTGTGCGGGGAGGAGCGAGAACGGATTTTCGAACCCTTCTACCGTGGCGACGGCGCTGGTTCCGTGCGCCCCCGAGGTACCGGCCTGGGCCTGGCCATCTGCAAGGGCATAGTCGAAGCGCACGGGGGCCGCATCTGGGTGGAGAGTGAGGTCGGCAAAGGTAGCACTTTCTACTTCACCTTGCCGACGAACCGGGTCTTGAAAGGATAGGCTGTGCATCAAGGTGAGATCCTCGTCGTTGACGACGAGCCACGGTTGCTGGCATTTCTACGCAGTGAGCTTCGGGCCAGCGGCTATCGAGTGAGCGTGGCCACTGACGGAAGAGGCGCTTTGCGGGCCGCTGCCGCGCGGGGGCCGGATCTGGTCATCCTCGACGTCATGCTTCCCGACCTCGACGGGTTCGAAGTCTGCCGCCAATTGCGTGAACAATCAAGCGTACCGGTTCTCATGTTGACGGCGCGGACCAGCGACGCCGACAAAGTCACGGGGCTCGATGTAGGGGCCGATGACTACTTGACCAAGCCATTCAGCACCTCGGAGCTCTTGGCGCGAGTGCGGGCCCTGCTGCGCAGAGCGCGGGTCGGCGACGGCGGGGGGGCCGGCAGCGAGTTTCGTTGCGGCGACTTTCTCATCGACTACCAGCGGCGCAAAGTCTTCATGCGTGGATTGGAAGTCCGCCTGAGCGCCACCGAGTACAAGCTGCTCGCCGAACTCTGCCGGAACGCGGGTCGCGTGATGCTGCGCGAAGAACTGCTGGCTCGGGTATGGGGCACCGCGTACCACAACGAAGTGCAGTACATCTGGGTGTATATCGGGTACCTGCGCAACAAGTTGGAGAAGGATCCCAAACATCCGGAATACATCCTCACCTACCCCGGGGTGGGATATAGCTTCCGAGCCCCTGAAGAATAGGCGCGTGGTGCTGCCAGGACGCCTGTTTTTAGGCGGTCCTTAGGCACGGCAGTCTGGCTCTTAGCCTTTTCCTTGGCGATGCTCGGTAAAGTACCAATGACTAGTGGCCCACTGAGCATTTGCGTGGTATTCACCCAGCCTTCGGCCGGGGTGAGACCGTGCCCCAGGAGGGAGGTGAGGGGGTATCGATAGCCGGGTCCGTATCCGAGTCTAGGCGCACGGCGACCGGGACGGGCCATCGGGCTGTCTGTGCCGAAGACGCGCCAAGCAAGAGCGGCGCGCCCGTCCTTCCTAGCAATTAGCAACAACAGAAGGTCTTTCAGAATCAGAACAAGCTCGAAGCAGTAAGAAAGGAGGCGAATCAGTGGGCAAGAAGATGGGCCTGGTCAGCATCGCCCTTGTGGTCTTCGCGGTCGTGTTTCTTGCAATGGCCTCCGTGGCTTTCGCGGGCTACGACTGGACGAACCATGTGGGCGACAAGTCCGCAGTGGTCAACAGTCCACACGACGTGGCGACTGAGAATCCCTGCAGTAGCTGCCACATCCCGCACGAGGCCAAAGGGGACTTCTTGTGGGCTCGTGATTTCAGCACCTCGACTGCAGGCGCGGGCGATGTCACCGCCAATGACGACGCCGGGATAAGTTCAGCCATCAAGCCGATGTGCTACAGCTGCCACGATGGGACCGTGGCGAGCGCCGGTCTGGTGACGGCCTTCTCGAAGAACTACACCAATCACCGGACGCGGGCCGCGACCGCACTTAACTCGTCAGGCAGTCCGTATGGTCCCAACCGCGACTGTGACCTGTGCCACGACCCGCATGACGACGGTAATACCAAGTTCCTGAAGTA
>Ga0101944_10004800_pt1 | contig 16223 bp, 13 predicted proteins | sample DewCreD2012metaG_FD_75245 | JGI IMG/M metagenome (GOLD analysis project Ga0101944, IMG submission 75245) | Hot spring sediment bacterial and archeal communities from British Columbia, Canada, to study Microbial Dark Matter (Phase II) - Dewar... ...
CGACGACGATCTCTTCGGTCTTGCCTTTCGCGTTCAGGATCAGCCGGCTGCTGCCGCCGGCACCCGATGCGCCCCACGGCGAGGGGATGAACAGGCTCCCGCCCGAACCGAAGACTCGGACGACGTTCTCCTGGTTCACCTGCACCGAGGTCGAAACCTGCGCCAGGATCCCGCCGGGGAATTTGAGCGCGCCCACGGCCCATTCGTCGACGCCGGTCTGGCCCAGATGTCCGACGCCCTTCACGTCGACCGGGTCCGCGAAGTCCTGGCCCTGCGCCGCGCCGGCGATCAGGCGCGCCATCGAGACGGGGTAACAGCCGACGTCCAGGATGCCGCCGCCGCCCAGTTCCGGGTCGATCAGGCGGCTCTTCGTGTCGTACGGCACCGGCCAGTGGAAGCCGAAGGCGCCTTGGATGACGCGCACTTCGCCGATCGCGCCGCTGCGGATCAGTTCGACCAGCTTCTTCGTCTGCGCATGGCAGCGATACATGAAGGCTTCCATCAGGAAGACGTCGTTGCGGATCGCGGCCTCGACGATCGCCTGGACTTCGGCCTGGTTCATGCCCATCGGTTTCTCGACGAGCAGGTGCTTGCCTGCGTCGGCGGCCCGGATGGCCCATTCGGCGTGATGCGGGTGCGGCGTGGCGATGTAGACGGCCTGGACGTCGCGGTCGGCCAGCAGCGCTTCGTAGCTGCCGTAGGCGCGCGGGGCGTTCAGCTCGGCGGCGAACCTCCGCGCCTTCTCCTCCGAGCGGCTGCCGACCGCCAGCAGCGTTCCGGAGCGCGACTTGGGCAGGTCCCCCGCGAACTTCCGCGCGATGGCGCCGGCGCCGAGGATGCCCCAGGCAAGCTTGGTGGCCATGATCGTGTTCCTTTCGTGGGGGAAGGAGAGCGGTCGACAAGGACGGGAAAAGGTTAGAGGGTTCGCAGGGGAACGCAACTGCAACTGGCATGGCGCCGGTCCGCGAGAGGCATACAATTCAGGGGTACAGGAGCCACGCCTTGCCCACGACGCTCTTCTTCCTGGCCGGGGAAGCTTCCGGCGACCTGCACGGCGCCAAGCTGGTGGCCGCATTGCGGGAACGCGATCCCGCCCTGCGCTGCATCGGCATGGGCGGCCCTCGCATGGCCGAAGCCGGAATGGAAATTGCCAAGGACCTGGAAGGCATGCAGGTCATGGGCTTTTGGGAAGTGGCCCGACAGTACGGATTCTTCAAGAAGGTTTTCTACGCGCTGCTCGACCGGGTCAAACAGGAACGGCCCGCGGCGCTGATCTGCATCGATTACCCCGGCTTCAACCTGCGCTTCGCCAGCGAAGTCCGGAAGCTGGGCATCCCGTGCCTGTACTACATCGTCCCGCAGGTCTGGGCTTGGAAGCCGAAGCGCGCGGCGAAGATGGCCGAATTCATCGACCGGGCGTACTGCGTCTTCGAGTTCGAGCCGCCGTTCTTCGAAAAGTTCCGTTCGCGGCAACGGAAAATGAAGACCGTCTTCGTGGGCCACCCGCTCCTGGATGGCGGATGGCGAATCGGGGATGGCGGATGGGGCTTGCCGCCCGGGCCGAAGACGGTGGGGTTGCTGACAGGGTCGCGGGAGGACGAGTTCAGGCACCTTGCCCTTCCGCTGGCCCAAGGCTTTGCCCTGGCGAACAGGGAACGGGGCCCCTTGCGCGGCCTCATGTCGGTTCCTGCGGGAAACGCGGATGCCCATCGTCGTGTGGTGAAGGCCTGCCTGGAGCAGGGCCCCGGGTCGGACGGTTCTTCCTCCGTTGACGGCGTGCGGCGTGCTCTCGCAGGCGAGCCGGCCGAAAAAGCCCTCTCCTCCGTGCGGGAGAGAACCGACGTGAGCGGAGCGGACGACAGCAGAGGGGGACAGGGAGAGGCAGGCGGGAAATGCGGTCGGCCGCCCAGGGAAGATCCGGAGCGGCCTCCGTCGTTCGATCTGGCGGATCGAGGGATCTGGGTCGGTCCGAAGGAGGCGCGCGAAGGGTTGGGCAGTCTCTGCGAGCGTTTGCGGGATCCGGGACTGTCGCATGCGGCCTGCCTGCCGCGCCTCTGCGACTTTTCGGTGGTCAAGTCGGGGACTTCGACCTTGGAGGCCGGTCTGCAGGGCAAACCGATGTGCGTGGTCTATCGGGGGAGTTGGGCCAGCTATGCCTTGGCGCGCTTGATGGTGGATATCCCGGTCTTTTCGCTGGTGAACATCGTGTTGGGGCGATACGCGGTGCCGGAACTTTTACAGGGGGAAGTGACGGCTGCGCGCATTGCCCGGGAAATCTGGCGGGGGTTGGAGGATACCGGGTATATTGATGCCCAGAAGGCGGCACTGGCCGAATTGCCAGGCAAGTTGGGCGGACCGGGGGCCTCGGGCAGGGCGGCTCGGGGCATCCTGGACTTTCTGGCAGGCCGAGAGTGACCTGTAGTGCATGGGGAGGACGAATCGTGCGGTACGCCATTCTGCATCACACCGCATGGCCCGGAAAGTCGGATCATTACGATCTGCTGGTCCAGGTCCGTGAAGGCGGCGAGAACGATCGGTTTTTGAAGGCGTTTTTCACGGAGAGCAATGCGTTGCCGGTCCCTTCGCAGCCGGGCGAGACGAGGCGCGAAAGCCGGTTGATGGCTCAAGAGGATCATCGCATCGCGTATTTGACCTACCAAGGGCAGGTGGGAGGAGGGCGGGGGAGAGTGGTTCGGGTGGACGAAGGCGAATGCGAGCACTTGGCGGAACCAACTCGTGAAGAACTCAAGTGCCGTCTGACGGGGAAGCATCTTCGGGGCGTCTGTCGGCTGCGGCATCTCGGTCAGGCCGTGTGGATTATGGAACGGATCGAGGATCCGGTTGTTTCCGGACCGGCCGGGCGCTGATTGCCTCGATATTCCAGTCGTAAGAATGTTTAATTAATTGATTTGCGATTCGTTTGAATATGCTTTGAATACTGTTAATTTTGTGTTTCTATAGACCTTTATTTTCATTCGCAAATCGTTTTGAAATAAAGAGATACTTCACAATTTCGGTCTTGCGTTGAAAACCGCTAAATTCCTCTTGCCATGCGGTCGGTGTTGGCTATTCTGATGGAGCTTCACTGCATACCAAGTGGTCGCAACTGCCAGTGTGCGACAGGGGAGACGAGAAACTTTTTCTAGAGGAGGATGGTACCTTGAGGAACTGGTTACTGTTGGCATTGATTGGATTGGTGGCCATTGGGCTGCCATTCCGCGCCCAAGCGGGCGATTCGGACCTGAAGAAGGAGCTGGAGTCGTTGAAGAAGGAGATCGAGGATCTCCGAAAGGAAAAGGCGGCGGCCCGGCCGGTGGGGACGGGTGTGGTCGACAAGATGGTCGACAACAAGTACGGACCGGACGCGGTGGTGAAGACCAAGCAGGGCAAGTTGACGATCGGCGGCCTGCTGCAGGTCTGGTACTACAACATCGAGAACGATAATCTGGGGTTCTTCGATGATCGTGGCGATGTCCTTACCGGCGATACCAACGAAGGTTGGGATAACGATTCGTACTCGATTCGGCGCGCCCGGATCAACTTCACAATGGACATTCATGAGAATGTTCAGGCTTACATTCAGATGGATCTGGCCAACTCGTTTGATCGCCGTGCTCCGCGTGCGATCTCCACGGTTAGCCTGCGCAGTCCTACCAGTGGTACGACCGACACGAATGGCGATTCTTTCAGGAATCCCCTTGTGGACGCTTATATCAAGGTTCATGGGCTGGTTCCTCACCATGACTCGCAAATCGGCATGTTCCAGCCGAAAGTGGGCATGGAAGGTGTCGAGAATTCGGGCACGTTGGATTTCTGCGAACGTTCGATGATTGGCATTCTGACTTCCGGTCGCGATGTGGGTTCGCAGCTCCATGGAACGTGGATGGACGACCGCATCCAATATTGGCTGGGTGTCTTCAACACGCCGGGGACTTTCTTGGAAGGCGCCTCGACGCAGGAAAATCGCGCTGACAACAACGATCTGAAGTCCTTCTTGGTCAGCGCGCAGGTGCGTCCGGTGTGGAAGAACGAGACGTGGGGTAGCCTTGAGCTGGGCGCCTCTTGGCAGTTCAACAAAACGGGCGAGTCTCAAGTGGGTACTGATGGCTTGGAGATGCGCGAGCGGAACAATATTCGGTGGTACGGTTACGCTAGTTATCGACCGGGCGGTCCGGTGAAGGGTTGGTGGTTGAAAGGCGAATACGCATGGATTCGGGGACGTGTGGATTCGAATATTTTTGATGCCACTGGAACTATTACAGACGCTTCGCAGTCCGATTCCCGCCCATTCGATACGAGCGGATGGTACGTCAGTACGGGTTACAAACTCAGCGACAGCATCTGGGCGGACGATCTTCCGTGGTGGCTCAAGCCGTGCGAATTCACTTTCCGCTATCAGACCTATGGCAACATTCAGGTCGCGGATCTTGTGCGTTCTGATTTGCGTCATGATGTATTCAAGACCAGCATCTACACGGCCGGTCTGAACTACTACATCAAGGGCCACAACGCCAAGATCCAGGTCAACTACAACTGGGTCAACGAGCCGGATGAGGATCACGATGGGACTCGCCTGATTCGCGAGGTCAACAACGACAACCTGATCGTCAACTTCCAGGTGATGTGGTAGTCGTTCGTAGTACAGCCCAAGCTCGTAACGCGGGGCGTGGTCCACAAGGGTCACGCCCCGCTCGTTTTCAGGCGAGCAGCGCCATGGCATCGATTTGAATCGTCGTGCAGAGTTACAGGGTTTGCAGGCTACCCACTGTCGACATGGCGGACGCTATCCGGAAGGCTACAGAATCCGCAGATGGAAGCCCCCATCGATGTCGAGGGCCTGCCCGGTCGACATGGGGATCTGACCTGTGACGCAGGCCGCGACGGCCGTGCCGACGTCCTCCGGCTGGACCCACTGGCGGATCGGCGTCAGCCCTTCGGCAATCAGCTTGTCGTACTTCTCCTTCACGACCTTGGTCATGTCGGTCATCACGACGCCCGGACGGATTTCGAAGACATAGACACCCGCATCGGCCAGCCGCGCGGCAAAGAGCTTGGTCATCATGCCCATGCCCGCCTTCGAGAGACAGTACTCGCCGCGCATGACGGATGCGGTGTAGGCCGAGATGGAACCGATATTGACGATGTAAAAGCGGTCCTGCGGACGTTCCTGGTGTTGCTCCACCATCCAGCGGGCCACTTTCTGCGTCAGGAAGTAAGGGCCTTTGAGGTTTACCGCCATGACCTGGTCGTAGGACTCTTCGGTGGCCTCCAGGATATCCGCACGGACTTTCGGTGCGATCCCCGCGTTGTTGATCAGGGCATCGAGTCGTCCGAAACGCTGGCGGACGGCGGCCAGCACCGTGTCGTGCAACGCCGGCTGGCTGACATCGCTGACGGTGCTGAAGGCTTGGCGTCCGAAGGCCTTGACCCGTTCCATGGTCTCTTTGGGCTCGGAGACGCCGGCGATGGCGATATCGTAGCCGGACCTGGCCAGGGCGATGGCGCAGGCCTGGCCGATGCCGCGGCTGGCGCCGGTGATGAGGGCAACGGAGGTGGACATGCAGGGTCTCCTTGGGACTGGTCATTTGAGTCGATTCGCCGATTCTATCGGACCGCGTTATGGGCGCGAGGACATCGTTCGGCACGCATGGCATCCCGCTCGCCCTGTGGGCGCGGTTCGTTTCGGTTGCCGTGTTGGCGAAAAACCCGGAATGGGGAGCGGGCCCATTCTGGCGCGAAACGTCCCGTGTCGAACCCTTGTCCGGATTCGTCTTCCCGAGCCTTGACGGAACCGGTTCGAATGTACTAAGCTTTAGTCGGGAAAGCCATTAGCATGGCGTGCGCGAGGAGCGCAGCGAACCGGATGGTGGGTTGGGTTTTCGCTTCCGTTCCGTGTGTTTTGCGTTCTCGATGGCGAATCGAGAGCAGGTTGGCGGCTTGACGGTACTGAGCGTGCGAGGGTCCTGTCCGTGCGAGAACTGGTCATCAAGCTGATCACGTTTGCCGTGGTGCTCGTGTTCATCTACGGGATTTTCTGGGGGATCAAGCGCCAGAACTGGATCACGATTCCGCAGCTGGATCAGGCGATGGATCCGGACTACACCGCCGGCACCTACCACATCGGTCCCCCGCCGATGTCGCAATCCGAACTTACGCTGGGGAAGGCCTATGCGTATGTGGTGCCGAACAGCGCGGAGCGGGAGCGACGGGTGGCCTGGTTGGTGGCCAAGGAGGGGCAACGGGTCGAGTTCAAGGACAAGGGCATTTATGTCGACGGGGTCAAATGCGAGAGCAAGATCAACCTGTCTCGACAGTCGTATGCGCCTTTTGTCGTCCCGCGCGGGACGGTCTATCTGGTCGCGAGTTCTCCGGAGAAGGATTCGTTGAGCTACGGTCCCATTCCGTTCCGCAATGTACTCGGCCAACTGTGAAATGGAGCGCACATGAAGATCGGACCTCTGGACATCGGGATCAAGACGTTGGCCTTCGGTGCGGGGCTTGTGGTGGTGGCCATGCTGGACCTTCGCCTGGTCTTGTCCAGCAACGTGACTCGCGCCGAGGGATATTACAGCACACGGTTGCCGCAGTACCTGATGGCAGGCATTCAGCGCGATTACGAGGAGGGGCTGCGGCAGAGCGACACCCTGCTGACGGTCCTGCGAGGCAACGTTCCGGCGCGGTTGTATCGGGCGACTTTTCTGCACCGGCTGGGCCAGTTCGACAAGGCCCGGGAAGCTTTTCGGGCCATTGCCGACGATGCTTCCGTCTCGTCGCAGCACCGCGCGCTGGCTGCGTATGGCGTGGGCACGGCGCTGTTTCGCGAGCGTCCGGCGGATGGAAAGGCGACGGCCGCGACGGAAGCCTGCGAATGGTATCTGAAGGCGTTGAAACTCGATCATGAATTTGCCGATGCCAAGGTGGGCGTCTTGGGCGCGGCGCTGTGGCGGCTGGCGACGGTCGAGGGGAAAGAGGATACTCCGGACGGGCAGGCGGTGTTGAAGCAGGTCGTCGAGTGGCTCGCGGCCGTGCTGAAGCAGGAAGCCGAGCCGGCCACCTCGGATTCGGTGACGGCGCTTTTGATGAGGGTCGTCGAGGCCGTGGAGAAGGAACCTCGACCGCCCAATTACGAGGGCATGGCGCTCTTTTACAACCTGAAAGGCCTGGTGTTGGGGCGGGCGGGAAAGGTGATGGAGTGTGCAAACGCCTTCGAGTCGGCGCAGTCGATTCGGATCAAGTGGGAGCCGGCCGCGCTCAACCAGTGGCGGACGATGTTGAAGCTGTTGCCCGAAGCTAAGCTGAAGCTGTCCGATCGGGAGAACCTGCTGAACGAATACCAGAAAAAGATACCGAGGTTCCCCAAGGATGCGGCGGTTGCGTACAATGCCTTGGCGATGGGCTGGTATCGCACGAAGGAACTGGTGAAGCCGCAGGATTTCGCGGCACGTGGGCTGAACCGCGCATTGACGCTGCTCAAGTCCGGTTACGATGCGGGCGATCCCATCGCCATGACGAATGCCGTTGCGCTGATGGACGAGCGGCTCTTCGGTCCCGAGGGGCAGCTCCAGGCACTCTCGGCGGATCTGCTCCTTCCGTTCCCTCCGCAGACATCGGTCAATCCATGGAAGGGCGGCGGGGAAGCGAAGAAGGAAGCCGTCTCGGCCGAAGCGCGGAAGCAATACAAGACCGTGTACGAAACGATCGACGCCATGCGGAAGCTGCTTGCCGAATGCGGCAGGAAGGTCCGCCTGGACGCCAGACGCGAGGTGGACTTGAAACTCAAGATGCTGGCCTGCGATATGGTCGGCGTGGCCATCTCCGAAGGGGGCGACTTGGCGGCGCGCAAGGCCGCGCTGGCTGTGCGCGCCACCGAACTCAAGGCCCAGGCGAGCGACAACCCCGAGGTGCTGATTGCGTATGCGTATTTCATGCTCCTTTCGGGCGATTTCCGCGAAGCGGGGATCGCGCTGCGGCGTTCCCACGAATTGAAACCGGACAACGAGGACGTCAAGCCGCTGATCGATGTGGTGTCCGCCAAGCCGGCCCTGATCCAGCCGCGTCCGACCGCCATGGGCTGGTTCGGCAACCGGGCGCTGCTTCGCGTGACCCTGCTTTCGCCGGAGAGTCCCGGGGGGATGGTTTCGGGCGAGATGTCTTTCGATAACGACAAAGTGGATGCGCAGGTCGTGGGCAGTCAACTGGTGCACCTCCTCCCCGAAGGACGCCTGACGGGCGGAAAACACGTGGTGAAGGCCAGTGCCGTGGATGCCTACGGGAACAAGGCGGAGATCGAATACGGGTTCGGCGTGGACAAGGTTCCGCCGAAGTGTTCGATCGAGCCTTCGCCGGGTAGCGAAGTGGCGGGGCCGACGCCCGTATGGACCGTGAAGCTGAGCGACGACGACATGGGCGTTGACTTGGCCTCGATCCAGATCCGGCTGAATAACGTCGGCGTGGGCGCCACGCCGATCCGGGCGATCCTGGTGGAGAACGGCACGTACCAGGAGAATATTCCGGCCGCGCAGGTCAACCGGGGCGACAAGGTTGCGGGAGAGACGTTCAAGATCGGATCGATGCGCGAACTGCTGCCGGGGCAGTACGAGTTGACCATCTCGTTCGCCGATCAGGCCGGCAACAAGAAGACGCAGAGCTGGACGTACCAGGTCAAATAGGGAGGCGACGCCCGCCATGCAGTGTCCTAACTGCGGACAGGATATCGGGATCAAACGGGAGTTTTGCCCGGCGTGCGGCAAGCGGGTGGATGTGGCTTTCGATCAGATTGCCGCCTCGGTACATGTCGATGCGGCGGCTCGTCGCGGCCAGAACCTGGAGCGATTCCTCGGCTGGGGATTGATGGCGCTCATTGCCGTTGGCGTGGTCATCCTGGGAATCAACCATCTCTGGGATCGTCCGTTGGTTTACGATGGCGCCGAGTTGGCGGCCATGGATGCGCCCGTCGTTCCGCTGGTCCCGCCGCCGCAACTGCAGGCAGTGTCGCGGAATCCGTTCCGGTTGAGCCTTCCGCCGGGTCAGGCGCCGAAAGTCTTCGCGAACCGGCAGGATCCCTTCAAGAGTGAACTTCGAATCGCGAACGGCGGTACCACGGAAGTGGAAGCGGCCATCGAGAACGGGCTGAGGTTTTTGGTGGGGCGCCAGAACCGGGACGGAAGCTGGACTCCGGGCTATAAGTCCAAGCGGATTCTTCCGACGCGCGACGAGACGCAGGCGCACCAGTGGACCCAAACCGGCCTGACGGCCTTGGCATTGCTGGCCTTTCTCGGCGAAGGCCGTACATGGCATGAAACGAACGTCAAAGGGGGCCGACAGAACCAGGGCAAGTGCATCGAGCAGGCCATCCGGTTCCTGGTCAACAGCCAGGACGAGATCAACGGGCGGTACGGTCCCGCCCAGGGCAATTTCATGTATAACCACGGCTTGGCGACGCTGGCCATTGCCGAAGCGGCCGGTCTGTCGGGCGACAAGCACCTGCGCGAGTCGGCCCAGAAGGGCGTGATCCTCATTCAGAACGCCCAGCACCCCTCGGGCGGATGGAAGTACAAGGACGAGATTTCGGGGAATGCCGACACCTCCGTGACCTCCTGGCAAGTGCAGGCGCTGCTGACGGCCAGCGAGATCGGGCTGAAGGTGAACCCCGAGGTCTTGAACAAGAGTCTCGATTTTCTCAGAAAGGTCACCGAACCCAACGGTCAGGTGCGTTACGATCTTCAGGACCGCGCCGCTTTCTCGCCGCCCGGCGTCGCGCTGATGATGCGCCGGTGGCTGGGCGAGACGGATTCGGGTGCGTTGAGGCTTCTGACGCGCAAGACGCTCGAGGGCCTGCCGCGTTCCGAAAAGTCCTGGGGCCGGGGATGGAAGGAAGCGGCCAAGGACATCGACCACGACAAGCGGGCCCGCATCTTCGATCCGTACGCCTGGTTCTACGGCACCTATGGAGCGTTTTTCCAGGGCGGCGACGACTGGAAGCTCTGGCATTCGGGTCCCGCGGGCGCCCAGACGGCCGAGGTCAAAGTGGGGCTGGTCCCGGCGCTGTTGGATCTCCAGGACACGGATGGCGGCTGGTACGCGAACGACAAGTGGACCGTGAAAGTGGGCGAGGTCTACTCGACGGCGCTGTGCGTCCTCGCGTTGCAGGCATACTACCGCGTCCACTGACGGATGGCTGTTGACAAACCCTGGGACCTGCGGAAAGTTCCGTTGGGACGGCGCTTCTCCGCGGGAGGTTTCGATGTCGAGTCTTCACCAGCTCCAGCGCATCGAAGAGACGAAGCAGTATGCCATGATCCGCCTTCTGGCCGAAGGGGGCATGGGGGCCGTCTACGAAGCCAAGCAGTTCGGCGCCGAAGGCTTCGAGAAGACGGTGGCCGTCAAGACCATCCTGGAAAGCTACACCAGCAATCCCGAGTTCGTGCGGCTCTTCATCGGGGAGGCCAAGCTGGTGGCCGACCTGGTGCACGAGAATATCGTCCAGGTGTACCACCTGGGCCGCCAGGGTTCGATGTACTACATCGCCATGGAATACGTGGACGGCATCAACCTGGAACAGTTCATCGATCGGCATCTCGAACGCGGCATGAGCGTGCCGACGGAACTGGGCGCGTTCATCGTCAGCCGTGTCTGCCGGGGGCTCGAATACGCGCATAACAAGCGCGGGCGCGATGGCGAAAAACTGAACATCGTTCATCGCGATGTCTCGCCCAAGAACATCATGCTGAACAGCGAGGGCGTCACCAAACTGACCGATTTCGGAATCGCCAAGGCGCGCATGCTGATGGAGCAGGAAGAAGGCGAAGTGCTCATGGGCAAGGTCGAGTACATGTCGCCCGAACAGTCCCAGTACCAGGAAACGGATCCGCGTTCCGATGTCTTCTCGCTGGGAATCGTGATGTACGAGCTGCTCACCGGATACCATATCTTCGAGACCGACGACATCTACGAGACGTTGAAGAACGTCAAGGAGAAGCCCATCCCCGATCCGCGCACGTTCCGTCCCGACCTGCCCGAGGATCTGGTTCGCATCCTGAACCGGGCGCTCGAGCGGCCGCTGGACCGCCGCTACCAGAGCGCGGGAGAGATGGGTTACGAGCTGGAATACTACATGTACCACGACCGCTACGGTCCGACGAATGTGACGCTCAGCAATTACCTTAAGGAGCATTTCCTGGGCCTGCCGGCCGAAGGCCGCGACCTGTCGCGCAAGAATTCCGACCGGATGTTGAACCGATCCGATTCCGCCTATGCCGATCTGCTGGGCGCGAAGGATCGGAGAAAATCCTGACGGCCGGAGCCGACAGGTCGCCCGCGTGAAAGGGATTGCGATTGGATAGCGCTCATCCCGATGCCCCTCCCACCGTCCCGAAACTCAGCGTTCGGCGGCCCGGGCAACCGCGCGAGGAGTTTGAACTCTCCAAGAGTCCCATCACGGTCGGCCGGATCAAGACCAACGACATCGTCATTCTCGGGGATACGGCGGTTTCCCGGGAGCATTGCTGCTTCGAAATTGACCCGACGACGCACGACCTTTCCGTGCGGGATCTGGGTTCCTCCAACGGCACCTACGTGAACGGCAAGGCTGCCGGCCAGACGCCGGTGATTCTGAAACCGGGCGACCAGATCCAGGTGGGCGCGACCCTGATGATCTTTTCGGTCGACCGTCCTTCCGCCGGCGCGCTGGTTCGCCGTCTGAAACCCCACTGGCAGAACCTGCCTTGGCCGCCTCGGGAAGGCGAGAAAGAACGCACGGTGTTCGGCGACGGTTACTGCATTTGCGGGCGGTGCGGCGAACGGATCCACCTGCGCAAAATGTTGCCGGGCGAAAAAGTCGGCTGCGTCCGCTGCCGGGCCGTCTGGCGCGTTCCCGTCGTGCCTGCAGGCGTGCCTCGGGAGGACATGGAGGTCACGCAGGAAATCGTCATGCGCCGCGAAACGACGGCCGAAAACGAACCCCTTCACATCGACGACGCGAAAAAAGCCACGTATATCATTCGCAAGCCCACCAGCAGCGCCTCGCGCCCACCTCTTCCTCCGCAACGCGACGATACGGGCGAGGAAACCACGGAGCAGAAGGCACCGGACGCGTAACGGTTCTCATTCGCCGCTATTGCAGCACGACACGAACAAACCGCCGTCTTGGCCGCGATGGGTGGATGCAATAGGCATGGTCCGTCGCCCAACCCTGCGTGTGCGGCCTCTGCAAAAGCCGCACACGCAGGGCGAATTCCGAGCCGCACTATCCGGCGCCGCGTTTGCCGAACTCGTGATCGAGAACCAGGATGCCGCGGCCGTCGCCGCCCAGTTCGACCTTGTGCAGCGCTTCCGTGAAGCTCGCCTCCTCCTCGACCTGCTCCTTCACGAACCACTGCAGGAAAATCTCGGTGGCGTAGTCCTCTTCCTTCTTGGCCTGTGCCATCAGCTTCCAGATCGCCGCGGTCACCTTCTTCTCGTGGTCGAGACCGAGTTGGAACACCTCTTGGGGAGACTTGAACGAGGTCGGCGGAGCGGAAATGGCCTGGAGCGCCGCGTGGCCTCCCACCTCGTTGAGGTACGCGAAAAACTTCAACGCATGTTCCAGCTCCTCCCTGGCCTGCGCCTTGAACCACGTTGCGAATCCCGGCAGGTTCTCGGTTTCGAAGTAGGAGGCCATCGAGAGATAAAAGTATCCCGAGTAGAACTCCTCCTTCATGTGGCTGTTCAGCGCGTCCAGCATCTTCTTGCTCGGCATGTTTTCACCCTTTCTTTTCGGTATCCCGGAAAAACCAACCTTGCACTCCTAATGTTATAGGAACCCGCTTTGCTTTCCACAATCGGTGGTGCGGCATCCCCGTACTTGATCTTTCCCTCGAATCGGGCGGGCGTATGATGACACGGCGGTCCCGGAACGAGGAGATTCCATGAAACGCATCGGACTGATGGGCTGTGGAGTGGTGGCCGGCTACGGACATCTTCCGGCGATCAAGTCGGTCCGGGAACTGGAACTGCACGCGCTCTTCGATCCGGACCCGCGACGCCTCGCGGCCGCGCAGGAGAAATTCGGCGTGGCCCGCGCATTCACCGATGCGGAGCGCTTCTTTTCCTGCGGCCTGGATGCGGTGACGATCACGTCACCGGCGCCCTTTCACCGGGAGAATGTCCTCGGCGCCGCCCGCCATGGCCTGCACGCGCTCTGCGAAAAACCGCTGAGCATGAGCGATGCCGAGGCTCAGGAGATGATCTCGGAGATGGAACGCAGGGGCCTGATGCTCTTCACGGCCTTCTGTTATCGCTTCAGCCCCGTGGCGCTTAAGATCAAGGAGCTGATCGAAGCGGGGGCCATCGGCCGCGTCGGGGGACTCCGCCTGATCTACCTCTGGGACTGCCACGGGAAATACGAACGCGCGCGTTTCGACGAGCGCATCGTGCAGCGCCGCAGGGCCGAGCGGATGGAGGAGGGCGGTCCCCTGTTCGATTGCGGGACGCACCAGATCGACCTGGCCCGCTGGTGGATGGGGGAGGTGACGCGCGTCGCCGGGCATGGCGCCTGGAACGACAACCATCGCGCGCCCGATCACGTCTGGGCGCATCTCGACCATGCCGGTGGCGCCCATACGATGATCGAAATCAGCTACGGTTATGCGCACACCGCCCGCGACCAGGCGCATCGTTTTCTCTACGAAATCATCGGCACGGACGGGTTGATCCGCTACGAACGCGACGAGAAGATCTTCGAAGTGCGCACGGCCGGAGGCACCGAGAAGCTGCCGTTCCACCACGAGAAGAATTTCGAAGGCATGTACGCCGCCTACGCGCGCGCTCTGGAGACCGGTACGCCCGGCTGCCTGTCGACGGCCGCCGACGGCGAAGCGGCTGCCCGGATCGCACGCCAGGCGACGGCGCAGGCGATCGACGCCAGAAGCCGGTCGTAACGCCGCGAAAGCAGCAGGTTATGGGTTCGCGCGCCGGCGCGGAGCGGCGTGGATGCACTCGCCGTGCAGCGCGTGCGCGGCTTCCATCCAGCTCTCCCCCAGCGTCGGGTGGCAGTGGATCGTGCGACCCAGCTCCCTTGCCGTCAGCTCCGCGCGGATTGCCACCGCCGCTTCGGAGATCAGCTCGGTCGCGTGCGACCCGACCGCCTGAGCGCCCAGCAACTGGTCCGTGCCCGGATCGGCGATCAGCTTCACGAAACCGTACGCCGTGCCGGCCGCCAGCGCCTTGCCCAGCCCGCCGAACATGAACTTGCCGACGCGGACTTCTCGTCCCTGCTTTTTCGCCTCGTCCTCGCCCAGCCCCACGTTGCCGATCTCGGGCGAGGTGAAGATGCAGGACGGGATGACCGTTTCCTTCTTGCGCAGCTTTCCGGTCACCGCGTTCTCGGCGGCGATCGTGCCCTGCGAGGTGGCGTTGTGCGCGAGTTGCAGCGTCGGGGTCACGTCGCCGATGGCGAAGATGCCCGCCGCGGCTGTCTGCAGGCAATCGTCAACCTCGATACAGCCCTGCGGGTTCGTCTGGATCCCGGCGTTGGCCAGCATCAGGCCGTCGGTGACCGCCTTGCGGCCAACGGCGACCAGCAGCAACTCCGCGGAAATCTCTTCGCCGCCGACATTGGCACGAATACCGTTGTCGTCGGCGCTGACGTTTTCGAGCGGCTTGCCCGTAAGGATCCGGATGCCCTGCGAACCTTCCATCTGCCGGCGCGCTTCGCGGCGCACGTCGGCATCGACGACGTTGAGGATGTCTTCCAGCATCTCGACGACGGTCACCTTGACGCCCAACTGCGCGAGCATGCAGGCGAACTCGCAGCCGATGATCCCGCCGCCCATGACCACCGCGCTGCCCGGCAGCGTGTTGCGGTCCAGGAACGCGCGGCTTTCCACCACGCGCGGGTGCCTGGGCAGAAAGCCGGGCACCGCCGACGTCGAACCGGTCGCGAGGATGACCTTCTTGGCCTCCAGCGTCGTGGACTTGCCTGCGTTGCGGACGATGAGCCGCTGGCGCGTGTCGAACGACGCGACGCCTTCGATGATCGTGACGCCGTTGGCGCCCAGCAACTGCTTGATGCCGCCGCGCAGCTTGGTGACGACCTGGTTTTTGCGCTCGATCATCGCGTGGTAATCGGGCACCGCGCCCTCGACGCGCACGCCCAGGTCCGCGCCGTGCTTGGCATGCGCAAACGTCTCCGCGCAGGCGATCAGCGCCTTCGTGGGGATGCAGCCCCAGTTGAGACAGGTGCCGCCGAGCTGTTCCTTCTCGACGATGGCGACCCTGGTGCCCAACTGCGCGGCGCGAATGGCGGCCGGGTATCCGCCCGGGCCTGCTCCGACGACGACGACGTCAAACGTATCCATGGCTGTCTCCTGTTGGCTGCTCTTCCTATCTATTAATCATTGGTCCTTGTTCATCGCTTGTTCATCGGCTCGGCCCATGCAGAAGCTCATTTTCATCCGGTCGGCCCAACGAAAATGAACAATGCGCAATGACCAATGCTCAATGAACAATCGCTTACACCATCCGCTTCCAGCGTTCCACATCCTCCAGCTTCGCCTTGATCGCGTTCACGAACTTTGCCGCCATCGCACCGTCGATCAGGCGGTGATCCGCGGAAACCGTGATCTTCATCATCTGCCGGATCGCGATCCGGTGGTCCTTCACCACGGGCTGCGGCATCGTGCTGGAGACCGCCAGGATCGCCGCCTCGCCCGGATTGATGATCGCCGTGAACTGCTCGACGCCCAGCATGCCCATGTTCGAGATGGTGAAGGTGCTGCCGGTCATCTCGTCCGGAAGCAGCTTTCCGTCGCGCGCCTTCCTGCTCAGCTCGGCGTTCCGGTCGTGCAGTTCCATCAGCGAGAGTTCGTCGGCGTTCCAGATCACCGGTACGACCAGGCCCTTCTCCAACGCCACGGCCAGGCCCAGGTGCACCCGGCTGTGCCACCAGACCTGCTTGCCGTCCGTCGTGCTGTTCACTTCGGGCATCTCGGTCAGCGTCTGCGCCGTCGCGTGCAGGATGAAATCCGTCACGGTGTACGGCGCGCCGTTCTTTTTGAGCGCGTTGCGGAAGTCGAGCAGGTCGGTCATGTCGACCGAGACGGTCACGAAGATGTGCGGCGTCGAGGTGAAACTCTGCGTCAGACGCTGGGCGATCACCTGTCGCATCTTGCTCATCGTCCTGGGCTTCTCGGCCACGGCCCGCTGGACGTCGGCCACGACGATGCCGAGGTCAGCGGCAGGACGAT
>Ga0101944_10004801_pt1 | contig 16223 bp, 12 predicted proteins | sample DewCreD2012metaG_FD_75245 | JGI IMG/M metagenome (GOLD analysis project Ga0101944, IMG submission 75245) | Hot spring sediment bacterial and archeal communities from British Columbia, Canada, to study Microbial Dark Matter (Phase II) - Dewar... ...
AGCACCGCATCCATCTGCTGCGGGTCGCCGATCTGGCAAACCAGGTCGGTGGGTTGGAGCAAGGCCCCGCGGTTGTGCGGATCGAAGGGCGTGCCTTCCCAGCCTGGCAGGCGCCCCTGGGAATTGCTCAGCTTGTCGCGGCGGGCGGGCGGGGGAATGATCGTGCCGGCGGCCGGGGCCACGATGGCCAGCTTCTCCACTTCCCGGCGTTTCTCTTCCCATTGGCGGCGGGTGGCGTCGCGGACCTCGCGGGCCACGTCGATCTGGTCGATCACCGACGCGTCGCGATACCGCTGGTCGAGGAGCGCCTGGTAGGCCGCTTCCGCCTGGCGATAGCGTCCTTCCAGCTCGAGCAGTTCCTGCTGGAGCATCGGGTTTTCCAGCGTCAGCAGGGTCGCTCCCGCCTCGACCTTCGCGCCCGGCTGGTAGTGCACGTGCCGGATCTGCCCGGGCACCACGGGAAAGACCTGCTGTCCCCGGCGCGGCTGCACCTCGAACGTGCACTTGACCGAATAGGGCAGCGGCAGCCAGCCCACCAGCAGGATCGCGCCCGCGACGACCGCCACCGTCGCTATCAACCGTTCGCGCTTCATCTTGTGCGTGCTCCCCGGCGTGGTGAAAAACCGGATCAAGGCCCAGATCGGCTGGGCGATCAAGCCCACGAACCCGGCCACCGCCATCACCTGGCCGATGATCTTCAGCCCGTACGGCTCGAACACCTTGTTGAGGAAGAAAATGATCGAAAACACGATCACCCAGCGGTAGACGATCGCCGCCACCGTGTACAGCCCGAACAGCCACTGGTGCTGGTGGGGCAGGAACGGGTTCTCCGGCTGCTCGATCCCCAGGCACAGCCAGACGAAGAAGCGGCGGGTGATCTCCGTCGCTTTCTGCCGCAGGTTGGGAATCTCCAGAAGGTCCATGAGGATGTAGTAGCCGTCGAAGCGGAGCAGCGGGTTGCCGTTGAACACGATCGTGCTTACCGAGCAGATGAACATCACGCTCAGGCAGATCGAGTTGAGCAGCCCCGGCTGGCTGTACCACCACAAAAAGGTGGCGATCGAGGCTAAGAACAGCTCGACATACATCCCCGCCGCGCCGATCGCCGCCCGGTGCCATTTGTTGGGCAGCATCCAGGAGTCGGAGACGTTGCAATACAGCGCCGGCGTGAACACGAGCATCATGAAGCCCAGCTCATGGCATTCGCCGCCGAAATGCTTGCACGCCAGCCCGTGGCCGAATTCGTGCAGCACCTTGACCACGGCCATCGTCAGCCCCAGGTAGATCCAGTTCTTGGGCCCGAAGAACTGGTGGAACGTCGGCAGCCTCCGCTGGAACTCGTCAAAATGCACGGCCACCAGCGTCAGCGCCGCCGCCGCCAGCAGCAGCACCAGCACCACCACCGGCCAGCGGAAGAACCAGCCCGCATAGCGGTACAGCCAGTTCAAGAACCGCTCCGGATCGACACCGCGAAACCGCAGGGCGAAAATGTTCGAGAACTTGGCCAATAGCTCCCTGCGCTTCTTCTCCCCCCGCCGCTGGCAAAGCTGCTTGCCCTGCCCCGGGGCGTCGCTGATCACCAGCCCGCTGCGGTGTAGCATGCCGATGAACTGCAACAGGTCGTGGAAATGGATCTTCTGCGGGGCGAACTCCGTCTCGAACCGCTCTTTGATGTCGTCCAGGCTGCTGCGCCCATCCAGCATGCAGAGGATCGCGAACTCCTCGTCATGGAAGCGGAAATAATTCAGCCCCACCGGCTCCTTGACCACCCAGAACGTCCGCCCGTGGTAGCGGTGCTGCCGCGCGGTCAGATCGGGCCGCATCCGCAGCGTCAGCGGGCGGGACGTGGCACTGATCAGGCTTTCCGCAAGTGTCGGCATCGACCATCCCCGCTCGGGGGCCGCAAAACGAGGAACGTTGCGCAGGCGCCCTGGGGCCTGGCGCTCACCCAGGCTGCCGCCTGCGGGGGCGGGCTCAACGCTCCCGCGGCTGCCGCGGGGCGGAAGGGCTGCCCACCCCAGCGGGTTCGGGTGCCGCCGGCCGACCCGCCTGGGGCCCATCCGTCACCGGCCGCAGCGACTGGACCTTGGTGCCCTCGCCGGCTGAGGCCTTGGCGGAGACGGCCGCAGGCGGCGTCGGCGTCGGCGCGGCTGCCGCCCGGCCAGACGCCGTCAAGTCGATCACCATCTTGGCCACGGAGCCCGGCTGGATCTTCCAGGCGGCCTGGCCAGTCACCGGGTCGATCGACTGTTCGTTGTCCACCTCGGCCCAGATGCGGAACTGGCGGCTGGTGCCCAGCCCCTCGATCACCGGGCTGGCAAAGCCGATCGTGCCGCGGAGCGAAAACTCCCGCTGCCCGCCGGAAAAGACGGTGATCGTGACCGGCTTGCCCAGCACCTCCTGATGCGTGGCCAGATGCGCGGGGACGAACCCTTTGACCCGCACGCGCTTGAGCCCCACCACGTGCATGATCGGCTCGCCGGCCGTGACCCAGTCGCCGACGTTCTTCATGATCTCCACCACCTGGCCGTCGAACGGAGCGCGGATCTGCCGCAGCTCCAGCTCGACCGTCGCGGCATCGAGCTGCGCCTGCTTGGCGGTCGCCGTGAGGCGGGCGATCTCCTTCTCGTTGATCGCCTGTTTCTCCTGCGCCAAGGAGCGCTGGTACTGGAAGACGAATTTGCGATGCTCCGCCTCGCTGACGGCTGCCTTGTTCGTGCGGCGGATTTCCGTGTTCGCGTCCAGGTCGGCCTTGGCCACCTCGATCGCGTGGCGGGCGACCTCGACCTCGGCATCGTTCTCGGCCTGGGCCAGCGCGGCGGCCAGCTCGCCCTGCGCGATCCGCTGCTTGGCCAGCGTGGCACGGCTGTCGATCTCGGCCAATAGCGCCCCTTTCTCCACGCTGTGGCCTTCCTTGACGTGCACGGCCGTGAGCATGCCCGTCTCCGTGGCCGGCACCTTGTTGTCGTCGATCAGCATCACCAAGGCGTTTTCAATCACCAGTTCGCGGCGGGAGGGACTGCCCGTGCCCGACGCGGTACCCCAGGGAACTGCCCGCTGCTCCGCGGACTTGCCCGGCGCCGCCAGCGTCTTCCCTGCGGATTTGTCGCCGCTGGGCTCGTTTCCTGCCGTCGGCTTGGCACTCGCGCTACTGGCGCTGCTCTCCTTGGCAGACGTTGGCCTGCCCGCGGACGGCGAAAGGGCGGATTCCTTCCCGGCTGGCGACGCGCCGCCGGCCGGCTGGGATAAGGCCCCGGGCGATACCAGGGCCGGTCCGGCCGCCTTGTTCGCCGGCTGCCCGACAGGCTCCTGGCCTGCCGCTGCCGGCGGCTGGCCGGCGGCGGAGGGCACGGCGCTGCCTGCCGGAGGGGTCCCCGAGAGGCGCGGTACGACCTGGCCGGCCAGCGGCACGGCCGAGGCGACTGCGACCACGAGCAGCAGAGCGATCAGCCCACGTTTCACGCGGTGTCCTCCCACAGGCGAAGGTTCGTTGTTGGACGTTCGGTCAATCCGCTGGGGATGTGGCCTCGGTGCGGCAAGCGTCGCGGGCGGCCATCCGGCAGGCGTCCGCGCCCGGTTGTGCCGCAGCGCGGCGAGTCTCGGCCGGGTCCGGCCATGCTCAGAACATGAGCGGACTGGTTTGCAGCCACTCCCAGGCCTCGTGCAGACGGCACCACAACCACGGGGCGCGGCCGCAATGCACCTTGGCGGTCACGGTCGCGCCTGGCCGCGGCTGGGTCAGCGGCTCGTCGGGCCGGACGCGAATGCGGACCATGTTGCCATGTTCTTCATGCGTTTCGGCGGTCGGGTTGACATGCACGATCCGGCCGCGGTGCGAGACGCCCGGGTCGGTCATGCTCACAAAATGCACGGCCAGGTCGGCCGAAGGGTCTTGGGCCTTGAGGGCATCGCGGGCCTTGTGCAGGTGGCCGATCCGCCGCTCGGGCATGTACAGCTCGACCTCGTAGTCGGTGTCTTCGGCGGCGACGGTGAGCAGGACCTGCCCCATCTCGACGGGGCGGTTCTGCAGTTGCCGCTTGACGTCCCAGGTGATGATCCGCCCGCGGATCGGGCTGCGGACGGTCAGCTTCTCGAGGAGTTTGTTCTGCAGCTCAAGCTGCTTGGCCAGCGACTCGACCTCGGGCCGCAGCTTGGCCTCCTCCGCTTCCAGGCGCACCCGCTCCTGCGGCGTGAGGTTGCCGCTGGGGCTGATCATCTGCTGCACCACGGCGAACAGGCTCTCCTGCGCGGCGCGGTAGCGACCTTCGATCTCCCGCCGGCGGATTTCCAGTTCCGGGTTGCGCAGGACCACCAGCGGCTCCCCTTCGTCGACCAGCTCGCCCGTGTCGTGCAGCACCTCCAGAATCTCGCCCGTCAACGGCGCGAAGACATCCTGCTTCTGGACCGGCTGCAGCGTCCCTTTGGCCTTCATGTCGAAGTTGCCGGGCACGACCACGCCCGCCACCAGCAGGCTCAGCAGGACCCCGGCAATGGTCAGCGTCTTGGGCAGCGTGCGGGCCTGCACGACCACCCGCGACTTGCCCAGCGCCCGCCACAGCGGCATCAAGAACAGGCTGCTGTGTTCCAGGGCGTTGGCCAGCGCGCGGCTGGAATGTTCGTACACCAGGTCCAGCCGCGGGGTCAGCACATCCCGCGGGATTTCGCTTTCGATCTGTTCGATCACCAGCGCCCCGAGGATGGCGCCGCTGTGCGGCGTCTCGTCGGTCGCCGGAGTGGGGGTGCCGGTCTGAGCCGGCTGCGGCTGGCGCAGCGGGATCACCGCCAGCGACTTAGTGTACGACTGATCGACATAGTCCTGGACTGCTTCCTCGATCTGGGGCGGCAGATCTTCCGTGCTGCCGCCGTACCACAGCGGCTCGCCCGACTTGACCACTCGCGTCGCCAGGCGCGACAACAGCGTGACCACGTTGCTGCGGCTGTCGATCGTATCCTGCCCGCTGATCGCCTCGACCTGGCAGACGCCGTTGCGGAGGATGGTGATGGTGACCCGGTCGCAGCCGAGCAGTCGCCGCCCCTCGTTGACGATCGTGTAGCACGTTTCGCGCACATCCAGGCTTTCATGCACCTGGCGGGCGAACTGATCCGCCTGGGCCCATAGCGAATGCCGGTCCCCCAGGTCGCGGAGCTTGCGGTTCTTGAACCATTCCGCCGCCAGCTCGCACATCTGCTTCACGAACTGCAGATAGCCGCGCTGCGCGGCCGGCTGGGCGTCGGCCCGCTGGAAGATCTCCAACAGGCCTTCCACCTGGTCGTCGTGCCCCAGCGGATGGACCACCAGAAGCTGCCGCGTCGGGTTGCCTCCCATCCGCTCGTCCCCCGCACCCGACAGGGGCGGGATAAGCTGGCCCACCTTCGACGCAATGATGTAGTCCAGCAGCCGGAAATGCTTGGCCGCCTCTTCCGACTCCGGATCCAGCAGCTTCTCGCTGATGTTGATCTGGTAGGAAAGCTGCGGCTTGCCTCCCTCCCCGAGAATCCACACCGCCCCGCCCACCGCGGCCAGGGCCTGCACCACCCGCTGCAAAAAGCCCGCGTAGAACTCGTCCGGACCCAGATCGCTCTTGCAAAGCTGCGCGATCTCGCCCACCAGGCCGCGGATCTGCTGCTTGGTTTTCTCGATCGTCTCGGGGCTGACCTGCGTGTGTCCGGATGCCATGAGCTTGCATTCGACGAGGAACTGGCGAGGCTGCCACCCGGCAGCCTCATCTACCGGCGACGATCGGTCGGCCGCACATCCTGACTGCCGGCCACCGCAGGTCGGCAGAGGCCCTCCTCCTTTTCAATCTACGGGCGGCCTGGCGGCCTTACAACGTTTTCGTTGCCCAGATTCAGGCAAAAATCGTTCCGCAGGGCCGCAACCTCCCGCAGTTTCCCTCTGCCTTCCCACCGGCTCAAGAGCAAAAAACCCGCCTCCGGCAGGTTCTGGCAGCCCCTGCGGCCAGCCTTCTTCCGCCGTGCAAACCGCATACCCCGCACGTTCGCTATGCCCGGCAAATCGACCTAAGTGTAAACTCGCAAGGGAGTAACGTCATGCCGGCCCACGTCCAGCCCCTGCGAGCCGCACCTCGGATCGCTTCCGCCAGTCTGTTGCGCACGGTAACCTTTGCAACTTTGGGGCATGCCGCGACGGGGCAGGCAGGGGCTTGCTTGCCAGGCTGCTTTCAGGCAGCGTGATGTCGCCTCCCCGCAGCACGCTGGCCAGGGACTGCGGCATGCCGCAGCCCGACAGGATCGAAGATCGACCATTTAGTAAATTTTTATGATTATTTCGTGGAATTGGCTGTGTGAGCTGGTGCCGCTGAAGGTCACGCCGGATGAGCTGGTCGAGCGGCTGATGATGGCGGGTTTGAACCACGAGGGGACCGAAGCGCTGGGGAACGATTTCGCTATCGACTTGGAGATCACCAGCAACCGCCCGGACTGTCTGGGGCACATTGGGGTGGCGCGGGAAGCCGCGGTGCTGTTCGATCTGCCGCTGCGGTATAGCGCGGCGGACTTGTCGGCATTCCGGCCAGCGGAGCCGCGTGGGGAACGGGTTGCAGATGACGTGCGGCATTACACGAGTGTGGAGGTGGCCTGCCCGGACCTCTGCCCGCGGTACGTGGCGCGGCTGATCCGGGGCGTGCGGGTGGGGCCTTCACCGGCGTGGATGGCGGTGCGTCTGGCGACGATCGGGCAGCCGGTGATCAACAACGTGGTCGACGCCACGAACTATGTGCTGATGGAGTGCGGCCAGCCGCTGCATGCGTTCGATTTCCAGAAGCTGCGGGGGCGGCGGATTCTCGTGCGGCGGGCTCATCCGGGCGAATCGTTCACGGCGATCAACCACCAGACGTATTTGCTGGACAGCGAGATGTGCGTGATCGCCGATGCGGAGCGGCCGGTGGCGATTGGCGGCGTGATGGGCGGGGAGGAGACGGAAATCACGCCGCAGACGACCGATGTGCTGATCGAAGCGGCGCAGTTCGCCCCGCTGAGCATCCGGGCGACGGCCCGCAAGCTGAAGCTGCACAGCCCTTCGTCCTACCGCTTCGAGCGGGGGACCGACCCGGAGATGGTCGACTGGGCCAGCCGCCGGGCATGCGAGCTGATCCTCCAACATGCCGGGGGGGAGCTGGTGGAGGGGGTGATCGATGTGGGGCCGCCGCGTCCGCGCCGGCCGGCGATCACCTTGCGGCTGGAGCAGATTCCGCGGGTGCTGGGGATCGACGTGCCGGTCGAGAAGGTGCGCAAGCTCCTGGTGGCCCTGGGCTGCCGCGAGCAGTCAGCCACGCCGGGCGAGATCGTCACCATCCCGCCGAGCTGGCGGCGCGACCTGGAGCGGGAGATCGACCTGGTCGAGGAGGTCGCGCGCCTGCACGGCTACGACAAGATTCCGGAAGATGCCGTGGTGCCGCTGGCCGCCGCCCGCCGCCCTCAGGCCGATCGCGTGCTGGCCGAGGTCCGCCGCGTGCTGACGGCGGCCGGCCTCAATGAAGCGATGACGGCCAGCGTAGTGCCGGAGCGCAGCTCGGAGCTGTTCAGCCCCTGGACTAGTGCCCCGCCGCTGGCGACGCAGACGCCGATGCTGGAAGGGGCCGATCGCCTCCGCCGCAGCCTGGTGCCTAGCCTCTTGGAAGCTCGCCGCCTGAACGAGTCGCTGAGCAACCGCCAGTGCGACCTATTCGAGACCGCGACGATCTACTTGCCGTCGCCGCCGGCCACGTCGGCGGGCGGCCGGATGCAGGTCCGCGAGCAATGGACGCTGGCGGCCGTCAGCAGCGGCGGCTTTTACCATCTCAAGGGGGTCGTGGAGTCGCTGCTGGACGTGCTGCACATCGAGCGGCCGCTCAAGGTGAACGATTTTCCGGATCCGCTGCTGGCTGCCGGCACCGGCTGCGCGCTGCATCTGGGGGAGCAGTTGCTGGGTTTTCTGGGCGAGGTGGCGCCGACCGCGATGAAGGAGCTGGGACTGGCCCGCCCCGCGGCGGTGCTGGAGATCGCGCTGGGCGTGCTGGTGGCCGCCGCTCCCGGCGTGACCCGCTATGCGCCGCTCAGCCCCTACCCGCCCATCGATCGCGAACTGAACCTGATCGTGCCGGAGTCGGTGCGCTGGGCCGATCTGGCCCAGACGGTGCGGCAAGCGTGCGGGACGCTACTGGAACGGCTGGAATACCTCGATACCTACCGCGACCCGGCCAAGGATGGCCCGCAGACCAAGCGGCTGCATTTCGCCTTCCACCTGCGGGCCGCCGACCGGACGCTCACCGGCCCGGAGGCCGACGCCGTCCGCGAGGCCGTCGTCGCCGCGTGCCAGCAGCAGCACCAGGCCAGGCTACTGGGTTAGCGGCGCGGTGGGGGTTGCCTCCGCGGTCGGGGGCGCGTCGGCCGGCGTCTGCGGGTCGCTGGGCAGCTCGGCTGGCGGCGGGGTTGCTGCCCGGGGCGCCAGCTCGGCCAGGATCGCGTCCTGATCTTGATAGATCACCCGCACGCCGTGGCGGCTTTCGCGGTCGGCCAACAGCACGGCTCGGGCAAGCTGCGGGTAGCGCGAGCGGGCGACGGCCAGATAGCGGATGCCCCGCTGGCGGAGCACGGCGTCCCAGCCTGCCTCGGCGCGGAAGACGTGCTCATAGTCGCGCCAGGTGGCTTCGTCGGTCAGGTGCACGTGCGAATAGACCATCGGCCGCAGCCGGCCTTCGCTCTTCCAGACCAGATAGTCGGCCCAGTCCAGCGGGGCGGCCAGCGTACCGGCCAACCCGCGGCGGACCATTTCGTCGGCCAGGTAGATCGGCGTCATTTTCACCAGCACCTGTCCCTCGCCGCGGGAGGCTCCGGCCAGCACGCTGTAGGTCGGCGGGGCCACCACGAACACGAAAAACAGAAAGCCGACGGCGATCAGCATCCGCATCGCGGTCGGGCCTTCGTCGGCAGGTTCCGCCTCCGGCAGCGCCAGGCGCACCACCGGCGCAGTGGCACTGGCCGGCGGAACCGCGTCGTGCTGCGGCGCGGGTTCGTCGCGGCGGGCGACCAACATTGCAACCAGATGCGGCAGCACCGCCCACGGCCAGACCAGCGCCCACCAGGCCAGCATCCGGATCGCCGGCAGGGTGGCCAGCCCGAACAGCACCAGCAGCAGCACCTCCCGCGTTTCCCAGCGGCGCAGGCTGCGGCGGGCCGCCCACAGGGCCAGCCCGGCGGAGATCAGCACCAGCACGCCCGTCAGGCTGCGAGGCGAAAGCGGGCGCCATTCGCTGATCGAGGCCAGGGCCACATGCTGCCCGAACCGCGCCGTATGCCACCACACCGAGGGTCCGTGCGGGTTGAAGCAGCCCCCGGCCAGGAAGAGCAGCACGGCCGCCCAGGCATCCCAGTTTTTGCGGGCGGCCGCCAGCGCGTGGCGCTCGGCCTGCCAGGCGTCCCAGGTCGCGGCCGCCGCGTGCACGCCCAAGATCGCCAGCCCCATCAGGATCGAGCCGTGCAGGTTGGCCCAGCAGGCCCCGACCACCGGCAGCCACAACAGCGCCCATCGCCGCTGGGGTAGCTCGCTGATCGCGAGCAGACACAAGGCCGCGCCAAGCTGGCCGAAAAGCTGCGGGCGGATCGTACCCACCACCGGCAAGTCCAATAGCCACATGGCGATGCCGGCCGTCCACGCCCAGCGCCCCGGTACGCCCCGCAGCACCGCCGCCCGCATCAGCACGGCCGCCGTCAGCGTCACCAGCAGGGCGTGCACCAGCACCAGCCCTTCCTGCCCGGCCGCCTGCGCCAGCAAATAGCCCAGCACCTGGCTGAGCCAGGCAGTGTGCAGCACGGGGATGCCGCTGGGCTGGGCCGCGAACGGATCGACCGCCGGCAAAGCCCCCTGCGTCACGATCCAGCGGCCGAAATTGAGATGTCCCCACAGGTCGGTTCCATTGAGGCGATGCAGGCTCGTCAGCAGGAAGACGATTCCCAGGGCCACCAGCGTGTTCAGGCCGGTGGCGCTGAGGTTGGGCCAGTAGGGAGAGGTCAGCCGGTCGCGCGTCACACAGGCCGGCAGCGGTCGGGAGAGCACGTTCATCGTCAGGCACCCTTGGTTCACGGTTGCGTCGCGGCGCGAGAAGCCGCCTTGTCGAGGGGAGTGGCCCGCGCGACCACTTTTTCCATGGCCGTGGTGGTGTCGGCGGCCGACGCAGCCGCCACGGCGGTCGGAGCTGGGCCAGCCGCGGTGCGGGCGGCCGGCCCCACCACTTGCCAGGCTTCCTTGCCTCGCCACAGGCACAAGGCCCGTGCGGCATGGGTGTACGGTCCGTACGCCTCGTTCAGGTCGCGCGCGTCCATCTCCAAGAGCGTCCGCACCAGCCACTGGGCCGCACGCACGATCGTTTCCCGAGGCGGCTGCACGCCCTCCGGCGCCAGGGCCAGCCACTCCAGATGATGCCCGGTCACCAGCAGCTTGTCGTAGCGCGTGGGGGCGGGGCTGGCACGAAAGGCACCTTGCGCCGCGCCGGCGGAGCCGGCCATCTGCCTTGCCGCGGCGCCCGCCGGCCACTGGCGGGTCCAATAGCCTTCGTCGGACTGGGCCGCCACCAGCCGCTGCGCCGCCGCCTGCATGTAGCGGAGCATCCGCAACTTGGTTTTCGGACGCAGGGCATGGAACTGCTCGTCCGCGCGGTACAGCACGACCAGCGCTTCCAGCCGATGCAGCCCGTTGCAAGGACCTGCCTCGGGTGGATGACCGAGGATTTCCTCCACGAGCCCGTCCACGTCGATCCGCTCGCCGTACCGGTTCCGCCATTGCGGCTGCGGGAAGACATAGCGGGCGTAGGCGATAGCCGTCCACTCGTATTCCAGCCGGCTGCGGTGATAGCCGGCCAGCGCGCTGGCCAACAGATCGCCCACCCGCGCCGTATCGCCGTCGCGGAGCTTCAGCTCCGCATCCAGGGGCGTGCCGATCTCGGCCAGCGTGGCGATCACGTCATCGGTGTGGAAGCTCGACGTTTCCGGGTAGGCGACCGACTCGTCGTAGGAACGGACGGCCAGGCCGTGCCGATCGCGATCGATCAGCGGCGGCGTCTGCTCGCCCGCCAGGCGGCGGAAGACGGCATCATCGAGGAAATACGCGCGAAGCGTCGCACCGGAAGGAACCTCTGGGTCGTCGAAGGTGGCGGTCGGGCCCCACAGCCGCAGGGCATGCAAGTAGTTGTTCGTATGGGCCGGCCCGCGCGGCGGCCGCACCCGCGCCAGGACCGCCACGAGCTGGTCGTCGGTCACCACCCGCGGGTCCGCATACCGCGGGGCGATCGTGACCGGCTCTTTCCGCGGAAAGACCAGCGGCGGTGCGGGGCGGATCACCAGCACCCGATACACCAGCAAAGCCGCCAGCAGCAGGATCAGCGGCAACGTCGCACGACTGAGGCGAGCCAGCATGACACCTCCTTTTGAGGCAGGGGCTACATCAAGCCGAATTTTTTCATTTTGTTGTACAGGGTAACCCGGCTGATCCCCAGTTCGGCGGCGGTTTCCTTGCGGCGGTAGTTGTTCCGCTGCAAGCAGTCTTCGATGATCCGCCGTTCCAACAGATCGACGCGGGCTTCCAGCGAGGCGGTGTGCTGGGCGGGGGCACTGGCGGCCAGGCCCTGGCGGCGCAGCGGGTCGCCGAAGTCGTTCAGCGGCAGTCCGCCGGCAGGCACGAGCGGCTCGGAGACGGCGGCGGGTGGCTCATGGGCCAGGGGAGAGGCGGTCGGGCGTGGAAAACCGCTGCGAGCGGGCATGGGCGGAAGAGCCGTGCGGGGAGGCAGCGGGGGGCTGAGCGGGCTTGGGGATGCCGGAGGATTCGGGGCCGACCTCATTGGCGGGCTGGAAGCCGCGGCCGCTTGCCAGCCAGTCGTCGCAACGGGCGGCGCGGGAGCTGGCGAAGGAGCGGGAGGCGGAGCGGGAATGCAACTGGTTACATAGAGCGTTTCACAATAGCGCAAACATTTTATGGACTATTTCGCATAACGGTGCCCATGGCACAGATTATGTGGTATAATGTCTGTGACAGAGGGGTTGGCGTATTGCATATCAACAACGACGCGAAGAAGCCACCACCAACCCCTCTGCAAAAGTTATCACAAGAAGGAGGTATCCATGAGAAAGATCCCCATATCAAAATCGGCCCTGATCAAACGACTGAGAGCGGGCCAGCTTCCGCCTGCTATTGCGCGGGAGCTAGGGGTGTCAAAGCCCACGATTCACCGCCGCCTCGCGGAGTTCGGGCTGCGTGCTCGACCGCCAAAATGGACTCCATTGAGAGCCAGCGAGCAACAGAAGAAGGAGGACAACAATGATTGAGTGGGAAGACGGAGAGGAGATTGAGCAGTGCTGCAGCACGTGGCACATCCAGTCCGCCGACGACGCAGACTGGGTGTTATCCAAGTTGGGCGCACTGGAACACGAGAGGGCAACTATTGTCGATCAGCAGCACAAGGCTGTAGAGGAAATCAATAGACGGGCAGCTGACCTGCTGCGGCCTATTGACAACAAACTACATTACTTTCGGGAGCGGTTCGACGCCGAGTTGCGAGCGTGGCTCTCCACCGAGTTGGCTCACTCGTCCAAGAAAAGCGTCAACCTGCTGCACGGCACTGTCGGACTGAGGCAAACCACCCGCAGAGCCATAGTGTCGGACGAGGCATTGGCCATCCAGACTGCCATCGAGCATGAGCTGCCGATTGTGCGCGTCAAGCATGAGCTGGACAAGCGCGCACTACTCAAGACGTTGGACAGCCTGCCCGAGGACCATCCTCTGCGCTCTGCAGTAAGCATTGCCGAGCCAGAGGATGAGTTGTATGTCAAGGCTGAATATTTACACAATCCTCTCGGTATTGCGGAGGATTGAACTAGCACAAGGAGAACACTATGTTAATGATTGGCACATCTCGCAGGTTGTTCATGGAGCTGCACGAGCCGCTCTCGGCGACAGTAGAAAAGCACATGCTGTCGTCCTCGCTGACGATTACTTCGATGCCCGCCGATAAATATCCCGGCGTGTGCCGCCTGGTCTTTGGGTCCGTCCAAGAGATGGGCGAATGGCTGTACGCATTGGTCAATCAATGCGTGCAGCACGGCTACGACCCGTTCGGCCCTGAGGAGCTGCCGAACGACTGCCAACAAAAACGGGAGGAGGGTTGAAATGGCTATTACGCCGAAAGTCTTGGCTATAATGGCTGGCATTCCTGGTCTGCATAAGGACAAGCAGAACAAAGAGCAGGGTTTCGACTTTCTGTCAGAGGAGAAGGTCACCACGTATCTACACGACCAGTTCGCCAAACACGGTCTCACCATACGGCCTGTGGCAATGGATGTGCTGCATTCTTGGGAATACACCACACGCAGCGGCAGCGTCGGCAGGGGCCTGCTGATTCGCGCTACGTACGAACTGGCTGACGATGAGGAAACCAGGGTAATACAAACCCTGGGTTCCGGCATGGACGTCAGCGACAAGGCGGCCTACAAGGCCATGACGGGCGCGTACAAATATGCACTGCGGGAGTCGCTGATGATATCCACCGGTGACGACCCGGACGCCGAGAGCCCCGAAGAGCATTCTGCTGCCGGTAGCAAACCTGCTGGCGACAGCCCCGCACGCGCACGCACCCCATCCAGCAAACCTCCAAGTTCGGCGCAGTTGGGGTATCTCAAAGGGCTGCTGGATCAGCAGTTCCCTGAAGTTACGGCAAAGGATGGCGCAGTGATTCCGGGGCATCGCACAAAGCAGGCTTTGGAATGGGCGCAGACGTTTCTCGAAATGGAGTTTGCCAAGTTCACTGAACTCACGAGCACGCAGGTCAGTAAACTGATAGAGTATTTAGCGTCGTTGCCGCAAAAAGAGTCCTTTGAGGATACGGACGAGGTTGACGTGTTTGCAGGCGACCCCCGATAGGTGGATACCCCTCCCTGCCTACTATCGGGGACTCGGTGGGGGCGAGCTAGCCCCGTCCCCACCTTTTTTTTCAAACCTTTTCAAAACACAGGAGAGACATCCAATGCGAAAGAGAACGTTATCACCGTCGTTATGGGATGACATAGATGTCGGCAGTCTGTCATTGGGGGCGTTTAAGTTGTGGGTGGCCATTATCTCCGCCAGCGACGATGAGGGCAGACTCGATGCATCGCCCATTGCTCTGCATTCCCTGGCCTTTCGCTTTACACCACGGCACACTGTTGACATGGTCAGAGAGTGGAGGGACGAAATTATCAACACGCTATCAGGCGTCCAACTATACACGGTGGCAGGGCGCGAGTACATACACCTGCGCAACTGGAGCAAACACCAACACATCAACAGACCGACACCAAGCAGGCTGCCTGCCCCACCACCTGTCGACCTTAAGCCACTCACTGAGGACTCACTGAGGACTCATGGAGTACTCACTGAGGACTCACTGAGGACTCATGGAGTACTCACTGAGGACTCACTGAATTCGCTCAAAAACGAGCCGCCTCTAGATAGTACTAGTACCGGTACATGTACTGTACGTACTAATATAAATAATATAAGTACTAGTACTAGTACCAGTACCAGTACTAGTACAACAGATGGCGCGATACCGATTCCGCCCAACACGACTGCCAGTGAGCGAGCGGCTACTGCTGCAGCACGAAAACGTTGGCGAGCGGCATACAGGGAGGTAAGCAATGAGGAACGAATCGGGTAGTGTGTGCAACATTGAGGCCGAGCAGGGCGTGCTTGGGTCGATGATGTTGAACCCTGCAGCATTGGCGGCTGGATTGAGTTTGACAGAGGCGGCGGACTACTATCGTCCGGCACATCGGAGCATCTACAACGCTCTAGCCAGTTTACACGAGAAACAAGAACCTGTGGATTTAATCACTCTACAGGAGGCGCTGCGCCGCAGTGGCGATTTGGAAGCGGCAGGCGGAACAGAGTATCTGATGGCGGTTGTAGATGCGGTGCCTACTGCGCAAAATGTTGAGTATTATGCCGCCATAGTTAAAGAGATGTCTGTGCGACGGCGCATGGTGGCAGCGGCCAGCCAGTTGGCGCGGCTGGCTACGGACACATCGTCCGGCAACAGGGACACGCTTGCGATACAGGCTACACAGATAGCCGCCTCAATAGACCCGTGGCGCAACAACGGCCATCGCAGTGTTGGCGACGTGGTCAACGCTGTATACCAGCAGTTGGAAGATATCCAGCACGGCATCAAGCCCCGACGCATACCGTTTGGCTTGGGATCGGTCGACAGGGCGCTGCGCGGTGGTCCGTCCATGGGCGACCTGGTGGTCGTGGCCGCAGAAACGGGCCACGGCAAAACAGCTATGCTGACGATGCTTGCGCAACGGGCTGCATTCAACGACATCGAGACCTATATCTGCACGCTCGAAATGACCGCCGAGCAGTACGCATATCGGCTGATGTGCAGTACTCGGCGGATTGATGCGGCAGCGATTGAGGCAGGCCAGATACCGTGGACCGATGTAACCAATGCCGCCAACGACTGGGTCGACAAGCGTGTTGTCATAGCGGACAACAATATGAGCATCTCCGACCTCGAGCTGTATGTTGAGCGGTGGGTCCGAGACAAACAGTGCGCAGGCAACGGCCTGCTCATTGTCGATTATGCTGCGCTGTTGCGGCGTGTTGGCAGATACAACGAGGAGGTGGTGGAGAATGGCGACCGCATCAAACGCCTGAAACAACTCGCCAAACAGCACAAAATAGTCGTTGCAACGGCCAGCCAATTTCGTAAAGAAGTTGCTGGAAAACGGGAAGCGGCCACCCGAGTTGACGCGAACAGCGTTCCCAGCAGCAAAATCCCGTTCGGCACACTGGACGACCTGCACGGGTCATCGGAAATCAAAACATCAGCCGATATCGTACTGATGGTCTACAATCCGCCAGAAACACCTCCGGACCCCAATAGCGGTAAACCGAAGGCGCACATCTATGTGGCGAAGTTCCGACACGGGAACGCGGGGCAGAAAATGCCGTGCTGGTATACGCGGGAACACACGAGGTTCGACGATATATCGATGGCCACACCGCCGGTTGCACCGGCACAACCTGCATCAAAACAATCCAAGAGCAAACAGGAGACACAAAATGGAGAGCTTGAGTTCTGAATCCTTGAAGGCCGAGTTGTGGAGGCGCGCCGCACGCGACGAGCTAATCGGGCTGGCGCTACGCGGGTTTGCGGCCAACGTCGGGCTGCACCCCGACGTCGTCATGGCGGCGG
>Ga0101944_10004803_pt1 | contig 16218 bp, 15 predicted proteins | sample DewCreD2012metaG_FD_75245 | JGI IMG/M metagenome (GOLD analysis project Ga0101944, IMG submission 75245) | Hot spring sediment bacterial and archeal communities from British Columbia, Canada, to study Microbial Dark Matter (Phase II) - Dewar... ...
TGGCCCGCAACACCGGCAAGGCCGGCAGGTCCGGCAGGCGGAGCGTCTCGTCTTTGCGGTTGATCTTGCGCTTGCCCCCGGAGTAACCGTAGGCCGGACCGCGCTCCTTGCTAGGCATTTCGTCCCAGGACTGCTCGTAGAGGCGGGCCCCGGACTGCAGGTCGCGGTACGCCTCGATGAGCCCATCGCAGCCCGGGCCGTAGTAGATCTCGAAGAACTCCGCGACGGTCTGCGGCAGGCTCGCCCCGGCCGGGTGCCAGCCGTAGGCGCTCACCGCGGCCCAGCCCAGCCAGAAGGTCTCATTGTGCAGGCCGGAGTCATCCCAGGCCGCGGCGAAGGTGCCGATCGGGTTGACGCGTGTGGCCCGGCCGGAGATGGGGCCGTCGAAGGCGTCCTTCAGCCGGCCGCGCTGGTCCTGGCCGCGATTGTCCTTCCAATCGAAGTAGTTCGGGAAGAGCCACTCCGCACCCTGCATACTGGTGTAAGCGAGCGTCCGCATGCCCATCTTCTTTTCCGGGGCGACGTAGTCCTCGTTGCCGACGATGCCGTCGATGATGTCGGCTGGGAGCTTCTCCACATGCTCCGGAAGCAGCGGCATTTCGACCCAGACGAAGATCCGCCGGCCGTGTCTGGCGGCGAAGTCGCGGGCCTTGTTGACAAACTCGACGAACCAGAGGCTGCGGTTTTCCGGGTTGTACGGCCGGACCTTCTGGTCGTCCGGATCGATGCCGGCGTAGTAGACCTCATCTGTGCTGACGTGCAGGTAATTCACGCCCCTGGTCGCGTCGATCACATCCTTGTACATGTCGAAGATCAGATCGTACGTCTCGGGGTCGCTGAACTTGGCCATGTAGTTGATGCCGTCCGATCGGAGGTGCTTGAACTGATCGTGCTTGAGCACGTAGCCCATGTGCGCCGGGGCCTGGATGTTCGGAATGACCTGGATATGCCGGGCCAGGCCGTAGTCCACGATCTCCTGCATCTGGGCTGGAGTGAAGGCGCCGGGCTGGCCGATCACCGGGTGGGAGGGGTAGGCGAACTTGTCCTCGAGTTCGAAGCATATGGCGTTGATCTTGAACCGCGCGGACCAGTCGAGGTAACGTTTCAGGGTGTCGATCCGGTCCTGGTGGTGCTTGGTATCCCAGTGGCAGATGCGGAGTTCGTACTCCGGCCAGTCGCGGATGGTGCACTTGGGGAGCATCCAGCGGCTCAAGTGGTCCTGCCGGACCAGTTGGACCAGCGTCTGCACTCCATAGAACATCCCCTGCGGCGAGTTGCCGGTGATCTCAACCGCGGCATCGGAGATTTTGAGCGAGTAGGCCTGCATCGCCCGCGGGGCATCGAGCTTCGGATCGACGGTGCCGGGCTTGACCGCCAGGCGGATGACCTTGTCGGCCCGGTCGGCGACGGCCAGGTCCAGCCCGGCCTTGTTACGCAAGTCCTGGCGGAGCATCGATACGGCGGTGTCGTCCTGGTTCACATCCTGCAGGACGATTCGCCACGAATTATCGAGCGCGATGTCACCCTCTTCGAGTTGGACCTGCTGCGGAGTCGGCAGCACCGTGTAACCGCGAGCCCGAAGCGGAGTCACTGCGCCGAACGCCTGTGTCTGTGCCATGATCGTGACCGCCATGCATGCCAGAACGACGGGAACCCCCGCCGCCACCAAATGCCGATCCATATTTCACCTGTCCACTTCAAAGAGGCGATGTGTCCGGGGACCTGTCGTCCAGGCCTCCACGTCACCGAATGTACAGCGGGCCATCGCCATAGGCAAGATGCGCAGCCGGCTGGAGCGGTTTGTCCGGTCGCATGGGGGCAAGGCAATTCACAGGAATGGACAGGACAAATGACAGCCGGCAACTTCGGTGGGGGCTGCGGCCCACGCTGTGCATCCTGTCCATCCCGGAGAATTGTCGTTCGCCGGCCCGGCCGGCTCAGGCGCATCGCGGTGCGCCACGCAATAGAAGCATGGATTGCATCCGCCCGTGATTCCGGTCCTTCGCGGCAAATACTATTGCACAGGAGGTGCGTTGTATGCACATTCTCGGCTTGCATCATGTGACAGCCATTGCGGCTGATGCGCAAAAGAACATCGACTTTTACACCGGGGGGCTCGGCCTGCGACTGGTGAAACTCACCGTCAACTTCGACGACCCCGGCTCCTACCACCTGTACTATGGCGACGAACTCGGCCGGCCTGGCAGCATCGTGACGTTCTTCGTCTGGCCCGGTGCAGTCGCCGGGCGGATTGGAACGTCGCAGGTTACGACCATCGCATTTTCCGTTCCGCCGCGCTCGCTGGACTACTGGTCGCACCGGGTGGCGGATATCGGCATTGATGTTGTCGGCCCCTTCGAGCGGATGGGCGAGCAGGTGCTGGGGTTCAACGATCCGGACGGGCTGCAACTGGAACTGATCGAGCCGGACCGCCACGACCCGCGTGAGCCGTGGATCGACGGCACGATCCCGCCGGAACACGCGATCCGCGGGCTGCACAGCGTAACGATCAGCCAGGAGCACTATGAGCAGAGCGTCCCGCTGCTGACCGACATCCTGGGTTTCCGGCGGGCGGGCAGCCACGAGAATCGCTTCCGGTACGAAGCAGCGGCCGGAGGTGCAGGGACGATCGGTGACGTGCTCAGCATGCCCGGAACGCTGCCGGGCGTGCTGGGCACCGGCACGGTCCATCATGTCGCCTGGCGTATTGCCGACGAGCGGCAACAGGCTGCATGGCGGGACCGTCTCAACCAAGCGAGCCTCGGTGTCACTCCCGTGCGCGACCGGCTGTACTTCCGCTCGATCTACTTTCGGGAGCCGGGCAGCGTACTGTTTGAGATCGCGACGGACCAGCCGGGCTTTACGGCCGATGAACCGCGAGACCACCTGGGCACGGAACTGAAACTGCCACCATGGCTTGAGCCGCTTCGGGCGCAGTTGCAGCGCACCCTGCCCCCGGTGGAGTTGCCGGCCGCCCGGCGGGCTTGGCGACAGGGAGCCGGCCATGGACGCTGAGGAGCTTGGATTTGTACATCGCTTCGTCCCGGCGGGCGGGCCGGAGTCGCCCTGCACGTTGCTGCTCCTGCACGGCGCCGGCGGCAGCGAAACGGACCTCCTGGAGTTCGGCCAGGGCGTACAGCCGAACGCCGCCCTGCTGAGCCCGCGCGGCAAGATCCTGGAGAACGGCCAGCCGCGTTATTTCCGCCGGATCGCCGAGGGCGTGTTTGACATTGATGATCTTCAGTACCGGGCGGATGAACTGGCGGATTTCGTGGAGGTGGCCGCGACCGCGTACAAATTCGACCCGCATCGCGTCGTGGCGGTCGGTTACTCCAACGGAGCGAATATCGCCGCGACTATCCTGCTGATGCGGCCTGCCACGCTCGCCGGAGCGATCCTGCTGCGGCCGATGCTGCCGCTGCGTCCCGATCCAATGCCGGATCTTCGGGGCAAGGCGGTGCTGATCGAGGCCGGGCGGACCGACATGATCTCCCCGGCGGACCGAACCGCGCAGCTGGCCGCGGTACTCCAGTTGGCCCGTCCACAGGTATCCGTCTACTGGCACGAAACGGGCCATGCGCTGACCACGCTCGATGGACCGATCGCCCGCGACTGGCTGGCGACGGGCTTCTCGCTGGCCACAAGCCCCGCCGGCCAGCGAGTCCCGCAGTCGGGCAGGTAGCGACGCTAGGCCCCACGCCAAGGCAAGGCATTGCTCCTGTTCGAAGGCGCAAACCGCAGCCTTAATCCACACCACGAGAGGGTCTTTCAAACGATCCACGGCCGGGTCGTCGACAACCCCGCAAGCCGCCCGTGACGCACCAAATCACGGATTCATGGCCGCCATCAGCTTGCACTCCAAGCGGAGTGTTGGTACACTCCGATTGGAGTGTTCGGAGTTGCACATGGCTAAGAAGCGGTCACAAGGCCACAAGAAGGTAACTCTGAAGATCCCGGCGGAGTTGTACGAGAACCTGGGCCGGCTCATCGAGGGCACCGGATTCGGCAGCGTAACGGAATTCGCTGTCTGGGTGCTGCGCGATGTGGCGGCCGGCGGCAAACTGAAGCCGGATCAGCCCGGCCTGTCGCAGCGGGAGATCGAGATTATCCGCAAGCGGTTGAAGTCGCTGGGATACATCGAGTAACCAACTGCCATTGGGTCTGGAGAACAAGGAAACCGGCGTCGGCCTTGCGAGCCGACCGGCCGGCCCAAGGAAGGTGCGCGCATGGTGGACGATCTCAACGGTACAAACCTGGATGAACTCGTGACGGACAACTCGGTTCCCGGCGAGAAAATGGTGCAGGCGAGTTGGCGGTACTGGCGCGTCCGGATCTGGCTGATCACGGTCCTGACAATCGTTGGAGTGCTCGTGCTGCAAGCAATCCGGCCGGACCTTCCGCTGCTGAGTTCCCTGCACATCGAGTTTCCGGCCGGCAGGTTGCTGCTGCTGTTTGTCGCAGCCATGGCCTGTGAATTCGTCGATTCAAGCCTGGGCATGGGCTACGGTACGACGCTCACGCCCCTGCTGGTACTGGCGGGTCTGGCGCCGCTGCACATCGTCCCGGCCGTGCTGTTCAGTGAATGCCTCACGGGCATTACGGCCGGCCTGCTGCACCACCGCGACGGCAACGTCGACTTCCTGCGCGACCGCCAGGCGCGAAGCATTACGCTGTGGCTTCTCGTACTGACCGTTCTGGGCGTGGTGGCAGCCGTATCGCTGGCCGGGCGCATCCCGAAGGTCTGGTTCGGCGCGGTTGTCGCGATCATTGTGCTGACGGTCGGCGTAATCATCCTCATGACCGCCCGCCAGCCGCTACGGCTGCGAAAGGCACATCTGCTGGTCCTTGGAGCGGTCGCCGCATTTAACAAGGGCATGACCGGCGGGGGCTATGGCCCGTTAATCACGAGCGGCCAGGTTGTCTGCGGACTGTCTGCTCGCCAGGCGGTCGGGATCACCTCGCTGGCCGAGGGCCTCACATGCCTGGTCGGCGTGATGGCGTACCTATGGGCCGGCCATTCGCTCGACTGGTCGCTGGCCGGCCCGCTGACGGTCGGCGCGTTGCTGTCGGTGCCATTGGCGACGCTGACGGTACGCCAGGCGCCCGAAACGTTCATGCGCTTCGGCGTGGGAGTGGTCACGTGCATCCTGGGCGCGCTGGCACTGGTGAAGCTGCTGACCTGACCTACTGCTGCTGACCAGTCGGCTGTGGCGTCACAGGCTGTGCCGGCGGCGACTGCGGTACGGGATTCTGCGGCTGGGCCGGGGTCTCCGCGTTTTTGGGGGCCTGCTTCTTTTTGAACGAGAAGAACTCCGCCATCCGCTGGCCGAACGTCGGCCTGGCCGGTGTGGGCGGGGCGTAGGTGTAGCCATAGCCCACGGGCTGGGCCGGCTGCTTCCTGCCCCAGGCCGATTTCTTCTGTTGCTGTTGCTCCAAGCGCTTCTGCTGCTCGACAAACGCTCGGGCGCCGTCGGGGATGGCCGGCCGGACCGAGATGATCTTGCTCTGGTCCAACGGCTTGTTCGCGGGCGCGCCGCTCTCGCAGCCGCCCAAGAGGCTGGCCGCGCCCAACAATCCGACCGTCAGTGCATGTCTCATATCAGCGCCTCCCTGACCAACAATGCCAGTCAACTACTTCATCCGTCGGAGTGTGTAGGTTTTGGGCTCCGTCTGATCCGCCGAGATTGTCAGGGTGGCGCGATCCCCGAAACCAGCCGTCGGCTCAAAGACCACATCGCACCGCACGCCGTCGAGCGGGTGGCTGGGGGCATCCGTCACGTGGTGATACTGGTCGAAGCGGATCTTGCCGTCCTCGACGCGCGCGTTGCGAATTTCCACGCGCCAGCCTGCCCCGACGTCGGGCACGTGCAGCAGAGCCGACCTGTCCGGCTGGAGAATGATCTCCACCAGCATGCGCCCGCCTTGGCCCCACCTGCCGGCTGCCTTGCTGACGACAGGATGCGCCGGCAACTCCGTGGTCGCCCCACCCTCCGGCCGGGCCGCCGGCGCAGGGGCGTCCGACTTGCAGCCCGCTGCAAGCAATAACAGGAGAGCAAGAGTCGCCAGTCGGTTCACGAGCCAAGCCTCCTGCAATGCAGTCACCAGTCGTGCCCGTCAATCGCCCTTGCGGCACCACGCCAGCAGTTCATCGACCTTCGCGAACGCAAGGCAAAGAACCGTATCGGCGCCGCCGTAGTAGATCCACAATGTGCCGTCGGGCTTGGGCAGCGCCGCGCATGGGAAACACACGTTGGGGACGTTGCCGACCTGTTCGTACAGTTCGTACGGGGTCAACAGGACGCCCTTGGGCCGGGCGATCACCTTGGTCGGGTCTTCCAGATCCAGCAGCACCACGCCCACGCGGTACATCAGGCCATTGCAGCTCGGGGTCGTGCCGTGGTACAGGCACAACCAGCCTTCCTTCGTCTCGATGGGCACGGCGCCGGGGCCTATCTTGCCGCGGTCCCAGTGGAACCGGCGGGATTCCATGATGTTCCGGTGCCGGCCCCAGTGGATCAGGTCGGGGCTCTGGCTGACCCACACGCCGCCCTGCATGCCGGAGAACGGCCGATCCATCCGCCAGTACATCCCCCTGATCTTACGGGGGAACAAGACGATGTTGCGGTTGTCCGGCTCGGCGATGGCGTCCATAATCTCGAACTTCTTGAAGTCGCAGGTCCTGGCCAGGCCGATCTGGCAGCCCCAACGGTTCTCGGCCGCGAAGGTGATGTAGTAGGTTTCGTCGATCTTCGTGATTCGCGGATCGTAGTTGGCCTCGAGGTAGGTCTGCATCTCTTCGGTTTCGGGCACGATGATGGGCTCGGGGTTGATGTCGAAGTGGATACCGTCCTTGCTGCGGCACAGCCGCATCGACTGCAGGCCGCTCATCTGCTCGGCCCGCAGGATACCGATCGTCTCGCCGTTGTGCTCGACGAAGCCGCTGTTGCACACAGCGGAGCAGTTGGGGATGTGCTCGGGCTTGATGATCGGGTTGCCTTCATATCGACGGATCAGTTCGTGGAGATACATGTACCTGAGCTCCTTGTGGCCAGCCTTGCTCGACCGTGGACCGCTGCTTGAGGATCAACTTGTACCGACAGGATGGCCAAATGCAAGCCGAGCCAAATCCGCTACCGCCTATCGCCTTACACGACTGTGCCCGCCACACAAGCGGTTGCCTACACGAATCTCTCAGAACCGGGTCCTCGTGCCACCCAACGACATATAAGAGCGGTAGGGTCAGGTCCGCCCACGGGCCCTGTAGTGCCAAGCAGTCAAATCCCACGGGTTGACTAACCGGCGCGACCATGCAACAATGCTTGTTTTCACGGATTCGGAATACGTGTAGATAGAGGTAATGAACGTGTACGCCATTATTGAAACTGGCAGCAAGCAGTACCGGGTTCAGCCCGGCGACACCATAGACATCGAACTGCTCGACCTGGCGGAAGGCCAGGACAAGGTCGAGTTCGACCGCGTCCTGCTAGTCGGCGACGGCGAGACCGTCAAGATCGGCACTCCGGTCGTCAGCGGCGCCAAGGTCGTCGCCAAGCCAATGGGCGAACTCCGCGGCCCGAAGATCGACATCATCAAGTACAAGCGCCGCAAGGGCTACCGCCTGAAGAGAGGTCACCGCCAGGACCTCCTGCGCGTTCAGATCGACCAGATCGTCGCCCCGTAAGTAAAGCCTTCGAAGGTCAGGTTCCTGACCCGATCAAATAAGCCGAACGGCTCTTGCGAGCCGTTCGGCTGTTTGTATTGACTGATCGTACGCGGCAGGACTCCGGCAGCCCTTCTCCGCCACTGCCCCAGGCATCTGCCGTCTTCCAGCGCCATCACACGCCCGGCGTCGTCAGCGTCACCAGGACGCTGAACTCCTGCACATCCGACAGTTGGCCATCGGAGACTGTCAAGCGGAAGATCAACGTGTCAGACACACTTACGTACGGAGCGGAGAAGCTGGCGATGTTCTGCGTCGGGTCGCTTAGCGTGACTGGGGTACCGGAAACCTGCTCCCACTTGCAGGTCAGCGCATCGCCGTCCGGGTCGAAGCTGGACGTGCCGTCCAGGCTCACCTGCATGCCCGAAAGCGCCTGGCTTACGGCCGTAATCGATGCCACTGGCGCGCGGTTGGCGATCGTAACAGTCACGTCCGCGAAGGCCGATGACTTTCCATCCGATACCGTCAATCGGAATACGAGTCTGCCACCGACCCCGCTGGCCGGAACGGCGAAGGACGCCACGGCCTTGTCTGCGTCGACAAGTGTGACCGCCGCACCCGAGACTTGCTGCCACTGGAACGTCAAGGAATCGTCGTCTGGATCGTAACTGGCCGAACCGTCCAGGCTGACCGAACCGCCTGCCTGCGCTACCGGCTGGGCCGTGGCATAGGCAAACGGCTGACCATTGGCGGGCTGGTAGACCACTGCGTACTCGATCGTATCGCCGTCATCGAAGTCCGTTGCCAGGAGGTAGGTCTTCTGCTCAGACCACATCGTCTTGCCTCGGCTGCTGCGAATGCTCGCTGTGATCACGACGCGATCGGCCTCTTCCCAATCGATAGAGAAATGCGTGTTGCCATCGCTCCCATTCGGCGGCGCCAGCACGGCATCGGCGTGGTGCACGAGCCGGCCATTGATGTAGCTGTCCACCTGTACGTAGGCTTGGTATGCCGAATCGTTGAACACGTCGACCGCCACCGAGCCGGCTATGGGCACTCGATCCGGCACGGTCTGCTGGGCTGACAGCACTTCCGTCATCACATCGGGACAGCCGCCGAGGTTGAGCAAGCCGATGACTGCCAGCAGCCCCGCGCAGCATCGCGCGCCTGCCAGGCGCACTCGCCGCCCGCGCCGTGTCGATCCGTTTGTATGCATGATCATCCCCTGCCATGCGCCAGAAAAGTCCGGCCCGGGAGAGACCGCAACCTCCGCGCCGTTTCGGTTGCCCTCTCCCGCTGTCCAGGTGTATGGATCGGCTATTACTGTACAACTTTCGCAGGTCAATGTCGATACACGCCGTCTGGCAACGGGACAAATGACCCTATCGAACCGAAGAGCCGGCGTTGACGCCGCCTGCAGTGGGCACTAGTCTTCTGACCCTGGACTTGACTTCCCTGCCAACAGGTAGGCCAGAGAAGGTTGCAAGGTCGGAGCAGATGGTGAGCCTATGAATATCCGAATCCATCATGTGGCGCTGGTGTGCAAGCAGATCGACCGCATGGAGGACTTTTATTGCCGGCACCTGGGCTTCCGGCGGGTGCGGACGGTCAAGGCCGGCCAGCCCGACCAGTTCGTCACGCTCCGCCAAGGGGATTTCTGCCTGGAGCTTTTCCCGGGCGGCCTGGACGGCGGCCAGTGCTCGGCGGGCCTGAAGCACCTGTGCTTCGAGGTCGATGACGTCGATGCGTGGTACAGAAGACTAAAGGACGTGTTGGAATTCACCTCCGAGCCGAGGGACTCTGTTCTCTCGCCCTGGTTGCGCCTAGCATTCTTCCGGGACCCTGACGGCAACACCATCGAGATTCAGCACGGGTGGAAGGACACAGAGTAGGAACGGCTGTCCGTCGTCAATAGTCCGTTGCGAAGCGCATCGCCAGCGGAACCGCGGCAGGCTTCTGCCATAGGCGGCAGCGGACAGCAGGCCAGCAGCAACAACGGGATTCAGAATGACGCAGCTTCAGGCAGCACGAAAGCGGATCATCACCCCCCAGATGCGGCGCGTAGCCGAGCAGGAACGCGTGTCGCCGGAGTTCATCCTCGAACAGGTCGCCAAGGGCTGGATGGTGATTCCCGCCAACACCCAGCATTTGGCCGGGGTCGGGGCTGCCCAGGCCAGGCTCGACCCGATCGGCATCGGCCGGGCTGTAACCACCAAAGTCAACGCCAACATCGGGGCCTCGCCGGTGGCCTCCGACAAGCAGATGGAACTGGAGAAACTGCGCTGGGCGGTGCGCTGGGGCGCTGACACGGTGATGGACCTTAGCACCGGCGGCGACCTGGACGAGACGCGCGAGCACCTGCTGGCCCATTGTTCGGTGCCGGTCGGCACGGTACCGATCTACCAGACGGTCAAGGGCCGCAGCGTCGAAGAGCTGACGTACAAGGACTTCATGGCGACGATCGAGAAGCAGGCCCGCCAGGGCGTGGACTACTTCACGATCCATGCCGGCATCCTCCGGGAACACCTGGATTTCGCGGCCAGACGCACCGCGGGCATCGTCAGCAAGGGGGGCAGCCTGCTGGCCAAGTGGATGCTCTACCACAACCGCCAGAACCCCCTCTACGAGATGTTCGACGACATCAGCGGCCTGCTGCACGATTACGATGTGACCTTTTCACTGGGCGATGGGCTCCGACCGGGGTGCCTGGCGGATGCGACAGACGAAGCACAGATCGCCGAGCTTCGCACGCTGGGCGAGTTGGTGCATCGTTCGCGCGAAGCGGGTGTGCAGGTGATGGTGGAAGGGCCCGGTCACATACCCTTCCACCAGATCCAGCGGAACATGGAGATGCAGATGGAGATCTGCGATGGCGCGCCGTTCTATGTGCTCGGGCCCGTCGTCACGGACATCTTCCCGGGATATGACCATATCACCTCGGCCATCGGCGCAACGGCGGCGGCCTACTGGGGTGCTTCGTACCTGTGCTACGTCACGCCGAAGGAGCACCTTGGCCTGCCGAACAAGGACGACGTCAAGCAGGGCGTGATCGCATACAAGATTGCGGCGCATGCGGCAGACATCGCCCTGGGGCTGCCGGGAGCGCGCGACCGGGACGATGAAATCGCCAAAGCCCGCGCGGCGATGAACTGGGAGAAGCATTTCGAACTGGCATGGGATTCCGCCACGGCCCGTGCCCTGCACGATGAGGACCTGGCGGAGCATTCCGACTTCTGCGCGATGTGCGGCCGGGAGTGGTGCGCCGAGCGGATCAGCAAGGAGATCCCGGGCTTCGCGGCCGGCAAGGACCCGAACTACCAGCCGGACGGCGCGCGTACGGCAGCGCGGCCGCTGACAGCGGAGGAGATGGAGATCCTCGCCCGTCGCGGGACCCTGCCCAAGTGCCACAAGGCGGCCAGACGGCAGCAATAGCCTACTTGGACGCTTCAGCGGCCGGTAGTGGCTGAGTGGTTGTTGCCGCTTTCTCCGCGGGGGCATCGAGTTTGATCCTGACGACGCGTCCCTGGCCACGATCAGGCTATTGGAGACGCCCTTGCGGAACTTGCGGCCGGTCTCCAGAACGACGATCTCAGGGGTTGCCGGCTGAACGTTTATGCTCCAGAACCCATTGGCCCGGGCGTAGGTGACGGCCAGGCAGGGTCCCTTTCGATCGGCGTCGAACTTCAGCGCACGGGCCTGCGCCGGCGGCTCGGCAAGATCCAGGAACACAGCGCTCTGGCTGCGCGCCAAGCCGGCTACGCGCGGGGACGACCTTGTCGCCGAAGCGCACCGTGATCGACCACACGAGCCGCGGGTAGATCATCATATCGCCGCTGATCACCCTCGTCGGCGAGAGCGGGAAGCCGCCAATCTCAAAGGGCCGCTGCTCGCGGATGAGTTCAACGGTGTCGTGGCCGTGGTACCGGCCGCAGTTAGCGTAGCATCCGGCCCAGCCGCCGCACCGCGGGTTCTCGCCCTTGTCCATGCGCAGGGCGTATTCGACTCTCTCGCGGCACGAGCGTAACGCGCACGGCCTCGCTGCCGCGAAGGACTTCGATTTCCACCGACTGAAGCTTGTTCAGGAGCCCCAGCTGGCGGCGCAGGGCCGGCAGAGCCTCGGCCGTGACAGCGGTGAACGAACGACCTAAGGCCTTAACGATCCGGTCGCGGGCACGAAGGCCGGCCAGGCGGGTAGGACTATCGGAGTCGGTCTCGGCCACGATGACGCCTTCCTCGCCCTCGAAGTAAACGTCGCGGTCGAAGTCACGCAGCGGCTGGAGTGTATGCCCATCCAGCTCCAGTTGACCTTGCCGTGCTCGCGCAACTGTGGAACGACCAGCCGGATGGCCTCGGCGGGCACGGCGAACCCCATATCGCCGCCGAACAGCACGCCACGGGTGTTAATGCCGACAACCTGTCCATCGGTTTTGACAAGAGGCCCGCCGGAATTGCCCGGGCTGATGGCGGCGTCGGTCTGGAGCCACAGGCTGTACTGGCTCTGGTCGGGCAGATAGCGTCGTGTGCAGGAGATGATGCCGATCGATACCGACCGGCTCAGACCCCAGGGCGCCCCCATCGCCATGCCGAAGTCGCCCTCCTGCATGTTGCCGGTATCGCCGAGCTCAGCACACGGCAGGTGAGACGCCCCGGGCGGCAGATCATAACTGTGAAGCGCCTTACGGGTCGGATTTGACCAACAAAGGCTGGGTCCAGGCCATCTTGCCTGCGGGCCCGTAGCACTCGACGCGGATGTATGAGTTCTTGGGATTGGCGGTGTCGAAGTAGATCTCGTTGCCCATCTGGTGATGCAGCCGGGCGCCGTAGTCGCCGAAGACGGCCATGGCCTGGGCCGTCGGTGCGAACACGTGCAATACGCTACCGGTGCAGCGGATGGTTTCGATGGCCACGCCGTCCGACACGTAGCAGGAGCCGCAGCGCAGGGCCTCAAGTACAGCCGGGACCGACCGCTGCCGGGCCCGCACCACCGTCCAGGCCAGACCGCTGTCTTCGGCACCGTGCATGTCGTCGTTGCCATAGCCCCAGACGCGCCGGCTGGCTCCGAGCAGCCGGTCCCACTTGTTAGTGGCCAGCCCGGCGCCCGGCGCGGAGACGGTCGTTCCGTTGAGGATCTCGATGCCCATATAGCCTTTCAAGGCCAGCATCTGCTCGTAAGTGAAGTGGTTGAAGTGCTCCTGCCAGTTGGGATGACAGAGGATGGCAAAGCCGCCGGCGGCGTTGATCTCGTCGATGACCTGCTGGCGGTCTCTGGCCGGGTCGATCCTGCGGCTGGCATTGACGTGCAGGATATGCGGCCCGCTGGCGCTAACTTCGTAGCCGGAAAGCAGGAGCATACCGCGGCAGTCCAGCGGCGCCGGATCGGTCAGCGAATCGTGGTCGCTGATCATCAGGAAGTCGTAGCCCTTGGCGGCGTACCGGTCGACCACCTCCTGGGCCGGCAGAACGCCGTCCGAACCGGTGCTGTGGGTGTGAAGGTTGCCACGGAGCCAGAGGGCGCCGGGGGTGTCAATGTAAGGGCTTTCGAGCCGGAACGACATTTCGTCATCTCCTGCAAAAGACGCTTGGCCAGCCTTGACAAGTGGTCATGGTAGCAGCGAGGCGCGCCGGCCGCACGGGGGCAAATGACAATTCACAGGAATACACAGGATCGACAGGATGGAAGACGGCTGGCTGCCTGTGTACAGCTGCTTCAATGTCCTGTTCGTCCCGTCTATCCCTGTGAGTTCCGTTGCCTGCCCGCACAGTTGGGCGCCCGGCTGGACTTTGGGGGCGGGGTCCATAAAATTGGACCGCTTCAGGATCCTCCGGCGGCGCCAGGTTTGGGGCTGTCGCCCCCAACAGGGATCCGAAGCAGCGGCGCGGCCGAGCCTTGCACGGCAAGGCCGGTCCCTGGTACGAAGATGAGGGCTGGGTACAGAAGGAGACGACACGAGTGGGACGAACGCTGATTATCGGTGCCGGCGGCGTGGGCAACGTGGTGGCCAAGAAGTGCGCCATGAACTCCGACGTCTTTACCGACATCTGCCTGGCCAGCCGGACCCTTGCCAAGCCGAACAAGATCCGCGACGAGATCCGCAAGTACCTCAAGAAGGACATCCAGACAGCGCAGGTCGATGCCGACGACGCCAGGCAGGTCGTCAAGCTGATCCGGAAGTTCAAACCGGACATCGTCATCAACGTGGCACTGCCCTACCAAGACCTGCCGATCATGGACGCGTGCCTGGAGACGAAGGTCCACTACCTCGACACGGCCAACTACGAGCCGCGCGATGTCGCGAAGTTCGAGTACAAGTGGCAATGGGCGTACCGGGAGCGGTACCAGAAAGCCGGCATAATGGCGGTGCTGGGCAGCGGCTTTGACCCCGGCGTGACCAATGTCTTCTGCGCCTATGCGCAGAAGAACCTGTTCGACACGATCCGGACGATCGACATCCTCGACTGCAACGCGGGCAGCCACGGCAAGGCGTTCGCGACGAACTTCAACCCCGAGATCAACATCCGCGAGGTGACCCAGCCAGCCCGCTACTGGCAGAAGGGCCAGTGGCGCGAGGCACCGCCGATCATCGAAGAGGGCAGCGTCCACTTCATGCATAAGTACCCCGGCGTAGGCACGTACGACTCGTACCTGCTGTACCATGAGGAGATGGAGTCGCTCGTCCAGAACATCAAGGGCCTGGAGCGCATCCGCTTTTGGATGACGTTCGGGCAGAACTACCTGACGCACCTGCGTGTCCTGCGGAACGTCGGCATGACACGTATCGACGAGGTGGACTATGACGGCTGCAAGGTGGTGCCCCTGAAGTTCCTTAAGGCGGTGCTGCCGGAGCCGAGCGAACTGGGCGAGAATTACACCGGCAAGACGCACATCGGCTGCGTGATCCAGGGCCGGAAGAAAGGCAAGGACAAGGGCGTCTACATCTACAACATCTGCGACCACGCCGAGACCTACAAGGAAGTGCAGGGCCAGGCGATCAGTTACACGACCGGCGTGCCGGCAATGATCGGCGCGATGATGGTCCTCAAGGGCATCTGGAAGGGCGAAGGCGTGTTCAATATGGAGCAGTTCGACCCGGATCCGTTCATGGACGAGCTCAACAAGCAGGGCCTGCCGTGGAAGGTGTTGACGTACAACAAGCCGCTGGCGATCGACCGGGACAAGGGTCGACGCGGGCGCGTGCGTAAGCAAGGGTAAACAAGGCCGGCAACAGAGCCAAGGTGGCAGGAACGAAGGCTCAGAGGCGGTGAGGCGGTCACCACCCCGAGAGCGAACGACAGTGTCCTGAGCCTCCCACCGGAGCACTCGACGCCGAGGGTCTGCCATTCCTCATAGGACTTTCCTGGCCATTGCAGCGGGCATTCGATTCCGTGCAGCGGCGCGCCGACCATCAAACCCACTACTGTGGCTGTGCTGGGAATAAAGACCAGCGCCACGACGAATGCCAGAATCATCGGTACCTCCTTAGCGGGAACATGGCCTGGCCCCGGACCATCTCAACGCTGCTGAGCACGACCCCAATTGACGCGCATGGTCAACACTGGGTGTTTCGCGTCACGCGCTCGGGCTGGTATAATCTCTTAAAGGCAATAGGCAAGGATCTCGATAACATAGACCTGTTTCGTCCGATCCCGGTCCTTAGCGACGGGCTTGGGCATGTTCGTGAGAATCCCCGATGATGCCGGTGAATGATCGCTGGACCAACCTTGCCCCCATCAAGACGCCCATCTTCATCGTGGATGAAGTGCTGCTGGAGCGCAACCTGCAGGTGCTCGACTCCGTGCAAAGGCGGACGGGGTGCAAGATCCTTCTGGCGCTGAAGGGCTTTGCGATGTGGTCCACCTTCCCGCTGGTGCGGCAGTATCTCCAGGGTATCTCGGCCTCGGGGCCAATCGAGGCGCGCCTGGGCCGCGAGGAGTTTGGCAAGGAGGTCCACACCTACGCCCCGGCCTACAGCGAAGAGGACATCGAAGAGGTCATCCGCTACAGCGATCACATCATCTTCAACAGCTTCCGGCAGTTGGAGAAGTACCGCCCCGTCGTGCCGCGGGACAAGAGCTTGGGCATCCGCGTCAACCCCGGTTATGCCGAGGTCCAGGTCGATCTCTACAACCCCTGCGCGCCGTGCAGCAGGCTGGGCGTCACGCTGAAGAACTTCGAGGGCCAGAGCCTCGAGGGACTCGAAGGCCTGCACTTCCACGCCATGTGCGAACAAGGAGCCGACACCCTCAAACGCATCCTGATCGTCTTCGAGGGCAAGTTCGGCAAGTATATCCCGCAGATGAAGTGGGTGAACTTCGGCGGGGGCCATCACATCACCCGCGAGGACTACGACGTTGACCTGCTGTGCAGACTGGTGGGCAACTTCCAGGACAAGTATAAGGTGCAGGTCTACCTGGAACCCGGTGAGGCGATCGCGCTTAACACCGGCGTGCTGGTCGCGTCGGTCCTGGACGTCGTCGAGAACGGCATGAAGGTCGCAATTGTGGACACCTCGGCCGAGGCCCACATGCCCGATGTGCTGGCAATGCCATACCGGCCCAAC
>Ga0101944_10004806_pt1 | contig 16210 bp, 14 predicted proteins | sample DewCreD2012metaG_FD_75245 | JGI IMG/M metagenome (GOLD analysis project Ga0101944, IMG submission 75245) | Hot spring sediment bacterial and archeal communities from British Columbia, Canada, to study Microbial Dark Matter (Phase II) - Dewar... ...
AACTCTGGATCGTACTTGCGTCGGTTGATCATCCTGGACTCCTTCCTCATAGTGTACCCTCCCCCTTAGGGTACTGTCCAGTTTTTGGGGTCCATTACATGACCCGTGCCGGGCTGTGTCGGCGTCAAGTTGAATGCGGTTGCTCGGCGGGGAAGGGGGGCGAGGAGTGTGACCCGTGCCGGGCTGTGTCGGCGTCAAGTTCAATGCGGTTGCTCGGCGGGGAAGGGGGGTGATTGTTGCCTTTCCACGGGCAAAAAAAGGAACACCTTTTTATTCAACCCTGCGGCGTAAGGGACGCAAAGTGAAATGGAAACAAACTGACAGAATAGTCAGGGGACTTTGAGAAAGCCATCAGGCAGAGGGGCGTTATCAGATGAAAAGTCAAGTTTGTGTAATTTTGTACAAAGTATTGCAATTCGGATAATAAAGGGTATAATAGTGATAGTTATAACTTTCACAAATAAACGGACTCAAGAAAGGAGTTTCCGATGAAAACAACCCAATTTGCACTCCCCCATGTGGTCATTGTCGGCGCAGGTTTTGGCGGACTGCGCGCCGCCCGCCGGCTGGCGCGCCTGCCCATCCGGGTGACTCTGATTGACCGCAACAATTACCACCTCTTTCAGCCGCTGCTTTATCAGGTGGCTACTGCCGGTGTTTCGGCTGCGGATATTGCCTACCCGGTGCGCGCCGTACTGCGCCGTCAGAAGAACGCCCGTTTTCTGCTGGCGGAAGTTCGCCAGGTTGACCTGCTCAACCGCCGCTTGCTGACCAGCGCCGGGGAAGTGTCCTACGATTATCTCATTCTGGCAGTCGGCGGGCAGACGCACTACTTTGGGCAGGATGGCCTGGCTGCCCATACCTTTGGTTTGAAAACCCTTGCCGATGCGGACAGCATCCGCGACCACGTGCTGACCCTGTTCGAACGCGCCAGCCGCGAAAGCGACCCCAACCGCCGCCGGGCATTGTTGACCTTTGCCGTAGCCGGCGGTGGACCCAGCGGGGTTGAAATGGCCGGCGCTCTTTCGGAATTAATCCGCCTGGCGCTGCCCCGCGATTTTCCCGGTTTCGATGTCTCTGAAGCGCGGGTGTTGCTGCTGGAAGCAGCCGATTACCTGCTGCCTGCCATGCCGCCCGACTTGCGCCAAGCCGCTCTTCGCGTCCTGCAACGCAAAGGGGTGGAGGTGCGACTTGGTGCGCGCGTCCAATCCTACGATGGTCAACGCATCGAGCTGGCAAGTGGCGAAATCATCCCCAGCCGCACCTTGATCTGGGCGGCCGGCATCCGCGCCGTTGAACTGGTGCAAAACCTGCCGGTTGAACATGCTGCCGCCGGGCGGGTACGGGTTGATCCCACCCTGCAATTGCCGGGCTTTCCCGAAGTATTTGTGATTGGCGATGCGGCCTATCTGGAAGATGAGCAGGGCAACCCCTTGCCGATGGTGGCGCCGGTTGCCATGCAGCAGGCCGATGCGGTGGTTGAGAATTTGCGCCGCCGCCTGGACGGTCAGTCTTTGCTGGCCTTTCAGTACCGCGATCCGGGCATGCTGGCGACCATTGGGCGCAATCAGGCGGTGGCGCGCCTGGGCAGGTTTCACCTGCGCGGCTTCATTGCCTGGGCGATGTGGGTGGCGGTTCACATCCTGCAGCTGATCGGCTTCCGCAACCGGCTGGTGGTGATGATCAATTGGGCGTGGGATTATTTCCTGTACGAACGCGCCCTGCGCCTGATTCAAACGCCGCCGCAGCCGGGCCGCCTGCCGCAGCAGGAAGCCGGCCGGCTCGGGAACGGCTAACCGCGCAGGCGGAAACGGGCTGGCCCGCCTTTCAGGGGATCAGCCCGCTCAGCTTTTCCCGCAGGCGCGTGAGCAGGCTGCCGAGCGCTTCAAGTTCATTCTCGCTCAAACAATCCCACGGAGCATGGAAATACGCATCGGTCTGTTCTTCAGCCGCCTGACGGATTTGCTCTCCCCGGGGTGTGAGGACGTACTGTTCTCCTTCGGCTTGCAGCCAGCCCCGCTGAATCAGATCATCGAGTGCCTGCCGGTATTCCTCGCGGCTGAAACCGCGCCGTTCCAGTTTGCTGAACAGTTCATCCAGCGTTCTGGCTTCTCCGCGCCACAGCAGGGTGAAGGCCTCCCACGCCTGTCCGCTGCAGCCATGGGGCTGCCAGGCTGCCAGATGAGCATCATCGCGGTAAGCGGACAAATCGCTGAGGTAATGGTCTATGCGGACGAGCAGGTGCGGGCTTATGCCGGTATTCACCCGGCAGGCGAGTTCAATGCACCACTTGCCCGGCGGCGAAGGTGCCTTCAAGCAAGCCTGCACGACGCGATTCAACAGGGCTGCCAGCTGATCCAGTTCCTCTTCGGGTAGGGGTTGCAGGCGGCTCATACACTCGTTCGCAGCCTGGAGGATGCTCTCGGCTGCCTCCCGCCCGCGGGCGGTGAGGCGGTATTCCCCGGCTCCATGCTCCGTTTCCTGCAACAATTCCTGCCGGGCTGCTTCGCTCAGGCGTTGGGAGTAGAGCGATTCGGCCGTGTATGCCCCCCTTTTGCGCATCTTTTCGGCTGTCACCGGTTCGGGGTCGAACGACAAGGCCGGCAACAGGATGCCTGTGCACCATTCCGGCAACTTGAGTTGAGCTGCGGTCTGCTGCATCACTGGCACGTAATGACTGCTGAGCGCCTGCAAGGCTTGCAGCGCCAACGGCCACATTCCTTTATCCTCCATTTTCCCCTCCTGCAATCTTCTTTCCAAAGCCCATTAATGATTATAAGAAAATTGGGGAGTTAAGAAAACAGTTTGTGACTTAAGGGAGAAAATGCTTTTGAAAAAGGTTCAGCGCGTATACACGCGAGAAACGGGTGGCGGCAGGCGAGGTTGGTACACGCCGTTTCAAAATAAATGTGAAAGACCCGTCAAAAATGGTTATAATACATATAGAAATTGGACAAAATATATCAAAATAAAGGTATTGAGATGAGTGCTGAACTTCGTCTGATCAAGGAAATCATCCAGCCGAAGATGGTCATTGAAGGTGCGGGGGTGCGCCTGCTGCGTTCGTTTGCGCCCAGCCGCGAAAACCGCTTCGACCCGTTTCTGCTGTTTGACCATTTCGCCTTCAATGACCCGCGCGAAACGCCGCTGGCGGGCTTTCCCACCCATCCGCACCGCGGCATCGAAACGGTCACCTACATGCTGGAAGGCAGTGTGCGCCACCGCGACAGCCTGGGCAACATGGGCGTGATCGCTGCCGGTGATGTGCAGTGGATGACCAGCGGGCGCGGCATCCTGCACGAGGAAATGCCGCACCCCAGTGCAGCCGGGCGGGTGGATGGCTTTCAACTGTGGGTCAATCTGCCGGCGGCACTCAAAATGAGCCGGCCGCGCTATCAGGAAATTCAGGCACAGGAAATTCCCCTGCTGGAAAAAGACGGCTTCAGCCTGCGGGTGGTGGCCGGGGAATTCGCGGGAGTTGGCGGACCGGTCACCGAGATTGCCGCCCAACCGATTTACATGGAAGTACAGCTGCTGCCCGGCGCTCGTTTTGAACTGAATCTACCGGCTGAACACACCCTGCTGGTTTATTTGTTTGAGGGACAGGCTCTCTTTGGCGGAACGCAGCCGGTAACTGCCCTGCGCATGCTGTTATTTGAAGCCGGGGAACGCTTGCTGGTAGAAACCGGCCTTGCCAGCGGGGCGCGTTTCATGCTCATGGCAGGAGCGCCGTTCGGCGAACCGATTTACCCCTACGGTCCGTTTGTGATGAACACCATGGAAGAAATCCAGCAGACTCTGGCTGAACTGCGCGCCGGAACGTTCATTCAACCCGCCTGATTCTCGATGATTTTACCGGCCTGAAGCCCTGCCCTTTCTCCTGCAAATCGGCAGGGCTTTTTGGGCGCGCAGATTGCTGCCTATGGCTTTCTCAAAGTTCCTTGACATCCCTAAAACTTGGTATCGAAACTTGAAGTGTGGCGAAACGACCCCCACCGACCTCCCCCATATCGCTTTAGCGATATGGGGGAGGCGAAGGAGGGGGCAAAATTGCTCGATTGGACGCATCAGTGGATTATTCCGAAAAGACATCCGTCGGCGCACGCGGCTGCGGTTTGACCGTTTTCGACTTTGAGAAAGCGATGGATTGCTGCCGGAATGCGATTCTGTCCATTCTGTAAAAGTTGTATAATCCATATATGGAGGAGTTTGAACTTTCCTCAAGCGCGGAAAGTACGGCTTTGAACAGGAGGAGGGATTTTGCCATGCGCGCACTTTTCCGAACCGGTTTTTTGTTGCTGCTGTTGTTGCTTTTTACGGGCTGCAACGCCCTGAATCAACCCACTCCCACCCCCACCGAAACGCTTTTGCCCAGCCCGCTGCCGCCGACGGCCACCTTCACCCCCTCGCCAACCCCGCTGCCCAGCGCAACCCCCACGCCGACCGCCACGCCGTTTGCCCCCTTCGAGGTGCGCACCGCCGTGGATTGGGTCAACGTCCGTTCCAACCCGGGTTATTTGTTCACCGTGCAGGCCAGCGTGCGTAAAGGGACGGTTTTCACCGTGCGCGGCAAATCTCCCGGGGGGGAGTGGATTCGGGTGGAGAACGACAAAGGCATCAGCGGCTGGATTTTTGCGCAACTGCTCGAATCGGCGGTGGATTTACAGGCTGTGCCGGTCATTCAGCCGGAGGAAGTGGTCACCGTGATGGGGCGGGTAGCCGACCGCACCGGTAAACCGATCAGCGAGATTCAATTTAAGATTACGCAGGGTGAAGCCCCGAATCAGCTGCGTACTGATGCGATGACCGACCCAGAAGGAGTTTTTTATGCCTTCATGCCGCGCAGCGCGCGGGGAGATTGGGTGGTGGAATACACCGCCATCGCCTGCACCAGCAATCTGATGGACGAAAAATGCAACTGCATCGGCGGGGCGTGCGGCAGCCCTGACCCGACCAAAGTGACCATCAATCTGCCTGACTTTCCGGCGCTGGTGTTCGAGTGGAAGTAAACGGTTTGTTCCACTCGGGTGAATTTGACCGCTGGGCAGCGGATTACGATGCGGAAGTCGGGCGCGGACAGGGCTTTCCCTTCGAGGGCTATGACAGCGTCTTGCAACGCGTCTTTGAAAGGGCACAGGTTGAGCCCCGCCTGACCGTGCTGGAGCTCGGCTGCGGTACCGGCAACCTGACCGCCCGCTTTGTACAGGCCGGCTGCCGCGTGTGGGGCAGCGATTTTTCCGCCGAGATGCTGAAAATGGCCCGCCGCAAAATAGCGGGGGCGCACTTTTTCCAGCACGAATTGGGAAAACCGCTGCCGGCCGATGTGCCGCAGCGTTACGCGCGCATCGTTTCCACCTATGTCTTTCATCATTTTGACCCGGCCGGCAAAATTGCCCTGCTGAACGCACTACGCGCTCACCTCGAACCCGGCGGCTGGATCGTGATCGGCGATATTGCCTTTATCAATGGAGAGGCGCGCCGGCAGGCAAAACAAACCGCCGGCGAGGCATGGGATGAAGAAGAATACTGGCTGGTTGAGGAGGACCTGCCAGCCCTGCGCGCCGCCGGCTTTCAGGCCGAATTCGAGCCTGTTTCGTTTTGTGCGGGGGTGTTTCTTATTAAGCCGCTGTGAATTTAGGATTTCCGCATGTGAGGATGGGGAGTCATGCCATGGGGTGTAAGGATTTCTCTGCTCAAATGGATTGAGGGAGTGTAAAATTGCTATTTTTATAAGCTAAGGTAAAAATACAGTTTCGGACGTAAAAATTTTGTTTGGGTTTGTTAAAATATTTTTAAATTATGATAACTATCATTTTCTGATAATGATTAAACTTACTTTTTTTACACTTTTTTTTTGATATATAAACAACTAGAGGCTATCAGTCGTATATACAATTAAGATTGAAAAGAAAGGAGAAGTTATGATATGAAAAATAAGTTCTTAATCCGCCTAAAGACGGTTTTCGTTATATCCATTCTTCTCCTTTCTTCAATCATTATAAGCTCATCTGTCATATTGGACGAAAATTATAACGGTATTGCCAATTCAGAATATTCTAACAATTACTTATCTATAAAAAATGAAACAGATTGCCGTTATAGCTTGAATGTTACCGGTGAACAGTTCAATCAGTCTCTGATGCCGGGATGTCAAATAACCGGCTGTTGTAATTCCACCTGTTCGATACTTAGAGTCTGTTGCCGGTATCATACATGTGTACGGTTCACATTTCTGTGTCTATTACCAGCTTGCTGTTTGGAGTGGGCTACTGGCTATTATTGTGATTGTTACCCATCCAATGCATTGCCACAGACAATAATTGAGTAAGCAACGAGAGGTGGCATATGACTTTTCAATTTCTATCCAAGTTTGGTATGTTTTTAGGGGCAATGTCTTTCCTTATCACCTTAATCGCCTGCCAGCCCGCCCCGCCAGTCAATCCCACCCCGATCCGAGAATCCACCGAAAGCAAGGCGGTGGCCCTTGCACGGCAAACCTTGCAGGACTATTACGCTTTTTTGCAGGCAGGTGAATTTGAACAGGCGGCTGAACTGCTCTTGCCGCTTACCGGATTTGACCGGCGTGCACTGGCCGAGGCCGCCCGTCAGGCCAGCCTGAACGGATGGCGAATCGAAGCAGTACAATTCAAGGAAGAATTTATTTTCGATCCCGAGCGGGTGATCTTCCGGGTCAGCGTGCAGCAGCAAGGTGCCCAGCCCGAAACCTATGAGATGTATCAGGTAGTGCATTTGCTGGATGGAAAGTCCTGGATCAGCAGCGGTGTGCTGGGAGAATACACCCTGACCACTTCACCGGTCACCCACCAGCGCGTGAGTCTGGTGCCGCTTACCCTGCATCATGGGGTGGATTATTACCAGATCTGGCTGCTGGCGCAAAACGATTCGGCCGGGTCGGTTCGCTGGAGCAACCTTGAACCCTGCGCAATCCTTACTGTGGAAAACGAGCAGATCAATGCCGAATGTACCGATTCTGCGATGGTGATCGAAGCCGGCACGCAGGCCACCCTCGTGATGCGCTTTCCCCTGCCGGAAGGCACTTACCCGCGCCGTGCCCTGCCGACCATCCTCAAGGTCAATGGCTTTTCTTCGGATTCCTTCCAGGATGAGTGGTCATACCAGTTTTCTTTGAAGTATGCGGCCGCCGATTCATAAGGCCTGGGGGGTAAAAAAAGATGCAAGGCAGGTAAGAGAAGCAAATTGAACCCCCTGCTTTGATTTTCTTCGGTTAAAATCAACCCATGACCTGGCAAATCTGGGGGCAGGATTGGGCAGTGCACCTGCTGCAGCAGCACATTCGCAGCGGCGAGGTGCGCCATGCCTATTTGTTCAGCGGCGTGCCGGGGGTCGGGCGGCGCACGCTGGCGCTGGAATTTGCCCGTGCGCTGAACTGCAGCCAGCCGCCGCAGCCCGGCGGGCTGTGCGGTGAATGCCGCAACTGCCGGCAGATTGCACGCATGGAACATGCCGACCTGACGGTGGTGCAGGCCGCCGAACCGGGCAGCGCCATCAAAGTTGAACAAATCCGCGAGCTGCAGCACAGCCTTTCGCTCTCCCCCTACGAAGCCCGTTACCGCATTGCCCTGCTGCTCAACTTTGAACAGGCCACCCCCAGCGCGCAAAACGCCCTGCTCAAAACCCTGGAAGAAGCCCCGTCCAAAGTCATCCTGCTGCTGACCGTATCCTCCCCCGAGGATGTGCTGCCGACCATCGTTTCACGCTGCGAGGTGCTGCGCCTGCGCCCGATGGCACTGCAATCCCTTGCCGATCATTTGCAGCGCAACGCGGTTATGGAGCCAAAACAGGCTGAATGGCTGGCTCACCTGAGCGGCGGACGCCCCGGCGCAGCCCTGCGCCTGCATCACGACCCGGCGGCACTGGAAGAACGCCGCCAGTGGATCAAAACGCTCTTCACCGCCCTTTCCGGCAGCCGCGCGGTTCGCTTTCAAATCAGCGAGGGGCTGGCCGGCAAAGACCGCGAACAAATCCGCGGCGTGCTGCGTTTGTGGAGCAGCCTGTGGCGGGATGTGCTGCTGTTGTGCGGCGGTCAGCCCGAGGCGTTGACCAACCTCGACCTGCGTCCAATGCTGGAACAGGTGGCTGCCCACCTTGACCTGCGGCGCGCCTATGCCTGCCTGAACGCCGTCGAACAGGCCCAGGCCGGACTGGACGCCAACCTCAACATGCGCCTGCTGCTGGATGTGCTGATGTTGGATATCCCGTATCTGAACGAGCAGATTGACCTGAATTCGGCTCAGGTTTAAGACCAAAACAGTATTGCAATTACCCCCTCTTACCTCCCCGAAAACCGCTCAGGTGGTTTTTGGGGAGTGGAAAAGGAATTATCCTGAACTGAGGTTTAAAACACGAAACCGGCGGGTATTGAGCCCGCCGGTGTAGTCTCTTCCGGCAAGAGGGTCTATGCCAGGCGAATATTCTTGAACGCCTCGACCTGGGCGCGGATGGCGCGTTCGGTGGGCAGACGTTCGATGCTGGATGCGCCGAAGAAACCGGCAATGCCCGGCATGCGCGCCAGTGCCTTGCCGACCTGATCGGGTTCGTCAAACGGTCCGCCGTGGCAGATGACCAGAATATCCTTGCGCACCTGACGCCCGGCTTCGGCAATTTCCATCACTCTGGCAATGGCTTCATCGAGGGTCATTGCCACCCCGGCCCCGATGCTGCCCGAAGTGGTCAGCCCGACATGAGCCACCAGTTGATCGGCGCCGACCTTTGCCATCTCGCGCGCCTGATCGGCATCGAAGACATACGGCGAGGTGAACACGTCCATCTCGTGGGCCAGCCGAATCATCTCGATTTCCTTGTCGTAGCCCATGCCGGTGGCTTCCAGGTTGGCGCGGAAGTTGCCGTCAATCAACCCGACGGTGGGGAAGTTCTGCACGCCCGAAAAGCCGATCTCGCGCAGTTGTTTGAGAAAGACCGGCATCAGCCGGAAGGGATCGGTGCCGCACACCCCGGCCAGCACCGGCGTATTTTTGACTACCGGCAGCACCTCGCTGGCCATCTCGACCACGATCTGGTTGGCATCGCCGTAGGGCAGCAAACCGGCCAGTGAGCCGCGCCCGGCCATGCGGTAGCGCCCGGAGTTGTAGATGATGATGATGTCCGCCCCGCCGGCTTCGGCAAATTTAGCGGAGATGCCGGTGCCGGCTCCGGCGCCGACGATTGCCCGGCCGGAAGCCACCTGAGCGTGCAAACGGTTGAGGATTTCCTGACGGGTGAATGCCATTTTCAAACCTCCTGTTCGGATTTTTTGAGCATCTCCAGCAGGGTTTCGGCAACCCTGCCGGAAAATTCCGGATCGTTGATGTTGGCGTCAATTTTGATGTAGGGAATTCCTGCTTTGAGATTTTTGCGGATGGTTTCGAAGCAGGCGCGGTCGGCTTCTTCGTCCCAAAAGTCGCCGCCGGGGCTGTCGAGCATGGAAACGCCTTTGAGCGGAATCAATACCGCCACCGGGCCGGTGGATTCGTTGGCGGCGCGGGCGATCATTTCGCCGATGCGGATATTTTCTTCCACATTGGTGCGCAGCAGGGTGACATTGGGGTTCCACTGGTACAGTTTGCGCCCTTTGTACTTTTCCGGCACGGTTTCCATGCCCCAGAAGTTGGCCATATCCACGCAGCCCGGCACCAGCACGGTGGGGATGCCCTTGCGTGCCGCGGCAAGGCAGCGCTCCGGGCCGGCGCTCAGCACACCGCCGCACACCTCATCGGCCAGTTCGGTGGTGGTGATGTCGAGGCAGGCGGTGATGTAGCCGTCGTTGATCAGGCTTTCCATGGTGCGCCCGCCGCTGCCGGTGGCGTGAAAGACCAGCACTTCATAACCGGCGTTCTCCAAAATCTCGCGGGCATGATCCACCGCTTTGGTGGTGTTGCCGAACATGGATGCCACGATGAGCGGTTTGTCTGCTTTGGCAGGCGGGCGTTCCATTTTGACCATGCCGCTGATGGCGCCGGCCGCATTGGTGTAAATGGCGCGGCTGATGCTGTTGATGCCGGCCACATCCACAATCGAAGGCATGAAGGTAATGTCCTTTGTGCCGGCATAGGCGGAAACATCCCCCCCGCCGACGGTGGAGACCATCACCTTTGGCACGCCGACCGGCAGGGTGCGCATGGCAGCCGTGGCAATGGATGTACCGCCTGAACCGCCCATGCCGAGGATGCCGTCCAGTTTGCCTTCATCATACAAGCGGCGTACCACTTTCGCTAATCCGGCAGCCATGACGCGCATGGCTTCGTCTTTGTGTTTGCCGTCCGCCAGCACAGCCAGATCGCCGCCCCCGGCTGCCGCCACTTCGCTGCGCGGAATATCGGGCGCAAAAGCCGGCTCGCCGATTACACCAAAATCCACCACCAGGGTTTGCAGTCCCTGAGCATGGATCAAGTCGCGCACGAAGGCAAACTCCCTGCCTTTGGTATCCAGTGCGCCAACCAGCACAACCGTTTTTGGCATATGAACCTCCTTTGGAATATTTGGGGAAATGTGTAAATAAAGAATCATATTTATTGTAGAAGATTCTGGACAAAACGGCAAACGAGAACCTTAAATTAACGTGTGGGTCAGGGATAAGGGCAAAACCTGACCAGCAGCGAGGTGAACTCCCTCCCGCCTCCCCCAAAATCGCAGGGGCGATTTTGGGGGAGGTGCAGGTGGGGGTGATTGGCATTGCTTGCCATGTTTTGATTTTATCCCGAACTCAGGTTAACTTAAGCAGGGGTATGGTCGGGATTAATTGCGTCCACCACGGTAACCTTGGCTGTTGCCGTTGGGATTACCGTTCTGCCCGTTGCCGGCTGTTTCCAGTAATTGCGCCATTTGTTCGGTGCTCAGAAACTGAGGTTGATAAGCAACACCTGACTCGCGGGTATAAAGCGCGGTGAAGCTGCTTAAGTGATGAATGGAACCATTCATTAAGTTGTTAAAGACTTGCTGAACTTCTGGGTTTGTGGTTTGAACCAGACGCTGTTGCAAATCGCTGATGTCCATTTCCTCGACCAGCGCTCCAACCCGGAGAGCCTCCGAAAGGGATTGACTTCCGATTGCGACGAGTTGCTGATAAAGTGCCTGCAAATCGGAATTGGTAAAAACCCCGGTATATTCTGAGGAAGGATTTTCAATACCGTATTGTTCCAACAGGTTTGCAACGGACTGCTGATGCTGCAATTCGCTCTGTTGAATGTTCTGAAAGACGGGCAAACCCCACAACTCGTAAAACTTGAGATAGAGATCGCCGGCCAGTTTTTCTTCTTCTACCATGTAAATCAGAGCAGCTTTTTCAGTGTCGGTCAGGGAATAATCCCCAGAAACATAGCCCAGGCCATTGTGAGTGCCAAGCTCGTCATCCATCCTTCCCTGTCCGCCGGCGTTGGTCAGGCTGCCATAACGGTTGCCCTGGCCGGCAGTGTAGTCGGTTGCCTCTTCCGCTGAGATGAAATTCTGGCCATGGGATCTTTGCTCTTGCTGGTTGTTGTAGGTTTTTGCCTCTGTGCGATGGATTGCTCCCCATATCAATCCGCCAGTCATCAGGGTGATGGTCGCAATGACCATAATTTTTTTGAACATTTTGAACCTCCTTATCATGTTTTTGGATATTTTTCAAAACTTCAGGATTTTTTAAATATTTTCCGGCGTTGTAGATGGAGCGGAGAGTCTTCTGACAGCAACGCTGGAAAAAATCTTTTTGGTGACATTGGTAACCCAGCGCCAGTGAATGACAAAGTGGATTACAGCAGCATCAATAAACAAGACACCCGCCCATGTATGAATCAGATCCCAGGTGGTGCGCGAAAAAAGGATGCCCGGGTCAACGGCGCCCCTGCCTCCCGGCACAAACAAGAGGTAAATTCCACTGAGCGCTGTAATCACAAAACTGCTGCCCACTACCAGGTTTAGCACCAGGTTCCATCTGCCGCGTGGATTGAGACAGGCGCATTTTCCGCTCAATTCGCTCCACGTGCGCCTGACCATTGCTTTTATCCACTTCCAATGGAAAACAATGTGGATGAACGCAACAAGGATCATGGCAATTCCACCCCAGATGTGCAGGTCTTCCCATGTGTGGCGTTCAAAGAGAATTTGGGTCTGATAGTACGGGTTGCGTCCGCCTTGATAACCGCCTGAGGGCAGAATCAGGAAATATACGCCGCTTATGGCAGCAACAACTCCGCTGGTTAACAAACTCATATCCAGCAACCAGTTGTTGGTGGTTTGGGGGGATACTTTTCTTGTTTTCATGGTTCTACCTCACTTCCAGTCTTGGGAATTTCTTCACAATTAGATTGTCTTTATCTTAATAAATAATTGTGAAGAAAAGATGAAGATAGAACCAAAATAATATTAGGTTATTGATCTAATTTTCGTTTCCCTCTATATTTCGCAGTCCATCCAAGACCAAGCGGCGGAAGTAGCGCGCCATTTCCTGCGGCGGGTAGGGCATGGCGGCTTCCAGCCACCAGATCAGCATCCCCAGCAGACTGGCGGCAAAAAACTGAGCCATCAATTCCAGGGGAATGCTCGGCTGCAGCGATGGACGGCGGTACTCGAACCAGCGGCGGGTAAATTCCAGCGCGTAGCGGGCGGTCAGTTCACGCAGGCGGCTGGTGGCTTTGATGGAGCCTTCGCTGCGCAGCATGGCGCGGTACAGGTCGGCATTCTGGGCGGCGTGTTCGAATACCAGTTCGATCGGTAAGCCGGCCCCGCTGGCTGAGCCTGCTTCGCCAAACAGCACCTCCGGCGCAATGCGCGAGATGCGCGCTGCCAGTTCGTCGGCGCTCTGTTCGATGCTTTCCAGAAAGAGATGTTCCTTATCACGGTAGTGCAGGTAGAAGGTGGTGCGCCCCAGGTCGGCGCGGCGGGTGATGTCCTCGATGGTTACGGCATCGTAACCTTTTTCCAGAATCAGCGCAGTGAGCGCTTCGCGCAGTAGCCGCCGCGTGCGGCTCACCCGCCGGTCACTTCGCGGGGCAGGCAGGTCGTTCATGGGCAGGGTTTTCTGAACAGGTGTTGTATTCTGAACACGGTCAACGGTTTCATGCTTGACAGAAGGGGTTAGCCGTTTATAATCATAAACAGTCTGTCTATTATTATACAGGTTGTTCGGAATGAGTGCCAGCCCGATTTTGCAATTGAAAGATGTGCGCAAAACCTATCCTTCGCCGACCGGCGGGCAGGAAGTGCTCAGGGGCGTCCATCTGGAAATTTTCCCCGGCGAATTCGTGCTGGTTTATGGTAAGTCCGGGGCGGGCAAGACCACGCTGGTCAACATGATTGCCGGCATAGACACCCTGACCGGCGGGGAAGTGCTGTTCAACGGGTTGAGCGTTCACCGCCTGAACGAAAGCCAGCGGGCGCGCTGGCGCGGACGGAATGTGGGTATCATTTATCAGTCCTTTTATTTGATGCCCAACCTGAGCCTGCTGGATAATGTCATGTTCCCGATGGATGTGTGCCGGCTGTATCATCCGCGCCGCAGCCCGCAGCGCGCGCTGGAACTGCTCGATTCGGTGGAACTCAAAGAACATGCCTACAAACGCCCTTCCGCCATCTCCGGCGGACAGCAGCAGCGGGTGGCGATTGCACGCGCCCTGGCCAACGACCCGCCCTTGATTGTTGCCGACGAGCCGACCGGCCGGTTGGATTCGGTCACGGCGGAAACGATTCTCCAGATTTTCTGCCGCCTGGCGCAGGAAGGCAAGGCGGTTTTGATGGTAACCCACGATACCAGCCTGATGAACCGCGCCACCCGTTGTTTGCGCCTGGAGGACGGGAAAATCCATGCCTGCCCGCTGGAACCGGCGGGGGAGGTGGGGCGATGACGACTGCTCCCGAAGGCTACCTGCGCCTGGACAAGGTGGTCAAAGCCTTTCCCGCGCCCGGCGGTCAGGTAGAGGTGCTGAAAGGCATTTCGCTTTCCATTCGCCAGGGCGAGTATGTCAGCATTGTGGGTAAATCGGGCAGCGGTAAATCTACCCTGCTGAACATGATTACCGGCATTGACCACCCCACTGCCGGTCTGGTGGAAGTGGCCGGCGTACAACCGCACACGCTCAGCGAGAATCAACTGGCGGCCTGGCGGGGGGTGACCATCGGGATCGTCTTTCAGTTTTTTCAGCTGCTGCCCATGCTTTCCCTGCTGGAAAACACACTGCTGCCGATGGATTTATGCAACCGTTACGCGCCTGCCGAACGCGAGGAACGTGCCCGCGCCTTGCTGGAACAGGTGGGGCTGGGGGAGGTGGTTGACAAACTGCCCGGCGCCGTTTCCGGTGGTCAGCAGCAGGCAGCCGCCATTGCCCGCGCGCTGGCCAACGACCCGCCGCTGATCGTTGCCGATGAGCCAACCGGCAATCTGGACGAACGCACGGCAGCCGAAGTGCTCAATCTGTTCGATGATCTGGTGGCGCAGGGCAAGACGGTGGTCATCGTCACCCACGACCCCGAACTGATGGCGCGCACCCGCCGCACGATTCTGCTCTCGGACGGCGAAATCATCAACCCGCACCTGGCGGCTGCCTTTGGCTGGCTGACTCACCCGCAGTTGCTGCAGCTGACCCACCTTGCCCGCCGGCGGGTCTTTGCTGCCGGTGAAGTATTGAGCGACCCGGCCGATTCGGTCGGTTTGCTGCTGGTCGTCAGCGGGCAGGTTGGGCTGTTCCAACATGCTCAGCCGGCGGAAGATGCGCTGCTGATCTTCAACCCCGGCGAGGCAGTCAGCGGCAGTCTGGCAGCCGAACTGGCGCGCAGCGGGGTGCTGCGCGCCCTCCAAGCCGGGGAGGCGCTGGTCATTGATGCGCCGGCCTGGCAGGAGTGGCTGACCGCCAGCCGGCAGGCAGAGCGTTTCAGCGCGCTGCTTCAGAGATGGAGGGGAAACTCATGATGCCCCCGCGCTGGCGCAAAATCCTCAGCGATTTTCTCGGCAATCCCACCCGATCCCTGCTGGTGGTGCTTTCGATTGCGGTGGGTCTGTTTGCGGTGGGCAGCATCACCAACACCCGCCTGCAGTCGGCTCATTTGATGCGTGAAAATTACGCTGCGGTCAACCCCGCCAATGTCATGCTGGTCACCTCTCCGCTGAGCGAGGATGACTTGATTCCCCTCCGCAAACTGGATGGCGTTGCTGAAGCCGAAGGCGTGCGCACCTTTTCGCTGCGCATCCGCAACCATGAAGGCGATTGGGTGCGCCTGAACGTGATTGCCCCGCCGGATTACGCCAAAAAACACATCAATCAGGTGCTGGTGCTGGACGGTCATTTTCCACCCGCCGAACGCACCTTTGCGGTTGACCAGTTCAAACTGCCCGAACTGACCCTCTACCCCGATAACACCCTCGAAGTCCAGTTGCCCTCCGGCCGCTTGGAACGCGTGCCGGTGCGCGCCGTGGTGCAGGATCAGACCATTGGGGCATCGCGCGCCGATGGCGGTTTCTTCCTCGCTCCGGCGCAGGCCTTTACCACCTGGGATTCGCTGGAATGGCTGGAACAGCCGCAGTCCATCAATCTGGTCTATCTGACCGCCAGTCAGAACGCCGATGACTACCAGTACCTGCGCGCGCTGGGGCGCGCCGCCGCCGACCGGCTGGAAAAGAACGGCCACACCGTGTTCAGTTACGCCGTCAACGGGCGGCACGATCACCCCAACAGCACCTACACCGAAGCCATTGCCGGTATTCTGGTGCTGCTCGGCCTGCTGGTGGTCTTTTTGAGCGGTTTTCTCATTACCAACACCCTGCAAGCCCTGCTTGCCCAGCAGGTTCAGCAGATCGGCGTGATGAAATCGGTGGGCGCAACCGGCGGGCAGATTGCGCGCCTGTATCTGGTGCTGATCGAACTGTACGGGCTGATTGCGCTGGGCATTTCGCTGTATCCGGTGCGCTGGATGACCGGCCTGCTGCTGGGGATGATGCAGAAGGGCATCAACATCCCGGCCAGCCAGCCGCACTTACTGCCCCAAACCGCCTTGCTGATGGGCATACTGGCGCTGGCCGTGCCGGCCGCGGCCGGCTGGCTGCCGATCATGCGCGCTGTGCGCATCCCCGTGCAGCAGGCACTCAGCGGCATCTCTCCGCTGGAGGCCGCCCTGCGCGAGGGTCGCATTTTGCGCGCCCTGCGGCGGGTGCGCGGCCTTTCCCGCCCGCTGTTGATTTCGCTGCGCAATACCTTCCGCCGCC
>Ga0101944_10004808_pt1 | contig 16201 bp, 11 predicted proteins | sample DewCreD2012metaG_FD_75245 | JGI IMG/M metagenome (GOLD analysis project Ga0101944, IMG submission 75245) | Hot spring sediment bacterial and archeal communities from British Columbia, Canada, to study Microbial Dark Matter (Phase II) - Dewar... ...
CTGTGCCCGTCGCTGAAGACGAGGTTGTAGCCATAGCGGCCCACGGGGGTCACCTTGGACAGCGCGATGTCGAAGGGGATGTCGCCCTCGCGGATCAGCACCCTGCCCGTCAGTTCCTCCCTGCAGGACGCGCAGGGGCAGGCCAGCCGCAGTTCGGCCGGGTGGTAGATCGTCGCCTGGCCGTCGTTCCAGACCAGCGTGGGCGGCTGACGGTCCAAAAGGTGGTTCTCCTTTGGAAAACTGTGGCTGCCCTGCTCCTGGAGGTTGGCGATGGAGAGCTGCGCCGCCAGGTTCTGCGCCACGCCGAGATAGGCCTGCGACGCGGGCGATTCGGGATGCGAAAGCAGGAGCGGCTGGCCGGCGTCGCCGGCCTCCACCACGCGGGGGTCGATGGGGATGGAGCCGAGGAAGGGAATGCCCAGTTCGCCGGCCGTTCGAAGGCCGCCGCCCTTGCCGAAGAGGTCGTGGGTGGCGCCGCAACTTGGACAGACGAAGCCGCTCATGTTCTCGATCAGACCGACGATCGGGACGTTCACCTGCTGGAACATGCGCAACCCCTTGCGCGCGATCCGCAGCGCCACGTCCTGCGGCGTGGTGACGATGACGGCCCCGTTCAGGGGGGCACTCTGCGCCAGGGTCAACTGCACGTCGCCGGTGCCGGGAGGCAGGTCGAGGAGCAGGTAGTCCAGTTCGCCCCAGCGGACGGCGCCCAGGAACTGCTGCAGCATCCGGCTGGCGATCGGCCCGCGCCAGACGGTGGGCGCGTCGCCGCCGACGAGCATGCCCACGCTCATCGCGCGGATGCCGTGTTTTTCGGGGGGAATGGCGCGCCCCTGCTCGTCGCCCACGGGCTTGTCGTGCAGCCCCAGCATCGCCGGAACGCTCGGGCCGTAGATGTCCGCGTCCAAAATGCCGACCGTGGCGCCCATCCGCGAAAGCGCGACGGCCAGGTGCACGGTGACGCTGCTCTTGCCCACGCCGCCTTTGCCCGAACCGATGGCGATGACATTGCGGACGCCTTGCAGGATGTCTTCGGGCGACATCCCGCGGCCGACCGTCTGCGCGGTCATGCGGATCTCCACCTGCTCGACGCCGGGGATCCCGCGGATCGCCTCCTCGGCCTGCCTGCGCATCAGGTCCTTCATGGGGCAGGCGGGGGTGGTGAGTTCGATCGTCGCCGCCACCGCGCCGCCGCAGATCTTCACGTCCTTGACGAATTCGAGCGTCACGAGGTCGCGTCCCAGGTCGGGATCCTTGACCGTTCGCAGCGCGTCCAGCACCTGGTCCCTGGTGATTTCTGCCATGATGGTGTCATGCCTCGCCGAGCCTGTCGGGTACCGGAAACCCAGCCTACCATAAACCGCTTCGCGCGGCGCCGCCATTCCCGATGGATGGCGTCCGCAGGCGCGTTCCGTCGGGGTTTCATGCCGGCGAAAGCGCCAGGCGGGACATCGCCCATCCTGTTCATCCGGTCGTGAAGCGTCCGGTCCGGAACCTTCGCGAACCGCACCCGGCATCGGCGCCGAATCGTTACCGTTCTCCGCCGATTTTCTGCGGCCGTGCGCGCGCCCGTTCGCGGAAAGCGGAGAATTCGTGCGAGCGGCCCTTCCATTCCGGCGTCGCATGCGCCAAGATGGCGATCCGGAAACACGCTGACCGCCCGCCGGAGGAGAGGGGATGCGGTTTGCCCTTTCCCCCCGGTGGGGAGCAGGCCGGGAGGGGTTGGGGGCAGGCCGATCAAGGAGCATGCGCATGCCGATCGACATGGAAACGCGCTACGCGCAACGCCTGAACCGTTACGTCACCACGCTGCGCAACGGGCGGGCCGACGCCGTCCCGATCCGCCCGTTCGTGGCGGAGTTTGCCGCCAAGTATGCCGGCTACGACTGCCAGCAGGTCACGCACGACTACGATCTGGCGTTCCGGGCTGCGCGGAAGTGTGCCGCCGATTTCGACTGGGACGCCGTCGTGGGCAACATGGTCTATGTCTGGACCGGGCTCACGCAGGCGATCGGCACGAAATACTATGCCACGCCGGGCATCGAGATCCCCGCGCACACGGGGTTCCAGTACCGCGAGCCGGCCGAGCACGAGGCGTTCATGCGCGAGGACGAGTACGAAGCGCTGACCGACGACCCGACCGGTTTCCTGCTGAACGTCTGGTTGCCCCGCATCTCGAACGACGTGGTGGCGCCGGGGCGGCCGAACACGATGCGCAACAACCTTTCCTTCCTCAAAGGCGGCATGGCGATGCTGCGCTATTTCTTCGACTTCGGCCGGCAGGCCGCGCTGCTCCGGAGCGAGTGCGGCATGCCGGGCGCGATCGCCGGCATCCTGAAGGCGCCCTTCGATATCCTGGCCGACAAGTTCCGCGGGTACGTCGGCGTGAGCATGGACCTGATGGAGGACGCGGGCCGCGTGAAGGCGGCTTGCGAGGCGCTGGCCCCGCACCTCTGCCACGTGGCGCTGGGCGGCGCCGATCCTGAATGCCAGTTGCCGGTCGCGATCTGGATGCACCGCGGTTGCGTGCCCTTCGTATCCCGCGAGCAGTTCGAGACGATCTACTGGCCGACCCTGAAACCGATCGTCCTGGAACTCTGGCGCCAGGGGCACCAGGTGCTGTTCTATGCCGAAGGCAAGTGGCAGCCGCACCTCGAACGCTTCAACGAACTCCCGGCCGGGAGCATCGTTTACCATTGCGACCGCGACGACGTCTTCGAGGTCAAGCGGGTGCTGGGGAAGAAGTTCTGCATCAGCGGCGGGCTGTCGAACGTGAAACTGGCCCTGGGCACGCCGAGCGAAGTGCGCGACGAGTGCAGGCGGATCGTCGACGGCGTGGCGGGCGACGGCGGGTACGTCTTCGATGCCAGCGCGATCATCCAGAACGACGCGCAGATCGAAAACGTGAAGGCGATGACGGAGGCGGTCCGCGAGTTCGGCCGCTTCTCCTCGGCGAGCGCGCCGCCGCCGGCCGGGCCTGCACCGGCCGCGGCGCCGGCATGGCGGGCGACGCAACGCGCTCCGGGCGCCTGCATCCCGTGGGCGGAAAAACGGGCGGAGCTCCCGCGCATCCAGGGCGATGCCGAACTGGTCCGGCGCATCTGGGAGGATGTGGACGGCCTGGCCTACACCTACGCCTGGCATTGCCTGGTCTCGTTCTGATCGGTTGCCGGCCCGAATGCCCTGTACTTTCGCTCCGTCCGCCCAATAATCGACACGCCGTCGGGAGTGCAGAGGTGGGCCGACCGCGGACCGGAGTGCCCGTCGTGGAACGGTCGCTGGGCCGTTCCGGGCATTCGTCCGGCCGGCTTCGGGCGATGCGGATGAGGAGGAGGCGCACATGGATCGAAGGCTCGGTTGGATCCTGATCGTGGGGATGCTGTTGGCGTTGCCGACCGCTTTCGGCAGGGAGAAGGGCGGCAAGGAGAAGGGTGGGGAGCGGGATGGTGGCAAGGGCGACGAGAAGGTTCCCGTGATGTCGCTCGAGGCGATCGAGAAGAAAGTGGGTCCTCCCGCGCTGACCGCGGACCAGAAGGCCAGGATCGAGGCGGTGCGCGAGGAGATTCTGAAGAAGAATGCCGAACTGGGCGAAAAGCCCGAGGTGAAGGCGGCCAAGGAGGAGTTGGCCAGGGCGAGGGAAGGCGGCGACCGGGAGGCGATCAAGGCGGCGGCCGCCAAGGTGAAGGAAACGATGGGCGGTTTCAATCCGACCCACGAGTTCAAGGCGGAACTCGAAAAGATCCTGACGCCCGACCAGATCGCGTCGCTGTTCCCGCCCCACGAAGGCAAGGGCGACGAGAAGGGCGGCCGGGAAGGCAAGGGCAGGAAGGGCGGCGAAGGGCCGTGACGGTACGGGTCGCTTCCTGCCGGACATCGATGGAGGATCCCATGGCGGCATCGTCGCAGGCGTGGTCCGTTCCGCTTTCCGAATATCGGGCGCGCCGCGAGCGCGTGCTGAAGGCGTTGAAGGACGAAGTGGCCGTCGTCCTGGCCGGGCAGGGAGGACCGCCGCTGCTCGGCCGCTGGATGCCCAACAGCCACTTCCAGTACCTGACCGGGATCCAGGACGAATCCGGCGCGGCGGTGCTCTTCGACCCGAAAAGCGACGACCCGCGGCGCCGATGCGTGCTCTTTCTCCGTCCCGTCGACCCGGAAGCCGACCGCTGGGATGGCTATCGCGAGATGATCGGCGCGAAGTTGAAGGCTTCGACCGGCTTCGAGACGATCATGCGCAACGGAGCGCTGAACGGCGTCCTGACCGGCGCGGCGCGGCGTTCGGGAAAACTGGCCTGTCTGCACGCTTTCGCCGCGCCGCCGGCCCCCGTTTCGCCGGACCTGGCGCTCTACCGGAGCGTCTGCGAACGCGTGCCGGGCGTCGGGATCGCCGACCGGACGTCGCTGCTGCCCGCGCTGCGCGCCGTGAAGTCCCCGTGCGAACTGGCGCTCATGCGGAAGGCGATCGACGCCACGGCGGCCGGCTACCGCGCCGCGATGGCGACGATCCGTCCCGGCGTCGGCGAGCGGCAGGTCGCACGCGCGATCGACGAGGCCTACCACCGCAGCGGCGCGAGCGGCCACGCCTTCAATCCGATCGTCGGCGCCGGATTGAACGGCACGGTGCTGCACTACATGAAGAACGAGGCGAAACTGCAGGACGGCGACCTGCTGCTGATCGATTCGGGCGCCAGCTTCGCCGGCTACGCTGCCGACGTGACGCGAACCTTCCCGGTCAACGGGCGCTTCACGCGCGAACAGCGCAGGGTGTACGAGGTGGTGCTGGCCGCCCAGCAGGCGGCGATTCGCGCCGCCCGCGTCGGCACGCCGATGTGGAAGGTGGATGCGGCGGCGCGCGAGGTGATCGAGAAGGCCGGCTTTGGCGACGCCTTCTGCCACGGCGTGGGCCATCCGCTGGGCCTCGACGTCCACGAGGCGCCTCCGGACGGCCCGCTCCGCAACGGCATGGTCATCACCGTCGAGCCCGGCATTTACCTGCCCGAGAAAAAGATGGGCGTGCGCATCGAGGACGACGTGCTGATCGCCGCGCGCGGTCCCCAGGTCCTGACGCGAGCCATTCCCCGCACGGTGGCCGCGATCGAAAAGGCGATGAAGCGGAGGGGCGGGTAGCGGGGATCGAGGGGCGGGGAGACGGGCTCCTGTGGCTCCGGGGCCCCCGGAGGATCGGGTTACGCCACCCGCTCGCCGCGCAACAGCGCGACCGCGGCGCTGAGGACAAACCAGCCGAAGGCGACCAGGACGATCGTCGCGCCGGTGGCCGTGCAGGCCCAGTCCTGCGCGGAGACCAGCAGCCCCGTGACCGCGGACGCGACGCCGATCAGCAGCGCCCACCAGAACATGCCGCCGGCCGAATGGGAGAAGTTCCGCGCCGCCGCCGCCGGGACGATCAGCAGCGCCGTCACCAGCAGCACCCCCACCGCCCAGACCGCGAAGATGACCACCAGCGAAAGCAGGGCGGCGAACGCATACTGGTAGAAGGCCACGCGGACGCGATGCGCCTGCGCCAGCGCCGGATTCAGACCGATGTACAGCATCCGGTTGTAGCCCCAGAACTGGAAGAGCATCAAAACGACGAAAAGACCGCCCAGGCAGAGGATCTCCGTGTCGCCGATCGTCAGGATGTCCCCGTAGAGAAACCGCTGCAGGTCCCGCGTGACGCTGCGGTCGCGGCTGACGACGGCCAGTCCGAACGCGATCACGGCGGAGAAACAGACGCCGATGATCGTGTCCGATGAAAGCGTGGTGCGCCGTTGAAGCATCACGATGCCCAGGCCCACCAAGAGCGCGAAGGCCGGCATCGTCCAGCGCGGGTCCACGGCCGCCAGCAGGCCCAAGGCCACGCCCGCGAAGGCCGAATGGCTGATGGCATCCGAAAAGAAGGCCATGCGGAAATTCACCACCTGCACGCCCATCGCCGCCGCCATGGGCGCCAGCAGCAGCAGCCCCACCAGCGCCTGTTGCATGAACCGCGCCTTCAGGCATTCGAGGGGCAGGATCCGCGGGATAAGCTCGTACAGCGCGTCCAGGCTCAAGGCGTCCTCCCGTATCCCCGATGGGCGTCCCGCTGTTCCGCAAAGCCGGCGGCGGGACGCGCGAGACCGGCCTACTTCGTGCGGCACCCGTCCGAACATCGCGCGCCGTCGGCCGGCATCGCCCGCCGGTCCACCAGGCCCATGTGAATGCCGAAGATGGCCGTCAGCGTTTCAGGCGTCAGCACTTCCTTCGGCGGCCCTTCGGCAGCCAGCCGGCGGTTCAGGCAGATGACGTGCGTCGCATGGTGCGTCACGGTCGCCAGGTCGTGGCTGACCATCAACTGGGTGAAACCGCGTTCCTTGCGCAGCCCTTCGAGCAGTTCGCAGAAAACGTTGCCGCCCTGGAAATCCACGCCCGCGGCCGGTTCGTCCAGCACCAGCAGTTCGGGATCCTGCTGCAGCGCCAGCGCCAGGAGGACGCGCTGCATCTCGCCGCCGGAGAGGGCGCCCAAGCGCCGGCCTTCCAGCGCGTCGGCCTTGACGGCCGCGAGCAGTTCGCGCGCGCGTCCGCGGTGCGCGCTGCCGAAACCGAACCAGAGCGGCATGCGCTGCAGGCCCATCGCCATGAACTCCAGCACGGTGAGCGGCATGCCCCGGTCGAACGACAGGCGCTGGGGGACGTACCCGATCCGCGGCGCACGACCGTCCGCGTTCGGCGCGATGCGGATGGTGCCCGTGTAGGGCAGTTGTCCCAGCAGCGTCAGCAGGAGGGTGGTCTTGCCCGCGCCATTGGGGCCGACGATCGCGGTCGATCCGCCCAGCGGCGCGCAGGCGCAGATGTTCTCCAGAATGCCGACGCCGCCGATCTCGACGGAGACGTTCTGAAACAGGACGGCCGCCTCGCCGTGCGGGCACGTGTGCCCGTGCATGCAGGTGTGCGCCATGTCACTTCGTGCCCAGGACGGATTCGAGCGTCTTTCTGTTTTCGCGCATGATCTTCTCGTAGTAATCGAGGCTCGCATTCTGGGGTCCGGTCGCGACGGGGTCAAGCGTGGCGGCGGCGATGCCCGCCTCGCGGGCGATCGTCCGGGCTGTTCTGGGCGGGTACTGCGGCTCGGTGAAGACCGCCCCCGCCTGCCGGTCGCGGAGGATCCGGACAAGCCCGATCATCTCCGCGGCCGACGGTTCCTGCCCCGCGTGCGCCTGGAGATGCGCCACGACCTCCAGCCCCATGTCCCGGGCCAGGTAGTCGAAGACGCCATGCGGGGTGGCGATGCGGCGGTTCTTCAGACGGTTGCCCAGTTCGCGCAGCTCGTCGGCCAGGCGATTCAAACGCTCCGCGTACGCGTTCGCATTGCGGCGGTAGAGTTCCGCGCCGGCCGGGTCGAATTTCGCCAGTCCCTCGGCGATCGTGACGGCCATGCGCGCCGCCTGCCGCGGACTGGCGAACAGATGCGGATTGACGCCGTGCGCACAGGGGCCCTCATGAGCGCGATGCGCCACGGGTCCTTCGTGAGCCTCGTGCAGGAGGTCCGCGATGCCCGCCGAGCTGTCGATGAGCGCCAGCGACGGGTTGGCCTTCCGCACAGGCGCGCCCAGAAACTCTTCCAGTCCCAGTCCGTTGACGATCAGCGCGTCCGCCTGCGCCAGCCGGCGCAGGTCGTCCGGCGTCAAGGCGTAGTCGTGCGGACAGCCCAGTTGCGCCGGCAGCATCAGGTCGAGCGCGAGTCCTTCGCGTCCCTGCACGACGTTGCGCGCAATCAGGTGGACCGGAAAGGTCGAGCAGAGCACGCGCCGGACGTCGGGCCGTGGGGAAGGCGGTCCGCCGCACGAGACAAGCAGAAGGCTCGCCGCCACCGGAAACGCCATGAGGAAAATTCGTCGGGACATGTCGATCCTTTCGTCGAAACAGCTTCAGCCCTGCAGTGTAGCAGGCCGAACGCGAGATGGTATCGGCGATCGGCCGATGTCGCGGACGCGGGCGCATGACGTCGAATGCGGCGTCCGGCAAGGCGGGCACGTCGGATGGGTGGGCCATGGGCAGGCGACACGGAGGGGGCCATTCGAAAGGTCTCGCGTCTGCGGCCATGCATCCGCGGACACGCTTTTCGCGCTGTCCGGGATCCCTGCGGACGGTATCCTTTCGGCGCGACTTGCTTTTCCGGTTGGCGTTATAGGATGGGGCGCCGCCCCCTCGACAGGAGAAGATCCATGAAAATCGGCGTCTCGTCGTACAGCTATTCGCGCGCGGTGCGCGACGGCAGACTGGGCTTCCTGGACATCCCGGCCAAGGCCAGGGAGCAGGGCTTCGACGTGCTGGAGTTCTCCACCTTCAGCCTCCCCGCCGGCGAGACGCCGCTGACCTTCGCGCCGAAGGTCCGCGAGGCTTGCGATAAGGCCGGCATCCCGGTGGCCAACTACACCATCGGCGCGGACTTCCTGCGCGGATCGGGCGGCGACTGGAAGGCCGAGGCCCAACGACTGCAGGACGAGGTCCGCGTCGCCAGGATTCTCGGCGCGCCCGGCATGCGCCACGACGCGACCGGCGGATTCCCGCCCGGACACCGGGGCCCTCGCGGCTTCGACGACGCGCTGCCCGTGCTGGCGAAGGGCTGCCGCGCGGTGACCGAGTTCGCCGCGGAACAGGGGCTCAGGACGATGGTCGAGAATCACGGTTTCTTCTGCCAGGACAGCGCGCGCCTGGAGAAACTCGCCAATGCCGTCGACCACCCGAATTTCGGCCTCCTGATCGACATGGGCAACTTCCTCTGCGCCGACGAGGATCCGGCCCGGGCGGTGGGCCTGCTGCTGCCGTACGCGTTCCACTGCCATGCGAAGGATTTCCAGGTCAAGCCCGGCACCGCGCCGAATCCCGGACAGGGTTGGTTCCAATCGAGGGCGGGGAATTACCTGCGCGGCTCGATCATCGGCCACGGCGACGTGCCCGTCATTCAGTGCCTGCGCCTCCTGAAGAAGGGCGGTTACGACGGCGTGCTCTCCATCGAGTTCGAGGGCATGGAGGATCCGCTGACCGGGATTGCGGTGGGGTTGGAGAATTTGCGGCGGTTCGTGAAGGAATTGGGGTAGCGTCGAGGCATTCGCGCATTCGCAAAAACGGAGTCGGCCATGATCGATCGAACTATTGGCGGCGCGCCGTCCGTTCGGACGCGGCGTGAGGGCCGGCGCAAGGCGTCCCGGAAAGGGAAGGCGCCGGTGCACCAGCTGTCGAATCTGCGCAAGCCCCCCGGTCTTTCGCTCGAAGCGTGGCAGCTCGCATTGCGCCGTCAAGCGGCCGCCGAGGCGCGCTTCCGGGTGAAGAAGCAGGGCCGCGATCCGCTCTTCGGCGAATACCGCGTCACCAATCCGAAATCGAAGAGCACCTACCGCGTCGTCCTCCGCGGCAGCCGACCGTGGGACAACTTCTGTTCGTGCCCCGATTACGCGCTGAACACGCTGGGCACCTGCAAGCACATCGAGTTCCTGGTGCGGAAAATCGGCCGGAACCGCGCGCTGCGCGAACGGCTGGACGCCGGCTTCCGCCCGTCGTACTCGGAGATCTTCCTGCGCTACGGACTTCAGCGCGAAGTCGTCTTCCGCGCGGGGACGTCCTGCCCGGAGGAAGTGCGCCGGCGGATGCGGCATTACTTCGACGATCGCGGCCTGCTGAAGCCCGATGCCTTCGCGCGGTTCGACGTGCTGGTCAAGCAGCTGGGCGCACACGATCACGAAGTCCGCTGCTACGAGGACGCCATTCGTTTCGTGGCGCAGGTGCGCGACCGCGAACGCCTGCGCCGGCGCGTGGACGAACTCTTCCCGGAGGGTGCCGACAGCCCCGCACTCGCCCGTCTGCTCAAAACGGACCTCTATCCGTACCAGAAGACCGGAGCGCTCTTCGCCGCCCGCGCCGGCCGCTGTCTCCTGGCCGACGACATGGGGCTGGGCAAGACCGTCCAGGCCATCGCCGCCGCCGAGATCCTGCACCGCGCCGTCGGGCTCGAGCGCGTGCTGGTCGTCACGCCCACTTCCTTGAAACACCAGTGGAAGAGCGAGATCGAACGCTTCGCCGGGCGGCGCGCCGTCGTGGTGGAAGGGCTGCTGCGCCGGCGCAGGGAACTCTTCCGCGAAGCGTCGTCCTTCAAGATTGTCAATTACGACGTGCTCCATGCCAGCCTGCCCGAGATCCGGGATTGGCAGCCGGACCTGGTGATCCTCGATGAGGCGCAGCGCATCAAGAACTGGAAGACGCGCACCGCGCAGACGGTGAAGAAGCTCGAGTCCGATTACGCCATCGTCCTGACCGGAACGCCGCTCGAAAACCGGCTGGAGGAACTCCATTCGATCGTCGAATTCGTCGACCGGCATCACCTGGGGCCGCGCTTCCGCTTCCTCTCCGAGCACCAGCAACTCGACGAGAACGGCCGCGTGATCGGTTATCGGAACCTGAACCGCATCGCCGAGACGCTCCGGCCGATCCTGCTGCGGCGGCACAAGAAGGAAGTGCTGGCCCAGCTTCCCGAGCGGCTCGAGAAACGCTTCTTCGTGCCCATGACGGACGAGCAGTGGCGGCATCACGAGGAGAACCGCGAGATCGTGGCACGGATCGTCGCCAAGTGGAAGCGGTTCGGGTTCCTCTCGGAAGAAGATCAGCGGCGGCTGATGATCGCCCTGCAGAACATGCGCATGTCCTGCGATAGCACGTTCCTGATCGACGAGAAGACCGACCATGGCCGGAAGGCCGACGAGTTCCTGACGATCGCCGAGGAATGGCTCGAATCGCCGAACGCCCGCATGGTCGTTTTCAGCCAATGGGTCCGGATGCTGGAACTGGTCGGCGACCGCTTGCGCAGGAAGCGGCTGGGCCACGTGCTCTTTCACGGCGGCGTTCCGGGACCGAAGCGCAGGGAACTGATCGAACGGTTCCGCGAGGATGCCCAGTGCCGGCTCTTCCTCTCCACGGACGCCGGCGGCGTGGGTTTGAACCTGCAGCACGCCAATGCCGTGGTGAACCTCGACTTGCCGTGGAACCCGGCGGTGCTGGAACAGCGCATCGGACGCGTTCACCGGCTGGGACAGCGGCAGCCGGTGCAGGTGGTGAACCTGATCGCCGAGGGCACCATTGAGCATGGCATGCTGGACGTGCTGGCCTTCAAAAAGGGGCTTTTCTCGGGCGTGCTGGATGGCGGTTCGAACGAAGTCTTCCTCGGCGGGACCCGGCTGAAGAAGTTCCTGGATTCGGTCGAACGGGTCAGCGGGGCGATACCGGCCGCGGGAAATGGCGACGCCGGCCCGCCGGATCCGGGCGCGGTGGCGGATGCGGGGGGCGTTGGCAGTCCGGTTCGGGCCGGCGCGGCGATCGCCGTTTCCGGAGGAAACGCGGATGAGACTCCAGGCAGGACGACCGACAAGCACGGCGTCCCTGCCGGCGCATGCGCCGGTGTGTCGCGGGATGATCGGGCGGGTCGCCCAGACGGGACCGCGGACAGCCTGTCCGCCCGAGACGGTTCTGAAACGCCGGCCGCCCCGTCGGAAGCCGCCGCTGCCCTGGCCGGCTGGCAACGGTTCTTCGCTGCCGGCCGCGAGCTGTTGGACGGCATGGCCAGGGCGGTGCTGCCGTCGGGAACGGACGGCGTGAAGGTCGAGCGCGATCCGCAGACGGGCCAGGCGTACGTCAAGCTCCCGTTGCCTTCGCCGGACGCGCTCGCGGCGCTGGAAACCGCCTTGAGCGTCCTGCGCGGCGCGAAAGCGCCGGCGGCTCGCGAGCCGGGCGGGGACGCCGCCGCGAGCGGATGAGACCCCGTCCCAAAACGCAGCGGGTGCGTGTCCTGTTCGCGTTGCCTCCGCAGCGCACGGGGTCGGGAACTTCTGCGGCGCGGCGCTCAGGCCGTCCCGCAGGCGCAACCCAATGCTTCTTCCACCAGCGGCAACCGTCCCTGGGCGTCGTACGTTCCGTAGCGCTTGGCCGTCTCGATCATCGCGAAGAGGTTCTCCTCGGGCGTGTCGCGCGGGCACTGGTCGCCGGTGGAGAGAATGAACCCGCCGCCTTCGCCGGCATTGCGCATGGCTTCCAGCGAACGCTGCCGGACCAGGTCGGGCGTCCCCTGCAGCATCACCTGCGTCGTGTGCAGGTTGCCCATCAGCGCGATCTGGGCGCCGCGCTTGGATTTCACTTCCGCCAGATCCACGTCGCCCATCGGAGGAATCTCGAGCGGGTTGATGCACGTCACCCGGGTGTGCTCAACCAGCAGGTCGACCAGCACGCGCGAGCGGCCGCAACTGTGCAGTACCGTCGGGATGCCGGCGCGGTCGGCGAGGGCCGCGATCTTCGCGATCGCCGGGATCGCATAGCGCATGGCCAGCGATGGCGAGGCCAGCGTGATGGTGCCCGAGCCGCCCAAGCCCAGATACTCCATGCCGGCCTCGACGCCCAGTTGCGCCGACTTGACGCACTGTTCGGAAACGAGGTCGCACCACTCGTCGAGGATCTCCGGGCAGTCTTCCAGCGCATAGGTCAGCGTCTGCACGCCGCCCTGGATCGCACCTTCGAAGCACTGGAAACCGGGATAGCCGACGCAGAGGCCGAAGGCATGGCCGCGGCGGTGGCACTCGTCGCGGATCTCGTCGAAGGCCTTCCGGTCCAGGTCCGTCGGCGGCTGAAGCAGCCAGCGGTACTTGGGCCAGTCCCTCGCGAGATCCTTCATCAGCTTCTCGTTGGGACTGGGCGGGTCGTAGCGGAAGATGGTGTGCTGGCCGGTCAGTTCGCCGTCCGGCGTGCGGACGCGATGGCGGACGACGGCGCGGTCCGGATCGGGGAAGCTGATTTCGTGGTGCCACTCCACGCGGCTGTTCTTGTTGATCGTCGGGACGCCGCAGCAGGAGCCGACCCACGCGTCGCCGCCGTAGTAGTCCATGACGTCCAGGTACGCGCGCCAGAGCGGGACCTTGCGGTAGTGGTAGATGTCCCAGAAGGGCAGCCCGGTGTGCTTGGCCGGGATGTAGTTCGAGGTGTCCGGCGCAACCGGCACGCGGTCGGGAATCCCGCCGGCGAGGGCCTTCACGAATCGTTCGCGGCTGGTCATGGTGGGCTCCTTGCAGCATGGATGTCCGGCAGACAACCCTCCCCCGACGTGGGAGAGGGCCGCATTCGGCTGACGGATGGAAACGGGCCGTCGCCTGCCCTCCTCCAACGCGGGGGAGGGCCGAGACGAGCGGAGGCGAGTCCGGGGAGAAGGGGATGCCCTGTTCCGGCCCCCCGCGCCTGCTCCGCTCGCGTCCGCCTCTCCCGCGTTGGCGGGAGGGGATGCCCCACGGCTCCTCGACAAACTACCCGTTCGGCCCCCTTCGGTTCTTGCGCTTCGTTGACTTAATCTTTACACTATATTGATATGAGCAGGCATGCCGTATGCGAACAACTTTGCTTTTCCAGCTTCGTTTCGCGGGACCGGTGCTGCCACGTGGCGCGGCAGGAGTACGTCCCGGGCCGCCGCTGCCGGATGCACCGGCATGACTTCGCCGAAGTCTTCTGGGTGGAGCGGGGGAGAGGGTGGCACGTGTTGCCCGGCGGGCGGGAGCCGATCGAAGCCGGCGATCTGGTGCTGATCCGGCCGCGCGATGCGCACGGGTTCGGAGCGTGCCGAGGTGCGACGTTCACCATGGTGAACGTTGCCTTCGCCGCTGCGGTCCTGAATCACCTGCGCAAGCGTTACTTCGGGAGGAATCGGCGCTGGCTCTGGGACGATGGCGTTCGCCCAACCCGGCTGCGCATCGCGCCCGAGGAGATCGCGCGGCTCAGCCTGCAGGCCGACCGACTGGCCGCGACCCATCCGCAGCGACGGCTGGACCTGGAAGCCTTCCTGCTGGGCCTGTTGCAGATGGCCACGCGCGTTCACACGCCCGGCGACGAGCGGCCTGTCTGGCTTCGCGAGGCGCTTGCGGAGTTGGCGCGGCATCCCGAGCGTCTGGCCGACGGTCCGCGCGCGCTGGCGGAGGCCGCCGGCCGGTCTCTGGAACACCTGAACCGGACGCTGGTCAAGCATTCCGGCAAGACGACGACCGAACTGATCAACGAGCTGCGCCTGGATCGCGCGGCGACCCAGCTCCGCATGAGCACGCAGTCGATCCTCGACGTGGCGCTCGACAGCGGCTTCGGAAACCTGGGCTACTTCTATCGCTGTTTCGAGGCACGCTATGGAATGACGCCGCGCGCGTACCGGCTGGCCGGGCCGTTATCGCCGCAGACCTCCGCCGCCATGCGGAACGGTTGAGTCGCGACTTCGTTTGAAACGACGAGTCGAATGCGAGTCCCGCCGGCGGGACTACTCGATCTTCAGCTCTTTGCGGATGCTGCGCAGCGACGGCAGCGGCTCCTGCCACAGCCAGGTCTGCCGGAGGAAAAAACCGCGCAGGATCGTGGAGTGCAGTTTGCCGTCCTTTTCCGGCGCCTCCCTGTACTTGCCCCGGCGGAGGACGTTCAGGCGGATGCGTTTCCAGCGCTCTCATCCCACCAGTCTGCGGAAAGCCGGTCATCCCGGTCTCCGACGGTTTTCCGCTGAAGTGCGTGGAACTGTGCCGGCAGAATCTTCGGAGGCTAAGTACCGCGCCGCAGAAGTTCCTGACCCAGTGCGCCGCGGATGCGGGCCCGGATCGAGGCGCGAGCGAGGAGCCTATTCGGAGGAGATCTGTGACGAGCGAGCAACGAAGAGCCGGGCCCGCAGACGCAAGCGATGGGTCTGGAACTTCTGCGGCGCGGTACTAAGGCGGCAGCGATTGTTCATCAGGCAAAAGGAAGCCCCCGGCGTTTAATGCGCCGGGGGCTGTTGGTTGTGGCTCCTGAACCCTCGCCGTCAGGCGTATTTCGCCTTCAGGGTCGTGCCCTTCACCGCGCTCCGGCAGGCCAGGTCCAGGATGTGGATGGGGCGGCGTGCCCATTCCCCGGTGATGATCAGCTTTTCGCCCTTCACCAGGTGGTCGGCCACGTTCTGGTAGAGTTTCCAGCCTTCGCTGGGCGGGTTCTTGCCCTTGCGCACGACCGTTTCGCCTTCCTTGTTGTGGGTGATGATCTCGTAGCTGCCGCCTTCGAAGAGGTAGCTGCCCTTGGTGCCGGTGATTTCGAGCCAGCCCTGCTTGGGATGCGACTCGATGCTGGAGATGGTCAGCGTGAGCCACTGGCCGGTGTCGAAGCGGACGACCGCCTGGCCTTCGCTCTCGTTGGTATCCTTGCCCCACTTGGTCTGCCAGACGCCGGTCTTGGCGAAGCCGGTGACTTCCTTGATCTTGGCGGGACCGAGGATCTGCAGCGAATACTCCAGCAGGTGGACGCCCCAGTCGTACAGGATGCCGCCGGAGATGGACTTGCTGGTGCGCCACCAGTCGCCAGGCTTGCCGAAGCCGCCCATGTGGGCCTCGATGCGGACCACGTCGCCGATGACCTTCTTCTTGCAGATCTCCTGCACCGCCTTCAGGATGCAGCCGTCCCAGTGGCGGTTGTGATAGGTCGAGAGCGGCAGGCCTCGCTTTTTCGCCTCGTTGATCATCGCGTCGCATTCGGCGGTGGTGATGGCGAAAGGCTTTTCGCTGACGACCATCTTCCCGGCCTTGAGACACTGGAGTGTCAGATCGGCATGCGTGTTGTGCGGGGTGATGATGGCGAGCAGATCGACGTCGGATTCCTTGAGCATCTGGCTTACGGACGTGTAGGTCTCGATGCCCGGGAAGTCGGCCTTGGCGACATCGAGCCGCGACGCGTCGATCTCGGCGACGCAGACGGGCGTCATGCCGGCCTTCTGCATTTCCTTGAGGTGAGCGCGGCCCATGTTGAAGGCGCCGCCGTAGCCGATGGTCCCGACCTTGATGTCGGACGGTTTCTTGAAGCGTTTCACGAACGGATCTCCTCTCGGGTCTTCGAGTGTCCCCGTCCCGGCCCGCGCCGGAGGCGACGAGACACCCCGGGTGGTCTGAAAACACGTCTGCAGGAAACCCATTATGCGGCGTTCGTTTTAACGTGCAAGCAAGATGCCGCGACGCAGCGGTCCTCAAGTGCATGACCGCAACCGCGACCCCGTTTCGGAGGTTTCTCCCTGCGCGTCGGCTTCGCATTACTCACAACTTTTCGAGACGACCGAGGCGAGGTGGACTTTAGCACGCTTGGGCGCTGAATAAGGTCAAAAAGAAAAGCCGTCTTGCCGATTCCTAGTTTGGCAACCACAGGGAGGCAAGAC
>Ga0101944_10004809_pt1 | contig 16191 bp, 10 predicted proteins | sample DewCreD2012metaG_FD_75245 | JGI IMG/M metagenome (GOLD analysis project Ga0101944, IMG submission 75245) | Hot spring sediment bacterial and archeal communities from British Columbia, Canada, to study Microbial Dark Matter (Phase II) - Dewar... ...
TTTGAATTTGGTCTTGGTTCCTGGATAGACATAAGACCATATGTTTCACCTTCTCAGGCAGATACCTATCTCGTTCGTTTTGCCGCCGGTACAGTGCAGGAAGGAGATTACCCTGTTACCTTTAAATGGGCGTCAGATCAAATACGAAGTGCATACTCATCATCAGTTTGGTTAACCGTTTCCCCAGAGTTAATGATCGATATGCGGGATAACGATAGCCTGGTCATATACGACGATAATATGAGTGTATTAAGGATAATTGCTACATGCCCAAATATTCCGCCCGATGAAATCAGAGTAGAGGAGCAAAATATTCCTGCAAGTTATAAGATTGATCAGAATTTTCCCAATCCATTTAATGGCTTTACAACTTTTACTTTTTCACTGCCACAGGAGAGCGAAGTGGAACTCGGAATATTTAATATTATTGGTGAGGAAATATCCAGTCTTATAAATGATTCCAGAGAGGCGGGCACATATAAAATTACCTGGGATGCAAGCAATATTAGTAGTGGAGTTTATTTTTACCGTTTTAGGGCAATTAGCATTCGTGATCCGAAAATATTTTTTCTGGATGGAAGAAAATTATTGTACATAAAATAATATTGCATACTCATTAAAGTTTTTGTATTTTTAGACTGATAATAAATCTTCCCTAATTAAATGGAAACGACAATTTCATCTGAAGTAATTTTAGTTCTCGATTTTGGTTCACAGTATTCGCAGTTGATTGCACGCAGGATTCGTGAAATTGGAGTTTATTCTGAGCTGCATCCTTATAATATTTCAATTGAAGAGATTAAAAAAATAAATCCGAAAGGAATTATTCTTTCAGGCGGTCCGGCCAGCGTTTATGAAAAATATTCTCCTCATTCCACACCCTCAATTTTAACTATTGGAATTCCAATTTTGGGCATCTGCTACGGTCTTCAGATTATCGCATACCAACTTGGAGGACAGGTGGATTTGCAGGCAAAAAGGGAATATGGCCCTGCGGAATTGTTTATAGATAAAAGTGAAGATTTATTTTCAGGTTTAAACAACAAAACAGAGGTTTGGATGAGTCATGGTGATGCACTTACCAGACTTCCCGAGGGTTTTGAAATAATAGCTCATACAAATAATTCTCCAATTTGCGCCATTCGTGACAGGCAAAGAAAAATATATGGTGTTCAATTTCACCCTGAGGTTGTACACACTCCAAGAGGTAGTGAGATTCTTTCAAATTTTGTTTATAAAATTTGTGGCTGCCGGGGAGGATGGAATGCAGGTTCTTTTGTTGAAAAAAAGGTAAGTGATATAAAGTCAATTGTAGGTAATCAGAATGTAATCTGTGCTTTGAGTGGAGGAGTTGATTCATCTGTGCTGGCGGTCTTACTTCATAAATCGATTGGCGATAAATTATTTTGTATTCATATCAATAACGGTCTGATGAGGAAAAATGAAAGTGAGAAAGTAGTAAATCTTTACAGGGATACATATCATTTTAACCTTGATTTTGTTGACGCGTCAAAAATATTCTTGACAAAGTTGAACGGGATTAAAAATCCTGAATTAAAACGAAAAATAATCGGCCAAACATTTATTGAAATATTTGAAAATGAAGCAAAAAAAATAGGCAATGTTGGATTTCTCGCTCAGGGTACGCTTTATCCTGATGTGATAGAATCAACATCCTTCAAAGGGCCGTCTCATACAATAAAAACACACCATAATGTTGGGGGTTTACCGGAAGTAATGAATCTTAAATTAATCGAACCTTTCAGAGAGCTTTTTAAAGATGAAGTGAGAAAAGTCGGGAAAATATTAGGTCTACCCGAAGAAATTATTTCACGCCATCCATTCCCAGGTCCAGGTTTGGCGGTCAGGATAATTGGTGAGGTCACTGAAGAAAAACTTTATATATTGCGTGAAGCAGATGATATTTTTATTAGTGAAATTAAAGCAGAAGGACTTTATGATTCAATCTGGCAGGCGTTTGCGGTACTTTTGCCTGTTCAAACTGTTGGTGTGATGGGTGATCAGCGTACTTACGATAGCGTGATAGCATTACGTGCTGTTACAAGTGTAGATGGAATGACCGCAGATTGGGCTCAAATTCCACATAAAGTGTTGTCAAAAATCTCTAACAGGATAGTTAATGAGGTTAGAGGTGTGAACCGCGTTGTTTATGATATTAGTTCAAAACCTCCCTCCACGATAGAATGGGAATAGTTTTATAAGTACTCTATTTCCTATTTCCTACCAATAATAAAATCAAAAAGAGATGAAATGTAACGGAAATTATTTGACTTCTACAGTCCATCCATATTCATCTTTGATTCGCCCGAACTGTATTCCCGTGATGGTATCGTATAATTTCTGGGAAAGTGGACCGGTTTTATTTTGATTTATTATCATTTTGTTATCATTCCAGTTTAGCTCCCCTATTGGTGATATTACAGCGGCTGTGCCAGTGCCAAATGCTTCCTTTAAATTGCCTTTTTTATATTCTTCATAAACTTCATGGATAGAAATTTTTCGCTCTGATGTTTTGATGCCCCATTGTTTTAGTAAGAATATCACAGATTCACGTGTGATTCCAGGTAGGATACTGCCAGAGAGAATAGGGGTAATAACTTCATCTCCAATTTTGAAAAATACATTCATTGCACCTACCTCTTCAATATACTTACGCTCGATCCCATCCAGCCATAACACCTGAACATATCCTTTTTTTGCGCCGATAACCTGTGCTTTCAATCCACCCGCATAGTTACCTGCTGCCTTTGCTTCACCGGTACCACCACGCACGGCACGTACATACTCAGATTCAACCCAAATATTTACCGGATTAACGCCTTGGGGGAAATAAGGTCCGACTGGAGATAAAATTATAATAAACAAATAGGTGCTGGAGGCTTTCACACCGAGAAAAGGATCCATGCCGATTATAAACGGACGTATGTAAAGCGAAGTGTTTGGTGCTTTTGGTATCCAGGATGAATCCAGTTTTACTAAAGTTTTTATTGCTTCCACACCAAAATCCGGATCAATGGGTGGTATGCAAATTCGATCGTTACTTCGGTTTATTCTTTCCATATTTTTCCGTGGTCTGAAGAGAAGAATACGACCATCAGGCGTAGGATATGCTTTCATTCCTTCAAATATTGCCTGTCCGTAATGTAGTACCGTTGTTGCGGGATCTAGCTGAAGGGGCTGGTATGGAACAATGCGAGGATCAAACCAACCTTTTCCTTCCTCATAATTCATAAGAAACATGTGGTCTGTGAAATATTTTCCAAATCCTAATTTGCTCTCGTCAGGTTTAGGTTTTGGAGACTTTGTGGTTTCGATTTTTATTTGGTTTGACATAAATTTTTACTCTCTTTCCTGGATTTTATTAGACTGGTTGCCACATTATTCATAAATTACAATTTTTATGAGAAGAATTCAAGAAATTCTATTGAAAAATTTTGTATTGATTTATATGGTGATAAATTTCCGAGTAAAAGAGGTTTTTATCTTTATTGATTTTTAATTTGAGATGCGGCAACCAGAAATTTTTATATAGATAAAGCAGAAGTTGATTTGGAATATTAATTAAATCTTTATTAGATAATGATTCTTAAAATAATCCCGATAGGATTTTTTAGTAGTGAGTTTTTCCTAATATAAACCTTCTTCGAATGCTCCTCGTTTTCGATTCCAGATATATTTTTTTATTTCCTTCTTAATGTTTTTTTCGTTTATGATTGTGTCTCTGGTCAGAATTATAGTATTGATGTTTCTGTTTTCATCCTGAATTGTTTCTATACTTACCACCTGTTGCAATGTTGAATCTTTATCTTTATTATTAAAATAATTCTCTTTTCTATTGGTCTTTAATGTTAAAACGTCTTTAACCTTGTCCTGATCGATTATTATATATTTTAATGTTTCTTCCTCAATCGTTGCATTCCGCTCACAGCATGGATTATTATTAGAAGTGCCGATAATTATGCTTATGGCGTCATAACCACCAATTTTTAGTGTGTCCTGATATAGACCTATATGCGACAAATGTGTGCAACTATCGCAATGCTGACCAAGAGGTATCATTGTCATTATTGCTCTGATACTATCAATTGTTAAAACTGCGAGTCTTTCATCATAATAATTATCTTCATAACCTTCCGCGGTTGAATAGCAGGTATAAGCCAGGAAGACATGTTGAATTCTCTTTGAGAAATTTACAAGATGAATTGGTTTAACGGCTGTTGCGGAGGTGCCTCTGACGCCTTTTCCCCATTTTGAGATTAATTCTTTACATCCGTTCTGGTATAATTTTGGAAGATTTTTTAATAAAATTTTTCCGATACTGTCGTCAAGCGTACCAGGTAGATACTCAAATTGTTGAAAATATTTTCTGAGTCGGTTAAAATCTTTACCAGTTATCGTAGAAGATGAGGGAAGGTTAGGCAGGTTATTCGCGGCATTTAATATTGACGCAGTAACCAGTAAAAAAAATACAAATTTTAACAAATGCTGAAGTTTCATCAGAGACTCACCTTATTTTTTAAGGTCAATGGGATAAGTAAAAAAGGATCTTGCTTGAAATTTTAATATTCCAGTGCTTACTTAGTTTTTGTATTAAAAATTCATCAATAGTAGTTTACAGACAAATATCTAAATTTCTAACAAGTTTTGAAATTTTTTCAGCATGTTATTACGAGCACCCCGATGTTTCTCCGCAATTCATACATTTGTAGCATGAACCGCTTCGAACCATAATACTTCCGCACTGATGGCACGGCGGTGCATCTGCTTGTGCCTCAAAAACTTCGTGTTCTGTACGCTCTCTTGCAGGTGCTGTTTGTATCTCTGTTATTGTTGAGGTTTCCGCCGGTTCGCTTTGCTCCGGTTGAACTGCTCTGGTTTCATTATCAGGTAATAAGAATTTTTTCCCCAGCCAGCGGAAAATGTAGTCCAATATCGACTTTGCGATCGGTATTTCCTTGTTATTTGTATAACCGCTCGGTTCGAATCGCATATGTGAAAATTTTTCAGTCAGAACTTTAAGGGGAACACCATATTGAAGAGCCATTGAAACAGATGTAGCAAATGCATCCATCAGTCCGGATATAGTTGAACCCTCTTTTGACATCGTGATAAAAATTTCGCCCGGTTGCCCGTCTTCGTATAAACCAACAGTGATATACCCTTCATGACCCGCAATCGAAAATTTGTGTGTAATCGCCTGCCTCTCATCAGGAAGTCGGCGTCGAACCGGTTTTTGTTTTACGGGCTTTCCTGTTTGGTCCAGACTTGTATTAAGGGGCTGGGTTCGTTTGCTTCCATCTCTATAAATTGCAATTGCTTTTAGTCCCATCCGCCATGCTTCAATGTAAGTTTTTGCAATATCTTCTGGTGTCACATCGTTTGGCATATTTACCGTTTTAGAAATTGCTCCCGAAATAAATGGCTGTACAGCCGCCATCATTTTAACATGACCCATGTAATGAATTGACCGTTTCCCTTTTGCAGGTTTAAAGGCACAGTCAAATACCGGAAGGTGCTCCTCGCGTAAATGCGGTGCACCTTCAATTGTATCGTTTTTGTCAATATATGCTATGATGTGCTCAATTTGTTCATCAATATATTCAAGTTTTTTCAGGGCGATTGAAACAGTCTGGTTAACTATTTTCATCATACCGCCGCCCACTAATTTTTTATACTTCACCAATGCAATATCCGGCTCAACACCGGTTGTATCACAATCCATCATGTAACCAATGGTTCCGGTAGGAGCAAGAACTGTGGCTTGCGCATTTCTGAAGCCATACTCTTTTCCGAATGTTACAACATCATCCCAGACCTTCCTTGCTGCAGTCAGTAAATCGCTCGGTACATACTTATCCTGTATCTGCTCTGCAGCGAGGCTGTGCATTTTCATTACTTTTAGCATCGGTTCACGGTTTTTCTTAAAACCTTTGAATGGTCCTAATTCTTTTGCGATAAGTGCTGATTGCTTGTAGGCCTGACCGGTCATGAGCGCGGTAATCGCTGCTGCGTATGCTCGTCCTTCATCGCTGTCATAAGCAATTCCCCGTGCCATTAATAATGCCCCGAGATTTGCGTATCCAAGTCCAAGCGGCCGGTAGTCATGACTGTTGTGTGCGATTTTCTGTGTTGGGTAACTTGCATTATCAACTTCTATTTCCTGGGCGGTTATCGCTATTGAAACTGAATGACAGAATAATTCCGTATTGAATTCACCATCCTTGTCTCGAAACTTCATCAAATTCAAGGATGCAAGGTTGCATGCAGAATCATCAAGAAACATATATTCACTGCACGGATTGGATGAATTTATCGGAGCTGTATTTGGACAGGTGTGCCATTTGTTAATTGTTGTGTGAAATTGTAGTCCTGGATCACCACATATCCATGCAGCGTCTGCACATTCTTTCATCAGGTCTTTTGCTCTGAATTTATCCATTGGTCTGCCGTCCAGAACTGCACGCGTTGTCCACTCCCTGTCCTCGATAACCGCACGCATGAATTCATCTGTAACTCTTACTGAATGGTTTGCGTTCTGGTAAAAAACTGAATCATATGCACCGCCTGGTACGTTAAAACCACCGTCATATCCTGCATCAATGAGTGCCCAGGCTTTCTTTTCTTCTTCTGCCTTGCATGAGATAAATTCTCTGATATCGGGATGATCAACGTTTAATATAACCATCTTCGCCGCACGTCGTGTCTTACCTCCAGATTTTATTACACCTGCAAATGCATCATAACCTTTCATAAATGAAACAGGGCCTGATGCAGTTCCTCCTCCTGATAAAGTTTCACGTGAGGAACGAAGTGTTGATAAATTTGATCCTGTTCCGGAACCCCACTTAAACAACCGGCCTTCGGTCTTGGCAAGTTCGAGGATAGAATCCATGGTATCCTCTACTGAATTTATAAAACATGCGGAGCATTGTGGTTTATCTTCAATCCCTACGTTAAACCAGACCGGACTATTAAAAGATAGATACTGATTTACTAAAAGGTAGCACAATTCAGCATAAAATGTTTCAGCATCTTCATTTGTCGCAAAATATCCACCCTCTTTGCCCCAGGTGGTTATCGTTCTTGCTACTCTATCTATTAATTGTTTTACGCTTGTTTCTCGTTGTGGTGTGCCTAATTTTCCGTGAAAATACTTGGAAACTACAACATTTGTAGCGGTCAATGACCAGGTTGATGGAACCTCCACGTCGGTCTGTTCGAATATCGTTTCACCCTTTTCATTTGTAATAACAGCATTTCGGAGTTCCCACTTGACCATGTCGAAGGGGTGAACACCTGGAGTTGTAAAAACCCGTCTAAATGTTAATCCAGCTTGCTTTTTTTCCACATCCTCGTGATATGTTTTACTGCTCTCGGATTCGTTATTCTTAGCAAAAAGTGACGTATCGTTATTCTGCATTAAATTTCTCCTCTTCATATTTAAAAAATAATGAACCTACTCGAAAATGTCAATTGTGTTGTGATTATACGAATAGGTACTTCATGTTTACTTAATTATTTTGCATCTCCCCTGAACTTAAAAATAAACATTGGTTTGAAATATATAGAGTTGTACGTCATAAGTCAAGTAAAAAATTAAAAAAATTTCTCATTCGCATTCAGATAATGTAAAAGTAAATTTTTTACTTGACAGGAAATTAAAAATTCAATTCTCGTTTTTTTTAAAAATATTGCGAATAATAGAAAGGGATATTCTTGCTTTTTAAGTAATAAGAAACTATAATTGTTTAAATTTTACAGGATTACTTTATGCCAATTGCAACAGAATTTAACACTATTACCGCGATGTTCGACGGAGTAGTAGAAAGATTTCAGATAGAAGGGCGCCCCATGCTGATGTACAAGAAAGATGGTGAGTACCGGGGAAAAAGTTATTCCGAAATGAAAGCACTGGTCGAGAAATTTGCGAATGGTCTGGCGGCCATTGGAGTTAAAAGTTATGATCATGTTGCATTAATATCGGAAAATAGACCGGAATGGGTTGTTGCTGATATGGCGATACTGAAATTAGCGGCTGTAAATGTTTCAATATATCCTTCACTTACTGCCAGACAGATTGAATTTATCCTGAATGATGCAGAGGTGAAGTATGTGATTGTTTCCAATCAGATGCAATTAAATAAAATATTAAAAATTGCCGACGAAATCCCTGCACTCAGAAGAATCATTGTTCTATCTGATATTAAGAAGAATGATTTACCGGGTGTACTTTCATTTTCATCTGTTCTGGAAATGGGTTCTATTTTCCAAAAATTATATCCTGATTATTTAAAGATTGAATCATCAAAAATTACACCCGACGTAGTATGCGCCCTCATTTATACTTCAGGTACAACGGGTAATCCAAAAGGAGTAATGTTGACACATGAAAATATAGTAAGCAATATGAAATCTTCTGCAATTTGTATTCCCTTTTCTCATGAGGATACAATTTTATCGTTTCTTCCATTGTCTCATTCTTACGAACGGACAACGGGTTATTACACGGCAATGGCATGTGGCGCTCTGATTGCTTATGCAGAAAGTATTGACACAGTCCCGGAAAATCTGATTGAAATAAAACCAACCTTTGTTACAACAGTCCCGAGATTGTTTGAAAGATTTTATAATCGATTGATGAAACAAATTGGTGAGGAGCCGGTTATCAAGCAAAAAATTTTCGAATGGGCTTTAAGCGTTGGAAAAAAATATTTTAAATTTAAAAAAAATGGAAAATTACATCCCCTGAATAAACTTCAATATTTGTTGGCTGATTATCTGGTATTTAAAAAAATTAGAGCCCGAACGGGAGGCAGAATAAAATTTTTCGTTTCAGGTGGTGCCGCACTTAATCCTGCACTTGGAGAAATATTTGAAATAATGGGAATTAAAATTTTAGAAGGCTATGGTATGACCGAGGCATCACCTGTAATAAGTGTGAACCGACTTGATGATTATAAATGGGGAAGTGTAGGCAAACCGCTCCCCGGTGTTGAGGTAAAAATAGCATCAGATGGTGAGATCCTCGTACGCGGTCCCAATGTCATGAAAGGATACTGGAAAAATCCTGAAGCAACTGCAGCCGTTATCGATAGCGAAGGATGGCTTCATACGGGCGATGTTGGGAATATTGATGGGGAGGGATTTATCAGTATCACCGACAGAAAAAAACATCTGTTTGTGAGTTCCGGAGGTAAAAATATAGCTCCTCAACCTATAGAAAATTTATTTTTGCAAAGTAAAATGATTGATCAAATAGTTCTTATAGGTGATGGAAGGATGTTTTTAACGGCACTCGTTGTTCCAAATTATGATTACTTAAGACAAAATCCCGAACAACAAATTTGGACGGAAAAAACAGATGAGGAACTTGCACGTGACCCGGGCGTATATAAATATCTGGATAAGGAGATAAAAAATATTCAAAATGACCTCTCTGCATACGAAAGGATAAGAAAATTTACTATACTGAGCAGACCTCTAAGTGTCGAAAATGAGGAAATGACCCCTCTTCTTAAAGTCCGCCGCCGTGTCGTGGAAGAGAAATTTAAAGCGATTATAGATAAAATGTATGAAGGAATTCAATAACCACCAACTTGCATGAAGAACTCTACAGAAGTTAACAAAAAAGATAGTATAATTTTATGCCACGAATAACTTCTAATATTATTGAACTTTCTGTGTTTTGCAGAAAAGGCACAACTGTCCGTTATTTGCTTCTGCGGCGCGCGCGGAATGAAAAGTTGTATCCAAATATATGGCAATTTATAACAGGACGGATCAAAAAAAAGGAGGATGCGGTTACTGCTGCGGTAAGGGAACTAAAAGAAGAAACAGGACTCAAACCTAAAATGATATGGGTGGTCCCGGGGATTTTGTCTTTCTACGATCCGAGATCGGATATGATAAACTTATCTCCCCTTTTGGCTGTTGAAGTCGATTGTAATGTTAAAGTGAAGTTGTCTCACGAACATGATAAATCTGACTGGTTTACATTCAAGGAAGCAGTCCGAAGACTTATCTGGCCTTCACAGCGGGAGGGACTTAAAATTGTTAAAAATTTTGTCATAGAAAAGAAGAAAACAGCCGATCTTACACTAATAAAATTATAAAATAATTCCTTCTGCTATTTATATTCCTGTCAACCATATAAAAATCCCATTGTCTAATTGTTAAAATGGGTCGGATAATTTACATATCTTGAAGGGATTTATATATGATTAAACATATTTTTTACATCGTAATACCTATTGTTTTGCTGGGCATTTTACCTGCCACAGGATGCGGGCAAACAGGACTGAAATCAAGTATAGTTATAAAGGACAAGAAAAAGGGATACCTGGGTGTGGAAGTTCGTGATGTCGATAAAAAGTTAATTGAAAAAAAAGACCTGAAGATTGATTACGGTGCATACGTGGATAAAGTTGTGGAGGATAGCCCTGCTGAAGAAGCAGGAATTGAAAAGGGGGATGTTATTATTGAAATTAATGGAAAACGCATTGATGATGCCGAAGATTTGACGGTAGCTGTAAGAAAAATTAAACCTAAAACTGAGGTTAAAGTTAATATCGTCCGCAAAGGCGAAAAAAAATCGATCCCCGTTGTTATAGGAAAAATGAAAAGTTTAGATAACTTCTATACTTTTGGGTTTAATGATAAAATAATTCAACTCGACAAAGATATAAAAAAATTAAAAATACCCAGGATATATGGTAATGTACATATTTCGACATTGGTAAATTTAAACGGACTGCAGGTTGAGTCGATGACAAAACAATTGGGAGAGTATTTTGGCGCCCCTGATGGAAAAGGTGTACTTGTAACTGAGGTTAAAAAAGGGAGTAATGCAGATAAAGCAGGATTTAAAGCTGGCGATGTGATTGTAAAAGTAGATAAGTATAAAATCGAAGATTTAGATGATTTTAATGATCAAATTTCAGACCTTGAAGACGAAGAGGTATCGGTCGAGGTTATTAGAAGTGGGAAAACGGTTTCTTTAAAAGTAGATTTTGAGGTTGAGGAAGATACAGAGGACGACGAAGATAGCGATTGGTCGTATTATAATGGGATAGCACCTCCCGAACCACCATGTATCGAAATTGTGCCCGAACCGGTAGAGGGGATGGATATAATTAAAAGTCGTATATACGAACTTAGAAATAATTTCAAAAATAATTTTCGGATGATGAAAGATAAATTGACGAATTATTTAAGAAATTTATAGGTTTCGTTCTTTTGACCTGATTTTAATTAATTAATTCAAAACCCCATTTAATATAATGGGGTTTGTTATTTCTATAAATATTTCTATATTCATTCCTATCTTAACATTCTTTTACTTAAAGAAGAATTTATCCCTTAACAGAGGATTATTAAATATAAGGTACAATAAATTGTATAAATTCCTTCCCATCTTGTTTTTTTTAACATTTCAAATTTCAATTCCCCAGACAAAACCCAGCACAGAAAAAATTTATGAAGAAAGAGTCAGACAAATAATTGAAGAAGGTTTGCGGACTTGTTACGCCCATAAAATGCTCAGAGAGCTGTTGAAAGAAGCACCTAACCGTTTTGTAGGCTCCGACGGTGCTAACAGGGCTGTTGAATGGGGAAAGAAAATGATGGAGGAACTTGGTTTTGATAATGTTCACCTGGAGCCCGTTACCGTTCCTCGTTGGGAAAGGGGTTCGGTGGAGGAGTGTGTAGCTGTTCTCTCTTCCGGAAAACAGATTCCTCTCAGTGTATGTGCATTGGGAGGAAGCATCTCCACAACAAAAGAAGGAATTTATGCTGAGGTTGTTGAAGTAAAATCTTTTGATGAATTATATAGTATGGGAGAAAAAGCACGAGGGAAAATAGTTTTTTATAACAGACAAATGGATCCGACAAAATTTAATACTTTTGAAGCATATGGTGGTGCTGTAAACCAGCGAAGCAGTGGTGCCGTTGAAGCCTCACGAATGGGAGCAGTAGCATCTATTGTCCGATCTGTTACGTTAAAAGTAGACGATGTTCCGCATACGGGAGCAATGCATTATAACGATTCCCTTCCTCCAATTCCTTCTGCTGCACTCAGTATTATTGGTGCGAATTTACTTGACAGTCTGCTTGCAGTAGATCCGAATCTTAAATTACGACTCAGACTATCATGTAAAATGATGAATGATGTAGAGTCAGCAAATGTAATGGGTGAAATAAGAGGATCTGAAAAACCGGAAGAAGTAATAGTGGTTGGCGGACATCTCGACAGCTGGGATAAGGGTGAGGGTGCACATGATGACGGTGCAGGTTGCGTGCAATCGATTGAAGCACTCCGAATATTAAAATCTCTCGGTCTGAAACCCAAACGCACGATTAGGGCTGTCCTTTTTATGAATGAGGAATTTGGACTTCAGGGGGGAATCTCGTATGCTTCGAAGATTAGACCTGGTGAAAAGCATATTGCAGCAATTGAATCTGACATGGGTGGTTTCTCGCCTCGCGGTTTTGGAGTTTCTGCAGATTCAACTACCTTTGCGAAAATTTCACAATGGTCTTATTTGTTGGATATGATTGATGCTGGCAAAATTACTAGAGGTGGAGGCGGGGCTGATATCTCTCCGCTTGCCCGCTATGGTGTGGTTATGATTGGCCTGCGTGTTGATTCTCAAAGATATTTTGATTTTCATCATTCTGCAAATGACGTTTTAGATGCTGTTCATGAACGAGAATTAGAACTTGGTGCTATCTCCCTGGCAATATTAACTTATTTACTTGCCCAGGAGGGAATTTAAATTTTTATATTATTTTAAGGATTAAAATTATGAATAAATTTTACCTGCTTTTTCTTTTCTTCCTTCTAATTCAAGTTTCTTACACCCAGACCGTTCAGGATAAGGTTGATTCTGCAACCATTGCACAAATAAGAGAAGAAGGACTCAATAATTCTGAGGTTATGGATATTTTAAGTTATTTAACAGATGTATACGGTCCCCGCCTTGCCGGTTCACCAGGATATTTTGCTGCAGCGAATTGGGTTCGTGATAAATTGAAAGAAATAGGTTTAGAAAATGCCCATTTAGAATCATGGGGTCCATGGGGGAAAGGATGGACTTTGAAAAAATATTCGGCAAATGTGATCGGAAGACAAAATTTTCCATTGATTTCTTATCCCAAAGCATGGTCTCCAGGTATTAATAAAACAGGGGATATTATTTATTTCAATGCAAAGACCGATAGTGCTGTTAACACTTTTCGTGGAAAATTAAAAGGTAAATATGTTTTATTTGATGAAACAACAAAAATTGAGCCTCCATTTGAACCACTGGCAGAAAGACAGGCTGATTCAACTCTCTTAAAATTGGCTAACGCTGATTACCGACGTCCGCGGAGCTGGAGATATGATCGAAGAAGTCCTGAGATGATGCAGCGAGCCCTTGTTAATTATCATAAGATGGAATTGTGTGAAAAAGAAGACGTTGCCGGAATACTCAATATCAGTAGAGGTGACGGAGGAAATATATTTGTTGGGAGTGCTTCTCGACCGATGCATCCTGATTCACCCTGGACGCGAAGCGTTCCAATTTATAGTGAAAAATCTCCGAAAATAATTCCACAAATTGCTGTTTCGGCGGAACACTATAACAGGATGGTCCGTATGTTGGAAAAAGGTGAAAAATTAAAATTACAGGTTGAACTTGAGGTAGCATTTAATCGATCCGATTCAGGTTATAATATTATTGCTGAAATTCCAGGTACTGATTTAAGAGATGAAGTGGTTATGGTTGGAGGTCATTTTGATTCATGGCATGGGGGAACAGGCGCGACTGATAATGCTGCAGGTTGTGCAGCATCAATTGAAGCAATGCGAATCATTAAAAAATTGAACTTGAAACCCAGGAGAACAATTAAAATAGCACTATGGGATGCTGAAGAGCATGGTTTTCTCGGATCAAGAGGGTATATAAGAAAACATTTAGTAAAGGCATCAGATAGTAGTTCCTCCTCAAGAGAGGAAAAGATAAATTATACACCAGAGGGGGAGAAATTTTCGGTATATTTCAACCTCGATAATGGTGCCGGCAAAATCAGAGGAGTTTATCTTCAGGGAAATGAGGCAGTGCGTCCAATATTTCGCAGCTGGCTCAGACCTTTCAATGATCTGGGAGCGGCAACACTGACAATTCTCAACACAGGTGGTACAGATCATCAGGCATTTGACCAGGTTGGGTTGCCTGCTTTTCAATTTATACAGGATGAATTGGATTATTCTTCACGTACTCATCATTCTACGATGGACCTTTATGAAAGAGTTCCCGAAGAAGATCTTAAACAGGCAGCTACCATAATAGCGGCATTTATTTATAATGCGGCAATGATTGATGAAAAAATTCCGCGTAAACAATTAACTCCAACGCGGAGCCAGGTGCCGGCAAATTAATAAAAAGAGGATTAAAAAGGAAGTTTTTATAAAATCCTGATTCAAGCCCTTGGCGGTTCTTCTTCTGATAAGATTTTAAGGTTCCTGAATGTTCGATCTAATAGGAGAATCAGCATACCCAATGCAGCAAAAAAACCAATTATATCGAATAAAGTTATCTTAATAGAAAATAATTCAATAGGAATGATTCCCTGCACAAGCGCGAGAATGTTGAGAATGATCAACATTATACGGATTTCAGTAGGACCAAATTTCCCGTAACTTGACTTGAATTTTCTGAGCACATGCGTCTCTAAATAAACATTTATTGATAGAAGCAGGTATGCTATGACAAGTGCAAAAGCAATTGCAAGTGTCATAAACGGAGATAAACCCAGGCCTATGCCGATAACCAGAGTTGAGTAAGCATCAGTAATATGGTCTAAATAAAAACCATAGCGTGGTCTTTCTGCTTTTCGAATACGGGCAAGTGTTCCATCTAAACTATCGCCAAACCAATTCATTATAATAAAAAAGCAAGTTAAATATAACCACCGAATATCTGATTTGCTCAGGATATATGTGATGCCAACACATGTTGCTGCAACCAATCCAAGAACCGTCATATGATCAGGTTTAATCGATCGGGGTAACCAGGCAGCTAGAGGAGGTAAAACTTTTTGTTCGAAAGATGAAAGTAAAAATTTTGAGGTACGTTCATGATCCCCTAATTCCTTCGAAGAAGGGATATTATTGGAAATAGATGATTTAGACGTTACTTTAAGATTGTCCACAGTATAATATTCAAAATTATTTGTATTATTTTAATGATTTATTTTTTCCCCTGCAAATCATATTTTATACTTATGAAAGGAATGTTGGCTATTTTTTATGATATACCCCTTTTTTACTAAAATAAGGATAGTTAATTTTTTTTAATCTCATATATTAGACACATTGCACATAGGTGCATGATTTTGTAAATTATTTTATTCTTTAATTTTTAACAGGTAATGGGGATGAGCCTTTTAGTCGTTGGATCAATCGCAATAGATACTATCGAGACACCTTTTGGCAGAGTAGAGAATGTACTTGGTGGTTCTTCAACATACATTGCCACTGCTGCAAGTTATTTCGTTACACCCGTTAAACTTGTTGGAGTGGTTGGAGGTGATTTCCCTGTGGAACATATGAAATTTTTAGAAAGTCGTGATATTGACCTTGAAGGACTGCAAATAATTAAGGATTCTTTGACGTTTCGCTGGGGAGGTAGATATCATTACGATTTAAATGTTCGTGACACACTTTTTACCGAATTAAATGTATTTGAAAAATTTAATCCCGTCATTCCTGAATCCTACAAAAAGACAATGTATGTCTGTCTGGGTAATATCGATCCTGTTCTGCAAAGGGCTGTTTTACAACAAATTCAAAAACCCCGACTTGTGGTAGGAGATACAATGAATTTCTGGATAGAAGGAAAGCGGGAAGAATTATTGAAAACATTAAAGATGCTTGATGTGCTAATAATTAATGATGCTGAAGCAAGACAATTAACAAATGAACCCAACCTCATTAAAGCAGGTAAAGTGATCAGGGGAATGGGTCCTAACGTTGTAATAATTAAAAAAGGTGAGCATGGGGCGATGTTATTGACAGAGCGGACTATTTTCAGCGCTCCTGCTTATCCGCTTGAGAATATCAATGATCCCACGGGGGCAGGAGATTCCTTTGCCGGAGGATTTATAGGATGGATTGCACGAACAGACGAT
>Ga0101944_10004810_pt1 | contig 16189 bp, 11 predicted proteins | sample DewCreD2012metaG_FD_75245 | JGI IMG/M metagenome (GOLD analysis project Ga0101944, IMG submission 75245) | Hot spring sediment bacterial and archeal communities from British Columbia, Canada, to study Microbial Dark Matter (Phase II) - Dewar... ...
GCGTATCGTCGTAGCGGGGCAAACGCGCGGATTATAGCATCGGACGATATGCTGCGCCAACCGCCGTGCGTCAGTCGTCAGTGCACCTGCACCGACACTCACTCCAGCGGCAGTACTTCGGCCGCTACGCGGTCCCGAGTCAGGTGGAGCAGGCCAACCGTCGGCGTCCAATCGTCCAGCGGCGCAACGCCGCCAGGGTTGAACAGCAGCGTGCGGCCGTGGCGCTCCTGATACGCCCGGTGCGAATGGCCGAAGATGATCACGTCAGCGTCGGGATATAAGCGCAACAGGCGCCGTGCGATGCGGGCATTTGAGCTCTTGCGACTCGGCTCGAGCACCTTCTCCCAGAACCAGTCACTGGCCAGAGCCCAGAAGTCGGGCCAGCCGCCGTGATCCACCACCACGGAATGCCCCAGCAACGACAGATGCACAGCAACCGGTAGCTCCATCCCTCCGTGGCTGAGCTCCGTCGGCTTGAAATGCAGGTTGCCGCGCACCGCGTACAGGGGTGCCAGTTCAGCCAGTGGCGCCAGGTACTCCATATGATCTACATCACCGGCGTGAAGGATCAGATCCACATCCCTGAACAGGCGCGGCACGGCCGGCGGAAGCTGCTTGAGCCGGTAGGGCAGATGGGTATCGGCCAGAATGCCCACCTTCAGGCTGGCTTTGCCGTCAATTCCGGGCACGGTCACCGCGCGGTTGCCTGCCGTGGTCACGCTCGCCTCACGCCAGCCCGCGCTGGTCAGCCAACCACCTGCGCCGCCAGAAACAGACCGACAATGGTCTTGGCATCGCGGATTTCACCGCTGCGGCTCATCTCCAATGCCCGGGCCAGTGGCAGAGTGACGACTTCTATGTCCTCGTCGGGATCACGGTTGGTCGCCCCCTGGGTCAGGCCGGTGGCCAGATAAAGATGGATGGTTTCGTCGCACACACCCGGCATCGTGTGAAAACGGGTCAGATACCTCCAGTGCTCGGCGCGATCGCCGGTCTCCTCGGCCAGTTCGCGCGGCGCGGCTGCCTCGGGCGCCTCCCCCGGCTGCAGGGTGCCGGCCGGCAATTCAAGCAGATAGTCAGCCACTGCCGAGCGATACTGGCGCACCAGTCGCACCTGCCCATCCGCGGTGAGCGGCACGATTGCCACCGCGCCGGGCGTATTGACAATCTCTCGCAACGCGGTGCGTTGATTGGACAGGCTTACGGTGTCAACCCGCAGGTGGACGATGCGACCGTCGTAGATGCGACGGCTCTCGATGACACGTTCCGGTGATACGGACAAGGTGTTCTTTAGTCCTCCTTTGTCGCAAGTGGGCAGCAGTATAGGCTGATTCGGAACTTGCAGCAATTGCGGCATCACAGGCATATTCTTTGCGTATTGGAGCAGCGAATGCTAGAATTACGGTCATGATCGTGCGCCCTGCCCAACTGGGCGATCTCAATGCCTGCTACGAACTTGATAAATCCTATCTGACCGACTATGTATGGCAGATGCAGACACGCGCGGATAGCCGGGCGATCGAAGTGCGTTTCGATATGGTTCGGCTGCCGCGTCCAATGAAAGTGGATTATCCACGCCAGCCGGACGAGCTGTTGGACAACTGGCGCCAGGAGCAGTGTTTTCTGGTTGCCGTGGACGAGAATGAGGCGGTGATCGGCTTCCTGGATATGGCCGCTCAGGCGTGGCACGGCGCGGCCTGGGTGCGCAATCTCGCGGTGCACAAGGATCATCGGCGACAGGGAATTGGCACACGCCTGTATCGCGCCGGCCACGCCTGGGCACGGGACAACGGTATGCCCCGCATCATCGCCGAAGCCCAAACCAAGAATCATCCGGCCATTCGCTTCTTCCAGAAGCAAGGGCTGGTCTATTGTGGCTACAACGACCGCTACTACACCAACGGCGACATTGCGCTGTTCTTCTCCCTCCGACCCTGAGTTGACCAAGCCGACGTGAGACCGAATGCAGATTCTGGCCTTGAACCTGATCGCGATCCTGTCGTCGCTCAATCGAGCGCTGGCGACCGCCATTGTCATTCTCAGTTTTTCGCTCCTGGTGTACATTCTGACGTACAACCTGCGCAGCTCCGTTGCCCGATCTTTCAGCGCGCTGATTGCGTGTGTGTGCATCGCCTATGCGGGTGACGTAGCGCTCTTTGCCACGACTTCGCTCGAAAGCGCTATGCCGTGGCTGCGCCTGCAATGGGTGGGCATCGCATTCACACCGGCGGCCTACCTCCATCTCACCGATTCACTGTTGCGCACCACCAATTCATTGTCCAACCTGCGGCGATGGGCGGTGCGCGGCGGCTATGCGATCGGCTTTGCCCTGCTGCCGCTGGCATTCTGGACGACGTGGCTCGTTCGCGACGGCGTGCACAGCCCTGGCATCACCCAGTTTCGCGCCGGGCCGCTGTTCTGGCTGTTCGCCGCCTACTTCTTTGCAACTGTCGTCTGGGGAGCCGCCAACACCATCCGCGCGCGTCAGCGCTGTCTCACCCACACCTCGCGACGGCGTATGACCTACCTGGCGGCTTCGTTCGCGGCGCCCGCTCTGGGCGTCTTTCCCTACCTGTTGCTGGCCAGCACCCCCTCGCCGTCGGTTCTGTCGCAAGCAGCGTTCTTCAGCGTCCTGTTTGTAGGTAATCTGGGCATCGCCACTATGATCGCGGTGATGTCCTACAGCGTAGCCTACTTTGGGGTGTTGACACCGGATCGTGTGGTGAAGCACAACTTCGTCCACTTTCTGTTGCGCGGCCCCTTGCTGGCCACGGCGGTGATCTTCGTCTTTATGGCGATGCCGCAGGTGGCCGTCATCTTCAACCTGCCCCGCGACGCCATCCTTGTCTCGGCGGTGGTGTTCGTCATCGTCGTCGGCCAGGTGGCAATTAACCTGGCCAAACCGGCTATAGATCGCCTCGTCTTCCATCGTGACCGCGAAGAAGTCGAGTGGATTCAGGAGCTGGATCGCCGCCTGTTGACCACAACCGACCTCCAGCAGGCACTGGAGAACATCCTGGCAGCGCTGTGCGAAGTGTTGCGCGTGCGCACTGGCTTCATCGCGAACATCAGCGCCCGCACCGGCCCACGCCTGGAGACCCAGTATGGCTCGGAGGCGGCCGTAGAGAATGCGTTGCGCAAGGTGCGGGTTGAAGCGCTCGTCAATGCTGCCAGCAATGGCGCCTCAGAACAGCTCTTCGTACCTCAGGATGGCTTCTGGTTCGCAGTGTTGCGCACCAAGTCGCGTGATTCGATTCTCGGTCTGCTGGCCCTGGAGGTGGGCGAGCGGGCGGAGCTGAACGACCACGATCGAGCCGTGACGGCAGCGCTGATCTCCCAGGCCGAACGGGCGTTGGAAGATCGGGCCCTGCAACACAAGGTGTTTGCGACTCTGCGAAGCATCATCCCCGAACTCGATCAGGTGCAGCGGCTGCGCGGCACGACACGCTATACCGGCTCACCGGGACTGGAGACGGTTGTGGTGGACAGTCCGGCCCAGTCGCCTGAGTTCACGCAGCTGGTGCGCGACGCCCTGAACCACTACTGGGGCGGTCCGCAGCTGGCGCAAAGCCCCCTCCTGGGCCTGCGCGTGGTCCAGGAGGCGTTGCAACAACACGATGGCAACGCTGTGCGCGCCCTGCGCGCCGTCCTGGGCCAGGCAGTGGACAACCTGCGGCCGGACGGTGAGCGGCGACTGACCGCCGCCGAATGGCTGCTGTACAACATCCTGGAATTGAAGTTCATCCAGGGTCTGCGGGTGCGCGATGTTGCCCAGCGGCTGGCAATGAGCGAATCAGATCTATACCGCAAGCAACGCATTGCGATCGAGGAAGTGGCACGCGCGTTGCTGGCGATGGAACAAAATGGCGTCCTGCGTAAAGAGGCGGCTGCCGCCGCAAGCAACCGCCGGCAAAGCGCGCAACCGGAACACGGCGAGACATCTCCGCCAGATCTCTCCTGAATCTCGCTGCTGCCAGCCATCTGAACAGCCTGACACGAGGAGGTGCCAAGACCCATGTATCAAGAGTACGGCTTTCAGTCCCCCCGCAGTGAACTGACCCATAGCGCCGCTGACGCTGTCCGCGCCGCCGAGGAGATCGGTTTCCCGGTCGCGCTCAAAGTCGTGTCGGCAGAGATCTTGCACAAGACCGACGTAGGGGGCGTGATCCTCAACCTGCGTCGTGCCGATGAGGTGGAGGACGCGTTTGGTCGCATCGTGGCGTCCTGCACCGCCGCTCATCCCCGGGCGCACATCGAAGGCATCGAGGTTCAGGAGATGGTGACCGACAAGACGGAGATCATCATCGGCCTGTTGGACGATCCCCAGTTCGGCATGGTGGTTATGTTTGGTCTGGGCGGCATCTTCACCGATGTACTGCACGATGTCTCATTCAGGGTGGCACCGATCAAGGCTGCTGATGCGGTGCAGATGATTCACGAGATTCGCGGCTATCCCCTGCTCAAAGGCTATCGGGGACGTGAGCCTGTCTCCGAGACAATGTTGGTTGACCTCCTGTTGAACGCCAGCCGCATGGCGGTTGATCTGGAGGGCAGGCTCGAGTCGCTCGACTTCAACCCCATTGCGGTGTGGGACCACCAGCACCGGGTGCTGGATGCCAAGATCCTCTGGCATCCCCAGCCCCGTCCGGTACCGCCGCCCACGATACCCAACATCCGCTACATCAACTCGTTCTTCAAAGCCAGGTCGGTGGCTGTTGTGGGCGCATCAGCCACCTTCGGCAAGATCGGCAACGACGTTCTGGATAGTCTGGCAAACTACGGTTACCAGGGTAAAGTGTATCCGGTGAATCCGGCCCACAAAGAGATCATGGGCATCCCCGCCTACCCAACGATTGAAGCCATCCCCGAACCGGTTGATCTGGCCGTCGTCTGTGTGGGGTTGCCTATGGTTCCCGACCTGATCCGTGCGTGCGCCGAGAAAGGCACGCACGCGATGGTCGTGGTCTCGGGCGGCGGCAAGGAACTGGGCGCTGAATCGGGCAGCCTGGAGGCCGAGATCCGCGCCGCCAGCCGCACCCACGGCGTGCGGGTGATCGGCCCGAACTGCCTGGGCGTGTTCGATGCGTGGTCGGGACTGGACACACTATTTCTGATGCACGACCGTCTGCCGCGTCCGCGTCCCGGACACGTGGCGCTGCTGACCCAGTCGGGCACGGTGGGCGCCACCTTTCTTGAAGATGCCGCCAATATGGGCCTCAGCAAGTTCGTCAGCTATGGCAACCGCGCCGACGTGGACGAAGGTGATCTGTTGGCCTATCTGGCCGAAGACCCCGAGACCGACGTGATTGCGATCTATCTGGAAGGACTGGAGGGCGGGCGCGAGTTCCTGAGTGTGGCGCGGGAGGTTGCCAAGAAGAAGCCGATCGTCGTCTTCAAGGCGGGCCGCAGTGAACGAGCCGCCCGCGCATCCATGTCACACACAGGCTTCCTGGGCGGGTCATACGAGGTGGTGAAGGGAGCATTCCGACAGGCCGGCCTGATCGAGGTTGACAGTTACGAGGAGCTGCGCGCCACGTGCCTGATCATTTCCATGCAACCGCCCGCCCACGGGCCGCGCGTGGGCATGATCAGCAATGGCGGCGGTGTGTTGATCCAGGCACTCGATCTGTTCCGACAATATGGCCTGGAGCTGCCTGAGCTGAGCCCCTCGACCCTGCAGCGATTGAGCGCGGCTTATCCGCCTTTCTACCAGATTCACAATCCCATTGACATCACCGGCTCGGCCACCAGTGCCGATTACGAGATCGGAATCGAGACGCTGATGCAGGACCCTCAGGTTGACATCGTGATGGCCTGGTTCGTCTTCCAGGCTCCTCTGCTGTCCGACGACATCGTACAGCGCCTTGCCCGTCTGAAACGAACTTACTCCAAGCCGACGGTGCTGGGCACTATCGGCGGGCCAGTTTCCGAGAACCGCGCGCGGGCCATCAACGAGTTGCGCATACCGATATTCAACTCGGTGCGCACCTGGGTCGCCGCGGCGCGTGGCTCGATGCGTGGCGTGACTGTCGTTCAGGATTAGTCACCCCCGTGCACGCGCTTGGCGTCGCGCGACAGCCACCGCCGCGAGCGGCTCCGAAAAAAGCAGCCAGTACACTGTCAGTATTGTTATGCCGGCTGTCAACGGATTGAGAGAGCGATTTGCATCACAGGCTCTCATTCTGAGCGAGCTCACTGCGGCCTCAACGCCGGAAAAGCACGACCAGCGAAGAATCTCTGCAGTCAGGCAATGATCTGACTGAGAGTCTTCGCTGGTCGCACAGCGTCGAAAACGGTGTCTGTACGACCCGCTACTCAGCAACTACCCCCTGTCACCCGGCCATACAGCTAACGCCCGCGCGCCGCCCGTGCAGCCGGCCAGTCCGCTCGACGTATCCCGCACGCGGTTGACGGGATCGCTGCCCAGGGCAAACGCATCTAAATTGCCTTTCTGTGTTATGTGAAGTAGAACGATGTGTAACGACTTCACAAGCGCAGTGGAGGCAATCATGGATACCCCAACTGGCGCCAGTCTGGGCGCCCATTTTGCTGAACTGAAAGACCCGCGGATTGATCGCACCAAGTTGCACCGCCTGTACGACATTCTGATGATCGCGATCTGTGCGGTGATCTGTGGCGCTGAGACCTGGAATGACATTGCGGAATGGGGCAGAACCAAAGAGGAGTGGCTGAAAGGCCTTCTGGAACTGCCGAATGGCATTCCGTCGCACGACACCTTTCGGCGCGTGTTCTGTTTGTTGGATGCGCAGCAGTTTGAAGCTTGCTTTGTGAGTTGGATGCAGTCTGTGTGCAACGTCACCGGGGGACAAGTGATCGCCATTGATGGGAAAACAGTGCGGCGATCCATATGGTCAGCGCCTGGGCGGCAGCCAATCGGGTCGTGTTGGCGCAAACCAAGGTGGATGACAAGTCGAATGAGATTACCGCCGTGCCGGAGCTGCTCAACGTGTTGGAGGTGGCTGGCTGTATTGTGACGCTGGATGCGCTGGGCTGCCAGAAGGAGTTGGCACGTATGATTCGCGCCAAGGGAGCTGACTATGTGCTGGCGGTCAAGGAGAACCAGGGACATCTCTACGAAGACATCAAAGACCTGTTTGACGCCGAGTTTGAGCAGGCCGTGCCCTTTGCAGGGATCGTACACGACTATGATCACACTGTCGAGAAAGATCATGGACGTCTTGAGATCCGACACTGTTGGACGATTTCTGAGCTGGAATACTTGAAGTACATCCGCAATGGAGAGGAATGGGATGGGTTAGCCACCATCGTCATCGTCAGAACCGAACGGGGCTTCGACGACAGGCGCGAGACTGAAGACCGTTTCTACATCTCGAGCCTGCCGGGTAATGCCCAGGTGTTGTTAAATGCCACACGCAGTCACTGGGGTATCGAAAACTGTGTCCACTGGGTGCTGGATGTCATCTTCCACGAGGATGACAGTCGCATGCGCACGGGCAACAGCCAGCACAACTTCGCCATCCTGCGCCGCATCGCGCTCAACCTCATCCGCCACGAGCAGTCCTGCAAGCGCAGTATCAAGGGCAAACGCCTCAAGGCCGGCTGGAGCGAGGATTACCTCCTCAAAGTACTCAATGGCCCGGTCAATTAAGATGCGTTTGCCCTGGATCGCTGCCCGGAATCGGTTGACAGCGTGCCCACGGCACACAACCAGTTGTCACATTTTCCGCGACAAACCAGTGGCCTGGGAACGCCGACGCAGTCCCGGTGCTGTCCTGTGAAAATAACCGATTCCAGGCAGCAAGTAGGTGGCAGCAGGCCTGGGAGCGCCGACGTAGTCCCGGTGCTGTCCCGGGAGCCCCAGCTCGGCCGTCCCCTGCCATTTTCATAAACTGTTGGTGTGCACACGCTCATTGGGAACTCCCGGGAACTCCAGCTCGGCGCCGCGCCTGTCTGTTTTCACAGTTAGCGCTGGCGGGTCGCCGTAATGGACAACTCAGACGACGCCTGCCAGCGCTCAGGAATCCATCCTTTCGTGAAACAGGCATTTGTGCTATACTCCGTCGCAACATCGGGCTCCGGACCTCCCGCCGGGGCTGCAAACTGGAGAAACCTGTGAAACACCTGCTCAGCATTGCCGACCTGACTCCCGACGAACTCTGGCATATCCTGCACCGGGCGCGCGAGCTGAAAGCCGAACTGCGCTCCGGCGGCAACCGACCGATTCTGGCCGGCAAGACGATGGGAATGATTTTTCAGAAACCCTCATTGCGCACGCGTATCTCGTTCGACATGGCGATGCTGCAACTGGGTGGCCAGGCGCTCTACATATCCCCGAACGAGATCAGCTTGGGCGAGCGGGAGAGTGTGCCCGATGTGGCCCGGGTTCTGTCGCGCTATGTAGACGTGATTATGGCACGCGTGTTCGCACATGCCCACGTGGTGCAGCTGGCCGAGTACTCGCGCGTGCCGGTGATCAACGGCCTGAGCGACTACACACATCCCTGCCAGGGGATCACCGACGTGTTCACCATCTGGGAGAAGCTGGGCGAGTTGAAGGGCGTTCGAGTCAGCTATGTCGGCGACGCCAACAACGTGGCGGTCTCCCTGCTCTATGCGGCCACCAAGTTGGGAATGCATTTCAGCATCGGCCATCCAGACGGCTACGGTCTTGCCCCCGACGTGCTGGCGCGGGCTCAGCAATTTGCCCAGCAGTCCGGGAGCCACATCACGGTCACAAACGATCCGGTGGCTGCCGTCAGCGACGCGCAGGTCGTCTACACCGACACCTGGACGAGTATGGGGCAGGAGAGCGAGAAAGCCCGCCGCGAAGCCGTGTTCCCGCCCTTCCAGGTCAACAAAGAACTCCTGTCCCACGCCCGACCCGATGCGATCGTGATGCATTGCCTTCCTGCACACCGGGGTCAGGAAATCACCGATGAGGTGGCAGATGGGCCGCAGTCGGTGCTGTTTGACCAGGCCGAGAATCGGATGCACGCCCAGAAAGGTATTCTCGCGTACCTCCTCGTAGACTGAACGAGTGCTCCAGGGTTCGCCGAGGAGTGCCCAGGTATAGGGGACGGTAATTATGGCCGGGAACCGTGAAGCGTACACGCAAGCGATGCGGGCGGCTATCGAGGAGAGCCGTCAGCAGCAATGGAAGGCTGCCTGCAATAGCTTTCGGCGCGCCGTGCTGGAGTTTCCAGATGATGTGCCGGCTACGCTCGGGCTGGCGCGTGCGCTTCTGGGTCTCGGCCAGTTGCCGCTGGCGCTCAAGGCTTTTGAACGAGCCGCCTATCTTGCCCCGGCCGATAGCAGCGTTCTGGCGGGTCTGGCCGACGTCCAGGAACGGATGGGGTTGCTGGGTGCGGCGGCGGCCACCTATCAGCGAATGGCGAGCCTGGCACTCCGAGAGGGAGACCTTCAGGCCGCAGCCGACGCGTGGACGCGTGCCACCAGACTGGCGCCCGATCAGCTCGACGCCTACCGTCGGCTGATCGAAGTACTCGAGCAACTTGGTCGGCCCGTTCAGGCGGCTGCCGAGTGCGTAACTCTGGCATCCATTTACGAACGGCGTGGCAACCACGACCAGGCCATCATGACCTACCGCGAAGCGCAGCGCCTTGATCCCGGTAACGAACACGCCCGAGCGCGACTGGCCACACTCACAAGCGGTCCTCAGACCCCGGCCGGGCCGGTGCCGACGTGGGGAACGGCAAGTCTGGCCTCAACACGGGCCGCCACGGTCCTCGAACTGGCAGACAGCCAGGATGAGGAACCCCAGGACGACTCTAACCCCTTTGCTCAGGCGCGACGACAGGCATTGCAAGAACTGGCTGAAGTCCTCTTCCAGGTCGGCAGCGAAGAGGGACCCCCTCCAGCGGTGGCGCTTGCCATCGGTCGCGCGATTGATCAGCAGACACGGGGCCAGATTGATGAGGCGATTGCCAGCTTCCGGGAAGCGCTGGATGGTGGTCACAATCGAACGGCCCTGTATTTCGCTCTCGGAGCGCTCTACTATGATCGGCGCTACCACGACAGGGCGATCGAGACGTTCCGACACTCGATGCGCGACAGGGACTATCGCCTGGGGTCGCACTACGCGTTGGGTCTGACGTACCAGGCAACCGGCATGTTGGATCGGGCGCTGGAGCACTTCCTGGAAGTCGTCAAGGCAGTAGACCTGCAGATCGCTTCGACAGAACAACAGACTGAGCTGGGGCTGGCTTACCAGCAGCTGACGGATACCTATCTGGCCAGGCGAGACAACCAGGCCACAGCGATCTTCATCCAGACGGTCACCGACTTCTTCGCCCGACCGCACTGGGAACGACAAGCTCACAAAGCACGCCGTGATATGGACCATCTGGGCGATCGCGATCGCCTGATGACTCTGGCCGAGTACCTCGAGTCACCCGAGGCCGAGGTTATTGTGAGCAGCCTGAGTCTGACGGACGAGTATATGCGACGCAATATGCTGGCCACTGCCGTCGAGGAATGCCTGCACGCCATCGAGCGGGTTCCCCACCATCTGCCTCTGTATGTCCGACTGGCCGACATTCAGATGCGCCAGGACCAACATGATCAGGCCGTGGCGACCCAGCTGGCTGTGGCGGAGGTCTACAAGGCACGCAATCAGCCGCAGCTGGCCATTGACATCTGTCACCGCATCCTGCGCCAGTTGCCGATGGAAGTGAGAGCACGAACCAGGTTGGTCCAGCTCCTGCTGGAGCACGACGACATTGACAGGGCACTTGAACAATATATGGCGCTTGCAGACACTTACTACCAGCTGGCTGAGGTGGATCGAGCCCTGGAGACCTACGAGGCAGCGCTGCGGGTGGTTTCGAAATCACCCCAGCGCATGCGCTGGGAAACTGAGTTCCTGCATCGGATGGGTGATATCTTCGTGCAACGGGTGGACTGGACACGCGCGGTGTGGGCCTATGAGACGATTGTCGCGCATTCCCCATCCGATGCCCGGGCGCGCTTGCAGCTCATTGACTTGCACTTCAAGCAGGGCGATCGCGAGAAAGCACTTCAAGCGTTTGACCGCTTGATGGCGATGTATGCTAAGGACGGGAAGACGGCGGCCATCCCGGGAGTGCTGGAAGACCTGGTGCAAGCCCATCCCGAGGACATGGCGCTGCGCTCGCGTGTGGCGGCCGCCTATGCGGCTCACGGTTTCGTACAACCCGCTATTGTGGAGTACACAGCCCTGAGCAAGATGCAGCTGGAGGCAGGCCTGCGCCAGGATGCCTGCCGGACGCTGGAAACGATCCTGAGTCTCGGCCCGGAACAGGCTGACCATTATCGTCGTCTACTGAACCAACTTCAGAGTCGGAGTTCGGCGCCCACCCACTGATCGGGGAACTGCCGGCCAGGTGAGCATTGAGTCGCGATGCTGACCAGCGCCGGTCTGCAGCCTGGTCAGCCTCCGACAGTCGGAATTGCGAGCCACGGCAGCGGCAGTGCCGGTGGTGCATCAGGAGATGTGTCGTTGGCAGATGTCCTCTCCATTCTCTCGCGCCTGAGTTGGGCGAGTGTACTCGATATACTGCTGGTTTCGTTCATTTTCTTCTGGCTCTTCACGCTGATCCAGGGCACCCGCGCGATGCCTTTGCTGCGCGGTGTCGTGATCATCGTCATCGTGGCGGTCGTCATCTCCAATCTTGTGCAGCTGACGGCCTTCAGCTGGCTGATTCGCAATACGCTGCCAGCCCTCCTCGTGGCAGTGCCGGTAGTCTTCCAGCCCGAATTGCGTCGTCTGCTGGAACGGGTGGGAAGCACAACCGGCGGCCTTCTCGGCCTGCGGTTCCAGGAAAACAGTCTGCGGAGCAGCATCGAGACGATCACTCAGGCGTGTACACAGCTCTCGCGTTCTCGTTATGGCGCACTGATCGTGATGGAACGTGAGACCGGCCTTCAGGACGTGATTGACACCGGTGTTCCGATCAACGGCGTCATCTCGCGCGAGCTTCTGCTGACCATATTCTTTCCTCGCACGCCGCTGCACGATGGAGCGGTCATCGTGCGTGGCGACCGGGTCGTGGCGGCGAGCTGCGTGCTGCCCATCAGTACCTCCGCCGTCACCGACCGCGACCTGGGGACGCGACATAGGGCCGCGCTGGGCATTTCGGAGCTGAGCGACGCAGTGGCAGTAGTTGTTTCGGAAGAGACCGGGATCATCTCAATCGCCTATGGTGGCCGGCTGATCCGTCGGCTGGATGAGAACCGGCTGATCAAGGTTCTCACGGCGGTCTACCGACAGCAGATAGAGCAGACGTGGCCGGGGTGGTTGAAGTGGTTGCGGCGACACTCTGAGTCGAAGAGCGAGTAGCGATCGTGCAACGGCTATTTCAGACGCTCGGAACTTTTGTGTTATCGGTCATCCTCGGCACGATGGTCTGGTTCGTGGCCGTGCGGGAGCAGAATCCACCGGTGGAGGCGGACTACGCGCCGGCGATTCCGCTCGAGGTCACGAACCTTCCGCCTGACACGGTGATTCTCGGCGATGTGCCCGATCGGGTGACATTGCGCCTTCTGGCGCCCCAGTCGAGCTGGGAGCGGATATCGCCCGCGAAGTTCCGCGCCTGGATTGACCTGTCCGGACTCTCTCCCGGACTCTACGACGTGCCGGTGAAGGTGGAAGTGTCCGACAGCGCCGTGTCCGTGCTGGAGAAACGCCCTGCCTCAGTCAATGTCCGGCTGGAGACATTGATGCGAGCCGAAGTGCCTATCCGCGTGGACGTGATTGACAGTGCCCCCATCGGCTACATCGCGCGGCCGCCAGCCTTCACGCCGATCACCGCAACGGTCAGCGGGCCGGCCTCTCTGGTGACTCAGGTCACCCAGGCCGTCGCCGAGGTCTATCTGCGCAGTGCCAAGGAGACCATCCGCCGAACGGTTGATCTGTTGGCCCGCAACGCAAATGGCGACCCGGTCACCCGCGTCACACTAGAGCCGGCCAGGATCGAGGTCGCGGTGCCTGTGGAGCAGCGTTTCGGGTATCGCGATGTCTCGGTTCGAGTGCGGATTGAGGGCGAAGTAGCCCCCGGCTATTGGATCAGCAACATCACCGTTGACCCATCCACTGTCACCCTGGTGGGAGGCCCGACAGCGCTCAAGAACTTGCCCGGCTATGTGGAGACCATGCCGGTACAGGTGACGAACGCGACAGCCAATATCGTGGAACGGGTGGCGCTGGTGTTGCCGCCGGGAGTATCGGTGGTGCAACCCGAGTCCGGTGAGAGCCAGGCCATTGGCGGCGTGCAGGTGAGCATTCAGGTGTCCACGGTGGAGGGAGGCCAGACGGTTCAGCGTGAAGTGACGTTTCAGGGGTTGGCCGAAACGCTCACCGCCGTTGCTCGTCCGGCCCAGGTGGATGTGATCCTGTCGGGTCCGCTGCCGCGTTTGCAAGCGCTGACGTTGCAGGATGTGCGCGTGATCGCCGACCTTTTCGGGATGGGGGTTGGCACCCATATGGTGAAGCCGACGATCGTGGTGCCCGAGTCGTTGCGCGTGGAGAGCGTGCTGCCTGAGACCATCGAGGTTCAGATCAGCCTTGTGCCTGCACCGCCAACAGCCACGCCGACCGCCACTGCCGCACCGACCGCACGCCCGTAGCGGAGAGACTTCTTGGTGGTGCGTCACCGACCGGCATCACCATATCGGGGGTAATCCGTCAAACGGAAGGGTACGACTCCGGATAGCGGGAACAACAAGAGGATCTGAATCTATGAGCCGTGGAGGACTCGAACCTCCAACCCGCTGATTAAGAGTCAGCTGCTCTACCAGTTGAGCTAACGGCCCGCGCACCTGAAGGTGGGCGCCATTATAGGACAGGCACGGAGATGAGTCAAATTGGATTTGCCAGCTCACGCCGCGCCGCCGCCGTGATGCGCTCCAGCTCGGCCAGGAAGGCCGCATCGCGCTCGGGCGAAACATGCTCGCGCACCAGACGCCGCCAGTCGCCATCGGCCTTCTCCAGCAACCGCCGGTCGGCGTCCTCGGGCCGATAGATCGTTTCGCGCCGATAGGTGCGGTCGAAATAGCGCGTGTCCCACAGCACCTCGCGGAAGTGGGCCAGCGTGTGGTCGCTGCTGATGTAGGCATCGCCCTCGCAGAACGCCAGCCGGTTGATCAGGTCGAGGCAGATCGTCTCGTCGTTTACCTCGATGCCCCGACCGAAGCCATACAACGCCCGGTTCATGTCCAGGTCGAGCATCGCCTGCACCGGCGAGAAGGCCGACCCATTGTCCAGCAGGCCGATCCCCAGCGGCGCGCTGACCGTCGCCGCCAGCGCCAGCTGACGATAGGTCTTCATAAAGGCGGCCTGGATGCCCGGGCATTTTGCCTCCAGGTAGGCTGGCTCCACGTTCAGCACCATGCCATACTTGAAGCGGAACAGCTGATGCAGCAGCGCGTCGGTCAGGATGGCCGCCGGCGTGGCGTAGCAGATCTGCGTTGTCTTCATATCCATCTCGCCTGAAATCGCGGTGGCGAAATAGAACGCATCCGGCGCGATCAGCGAGCAGGCAGTCGTGCAGCCCAGGATCTCGGCCGTGGCGATGACGGCGCTGCCGGCCGGCGTCACCGGCGTGGTGCCGCCCAGGATCGGCATCGGCGCGAAGTTGACCGGGAAGCGGTAGGGCAGCGCCGCCTCCAGCACGTTGCAGGGATGCGTGTCGAGCTTCAGCGGCGAGGTGGTGCAGTACGCGTGGGCGAACAGCGGCGGTTGGTTGCGCAACGCCGATTCGCGGTCCGGCGCGCCGGTCACATCCAACGCCAGCCCGGCCAGGTCGGCCAGGTACTTCACCTGGCGCGGGTCGGACACGCCAACCCACCCCGGCTTGTCGGTGTGCAACAACAGCAGGCGCGCCGACTCGATCGACTCGATCGCCGCATCGTAATCGGCGATGATGAACGGCGCGTTGACCGCCTTGACCGGCGCCAGCGCGTCGCCCAGCTTGATCATATCAATCTGATCCTGGACGGTCGGCGGTCGGTAGACACCTTCGGGGTAATCATAGATTGACGGCGTGGTGAAGCCGTAGTCAACCACGAACTCGTCCGGCCAGGCGGCGTCAAGGTCGGGCAGCGACCGGCAGAAGGGATACCACAGCGAGGAGCGCACCATTCGGTAGCGGTCGCGTTGGGCGGCGATCTGGCGTTCCACCAGTTCGGGCCGGAACCAGGCACGCTGGCGCTCGAAATCAACCCGACAGCCAGCGTCGGCCAACGCCTCAAGCAAGAAACGACCGCGCAGGATCAACCCGGTGGTCGCCAGCACCTCCAGCGCGGCCTGGTGAATGCGCTCCATTCCGGCGTCGTCAACGACCCGTAGCAGTCCCTTGAGCATCTCGGAGCGGCCTCCTCAGGGCATGAGAATGCTGCAGGGATTGTAACATGCCGCCCGCCTGGGCGGAAGTGGAACAAATGACTTTCGCTTACTGCCCCGCAATGCTGGTATCCGCCCCGAGAATGCGCTCGTCCACCACAAAGTAGTCCACTACCTGCTGGCTCTCCACAGTGCACACCAGGCGATACTCGCCGCTGCGGGGTGCGCCGGCGCCGCCAAAATCCTCCGGGTAATTCAGGTAAGCCCACCCGTCGCCGCTGATCATCCCACGCGTGGCCGCGACCCCGCCGTCCGGCGCATAGACCATACAGTCGTACGCATACGTCTCGCCGGGGGCACCCCACGGGTTGCGCAACCCCAGGGTTACCGACTGGCCCACCGGAACGCCCCCACGCGGCGCAGAGGTTTCCAGGGCCAGCTGGGGTCTGCGCTCCCCTGCCGGTGGTTCGGACCACAGCGTTTCGGGAGGTGGGGTCGTCCAGGACTCGGGGAGCGGTGGGGCCGCCGGCGGGTCGTCTGCCGGTGGCGGGATGAAAGGCGCTGGCGCGGCGTCGGCGGTCGGCTGCGCTGGCGCTGCCAGCGTCGGCGTCGGCGTGATCTCCCAGCCTGCAGGCGTCGCCAAGAGGACTGGCGGGGCAGGGGTTGGCGATGACGACGGCGTGAGCGAGGGCGTTGGTGTGACTGCCTGGACCAGCAGTCGGGTGGGCTGGGGTATGACCGGCTCGGGATGCCGCCGCGTCGCCACGAGATGGGGTGTGCCCGGCAGGGGGGCGTACCCATCGGCCAGCCAACGCAGCCGGCTGCCATCGGCATCGGCGACATAGACGCCGCGGCCGCCAGCGCGGTTGG
>Ga0101944_10004811_pt1 | contig 16186 bp, 19 predicted proteins | sample DewCreD2012metaG_FD_75245 | JGI IMG/M metagenome (GOLD analysis project Ga0101944, IMG submission 75245) | Hot spring sediment bacterial and archeal communities from British Columbia, Canada, to study Microbial Dark Matter (Phase II) - Dewar... ...
AGAACGTCTGCCTCTTGTCCCCCGTGCCGTTGAGACCGACGACCAGCCCATAGCCGATCAGCTGGTTGTCCCGCACGCCCTCGAGCGAGGCGATTTCTTTGACGCGGACCGCCGCCTGCGCGGGCGGAAGCAGAAGAAGGATCAGGGCAAGCAGCGCGCCCGCGAGCCTGGCGGCGGTCATCTGCGCCTGCGGGCGGTGCATGGGGCTCTCTTTCGTCGCGGATCGGGCCGGGCGGCGGATCCGCCGGTCCGTCGGGTATCGATCGCTCTTCTTCATCGCGGCTTCCGCTCCAGTCGGCATCGCTGCAACTCAGAAAGGCAACAGGCCCGTGAGCAGCCTGTAGAGGAAATTCGGGCGGCGGATGGCGTCCTGCACGACGCCTTTTCCTTCCACGCGGACCTCCAGATCCGCTAGGCGGTCGCTCGAGACGCGGTTGCCGGGGCTCAGATCGTTCCACCGCACCAGCCCCCGGACGGTGATCCGCTGGCGCTCGGAATTGATCCAGACTTCTTTCGTTCCCTCCACCACCAGGTCGCCGCCGGGCAGCACATGCGTCACCCGGGCGGAGAGCGTGGTCTCCAGCACGGACTCGCGCGAGGTTTCACCCTGCCCATCAAGCTGGCTTTTGCTGCCGAGATTCGCCATCTGGCCCAGCGGACCCGCTGCCCGCACCGGGCCGGCGAGGGAGACGATGCCCCCGTTGGCCTGAGCTTTGCGGTTCGCCGTCGTGGCGCCGCGCGACAGGGCGCTGGCCCGGTCGGCCACGACAATGGTGACGATGTCGTGCACCCGCGCAGCCCGCTGGTCGCGGGCCAGGTCGGACAGGCGGCCGCCGGTCTCGTACAGCGAACCGGGCGAGCCGGCAGCAGGCAGGCGGCCCGCCGTCTCGATTTCAGAGATCAGCGCATCCAGCGGGGACTGGCGTGTCCCCCGGGGCCGGCCTTTTTCTCCGCCGTCGGCGCCTGCCGCGCCGGGGAGGATCAGAAGGGCGGCCAGGGCCGCGGGGGCAAGCAGGAGGCGGGGGACCTGCCGACAGGCCGCGATTGCGCGAGCCAGGATGCCTCGAACGATGTCACAGACCGGTAGTGTCTTCTTCATGGCAGCTGCCTTTCTGCAATGGCCAGGCCGTGATCTGCGAGACGGGCGCGCAGCCGCTTGCCGTTGAGAGGGCTCTTGACCAGAACCATGTCGCCCAGCCTTCCGGATGTCAGGGCCTCGACTTCAACTGCGATCCGGGCGGCGCCGGCGCCGGAGACCAATGTGAGAACCTGGCCTGCACGGACCGCCTGCGGAGGAATCAGATCCGCCTGTTTCAGAGGCTCGCCAGCAGCGATCCGCCGCCGGGACTTCGAGCCTGCGAGGCGAAAGTCTTCCGGCAGAGGGCTCTTGAAGGGCACCGCAACATCGCGCACCTCCGCGGCCCAGTCCCCGGGCGCGAGCTCGGCGCCGGGCTCGATGTCGCGCGCGGCCACGAGGATCTGACGGCGCAGGCGGATGCGGACCTGAACGGCGAAAGGGACGGAACGCCCTCCCGCCTCGGGCATCCACCGTCCCCGCCACACATACAGGCCCGGCTCAGGGGTATGCCGCAGGCCGGAGAGGGCGAACTCGGGCCTGCCCGGGGGCACGATGGTCTGGGGGCTTCTGATCACTTCCAGTTCTGCGTCTTCCGGCAGAACAGCCTCCATGGCCGGGCGGATCTGGTCTTCGCGGATCGCATGTCCGCTCCGGACGACGCAAACGAAGGACGGGAGATCCGAACTGGAAACCCCGGCCCCGATGGCGCGCTCGAAGTCTCTTCTTGTCAGCCGCCGCTCGACCCCCGGCAGCGGCGCGAAGCCCAAAAATGTCTCGGGAGCGGCGGCGGCAAGCGCGGGCAGGTGCGGCGCGAGATCCCGCGCGAGGATCCGGTCGCCGGGCACGGCCAGACAGCTCTGAAGCAGGAGGATGGCTTTCCACATGGCTGCCCGCCTAACGGGTCATATTGTTCACCTGCTGGTACATTTCATCGGCCGCCCGAACCACTTTGCTGTTGGCCTCATACGCCCTCTGGCTCATGATGAGATTCACGAACTCCTCGACGACGCTGACGTTGGACTGCTCGACATAACCTTGAAGAAGCGTGCCGAGCCCTTCCTGCCCGCCCGGATTGCCAACCGTGGGCTCGCCGCTGGCGTCCGTCGGCAGATACAGATTGCGGCCGATGCTGTTCAGACCGGCGGGATTTGCGAAGTTGGCCAGCTGAATCTGGCCCGCCAGCTGCGCAGCCGCCTGACCCGGCAGCGTGTAGCTGACCGTCCCGTCCGCCCCGATCGTAATGCTCTGCGCCTCGGGCGGAATGGTGATCTGCGGCTCCAGCGCGTCGCCCAGGGCGGTGACGAGATTGCCGTCCCTGTCCAGGTGGAACTGGCCCGCGCGCGTATAGGCGATCTCGCCGGTCGGACGGCGAACCTGGAAGAATCCCCGTCCTTCAATGACGAGGTCGAGCGGATTGCCGGTAGAGGAGAAACTGCCTTGCGCGAAAGAGATGCTGTTTGAGACGACCCGCGTCCCTAGGCCGAGCTGCAGGCCGCTGGGCACAACCGTCTGCGCGCCGGCAGCAGCGCCGGGCTGGAGAACCGTTTGATAGAGCAGATCCTGAAACTGGGCCCGGCGCGCCTTGAAACCCACCGTGCCGGCGTTGGCCAGATTGTGGGCGATGTTGTCGACGTTCGTCTGCTGGGCATCCATGCCGCTGGCAGCGCTGTACAGGGCTCGAATCATGGCTTCACGTTCCTTTCATGAGTGGTTCTTTCGCGCATCCGGTTCACGGGTTCACCCGCGCGACTTCCTCCGCCGAGCGGCGCCCCATCTCGCCGCCGATCTGGATCGCCTTCTGCAGGGCCTCGAACTGCCGCAGAACCTGAATCAGGCGCACCCCCGAGTTGGCCGGGGAGACATTCGACGATTCCACTTTCCCCTGGTGCACCACGGCGTCGGCGGGCTTCAGAGCCGGCAGCGACGACTTGTCCAGCACGAAGTACAGGCCTTCCCGGCGGAGCGTCTGATCGAGATCGGCGCCGACCAGACGAAGCCGGCCCAGAGGAGCGCCGTCCTGCCAGACCTGGCCGTCTCTGTCGACCTCCACAGGGCGGGCCGGATTGGCGCGGATGCGGCGAGGCTCGACTGTGATGTATTCATATCCCTCAGGGCTCACAAGCCGGCCGTCCTGAGCGACGCGGATCCTTCCCGCGCGCGTCAGCAGCGCTCCTTCGGCCGAGTCGAGCAGAAAGTAGCCCTCGCCCGACAACGCGAGGTCCGCAGGGTTGCGGGTCTCGACAAGAACGCCCTGGCGGGGATCGGTCCTGTGGCGCTCCAGAACGGGTGCGGAGATCTGTTCATAACCGGTTCCGGAAAGGCCAGCTTCCCGGCTCTCCTCTCCCAGGTACAGCGAGTAGACTTCCCAATCGGCCTTGAAACCCGGCGTGGCTGCGTTGGCGAGGTTGTTTGCCAGCAGATCCAGCGCCTCGAGCCGGGCTCTCAGGCCTGCAGCCGCCGTGGAAGTGAGCGCATCCATGCCGAACCGCGTTCATGCAATCTGGAGGCCAGACGCGGAAGGCGCGGGATTTCCAGATTTTCCCTCCGGCCGAGAACCAAAATGGAACAGACGGCTGCCTCCAGCGTGTTCCATTGCCGAACCCGGCCCAGGGGACGGAAGCAGGGAGATCCCGGATCGTCTTGCAAAAGCGCGGCTTGAGCAAATGGCACACGTCCTGCTTGACCGAAGAGCGTGACGCCGTTGCCGATGCTCGCCACAACCCCGGATGCAGCCGTTCTGTTCGAACTTGACGGGCAGGCGCAGGCTGCCACCGGGAGCGGGGAATTCGAACAGAGGACAGCCGGGCGGGAAGCGTGGGAAGCGGTCTGGCAGGGCGCAGGGTTGCTGGAAACGGACGGAACCCCGGGTGACAACGCCGGTCCGGTGACAATGAAGCCACTGTTCGAGGCAGATGAAGAGGAGAGGTCGCGGCGGGCGCTTCTGGCAGCGCTGATCCCGGCGGTTTCTTCCACCCTTGAACCTCCGTCCGCAGAGTTGAACCTGGGACTGGCACCGGAACAGTCGGGGTTTCTTGTCCACCCTGAGACGATTGCGGAGTCGACGCGGAGCCCCGGCAGCGGCGGCAGGAGTCTGGAATCGCCTGAAACTCCGGTGAATGGCATGAATCCCGGCGTGGCGGGAGCGCCTGCTTTCGAACCACAGGAGCCGGAACTGCCGGGAACTCTGCACCGGGATTCCGGCGGACAGGAGTCAGGCCTGTCCGAACCGGCAACGAACTCATTCGAGGACGTCCTTGCATCGGGCGCTCCGGTATTGAAAGAAGCCGGAAGTGAACCCGCCCTGGGGCGGCCTGCCGAACTTGTGGCCGATGTGGTTCTCAGACCGGACGCTGGATTCCGCCCGGTTCGGCCCTCGCAGACTCCGTCCCCTGCGAATGCCGGCATCGGGCGCGGAACCCCCGAGGTTCACGGCTCTCAAGTGCCTCAGGCACCGAATCACGAGGCGGTCGGGATGTCCTCCGAACCTGCCGCCGCGGGCTGGCGCGGCGATCTGCACCGGGGCAGGACTGCGACGAGTCCGTATGTGGCGCCGGTAGAGAGCCGGAGCAGCGCGGCGATTCAACAGGAAAGAATCGAATTGGCGACGCTCCCGGACGGGGCGGAGGATCCGGCGAAGAGGTCAGACTTGCATCAGGCGCAGAGAGAACCCTCGCCACAGGTCTCTCCTTTGAACCACAACGAGGGGGGCCGGACGCCTGACCTGCCGGCGCAGACCCCGTCTGCCGATGCTGGATCCGGCTCCCCGATGGCCGCATCCTTCCCGGCGCCTCCATCCCGCGAGGCTGGACTTGGCCATCCATCGGCCGAAAGCAGGGACAAGACGGAGATCCGGACGGAGGCGGGCAGTGAGGCGGTGGCTGGCGCCGAGCCCGAGCCCCCGGCCGGGCGGCTTCAGAACCAGCTGGATCTGCAGCTCGACGGCCGCGCTGGCGAACGCGTGCGCATCCGGCTTGCCGAAGCTCCGGGCGGCGTGCGCCTCCGCGTGGCCAGCAACGACGCTCGGCTGGCCGAAACCCTGCGCGCAGAGTGGCGCTCGCTGGAGGCGGCGCTGCGCGAAGCGGGCTGGCAGATGCAGCCGAAAGAATCCGGCATGGCCGATGCCGCCCGGGAAGGCTGGCGCTGGACGCAGGGTCAGACCGCAGCGAAGTGGGCCGCCGATGGCGGGGCGGGCAACCGCACGATCGAACCATCGAACGCCCTGAATCGCGGTTGGGGATCGCCCGAGGATTCCAGTCCGCGACAGCACCGGCAGGACCGGCAGGACCGGGAAAGCGGTGCGCGCGAAGAACTCGCTGATCTGAGCGCCATCCGGCGGCTTGGAAGAAGGAGACAGTCATGAACGCAGTCCAGTCATCGCAGGGATGGACCCTCGCGCCGGGGGGGCTGGAGGCGGCTCAGCCTCAAGCTGCGAGAGGCATCCAGGACCGGATGGCCAGCAAGGAGATGTTCCTGCAGCTGCTGGTCGCCCAGATCCGGAACCAGAACCCGCTGAATCCGGCCAATGGCACGGAATTCGTCGCACAGCTGGCCCAGTTCAGCCAGCTGGAGGCGACCCTTGAGATGCGCAGGGACATCGCGCAGATCCGTACGGCGCTCGAACAGGCTGCGCCCGGCGGTCAAGGGCAGCCCTGACAGGGCGGAAGGTTCAGACAAACGACAGGAGAAAGATTCATGTTCACTTCCTTTTCGACAGCTCTCAGCGCTCTGGGAGCGCACACGACGGCGGTGGATGTCGTCGGTAACAATCTGGCCAATCTGAACACGCCGGGGTACAAATCGAGCGTGGTTGTGTTCAGCGACCTGGTCACCCAGTCGCTCGGCGCCGGGCTGGGCGAGACGCAGGTCGGCTTCGGCGTGGCGCGCCCGGTGACGATCCGCCAGTTTTCGCAGGGGGCGATCCAGGCGAGCTCGGGGCCGCTCGATGTGGCGATCCAGGGCGACGGATTCCTCGTGGTCAAAGACCCGATCACCAATGCAACGCTCTACACCCGGGGCGGCAACCTGCAGGTGAACAAGATGGGACAGCTGGTCACGGCGACGGGGTTCCGCCTGCAGGGGTGGAATGAAACCAACGGCGTTCTGGACACGACGCAGCCTGTGACCGATGTCATCGTCCCCGTGGGCTCCCTGCGGGCGCCGTCGCCGACGCGCAACGTCTCCTTCGACCTGAATCTGGATGCATCCGCGACTGCGGGTCCGCCGCCGACGACGTTTTCGACCTCCATCGAGGTCTTCGATTCGCTTGGCGGCTCGCACACGATCTCCGTCCGGTTCGAGAAGACGGCCAACCCGGGCGAGTGGAGCTACTCGCTGATCTTCCCGGATTCCGACCTTCTCTCGCCGCCGTTCACGCCTGTTACCGGAACTCTGCAATTCGATGCGCAGGGGCGGTTGACTTCTCCGACGGCCACGGATCCGATGCCGCAGATGACCGTAACCGGCCTGGCCAACGGGGCGGCCGATCTGGAAATCACCTGGCAGCTGTTTAACGGGGCGGCGCCGAGGCTGACCCAGTACTCGCAGCCGTCGGCGGTCGCGGCCAACTCCCAGGACGGCCACCCGGCCGCTCAGCTGATCCGGGTGGGCATCGGAGATGGCGGACGCGTGCTGGCGCAGTATTCCAACGGAGAGCAGGTGGCCGTCGGACAACTCGCCATGGCGAGCGTCAGAAATCCGGAATCCATGATCGCCGTCGGCAACAGCAATTTCCAGCTGAGCGCCCGGTCCGCGCTGCCTGCCATCGGTCTTCCGGGCACTGGCGGGCGCGGGCAGATCATCGGGGGCGCCGTCGAGTTTTCGACCGTGGACATCGCCCGCGAATTCACCAACCTGATCGTGCTGCAGAGGGGCTACCAGGCGAACGCCCGCGTCGTCACAGCCGTCGACGAGATCAGCCAGGAGACGATCAACCTCAAGCGGTAGGCGAGTGACGGGAGGATGCGGTGAAAGTAGCGGAAGCGATCGCCCCCCTGGCCGATGTCCCCGTGGATTTCGAAGTCCGGCTGGATGAGCGGGTGATGAGCCTGCGGGAGATCCTGCATCTCGAGTGCGGCCACGTCATCCGGCTGAACCGGTCAGCAGGAGAAAACATCGACATCCTGGCCAGCGGGGCGCTGATCGGCTCGGGCGAGGTGGTCGTCATCGAGGACACGATCGGCGTGCGGATCACCGACTTCCGCGAGGAGCGTTGAGATGGACTGGACGGCACCAGCATTCGTGGCGGCAATTCTCGGCCTGGCGGCTGTGGTTCTCTGGATGGCAGCCCGCCGTCCGGGCGGGCTCGTCTTCGGCCGCGCCCGGGCAAGCGGTCCCGCGGAGCTTGTGCAGAGGTTGCCGCTGACTCCGCAGCACAGCCTCCATCTCATCCGGGTCGAGGGCGAGACGCTGGTCGTGCTGACCTATCCGGGCGGCGCTGCCGTCTCGCGCGGCAGGCCGTTCTCCGAATGGATGGGGGAATTGACCGCCCGAGACCGGGAGTTGCCCCGATGAAGCGCTACCGCCTCCTCCTGTTCTTCATCCTGATTGCAGTGCAGGCTGCCGCCGCTCCGGCTGGTTCGTCTACTGGACGGGGGCCTGCCGGACCGGCGGAGGCCATGAGCGCTCCGCTGCAGATCGTTCTGCTGCTCACAGGCCTGACGCTGCTCCCCGCGGTCCTTGTTTCGCTGACGCCGTTTCTGCGCATCAGCCTCGTGCTGCATTTCCTCCGGCAGGCGCTCGGGACCCAGACGGCGCCTTCGAACCAGGTGCTGGCGGGCCTCGCCCTGTTCCTGTCGCTGCTCTTTGTCCAGCCCGTCGCGCAGAGCGCGTACGAGCAGGGCTGGAAGCCCTTCGAGGCGGGGCAGCTCGACAGCCGCCAGGCATGGGAGCAGGGGACGCGCCCGGTGAAAGATTTCCTGCTCCGGTTCACCCGGGAGAAAGACCTCGCGCTGATGGTGGAGATCACGAAATCGCCTGCACCAGCCAGCCCCAGGGATCTGGAACTGACAGTCGTGGCCCCCGCCTACATCCTCTCGGAGCTGCGGCGCGGATTCCAGATCGGCGCCGTCCTGTTCCTGCCTTTTCTGGTGATCGACCTTGTCGTGGCCTCGCTGACGCTTTCGATCGGCATGGTTCAGCTGCCGCCGGTCATGATCTCGGCGCCGTTGAAGATCCTGCTGTTTGTCCTGGCCGATGGCTGGAACCTGCTGGTCGGCTCGCTCATGAGGAGTTTCGGATGAACCGGCGCGTTGCAGGCGGCCTGCGTGATTTCCGGCGGGCGACGGAGGCGGCTCCCGCCGCATTGGGCGCGGACTCCGGCGCATCCGGGGTTGGACTCAGAGCGGGGATTGCCGGTCTGCGGTGCACGAGCTCCGGCCCGTGGAGCGGCGTGGCTCAGCCCTGCGAGCCGGCCGCAGTGCACAACGGCCGCGCGGGTTCGAATCAGGATCCGGACGGCCGGCGGAACCGCGGTGCGATCGTGCGGCCGCGGCCGGGCGAACGAAGGAGGAAAGCATGAATGCAGCTGCCGTCGCGGACCTGTTGCGCCAGACCCTGATGGCCGCCTTCTGGCTCGCGCTGCCCCTGCTGGCCATCGGATTTCTGGCGGGCATTGTCATCAGCCTCATCCAGATCGTGACCAGCTTCCAGGATCCCGCCTTCGGCGGCGCTCTGCGTCTGGCCGCCTTTCTGGCGGGTTTGCTGCTCGCCCTGCCGTGGATGATTGCGCGGATGGTGGACTTCACGATTCTCCTGTTCCGGGATCTGAGCCGTTATGTGGGGTGAAGCTGCGGTTGCGGGCGCTGCACCGTTCGGATTTCTGCTCGTGCTGACGCGCGTGGCGGGGCTCTTCGTGGCCGTACCGCTGCCGGGCGCGTGGGCGGTGGCGGCTCCGGCGCGGGCGTTGTTTGCGCTGGCTCTGGCGCTCAGCCTGGCGCCGCTCTGGCCGCGCGTCGTCCCGCGCGGCATCGGCGAACTGGCGCTCTGGCTGGGAACCGAGGCGGCGTTCGGCCTGGGGGTCGGCCTGGTGCTGGGATTCGCCGCGGAGACTCTGCTGTTCGCGGCGCAGTCGATGGCCCTGCAGGCCGGCTTCTCGTACGCCTCGATGATCGACCCCGGCAGCCAGGCCAACAGCAGCGTGCTTCAACTGCTGGCCCAGTTGACGGTCAACCTGCTGTTCTTCGCAGCCGGTCTGGACCACGCCGCGCTGCGCGCGATCGCCCGGAGCCTGGAGACTTTTCCGCCTGGATCGCAGTGGAACGGACCGGCATGGCTGGATGCGATTCAGGCGGGAGGGACGGCGATGATGGATCTCGGCCTGAGGCTCGCATTGCCCGTCGCCGGCCTGCTGCTGCTGGCCGACCTGACCCTCGCGTTGGCATCGAGACTCCAGGCGCAGCTCCAGCTTCTCTCCATGGCCTTCCCGCTCAAGATGCTGCTGGCGCTGGTCTCGCTGGCCGCACTGGCGCCAGTCGTCGTCTGGGCTCACCGGGCCGGAGCCCGTGTGGCGTTGGCCAGCCTGCGAGCGTTGGGTTTGGGGTGACGCATGGCAGACAAGGGTCAGCGGACAGAGCCGCCTACGCCACAACGCATCCGCAAGGCGCGTCAGGACGGACGGTTTCCCGCCAGCCGGGAGATGGTGTTCGCGGTCCAGTTTCTGGCCTGGGCCATCCTGCTGAATCTTGCGGGCGCATGGCTGCCGCCGGCCCTGAAGACGTTCCGGGGCCTGCTGGCGGGAGCTTTCCGCCAGAGCGATGAACTGGATGTGGCGGGCCTGCTGTCTCGAAGCCCGCTCGCGGCGGAGACGGGCGTCTTCTTCGCGGCGGGAGCGGCGGTCGCCGGACTGGGCCTGCTGACTCACCTCCTCATCACAGGGTTTGGATTCGCGCCCTCGAAGGCAGCCCCTGATTTCAACCGGCTGAATCCGGCACGTACGCTGGGCGAGCTTCCCCGGAAAAACTTCGACAGCCTCGTGCTGGCCGTGCTGACCCTTCCGCTGCTGCTGGCCATGCTGTGGTGGGTCGTGGCGAGCCGCTGGACGGAATTCGAGCGGCTCCCTCTGCTGCCGCTCGAAAGAGGCGCCGCCGCAGTGGGCAAGGCGGCAGGGAGCCTCCTGTGGAAAGGCGCCTTTCTGCTGCTCGCCTGGGGCGCCATCGACCTCGTGCGTCAGCGCAGACGCTACCTGAATGACCTCCGGATGACGCGCCAGGAAGTCCGGGAAGAGCACCGCCAGAACGAGGGCAGCCCGGAAGTGAAGATGCGCATCCGGAGGCTGCGGCGGGAACTGCTGCGGCGGCGGATGATGTCGGAGGTTCCCAAAGCGACGGCGGTCATCGTCAACCCGACGCACTACGCCGTGGCGCTCCGTTACGACCAGAAGACGATGCCGGCGCCGGCTGTCGTGGCCAAGGGCAAGAACTATCTGGCGCTGCGTATTCGCGAGAAAGCGGCCGAACATCGCGTCCCGATCGTGGAGAACCCGCCGCTGGCGCGGGCTCTGTACCAGCAGGTGGAGGTCGGCCAGGAAATCCCGGTCAGCCTGTACCGGGCGGTGGCGGAGGTGCTCGCCTATGTCTACCGCATGATGCAGGGCGGCCCGGGCTCGTCGAGGTGAAGAATGCAGAGGCAGAATTGGCATGAACGCGCAGAGGCAGCCGGATTCGGCGCAATCTGGCGCGGGCAGGTCTCCCTGGCGGCGGCTGCAGCCGCGGCTGGCAGGGGCGAGGCCTCAAAAAGAGTGAACCTGCACGAGCACCAGGGCCTTCAGGCGGCTCATTCATCAACTGCCGATGAACCCGCGGAGTCTGCCGGCCTCTGCCAATTTCGATCCGCGCACCCGAGGGGGGATCGGCCGTGACCGCACCGGTGGCGCCGCCTGTTTCCAATGGCTTTTCCGCCGAGGCCGAGCCGCGCCGCAGGCCGGCGGACGGAGGCCGCGGCCCGGCGGCTGCGGGCCGGTCCGGCCGCTGGGCTCTGCCCGCCTCGCCGGCGGCCGCCGTGCCGGTCGGGGTGCTGGGCATTCTGCTGGCGATGGTCGTGCCGCTGCCTCCCTGGCTGCTGGACATCCTGATCAGCGCCAACATCGCCCTCTCGACCGTCGTCCTCCTGGTCTCGATCTACATCCGGCGGCCGGCCGACTTCAGCGTCTTCCCCACCACGCTGCTGCTGATGACGCTGTTCCGCCTGGCGCTCAACGTTTCCTCATCGCGCCTGATTCTTCTTGAGGGAAGCCGGGGCACGGCCGCCGCGGGGCAGGTCATCGAGTCCTTCGGGCAATTCGTCGTGGGCGGCAATTTCGTCGTCGGTTTTGTCGTGTTCCTCGTGCTGATCGCGATCCAGTACGTGGTCATCAACCACGGCGCGGTCCGCATCAGCGAGGTGACGGCCCGCTTCACGCTGGATGCGCTGCCCGGCAAGCAGATGTCGATCGACGCCGACCTGAACGCCGGGCTGATCAATGAAAGCGAGGCCAAAGCGCGGCGCAAGGCGCTGGCCGCCGAGGCCGAGTTCTACGGCGCGATGGACGGCGCCACGCGCTTCACACAACGCGACGCCATCGCCAGCCTCCTGATCACGGCCATCAACATCCTGGCCGGGTTCCTCATCGGCGTGCTGCAGCACGGCATGGAGATCGGGCGGGCCCTGACGACCTATACGGTGCTGACGATCGGAGACGGCCTGGTCACGGTCATCCCTGCGCTGATGATCTCCATCTCCGGCGGCCTGATCGTGACCCGGGCCAGCTCGGACCGGGACATGGCCGAGGAGTTCCAGCGGCAGGTGTTCAGCGCCTGGCAGCCGTTGCTGCTCTCCTCCGGCGCGCTGCTGCTGATGGCCGCCGTGCCGGGCCTGCCGAAGGTGCCGTTCCTGATTCTGGCGGCCGGCCTGGGAGCCGCGGGGCGGCGGCTGAGGAACAGGAGGCGGGCGGCTGAAGCTTCAGCACAGAGGCCGCCGACCGCTCCGGCGCGGGAGAACCTGGAGTCGCTGATGCGCGTCGAACCGCTGGCCGTCGAGGTCGGTCTCGGGCTGGTCAAGCTGGTGGAGGGCGCCGAACATTCTCCTCTTCTGAGGCGGATTGGGGGCATCCGGCGGCAGCTGGCGATGGAGCTGGGCTATCTGTTGCCTGCCGTGCGGGTCACCGACAACCTCTCGCTCCAGGTGCGCGAGTATGTGGTCCTGCTGAAAGGGGCCGAGGTGGGCCGGTACGAGCTGCCGCTCGGCTGCGAGCTGGCCATTCCGCCGGCCGGAGGATCCTGCCCGGTGCCGGGATCGGCGACAAGGGAGCCGGCGTTCGGTCTCGAGGCGGTCTGGATTCCCGCCGAACAGGCCGAGGCGGCGCGGGCGGCCGGCTGCACCGTCGTCGATCCGGTCAGTGTTCTGGGAACGCACCTGTCGGAGCTGATCCGCCGCCATTGCCATGAGATCTTTTCCCGCCAGGATGCGAAGAAGTTCCTGGACCGGGTGGCCGAGGAGCAGCCGAAGCTGGTGGAGGATCTCGTGCCGAAGCTCCTGCCGCTTCCGGCCGTGCAGAAGGTTCTGCAGAACCTGCTCAGGGAGCGGGTCTCGATCCGGGATGGCGCGACCATTCTGGAGGCGCTGGGCGAGGCGGCGCTGGTGACGCGGAATCCCGTGCTGCTCACCGAATACGTCCGGCAGGCGATGCGCCGGTCGCTCGTGCGGCCCTTGCTCGACCGCAGCGGGCAACTGGCGGTGTACCTGCTCGACGCGGCCCTCGAAAGAGCCGCGGAGGAGGCCGTGCAGCACGGCGAACACACCTCTCACGTGAACCTGCATCCCCAGAAGGTTTCCGAGCTGCTGGCAGCGGCGAGCCAGGCTTCTCCCGCGGGAGGCGGAAGCTGGACGCTGCTGACCTCGAGCGGCGCGCGCTACTTCGTGCGGCAGATCCTCGAGGCGAACTTCCCGCAGGCGACAGTTCTCAGCCATGGGGAAGTTCCGCCGGGGCTGCGGGTGGTCTCTCTGGGCGTGCTGAAGGGAGGAGCGGCGTGAGGACGGCCGGCGGAGGCGGCAGCCTGAGGGAGAGGGGTGCGCCGCCGCGCATTGAATCCTTCCGTTTCCGGCGAGACAGAGACGGCGCCGGCCCCACTATCTCAGAAGGAGGACGACACCTGACGTGATCCGCCGGAAAGCCTACTTCGCACGGAGCCTGGAGGCCGCTCTGGCAGCGGCGCGGCGGGAGCTTGGTCCTGATGCGCTGCTAGTGGAGGCGGGACCAGCCGGACAGGAGAATGGCGCCGGAACCTACCGCGTGGTCTGCGAAGGACCGGCCGAGACCTCTCCTGGGCAGTCTCCAGGGGAAGACGTGAAAGCGGCGGCCTGCGCTGCAGCTCCGGCGGACGGACTTCAGGCGCGGATGGCAAGGCTGGAGAGGACGCTGGAAATGGTGGCCAGCGCGGTGGCCGGCCTGGACCCTGAACCGGGAATCGCGGCCCTGCAGGCCGAGCTGGCCGCTCATGATTTTCCTGCCAGCTGGATCGGAACTCTGCTGCGTGCCGCGAGGAGCCGGCTGCAGGCGGCCGGGCGGACGGAGGGAGAAGATGCCGAGACAGTTCTCCGGGAGGCCGTAGCCGGGGAGCTGTCGGCAAGAATCACATTCCAGCCCGATCTGCTGACGGCGAAGCCGGCCATCCTGATTCTGGCCGGTCCGCCGGGAGCCGGCAAGACCTCGATGCTCGTGAAGATCGCCATGCAAGCCGGACTCGCGAGACGGCGCCCGGCGGCGATCGTGTCCACCGACTGCCACCGCGTCGCGGCCGCCGAGCAGCTGCGCACGCTGGCGGCGATTCTCGGGCTGCCTTTTACCCTGGCGGAGACGCCGGCGGCTCTGCGGCAGGCCGTCGCGGAGCACTCGTCGCGGGACATGGTGCTGGTCGATACGCCCGGCTTCGGCAGGAAGGAGAAGGAGTGGGCCGGGGAATGGGCCGGCCTTCTCAGAGCGGTTCCGGGCCGGCAGACTCTGCTGGTTCTGCCCGCCTGCTGGCGAACCCGGGATCTGCTGGCGGCGGCGGCCTGGTGGGGGATGTTCGAGCCAACGGCGCTGGCTTTCACGCGCATGGACGAGACGGAAACCATGGGTGGGTGGGCGGCCACGGCGATGGAATCGGGGCTTCCCGTGGCGTATTTCAGCACGGGACAGGGCATTCCCGAAGATCTGGAACCGGCCGGAGCCGGGCGCCTGAGAGCGGCCCTGGGCCTGCCGGAGCCGGGGCGTGCCGCGGCGGGCAAAGCAGCGGGAGGGAAGCCATGAAGCGCGGATGGAGGACAGAGGCGGGCAGGCTGGCCGGAGCTGTCTGGAACCGGGAGGGAGCGGGAAGGCTGGCATTTGGCTTACCGGCTGCCGCCCGGCCGGTGCGGCGGAGGAGGGTAAGGGCAGCTGGCTTTCCGCATTCGGCCGACAGCCTGCGGCCGCGCCGGCTCCAGGCAATCTCGAGGAGCGGATCATGAACCCTTATCAGAGCAGCGCCACATTGACGACCGAAGAACGGGAGCGCCTGATCCTCGAGCACCTCCCGCAGGTCCGGCTGATCGCGCGCCGGATTCATGAGCGGCTGCCGGAGAGCGTGCAGCTGGAGGATCTGGTGTCCACGGGGATTCTCGGTCTGATCGCCGCCATCGACCGCTACCGGCCTGACCAGAACGTCAAACTGAAAACGTACGCCGAGTACAAGATCCGCGGCGCCATTCTCGACAGCCTGCGGGGTCTGGACTGGGCGCCTCGCCAGCAGCGGCGCCGGAGCCGGATGATCGAGCAGGCTGTGGCGGTTCTCGAACAGAGGCTGAAACGGGCGCCGTCGGAGGAGGAAATCGCCGCCGAGCTCGGCGTTTCGCTGGAAGAGTATCAGGAATGGCTTTCGGAGTCGCAGGGGCTTCATCTCGGGAGCCTGGACTCTGGCGCGGGCGAGGACGGCAACCGCGACCTGCTGCGGTTCGTGGCCGACGACGAATCGGAATGGCCTTCGCAGGTGCTCGAACGGAAGGAGCTGCACCGGCTGCTGAAGACCGCCATCTCCCGGATGCCCTACATCGAAAGGACGGTGCTCGGGCTGTACTACCAGGAGGAGCTGACGCTGCGCGAGATCGCGAAAATCGTCAAGCTGCACGAGTCGCGCGTGTCGCAGCTGCACACGAAGGCGATCCTGCGCATGAAGGCGCACCTCTCGGGCGTGCAGCGCGAGCACTCCGAGGCGTAGGGCGGGGCGGTCTCCCCGCCCGCGTCACTGACCGACGCGGGCGAACCTGTGCTCGGCGCCGCGAAGCTGCTGGCACCAGGCGTTCAGGAACACGACGTGGAGCTCGTCTCTCGCTCCACCCTCGCCGGTCACGAAGCCGACTCGCCACTCCCAGGACGACGCACAGCCCGGCCCGTTCGACACGAAGGAGACGGTGCCTTCCTCCAGCTCGTACGTTCCCGCGGCATCGTACGGAACGTCGAGCGTGTCGGTGTCGATGGCGAACGTGCCGTCCCGGGCGAAGCGGACGAATGCGGGACCGCTCTCGCCCTCCTCGCGCCAGGTGCCGGCCAGCTGCTCGGCGGTCGGCAGCGACCCCGCGACCTCGGGCAGCAACGACTCGACCCGCTCCGACCGGTCGCTCCCGCCGCGGCTCACTCCCAGAACGAGCACAGCGCACATGGCGGCGATGGCGACTGCCACCTCTCTCGAGCGTCGTCTTGCTCGCGGCACCGATGTACGTGTGACGGGTCGATTCATCCGCGCTCCTCTCGGGCCGCCGTTGCAGATCGGGAAGACGGGCTCGATCAGCTGCCGCGACGGCGGCGCGGCCCGGAGGCTGCGCCGCCGCGCTGTCACCGCGTGCCGCTACCGCGTCGAGACGTAGATGTCACCGCTGCCCTCCGGCCCGGGTGTGCGTCCGAACAGGAGCTGGCGTCCATCTCGTGAGAGCGAAGGACGGCTCTCGGCCGCGGACGTGTTGACCGCCGTGCCGAGGTTGACCGGCGCCGACCACGCGGCTCCGAGGTTGGCGCGAGTCGCCGTCCAGAGATCCTGTCCACCCGACCCACCTCCGCGGCTGGACGAGAAGACGACCTCGAGGCCGTCCGCGCGAACGCTCGGCTGGATGTCATTGGCTGCGACG
>Ga0101944_10004812_pt1 | contig 16184 bp, 11 predicted proteins | sample DewCreD2012metaG_FD_75245 | JGI IMG/M metagenome (GOLD analysis project Ga0101944, IMG submission 75245) | Hot spring sediment bacterial and archeal communities from British Columbia, Canada, to study Microbial Dark Matter (Phase II) - Dewar... ...
TGTCGTACAACGCGGTGGACTCGGCCCTGTGGTTCATTCAGGCCGCAGGCGCGCTGTTTCGCGCGACCGGCGACGAGGCGTTTCTGCGCGACGTGCTCTGGCCGGCCGTGAGTGAGATTCTGGACCGCTACCACGACGGCACGCGATACGACATTCACGCCGACGCCGACGGTCTGCTCATGGCCGGGCAGCCGCACACGCAACTGACGTGGATGGACGCCAAGCTCGGCGAGATGGTCTTCACGCCGCGACACGGCAAGGCCGTGGAGATCACCGCCCTGTGGCTCTCGGGCCTGGAATTGGCGGCCGAGTGGGCGTCGCAACTCGGCCTGAAGCCGCCGCGAGCATTGACCGTGCGCGACCGGGCCCGCGAAGCGTTTGTCCGCACGTTCTGGTACGCCGAGGGCGGCTACCTGTACGATTGCGTCAACGAGCGCGGCCGCGACGCGGCGATCCGGCCGAACCAGTTACTGGCGGTATCGTTGCCCCACGCGCCGATCCGCGGCGAGAAGGGCCGCGCGGTGGTGAGCCTGTGGGAACGCATTACCAACGAGGCCGGCGAGCCGATGGACTTCGTGTGGGGGCACCATCCAGCCTTTGGTGCGCCCTTCCTGAGCGACGCCTGCCGGGTGGATGTCGGTGCGCGCGAGTTGCTGGCCGATGAGGTATTCGTCGGGCACAACAATCCGCTCGGGGCTGGCCGGAGATACACCTGGCCGCACGCCGACACGCCGACCGGTTTGGTGGACCTGTCGCGCGTGCCGGGCCGCGACGAGCCGCGTTATGCCATGGGCTATCTGACCGGCTTCGAGTCGGGCTGGTATGCGATCACCAACCGCGAGCTCGGCTTCGGCGTGGGGCTCGCCTGGCCGGTTGGCGTCTTCCCCTACGCCTGGTTCTGGCAGGAGATGCACGCGTCGCCCGGCTTTCCTTTCTACAAGAACTGCTACACCATGGCGATCGAGCCGAACACGAGCATACCCGGCCACGGCCTGACGGCCGTGATGCAAACGACCGGCACCCACCGCAGGCTGGCGGCGGGTGAATCGGTCGAGGCGAGTCTGTGCGCGGTCTTCTACGAGGGGACGTCGGGCGTGAGCGCGATCGGCATGGACGGGGAGGTGTGGCGCCTTTCCGCCGGTGGGTAAGGCGCTGCAACTGAGAGGGGGTCGGGGGGTGAGGTGCTGCAAGGAAGAGGGTGCCGAGCCGGGGCTCCCGGAACAGCACCGGGACTGCCTCGGCGCTCCCAGGGCGGCTACCGGCTACTCGATGCCTGCAATTGGTTATTCTCATAGGAGGACCCGACTGTGACACAACCTGTCGCCACGCTGATGCAACGTTCGGAGTTTGAGGCCTTCACCTTTGGTAAAGATCATTGCGAGGGTGTGGCCTGGGGGCCGGATGGCTATCTCTACGCCGGCGGCGAGGCCGGCCAGATCTATCGCGTCGCCCTGGCGGACGGATCGAGCGAGATCATCGCCAACCTGGGGGTGGATGCGCTGGGCATCGCCGTGGACGCCGCGTGCAATCTCTATGTATGCAGTGAGAACGGTCACTGCGTCTTTCGGGTCACACAGGCGGGGGCGGTGTCGGTCTATTCGCGTGGCACACCGGAGCAGCCGATGTGCTTGCCGAACTATCCCGTCTTCGACCGGGATGGGAATCTGTATGTGTCTGACTCGGGCGACTGGGAGGGCGCCAATGGCTGCATCTACTGCCTCGCCCCCGGCGGCGCGGCGCGTGTCGTGACTCCCAATACGCTCCGCTTCCCCAACGGCATGGCGCTGGGGCCGGATGGCACTGAGCTGTACTTCATCGAATCGAACCTGCCCGGCGTTCGCAAGGCCCGCATCCTGCCCGATGGGGGTCTGGACACGGCGCAGGTGGTGGTGGAGATGCCCTACACGGTGCCGGATGGGCTGGCCTTCGACGTGCAGCACAATCTGTACATCTCGTGTTACGTGCCGCATCGCGTCTATCGGCTTGATCCGCGCGGACAGCTCGAGATTCTGTTCGATGACTGGCAGGGTACCTTGTTGAATGCCCCCACCAACCTGGCCTTTGCTGGCGCCGACCTGCGCGCGCTGGTGTTTGCCAACCTGGGTGGCACTTGGCTCACCCGGACCACGATGCCCCATCCCGGCATCGCCTTACCCAATCCGCGTCTCTGATCCGATCGAGGGAGTATGGACGGCAAAGAACTCAAGTCAATCTGGCGCAGCGGCCAACCCAGTTTTGGAGCGTGGATCACCGGCAGCGATCCATCCATCGTGGCGGCAGTCTGCAACGCCGGCTACGAGTGGCTTTTCGTGGACGGCGAGCACTGTCCCTACAGCCCGGCGCAGCTGCGTGAGGTGATCAACGCGATTCGTGCGCGCGGCGTGGTGCCGATTGTGCGTGTCGCCGACAATCAGGCGTGGATGGTCAAGCAGGTGCTCGACCTGGGCGCCGAAGGCGTGGTGGTGCCGCTGCTGATGACGTCGGACGATGCGCAGCGGGCTGTGGCGGCGTGTCGCTATCCACCGCGGGGTGTGCGCGGCTTCAATCCGCGCGATGCATCCAACTGCTTTGCGGACCTGGACGACTACTGCCGGACATTCGACGAACGGGTGGTGGCTGTCGTGCAGGTCGAACATGCCACCGCCGTGGAGAACCTGGATGCCATCCTGGCAACACCGGGGATTGATGGCGTTCTGATCGGCCCGGCTGACCTGTCCTATTCGCTGGGTTATCCGCTGCAGCCGCGTCACCCCGTCGTCCATGACGCCATCGTGACCACCATTCGCAAGTGTAACGCGGCGGGCGTGCCGGTGGGCATCACGGTGATGGGGGGAGCGGACGATTTTCGCTACTGGCTTGGCCACGGCGTCAATTTCATCACGCTTGGCTTCGACTTCGATTGGGTGACACAGGCCGGTCGGCGGATTCTTGACGAGATGCGTTCGACCACAGGCGGACGGTGAGGGTGTCTCCTGCGCGTGAGGGGGCATTGTGTGAGCGTGATAGAGAGCCGCTCCCCTCTCCCGCTGGGAGAGTGGGCGGGGGTGAGGGAACTGTGAAGGGCACGCTGAAGGGTGACCCGATGCACTTGCGGTTGTTATCATAGAGGGCCCTGTTATGCAGCCAGGCGAAATGATACCCACACGGCACGCCTATGGCGAGGAGCTAGTCGCCCTGGGAGGGGACCTGCCCAACCTGGTGGTCCTGGAGGCCGACATCTCCAAGTCCACGCAGACCTATCGCTTTGCCCGGGCATTTCCGGAGCGCTTCTTCCAGATGGGAGTGGCCGAGGCGAATATGATGCTGGTGGCGGCCGGACTCGCGACCACCGGCAAGATACCCTTCGTCAGCACGTATGCGGTCTTCGGGACGATGCGCGCCTGCGAGCAGGTGCGTACCTTCATCGCGCACACCCACCTGAACGTCAAGATCGCCTGCAGCCACGGCGGTGTGACGCCCGGCAACGACGGGGTGACGCACCAGGCGACTGAGGATCTCGGCATTATGCGCACCATCCCCGGCATGACCGTGATCATGCCGGCCGACTACCACGCCACCCGCCGCCTGGTGCGCGCGGCAGCCTATTATTCCGGCCCGGTCTACCTGCGTTTCACCCGCGACCCCGTGCCGGTGATCTACACCGACGCGGACGAGTTCGTCATCGGGAAGGGCAAGGTGGTGCAGGCGGGCGAGGATGTCTCTCTCGTCGCCATCGGCGATTTTGTGGCGGTGGCTCTGGAGGCGCGGACGTTGCTGGCGCAGCGCGGCCTCAGCGCCGAGGTGCTCGACATCCACACGCTAAAGCCGCTCGACCGTGACCTGATCGTGGCCAGCGCTCGCAAGACGCGCCGCGTCGTGACGCTGGAGGATCACCAGATTCAAGGTGGCCTGGGCAGCGCGGTGGCGGAGGTGCTGGGCGAGGAGTGTCCGACGCCGATGCGCCGCATCGGGTTGCGCGACACCTTCGCCGAGTCAGGTGAGTACCGACTCCTCCTTCGCAAATATGGCATGGACGCCGAGGCCACTGTCGCGGCGGTGATGGAGCTGATGAAGTGACCCTCACCCCCCTGTTCGCTCGCCGCGGCGTGGAGCAGGGGGATGAGCGAGGTTCAGGGAGCGCGATCCAATGGCAGTTTCCGAGGCGACTCTGCGGCAACTCGAACGTCAGGCGCGGGTGATCCGGCGACACATCATCCACATGATCTATGCGGCCCAGTCGGGCCATCCGGGCGGCTCCCTCTCCGCCACCGACATCGTCACGGCGCTCTACTTCCATTTCATGCGCGTTGATCCCGGCAACCCGAGCTGGCCAGCGCGCGATCGCTTCATCCTGTCCAAGGGTCATGCCTGCCCGGTGTGGTATGCGGCGCTGGCCGAGCGGGGCTTCTTCCCGACCGAGGAGCTGCTGACCCTGCGCCAGATCAATGGCCGATTGCAGGGTCATCCCGACATGGAGAAGACACCCGGCGTGGACATCAGCACCGGCTCGCTGGGTCAGGGACTGTCAGCGGGCGTGGGAATGGCGCTGGGCCTCAAGCTGGATCGCAGCGACGCGCGCGTGTACGTAATGTTGGGCGATGGTGAACTCAACGAGGGGCAGGTGTGGGAAGCAGCGCTGGCAGCGGCCAAGTATCGGCTCGACAACCTGCTCGCCATCGTGGACTACAACAATCTGCAGTTGGACGGTCGCTGCAGCGACGTGATGCCGATTGAGCCACTGGCCGACAAGTGGCGTGCGTTCAACTGGGCGGTGTTCGAAATGGATGGCCACTCGATGCGTCAGATTGTCGAGACGATCGAGGCAACCCACGCCGTGGCCGGTCAGCCGAGCGTCATCATCGCCCACACTGTCAAAGGCAAGGGTGTCTCGTTCATGGAGGACCAGTGCGACTGGCATGGCCGCGCGCCCGACGACGCTGAGTATGCCCGGGCGATGGCGGAGCTGGCCGCGCCGGACTAGAGCAGGCGGTGGCTGGCCGCAGGTTGTGCGCGGCACACCGGATGCAACGCGACGACCGGTTCTGTCCGCCTACGAGCAGTTGGTCATACCAGTAGGACTTCATGCCACACGATATTGACAGTCGGCCCGAATTGTGTTATGCTCGCAGCAGACTGGCGGACGAGGCCACACCTGGGCCAGCTCTGCATCCAGTTGCAATGGCCGTCTGAGCGCCCCTCGTGCGCCGAACCTCAGGAGATATAAGGATGCCCGAAGCACCTGGCCGCAACAGTCCTGCCCCTCTATCGCCGAACGGTCACGCGCTGCGTCCCCGGCTGGGGGTTGTTGTGTCGAGCTGGCCGCACGAAGATGGCGCCGAGTTTGCGCGTCAGCTGGTCGGGCTCATCGGTGAGGTGGCCCCGGCGGACGAGCTGGAGGTCATCGTCTATCCGCAGCCCTACACCCACGAGCGCGAAGTGCCAGCGGTGGTGCAGTTCTTCGCCGACAAGCGGCTGGATGCGGTGTGCATCGTGCCGGGCAACTTCACGCTGGATCACATCATTCCGCTGTTGGCCGAAGCGCTCCACCTGCCGGCGGTGTTGTGGGGATTGGCCGACACCGAGGCGTGGGGGGCACTGGTCGGGCTGCAGCAGACCCTCGTGCCGTTCAAAGAGCTGGGCATGCCGTATCGCTTTGTCGTCGGCCACCTGCGCGAACGCAAGGCGTGGGACAAGATCATTGTCTACGCTCGCGCGTCGGCCATGGTGCAGCGGATGAAGGGGATGCGCATCGGGCTGATGGGCTTCAGGGCCGAGGGGATGTCCGATGTGATGTTCGACGAGCTGGCGCTGCGCGAGACGTTTGGCATTCAGATCGTGAACGTCGGGCTGACGCGCTACAGCCGCGCCGTGGACGCCGTCACCGAGGAGGAGGCTATGGCGGCATGGCGCGAGCTGGCGCCCGGCTTCGATCCGGGCGTGACGCCGTTGCCGGTGATCCTGCACGGTGTGCGCTCGCACCTGGCGTTGCAGCGACTCATCGCCGAGGAGAATCTTCAGGCCTTCTCGGTCGAGTGCTTCCACGACCACCTGGGTGGACCGTGTCTGGGCAAAAGTATTGCCAATGATCAGGGCGTGGCGGCGTCGTGTGAGAGCGACATCCCGGGTGCCGTGATGATGGCTGCCATGCAGCTGCTGTCCGGCGAGCCAACCTTCCACTCCGACTTCAACCGCATCTACTTCGCTGAGAACGCCGGCATCCTGCACCATTGCGGCAACCTGCCGCGCCGCCTGGCGGCGCATCCCGAGAAGATGGGACTCTTGCCCATCCCGGAACACATCGGCCCTGGCGCCTACGGTCCCACGATCCAGGCCACCATGAAGGCCACCCCCGTCACGTTGACCAACCTGGTCGGGCGGCGCGGCACCCTGCGCGTCGCCGCGATGGAAGGGGAGGCGGTGCCCTATGAGCTGGAGTATCCCGGCTCGGCCGCCAAGGTTGTCTTCCCCTTTGATCTGGGCGAGGCGCTTGAAGCCTGGGGCAATGCCGGGTTCGGTCATCATTATGCCGTCGTTGTCGGCCTTGTGGCCCGTCAGACGGCCGAGTGGTGTCAGCTGCTGGGGGTGCCGTTCCAGCAGTTTGGCGTTTGACACATCGGGGGCAGGCCATCGCGGCTGCCCACATTGCCCGCCGCGGGCGCTTGATCGTCGAGGTGCGATGGAACGGAACGGTCCGATCATCGAGGTGCGCGGTCTGACGGTTGATTACTGGCAGCAGGATCGCTGGGCAACTGTCATCGAGGACCTGAGTCTCCACATCAATCCGGCCGAGACGTTGGGACTGGTGGGCGAGTCGGGGTGTGGTAAGTCCACCACCGCCAATGCCTTTCTCGGCTTTCGCCCGCGCGGCGCGCGCTATCGTTCCGGATCAACGATCTTCGAAGGTCAGGACCTCCTCAGGCTGCCCGACAGTGCTCTGCAGCGCATTCGCGGCGGCAAGATCAGCCTGGTGCCGCAGAATCCCACCACGGCACTCAGCCCTGCCATCCGCGTCGGCAACCAGATCGTCGAAGTCCTGATGGTGCATCGCTACTGCCAGACGACCGCTGAGGCACGCGACCGGACGCTCGACCTCCTGGCGCGGGTAGGCCTGCCCAATCCCCAGGCTATCTTCAGCCGTTACCCGCATCAGCTGAGCGGTGGACAGCAGCAGCGGGTGATCATTGCCATGGCGCTGGCCTGTGACCCGAAGCTGATAGTCCTGGACGAACCTACAACCGGCCTCGACGTCACCACCCAGGCGCAGATACTCGACCTGCTGATGGACCTGCAGTCGCGCTACGGGCTGGCGATGCTGTATGTGACGCACAACCTGGGCGTTGTCGCGCAAATCTGCAACCGTATCGGCGTGATGTATGCGGGCCAGATGGTTGAGGTGGCGCCCCGGCATCAGATCTTCAAACAGCCGCTGCATCCCTACACTCAGGGTTTGATCGCATCGGTGCCGCGTATCTCCGCGCCGACCGAGGTTCGATCGTTGCTGCTCAAGGGGTTGCTCAAGCGGAGCGAGCTGCCACCCGGCTGTCCCTTCGCGCCGCGCTGCGGCTTCGCCGAGGCACGCTGTTACGCCGAGCACCAGCCGCTTGTCGAGGTGGCACCCGATCACGCCGTTGCGTGCTGGCGTCGCGACAGCATCCCATCGTTCGCACAGCGCATGGCCGAGACCAGGAGCGCCGTCTTCCAGAAATGCGAGACGCCGGTGTGCAAGCCGGACGAGGTGCTGCTGAAGGTGGACAGTCTGCGCGCTGGCTACACACGACGCCGCTTCCATCTCTGGCGTCGGCCCTTGCCCACCGTGATTGTGGATGGGGTCTCGTTCGACATCCGGCCGGGTGAAACCCTGGCGCTGGTGGGCGAATCGGGCAGTGGCAAGACGACGGTGGCGCGGGCGCTGAATGGCTTTCTTCCTTACGTGACGGGTGAGTTGCGCTTCGACGGTCGCTACGATCTCACGCTGCCGGTTGACAGGCGCGATCGCACCCTGTTGCGTGAGCTGCAGCTGGTGTTCCAGAATCCCGATGCCTCGCTCAACCCGCGCCAGCGTGTCTCTCAGATCATCGGGCGGCCGCTGCAGTTGTTCTTCGGTCTGTCCGGCGCTGAGTTGCGCCAGCGCATTGAGAGCCTCCTGGAGGATGTGCGCCTGGATCGGCGCTATTACGATCGCTATCCGGATGAGCTGAGCGGTGGCGAACGTCAGCGGGTCGCCATCGCGCGGGCGCTGGCAGCCGAGCCCAAGCTGATGTTATGCGATGAGGTGTTGTCGGCCCTGGACGTGTCGGTGCAGGCCAACATCGTCGAGCTGTTGGTCGAGCTCCAGGCCAGGCGCCATATCGCGTATCTGTTCATCTCGCACGATCTGGCGGTGGTGCGATCGCTGGCGCATCGGGTCGGGGTGCTCTACTGGGGCGCGTTGTGCGAGGTCGGGACGGCCGAAGAGGTGTTCACGCCGCCGTTCCATCCGTACACCTACCTGCTGCTGAGCGCCGTTCCCGAGGCCGACCCCGACCAGCTGATGCCCGAGGCGCGCAAGGACATTGGCCTGATCGTCAGCGACGATCGGCCGGCGTGCCCGTTTGCACTGCGCTGCCCGTGGAAAGACCCGGGCCGATGCAGCGATGAGGCGCCGCCCTGGCAGCAGATCAGTCGCTCCCACATGTTGCGCTGCCACGTTCCTGTGGAGGAACTGCGACAGCACGATGTGTGGGCGGATCGCTTCGGACACGCCAGGTGAGCGGCGGCACTGCTGCCACACAGAAAGGAGGTATGAGCCGAGCTACACAACGACGACGGAGTGTGGATCATCGAGAACGCGTGGTGTTGGGTGGAGATTTATGGACCGCTTGAGTCAGAATAAGGAGAGACGAAGAATGTCCCGCAAGCGCATGTTGCTGTTCACCATTGTCGCCCTGCTCGGCCTCGTTACAACGATGGCACCCGGGCCGATGGGCATTGCACCGGTGGCCGAGGTCAAGGCCGCCGACCCCATCGTGGTCAAGTTCGCCATCACCGACCCCGGCGGTGAGGCCAACTCAATGGACCCGATCAATCAACCGTCGGGTGAGAACTCGATCATGGTCAATATGTCCTACAATCGCCTGGTGGACATGACCAGCAACTTTGAGATCCTGCCCGAACTGGCCGAGAAGTGGGAGTACAACGAGGACGCTACTGAGTGGACCTTCTACCTGCGCAAGGGTGTCAAGTTCCACGACGGCCATGAGCTGACATCCAAGGATGTGGTCTACACCTTCCAGCGCATCCTCGACCCGAAGCGGGCCGGCGATGACACTGTGGCCGGTTCGGAAGGCGCCGGCGAGCTGGCGTTCCTGAACTACGACGGCATCATCGCTGTGGACGACTACACCGTCAAGTTCAAGCTGGACGGGCCGGCCGTCGAGCTGCCGCTGATGATCTCGATTAAGGCCCCCTGGATTGTCCCTTACGGCGCCAAGTTTGCCGACCTGAACACCTCCGGCAACGGCACCGGTCCTTTCATCCCGGTTGACTTCAAGCCGGTCGACTCACCGCACCGCTTTGTCAAGTTCGAGGACTACTGGGAGGAAGGGCTGCCGCTGGCGGATGAGATCCAGCTGTACATGGTGGTTGAGGCAGCCACCCGCGCGTCGGCCATCAAGTCGGGCGAGATGGACTTCGTCCAGATCATTGACTTTGCCAACATCCCGGAGCTCGAGGCAGATCCCAACATCAAGTTGCTGACCAGCGGCCCCTCGATCTCGATGCTGGGCATCATGTGGGTGGACACGCCGCCGTTTGATGACAATCGCGTGCGCACAGCGCTCAAGAAGATCTACAACAAGCAAACGGTGGTGGACACCTGCTGGCTGGGCTATGGCGTGATCGGCGACGACAACCCCATCAACCCGCAGCAGCCGTCGGCGTGGCGGCCGGAGAGCGAGGTGCCGGTCGAGGCCGACATCGAGGGCGCCAAGGCATTGCTGGCCGAGGCCGGCTACGGTCCCGACAATCCGCTCAAGGTCGAGTTCTATGCCAGCGAGCAGTTCCCCGGCTTCCTGTGCTTCGCCCAGATTCTGGAGCAGGGCGCCAAGGAGGCCGGCATTGACTTCACCATCGTGACCAGCCCGGTGGCCGACTACTGGGACAATGTCTGGTTGAAGGTGCCCTTTATGCTGTCGGCCCACAACCAGCGCCCGCCCTTCAGCGGCCTTTCCATCAGCCACAGCTGCCAGTCCAAGTACCCGGAGACCCACTGGTGCAAGCCGGAGTATGACGAACTGCTGGTTAAAGCCAGCCGCACCGTTGATCCTGAGGAGCGGGTGGCGGTCTATCGGCAGGCGATGAAGTGGATCACGGAGGAGGGCGGCGACATCTTCGAGGGCAAGTTCTTCACCGTAGCGGCATCGCGCGCCAACTGCAGCGGCTACACGCCGCACGTTCAGATCGCCCGCTTCGATGCGCGCCGGGTGACCTGCACGCGCTAGGGGGGATCGTCACGGTCCGCGACGCCGACCGGCGGCTGCGCGGACCCGTCCGTTGAGTGCCTGTCCGGGCTGCCCCGCGTATGGGCAGTCCGGACAGGACTGATCACGTGACCATAGGTGCATGATGGTAATTGTCCGGGTGCTGCTGTCCCGCGTCCTGTGGGCGTTGGTGACACTGATTGCGGTCTCTTTTCTGATCTTCCTGGCCATTGAGATACTGCCTGGCGATATCGCTGCGCGCGTCATGGGGCGCTTTGCGACGGAGGAGATGAAGGCCGAATTTCGGCGCATGCGGGGGCTGGACCGGCCGATGCTGGAGCGGTATGGCGAGTGGGTGATCGGCGTGGCTCAGGGGGACTTCGGTGACTCGCTGGTCAACGAGTACAAAGTCTCCGACGTTGTGATGCCCAAACTCAAGAACACCCTGCTATTGGCTCTGTTCGCATTTATCCTGTATGTCCCCCTGGCGATTATTCTGGGCTCCCTGAGCGCGGTGTATCGCGAGGGAATTGTGGATACCCTGGTGTCAGGGTTTACGCTGATCTGCCTGTCAATTCCTGAGTTTGTCATGGGTACGCTGCTGCTGTATGCCTTCGCGGTCAACATCGGCCTCTTTCCCGTGATGTCGGTCGTCAACATGGCGCAGAGCACCGGCGACGCCATCCGTATGATGACGCTGCCGGCGGTCACGCTGGCGATTGCGATGGCCGTGTATGCCATTCGGATGCTGCGTGACAACCTGATCGAGGTGCTCGACTCGGACTACATCCGGATGGCCATTCTGAAAGGCGTGCCGCTGCGCCGGGTGGTGCTGCGTCATGCGCTGCCGAATGCGCTGGTGCCGGCGCTCAATGTAACTGCACTCAATCTCGCCTACCTGATCGGGGGGGTGGTTGTGGTCGAGAAGGTATTCGCCTTTCCCGGCATCGGCACGCTGCTGGTGGACGCAGTATTTCTGCGCGATGCGCCGGTGGTGGAGGCGTGCGCGCTGATTGTGTCGGCCGTGTATGTGATCGCCAATCTGGTGGCCGATGTGATGACGGTGGCGCTCAACCCGCGCCTGAGGACGGCCAAATGACCGGCTCCGCTCTGACCGAAACCGCCGTTGCAACAACCCGCGTCAGCGGCCGCGTGGGCCGCATCCGCCGGCTGCCCGTTCCCCTCATCCTGGGCAGCATTCTGCTGGCGCTGTATATCATTGTGGCTGTCACCGGACCGCTCTGGGCGCCCTACTCCTACGACCGGGTCGGGACCGGCAAGCCCTTCGCGCCGCCAAGTGCCAAGAACCTGCTCGGCACCGACCAGATGGGGCGCGACCTCTTCAGTCGCGTGGTGTATGGCGCGCGCCACGAGCTGTTTATGGCCCTGACAGCCACCGCCGTGGCTGTCATCGCCGGCGGCTTTCTGGGTCTTCTCAGTGGCTTCGTCGGCGGCCTGTTCGACGAGATCCTGATGCGCGTCTTCGAAGTATTGATCAGCATCCCGGTGCTGGTCTTTGCGCTGCTGGTTATCTCGGCCGTCGGTCCGGAGGTCTCCGGCAGCCAGCTGATCCTGATCGGCGTGGTGGCGCTGGTGTGGCTGCCGCGCACCGGACGCATGGCTCGCTCGGTGGCGGTGGATCTGGTGACACGCGACTATGTGATGGTGGCCCGGGCGCGCGGCGAGTCAGCCTGGTCCATCGTCTGGCGCGAGCTGTTGCCGAACGCTACCGGCGTGTTGCTGGTCGAGTTCGGGGTGCGCGCCGGGTATGCCCCGATCCTCATCGGCTCGCTCGGCTTCCTGGGTCTGGGAGTGCGCCCGCCGATCCCGGAGTGGGGTCTGATGATCAGCGAGAACCGCGCCAACATCGTCGCCGCACCCTACACCGTGCTGGCACCGGCTCTGGCGCTGTCAGGGCTGGTCATCAGTCTCAATCTGTTCACCGATGGCCTGGCCCGCGTGCTGGGACGCCAGGTGAAACGGGTGTAGAACAGCGGAGGGGGCGACCGGACGCCGGCTCTCGCGGGTGCCATCCCAACCTGGCCCTGGCCAGAGAGTTCGACGTCCACGCCGCGCCATTGACAGGCAGAGCGAGTATCTGTACACTATAGGTCATACAGGTCATACCAATTGTCGCTTTAGACAAGGTCGGGGTACGGTGAAGGGATCGGCGGTTGTGGCCGTTTCTGAGTGAGGAGATGCGCTGTGAAGCAGGGCTTGCCCGGTGGTTCGCTGACCTATCTGTCGGACGCTGATCTGGCGTGCATCCACGGCGCTGCTCTGGCGCTCCTCGAGGATCCCGGCATCTTCAGCGACTCGGCCGCGATCCGTGACATCTTCCGGCGCGGGGGCGCCCGGGTGGACGACACGGCGCAAACCATCCATGTTCCGGCTGAGCTGGTGTCTGCGGCACTGGGCTCCGCCCCTCACTCGTTCATCGTGCATGGCCGTGACCCTGAGATGGATCTGTTGCTGGAGGCCGGGCGTGTCTACTATGGAATGGGGGGTACCTCCGAGCCTTTCTTCTGGGATTACGAAACCGGCCGCCCGCGCACGCCGACTACCGCCGACATGGTCAATGCCACGCGCGTCGGTCAGGCGTTGTCGGGCGTGGACTTCATCATGGCGTTGTGTTCGGCGGGCGACCGCCCCAGGGACGTCGCGTTCTTCTATGAGTACGATGCCATCTTTCGCAATACCACCAAGCCCGTTGTCGTCAGCTCACTTGGCCGGCGCTCGGTGGCGCGCTTCCTGGAGATGGCGGCTGCTGCGTCGGGCGGCGAGGACGAGTTCCGCCGCCGGCCGTGGGTCATCGTCTACGTGACACCCATATCCCCGCTCCAGGCGACCCGCCTGAACGAGGGTATGATCGAGGCGGCCCATTATGGCTGCCCCATCCAGTACTCGCCCGCGCCGCTGCTGGGCGCCACCGGTCCGGTCAACCTGCGCGGGCAGCTGATCCAGGCCACCGCCGAGGCGCTGTTCGGGCTGGTGACCTCTCAGCTGATCAAACCCGGCACCCCCTTCATCTACGCGCCGCACACGCCGGCGATGGATATGCGCACCACGCAGGTGACCTACGCCAGCGCTGAGCAAGCGGTCGGGCGGGCGGTCGTCGCCCAGTTCGGACGCCACTACAACCTTCCCACCTTTAACACCGGCGCCGGGTGTGATGCCAAACTGCCGGATGCTGCAGCCGCCGCCGAGGCAATGCTCGGAATGCTGCTGAATGCGCTGGCCGGTATGACCCTCACGCAGTGCATGGGCACACTGGCGAGCGGTCTGTATGGATCACTTGAGATGCTGGTCATCTGCGATGAGCTGGTACGGATGGTGGCACGTGCCCTGGAGGGCGTCCCGGACACCAACGATGCCGACATGATTGATCTCATCCGTCGGGTCGGACACCACGGGAGTTTCATCGAGCAACCCCACACCGTGCAGCACTTCCGTAGTGATCTATACTTCCCGGCGCTGTTCAGGCGCGAGACGATCGCCGACTGGATTCAGGCGGGCGCCCGCCCGATCGTGGACGTGGCGCACGAACATGTCGAGGCAATTCTGGCCACCGCGGGGCCGGCGCCATTGCCGGACGGCGCCGATGTGGAACTGGAACGCGCGCTTCAGGCCGGCATCGCGGAGTTCAGGACGTCGGGATGGGAAGGAACCCACTGAGGGTGTGCGGAATGGCACTGCGAGGAGCACGATGAACTCTCGCGAACGGGTGGTGGCGGCATTGCGACGGCAGACGCCGGATCGAGTCCCGATCCTGGAGTGGTTTGTGCATCCCAGGGTCTACCAGGCCATCCTGCCCGGCTCCACCTGGCCTGATTTTGTCGAGGCCATCGGGTTGGACGCGATGGTGGCCCACTTTATGTTTGAAGGCTCCATCCGCGAGGAGCGCATTGACGACCGGACGGTCGTGAATGAATGGGGCGTGACGCTGGGGATCACCGCCGAGCACGAAGCTCCGATCGAGGGACCGATCAAGAGCCTGGCCGATCTGAGCCGTTACACGCCACCCGATCCGGAGGCGCCGCATCGTCTGGGGCGACTGCTCGACTATGTGCAGCGCTTCAAGGGGCGCAAGGCTATCGTGTGGTGCCAGCGTGCCGAGTTCATGTGGGCGGCCGAATTGTGCCGACTGGATGACTTTCTGATCTTCATGATCGAGCAACCGCGGCTGGTTCACGAAGTCCTGGACATGGTCAACGAATTTGCCATCGCTCTGGCGCGTCGGGCGATCCGCGCCGGCGCCGACGTGATTATGCTCGGAGATGACATCGCCTATCGCACCGCACCGATGGTGTCGCCACCGATGTACGACGAGTTCATCCGTCCCCGTCTGGCGCGCATCGTGCAGGTGATCCATGATGAGGGTGCCTTTGCGGTCAAGCACAGCGACGGCAACCTGTGGCCAATTCTTGACATGATGATCAGCACCGGCATTGACGCCATCAACCCCATCGAGCCGGTGGCCGGGATGGACATCGGCGCGGTGAAACGCAAGTACGGCGATCGCGTCTGCCTGATCGGCAACATAGATTGCGGTGATCTTCTCAGCCACGGCACACCGGCCGAGGTGCGGCGGGTTGTCCGTGAGACCATACGCACCGCCGGCGTGGGCGGTGGCTACATCGTGTCATCGAGCAACACCATTCATTCGGCTGTCAACCCCGACAACTACCGCGCGATGATCGAGGAAACGCATCGCGCCGGCATCTATCCACTGCAATGACTGTGAACGACCGGATCCCTGCATCCCGGCGCGCGACCGGGCCACGCCTCAAGATCCTGAGCGATGAGCAGGCGCAGGCCATCCACGCCGCCAGTCTGCAAGTCCTGGAGCGCACCGGCTACCATGTGCCGGTGGCTGAGGCGCGCGAACTGCTCCAGGCGGCCGGCGCGCGCGTCGTCGGCGAGCGGGTGTTTGTCACCGAGCGCATGGTGACCGAAGGCCTCAAGACGCTCAAACCGGTCACCATCTTCGATCGTCACGGCGCGCCGGCATTGCCGCTGGGTGATGGGCGGGTCAACTTCGGCGCCCTCTCGGACACAGTGTTCGTCGCCGACCCCTACGAGCCGATGAGCCGTCCCTATCGTCGGGCCGATCAGGCGTGGTTCGTCACACTCCTTGATGCACTGCCCCAGATTGACTACATCCAGTGCGTAGGCCAGTCCGCCGACGTCCCGGCGGCGCTGCAGACGCAGGTGGCCGTTGCGGAGAGCATCCGTCATACCACCAAGCCGCTGTGGGTCCTGCCGTATGACCGAACCGGGCTGCTGGATGTTCTGGATGTGTTGGATGTCGTGGTCGGCGGGGTGGCTGCGCGCCAGGACCGGCCGTGTCTGATGGCCGTCAGCGTGCCGGCTGCACCTCTCTGTGGCACGCGCGAGAACATCGAGGTGCTGTTGACCTGCGCCGAGACGGAGACGCCGCTGCTCACCTATTCCTGTCCGGCGTTGGGGGGCAACAGCCCGTGCAACGTGTCCGGCGCGCTGGTGCTCAGCCACGCCGACTGGCTGTTCAACGTCCTGTTGCACCAGCTGAAGCGGCCGGGCGCGCCGGTGTGCTCGGCCGGATTCACCGTGCAGGTGATGGATATGCGCTCCACCCTGTGGTCCTATTGCGCCCCGGAGGTCTTCCAGGCCTATGCCGCCGTCACCGACCTGGCTCACTGGTACGGTCTGCCCGCCTGGGGACTGGAGATGTGCACCGACAGCCCGCAGCTGGATGCCCAGGCTGGC
>Ga0101944_10004813_pt1 | contig 16179 bp, 10 predicted proteins | sample DewCreD2012metaG_FD_75245 | JGI IMG/M metagenome (GOLD analysis project Ga0101944, IMG submission 75245) | Hot spring sediment bacterial and archeal communities from British Columbia, Canada, to study Microbial Dark Matter (Phase II) - Dewar... ...
TTCCAGCGGATGATTGCCCAGCGCCGAGGCGTCCAAAGTCTCGCAGCGAAAAGGTGCGCGTCCCGCTTCGCGCAGCTCGCGCGGCGCCAGGGCTTCCGCCAGATAGCTTGGTGACACATCGGAGGGGCTGACGATCAAGACCGGCCAGGGCGGCTGCACCTCCACCACAAAATAGCGTACATCGTCCAGCGACAATCCGTCTTGCCCCACCAGCCGGACCCACCCCGGATGAAGCCCCGCTTCCAACCCGCCGGTGCCTGTGCTCCCAGCGGCTCGCTCGCCCCCGATCGATCCGGTCACGTGGAACCGCACTGTCTGGGGTTCCCCGGGCTGAAGCGTCACCTCCCGACTGTCGCGCAGGACCGGTCGCGGCAACACTGGCTTGCCATCGCGGAGGATCGGCAGCGTGGGATCGACCGGTTCCATCCACAGTTCGACCGTCCGCACCCCTCCCAGACCGGTGGCTTCCACCGGAACCTCGATGCTCAGGTCGGACCCGGCCGGCAAGATCTCGCCCGACAGCGTCGGCAGACCTAGAGCCACATTCCGAGGCTGAGCCACTCCGACATCGATCAGGTACAGTAGCACATCCGGATGCGCCGCCAGCTCGCGACGCAGCTCGGCGGTGGCCGGGCTGTCCCACGAAGCGGCGGCAAGATCGGTAAACACGTAAACCTCTTTGCGAAGCTGTCGTTTCTCCAGAAGGAGCTTGAGGGCTCCGGCTACAACTTCGGCTAAAGAACGCGGGGCGGGCGTGATCGGCAACCGCTGGATCGTCCGGTCCGCCGCCGCCCGATCGATGGCAAAGCCGCCCCCGGATGAACGGGTGTCCAGCACCGCCACCTCGCTGCCCTCGGGAAATTGCGGAAGCAGTCGGCGGGCCAGGCTCTGGGCAACCTCCAGACGAGTCTGATTCTCGTGCAGATAACTCATGCGAGGGGATGTATCAAAGATTAAACACGCAGCCACGGGGGCTTCCTGGTTGCCGGCCAAAGGCGGACTTCCGCTCCAAGTACTTGCAGCAAGCCAGGTTGCGGCCAATGCCAGCAGCAAGCCTAGCGCGCTGGGCACGGCCACCACGATCCTGGATGCCTGTTTCAAGGCAGCCATGGCGGCGACCGCGCCGCACCCGATGGCACCCAGAGCGAGCAGCCCGCAGGTCATCCAGCTCGAGACGGCCGCCGAAGCCACGCTCGGCCGGGCCAGCGCCAAGGCTGCTAGCGCCAGCACGAACATGCGCATCGCGAGCAACAGCCAGTGCCGCACGCGCAACTGCCGCTGATTGGCGGTGTGGCGTTGCCGCACGAGTTGAAGTGCCGGGAAGAGCAGAGTGCGAGGGCGCTGTCGCATGACCAGGTGCAGGACCACCGGGATGGCGACCAGCGCACCGCCAGCCAGCAGTGAGAGGTTGACGAACGCCATGAATGCTCTACGGGGCTTGGTTCTTTGTATGATAGGCGCGTCGCGGGGCGCTGCGCAGATGCTTGAAGGGCTGCAAGGGGGAAATGGTGCCGCAAAGTGAAGCAGGCATGAAAGATGCGTGAAGGGCTGCAGCAGCGGGGCCGCGGGCGACAGTTCCTCGGTGTCCGATCAGCATCCTATAATGCACAGCACCGTGCGCCGTGCCGGAGCTGGTCTTGCGTACCAGACGCGGGGGCTTGGGCAAGTTCCCACCGACAAAGGGGAGCCGTGCCTTGGCGGGATAGGGTCCTGCGGGCCGAGCACGGGCTTCCAGGACGTCCGAAAGAATAGGTGCCCGGATGCGCTGGGACGATCGCTGTGCGTGGGAATCGGGGCGGCGGCGGGTCGCAGAGCCGGCGACCGGCGGAAAGCGTCGGCTGGCGTGGTGGCTCTTGGCGTGCACGCTGGCCGGCTGGTCGCTGTGGCAAGCCGAGGACCACTATTTCCGCCCGGCAAGTTCTCGCACTTCCGCCGCAGCTCAGGAGCCACCCGTTCCTGCTTTAGCCCCGAAGGGTCCCAACGACGGCGAGGCCGTCAAGCAGGCCTTTCATTTCGTCGTGCCGCTGCCGATCACCGGCGACGTCGAGCGGAAAGTCCGGCAGCGCGTCGAGCAGGCGCTGCGGAAGGTGGTGGAAGGTCCGCCGCGTGCGATTTTCATGTTCGAGTTTCGAGCTGCAGACCAGGGCGCAGAGGAGAGTTCGTACGGGGCGGCGCTCGATCTTGCCCGCTTCTTGTCGGGCGAGCGGCTCGCACGGGTGCGGACGGTGGCCTGGCTGCCGCAGAGCGTGAAAGGGCATGCGGTGCTGGTCGTGCTGGCTTGCGAACAGATCGTCATGGGCGACGAGGCAGAACTGGGGTCTGCGGGGATCGCCGACAAGGAAGGCATCGACCAGAAGCTGCGGCGGACGTATGCCGACGTGGCGGATAGTCGCAGGACAGTGCCAGCGGCCGTGGCCGTGGGCATGCTCGATCCGGCGGTCGAGGTGTACGCCGTGACCCTGGTCGGAAACAAGGGAACGCGGTTTGAAACGGCGGACGAACTCGAGCGGCTGCGCAAGGAGGGACTAGTCGCGCGGGCGGACACGCTGTTTGCCGCGAATCAGGAACATCTGCTGGATGCGGCGACGATGCGGAAGTATGGGTTTGCCACGCACGTGGCCAATTCGCGCCGGGCGCTGGCGGACCAACTCGAGATTCCGCGCGGCGGCTGGCAAGAGGACCTCGTGCCGGAAGAGGGATGGCGGCCGATCCGCGTCGATCTGCATGGACCGATCCATCGGGAGGGTGTCAATCGCCTGCTGCGCACGCTCGACGATACCATCCGCCAACGCCCGGTCGATTTTCTCGTGCTGGTCATCCGGTCGGCGGGGGGCGACCTGGGCCAGAGCCATCGTCTAGCCGAAAGACTGGCGGAGCTGGCGGCCAGCGTGCACACCGTCGCCTACGTCGAACAGGCGCGGGGCGATGCCGCCCTGGTCGCCCTGAGCTGTCGCGAACTGGTCATGCATCCCGAGGCACGCCTCGGTGGGCCCGGCGAACGCGACCTTTCCGCAGCCGACCTGGACACGCTCCGGCCGCGCCTGATCGAACTCTTCCACAAGCAGGGGCGCGACTGGTCGCTCCCCGTCGGGTTGCTCGACGGGCGCGTCCAGGTACAACGCTACAGCGACCGGACCAGCGGCGAGGTCCGATATCTGTGCAGCGAGGAACTTCAAGCCCTGGAAGGCGGGGTGGGGCGCTGGCAGGTGCAGGGCAATCCGCTCCGTCTTGGGGACGGGCTGACAGCGGCCGAGGCAGAAGAGCTGGGGCTGAGCGGAGGGCAGGCTACCGATTTTCCCCAGGTTGCCCAAAGGTACCAGCTTGCCAAGGGTCTGGAGCCGCTGCGGGCCAACTGGGCGCTGGAGTTCATTGAATGGTTGGCAGACCCGCGCATTGCCGGCGTGCTGCTTTTCGTGGGAGGCTTCGCGCTGCTGTTCGAGATGTCGACGCCGGGGCTGGGGGCACCAGGCTTCGTCTCGCTAGTCTGCTTTTTGCTATTTTTCTGGTCGCAATTTTTGCACGGGACGGCAGGCTGGCTGGAGGTCTTGCTGTTCGTGGGCGGACTGCTCTGCCTGGCGATCGAATTCTTGGCCCTGCCGGGCTTGGGGGTGTTTGGCGTGGGCGGAGCCGCGATGGTCATCGCGTCGATTGTGCTGGCCAGCCAGACCTTCGTGATTCCTAGAAACCCCTACCAGCTTCGGCAGTTTCCCGTCTCGCTGGCGATCCTCGCGGCCGGGATGGCAGGAGGCGTTGTTTCCGTGGCGATCCTCCGCCGGTTCCTGCACCGGACGCCGCTTGTCAATCAAATGCTGCTGGAGCCACCGCAAGTCAGCCAAAGCGAAGAGAGGGCCCGGCGGGAGTCGCTGGTGATGTGGGACCACCTGCTCGGTCAGAAGGGGGTGGCGGTCAGTCCCCTGGTCCCGGCCGGCAAAGTGCAATTCGGGGATCAGATCGTGGACTGCGTCAGCAATGGGGAGCTGATTGCCAGAGGGACGATGGTGGAGGTCGAAGAAGTGACGGGCAACCGGGTCGTAGTCCGCCGGGCGGAAGTGAGTTAGCCTGGCAAGGTGGGCCGGCTGTACGCTGGGACGAAAGCCGCCGGCCAGTTTGACATTTTGACATTGGGAGACAGCGAAGACGGGTGGGATGCCCGTTCCCTGTCCAAAAAGCTCACGTTTTGACGCCGATCGAGTCGGGATGTTCATACCGAACGAACAAGCCGTGCAGATGCGATGACGCCGCTGAGTTGGGCTTTGCTGCTCTTGGCACTAGGATTTTTCTTTTTAGTGCTAGAGTTTTTTGTTCCTTCAGGTGGACTGTTGGCTGTCCTTTGCGCGTTGTCGCTGTTGGCGGCGATTGGGGTGGGGTTCGTCGCCGGGCTAGGCAGCGGTCTGGCGATCCTGGTGACGGTGTGTGTGTTGGTGCCGCTGGGTATCGTGGCGGCCCTGCGCTGGTGGCCGAAAACGCCGATCGGACGGCGGATTCTCATCCCGCGGCCCAGCTCGGAAGACGAGGTCCTGCCCGAGACGCCCGCCTATCGGGAATTGAAAGCATTGATCGGCCGCCGGGGGCGATCGAAGGGGTTGATGCTGCCGAGCGGGCTGGTCGTGATTGACGGCAAGACCTACGACGCCGTGAGCGAGGGGGTGCCGATCGAGCCGAATCAGCCGGTGGTGGTGGTGAATGTCTCGACGCAGCGCCTGGTGGTGCGTCCTGATCTGGGGCCGGACAGGCCGTCGGCGACTGCGGGCCCGTCAGGTAAGCCGGCCGACCCGTTGCGTCAGGAGATTCCCGACCCGTTTGCGGAGTAGGCGGCGGTTTCGCGGAAGCGATGTGGGACGAGGCGGGGGAGTGGCGAACGGACGGCCGCTAAAGGACGGCCGCTGCAAGACGGCATTGTGGGGCAACTCTTGGCGATGGCAGCGACTTTTGGGGCGGTCTGGCAGCCCTCGCCGTGCCGCCCATCGAAGCGTCGCTGTGCTGCACAGGGACGCGTCAAGGCAGACGTGAAGGAAAGTCCGTGCGGCGAGGGAACGAGGGAACAAGGAGAGGTAGCCTGGCGCGGTCAAAAGCGGCATAATAGGGGTCAGGCTGCCTGGAATCGCGAGGGTAGCCGACATCGACACAAGCCGTTTGAGGTGCACTATGCGCCGAGGGATTTGGGTGCTGGTAGGGTTGGTGATCTGGGCCATCCCGATGGTGGGTGGGCTGCACGCCCAGGAAGGGCAAGCGGACCTGGATAAGGCCACTGAGCTGCAACTGACGGCTGAGACGCTGGGCGAGATGGAGCGGGTGATCCAGCTTGCCGAGTCGGCCTTGCAAAAGGGGCTGGAGCCTGAGCAACAGCAATTCGCCAAGAAGCTGCTTGCGGCCACGCTCTACCAGCATGCCAAGCGGGCCTCGGATGCCATTTTCGAGCGCCGCCGGCCCGATCCTCGCTGGGCGGCGATTCGGGAGCAGGCGCTGAAGGACCTGCAGAAGGCCAAGCAGTATGACGACAGCCTGCCGGACGTGTACTTGCTGGAAGCCCGGCTGCAAGCGGAGCTGCCGCGAGGAGACCGTCCGGCGGCGATGGCGGCTTTGGATCGGGCGATCGCGCTCTTGAAAGACGATCCGCGCCAGCTCAGCAAGGCGTATGTCCTGCGGGGTCGTTATCAAGAGGACGCGCGGCAGAAGCTGGCCGATTTCGAGAAGGCGGCTCAGGCCGACCCCAAGAACCTCGAGGCGGGGCAGGGTCTGGCGCTGTTGTACCTGCAAAACGGCCAGACGGAAAAGGCGGTGGCCGTGCTTCAGAAGCTGGTCGAGCAGGATGCGGACAACCCTAATCTTCTGGCGGTGCTGGCGGAAACGCTGATCGACTTGCAGAAGTACGACGAAGCCCTGAAGTATTGCGACGACCTGGTGAAACAGGCCCCGCGCTCGACGATCGCGTACAATCTCCGGGCGCGGGTGAAGATGCTCAAGGACGACCTGGACGGGGCGATCCGCGACCTGGACGAGGCGCTGGCGATCGACGAAAACGACAAGCAGGCGCTATTGCTGCGGGGGAATCTGCACCGGGCCAAGGGGAACGATGCCCAGGCTGAAGCCGATGTGCGGAAGCTGCTGAAGCTCGATCCAGAGCTGCCGCAAGCGATCCTTCTGCGGAGCCTGCTGGCCGCCCAGAAGAAAGACTGGGGCCAGGCGATCAGCGACCTGCAGACATTGCTGCAGACCGACCCGACCAATCCGCGCTACCGCCTGCAACTGGCGGCGTACTACGTCGGCGACAACCGCCCCCGCAAAGCGATCGATCTATTGACCCAGATCCTCGAAGGGCTGGGGGATGAGGAGGAGGATCGGGAGCTGAAGGCGGATGCGCTGCGGGCGCGAGGCGACGCGCTGCTCAGCGTGGGCCGGCATGCCGACGCGATCCGCGATTACGAAGAGGCCCTGAAGATCGACCCTAACGATACGGGGGTGCTGAACAACCTGGCCTGGATCCTGGCCACCAGCCCCGAGGACGAATTGCGGGACGCGGAGCGGTCGATCGCTTTGGGCACGAAAGCGTGCGAGCTGACGAACTATTCCAAGCCGCACATCCTCAGCACGCTGGCGGCCGGTTATGCCGAGAAGGGGGACTGGGAGACGGCGATCAAATGGTCGAGCAAGGCGGTCGAGCTGGGAGCCAAGGACAAGGACGAAGGGGATGTGCTCGACCAGCTCCAGAAGGAATTGGAAAGTTACAAGCAGCGCAAGCCCTGGCGGGAAAAGCAGGTGATCGAAGAGAACACCCGCCCGCTGGGCAAGTCGAGCAAAAGCGACCTGGAGACGTAAGCACCGCGGTTTGTCTAGCTCGCCGCCCTCGCCGGGCCGCGTAGCGACCGGCCTCGTCCTGCCCGGTCGGCGTTTCGGGGGAAACGCCCGTGGTGGCCGAACATGGTTCGGGCGGGCGGCAGGGGCGTGGGCGCTGACGATCGCGCGCCAATGCCTGCGGGTGTGAGGCGGCCACGAGGGAGCGGCCACTGAGGAGCCCTGATCCATGCTGGATCGAGAGCAGGCCCTGGCCCTGATGCACGAATATACCGCCTCCCAGTCGCTACGCCGGCACATGCTGGCGGTGGAGGCGGCCATGCGGGCCTATGCGCGCAAATATGGGGAGGATGAGTTGCTGTGGGGGCTGGCTGGCTTATTGCACGATTTCGATTATGAGCGCTGGCCCGATCCGCCGGATCATCCCTTGCGGGGGGTGGCGATCCTCAGCCAGCGCGGCTATCCGCCCGAGCTGATCTATGCGATCAAGTCGCATGCCGATTACCTGCCCGACTGCCCGCGGGTGCATCTTCTGGACAAGGCGCTATATGCCTGCGACGAACTGGCCGGCTTCATCACGGCCTGTGCGATGGTCCGGCCGCAGCGGCTGATCGGCATGACCGCCGCCAGCGTGAAGAAAAAACTCAAGACCAAGGGATTCGCGGCCAACGTGAGCCGCGACGACATCGCCCGCGGCGCGGCCGATCTGGGCGTCGATTTGGACGAACATATCCAGTTCGTGATCGATGCGATGACCACGATCGCGCCGCAGCTCGGCCTGGGCGCCCCCACGACCGCGCCTCCGACCGACGCCGCGCATCCGTAGGAAAAGCAGGAAGTTCGCGCAACCGAGTTGGGGCGACGAAGACGTCTCGGCGAACGGTGCATTCGTTTCGGGGCGGCTTGGCAGCACGCGACATTTTTCGCGGTGTTGAGGCATCGAGGGGATCCGAGAAGGCGGCGCTGGGCTGCCCGCAAGGCATGTCTGCGAAAATGGTCATCCTTACTTACCGCGGTCGTTTCTATCCTCTCACCCTCGGTCCTCGCGATTGCCAGCACCGGCAGGGAGTCGTATTTCAGACGCTGCCCCTCTCACCCTCTCACAAGAAGCAGGGTGCGGCGCTTGACAAGGCGGCCGCCAAGCATCTACCTTGCAAGATGCTGCTGACACCTCTCATCGTTTCGCCGGCCATTCGGACCGACTGTCGCTGAGCGGCCGCAGACGGGCCTCGGACGAGGAAGCGGCACCTCCAATGGCGGTGCCATCTCGTTCATCGACCTCAGGGGTATTACGAGGAGGTCGATCGTGCGCGACACGAAACTGGCTCTGCGAGGATGGCTGCTGGCGTGGGTGTGGGGAGGCTTCTGCGCAGGGATGGTCTTCACCCCGGGACTTGCCGTCGTTCTGGCGGGCGACCCACAGCATGAGCCTGCACAGGTGGCGCCACCTCTATCGGAGGTGGAAGCTGCCGAAACGATCGAAAAACAGCTCGATCAACGCATCGACGTCGATTTCGTCAATACGCCTCTGCGCGACGTAGTTCATGGGTTGACGGAGCAGATGGGGATCAAGTTCCACCTCACCAACAGGCCGCTGGAAGAGGCGGGGATGAGCGGCGAGATGCCGGTGACTTGTTCCTTCGCGCGCATTCGGCTCCGCACGTTTCTTGATCTTCTCCTGGACGAGCTGAACCTGAGTTACGTGGAAAAGGATGGTCTCATCCTCATTACGACGCCCGAGCATGCCGAATCGCATCAGATCGTCCAGGTGTACGACTGCCGTGACTTATTGGCCATGGAGCTACCGGCCAATGCCAGCAAGTTGCTCCCGGGCCCCGCATCGCGCAAGGAACGTAACGAACTCGTGTCCCAGGATTGCACGCCTCCCGGGACTGCCGACCGGCCATTGACCGTTCGCGATCTTCGCGTCAAACAATTGATCGACGTCATCAATGCGACAGTAGCGCCAGACAAGTGGGACGTCGTGGGGGGGCACGGGGTCTATTACCGAGTTCAATGGGTTGTTGGTTGTGAGCCAGATGACGCGCCACCAGAGAGAAGTGGCACGGCTGCTGGAGACGCTCCGGCGAGTCGCAAAGCTCGACAGTTCCCAGCGTGCGTTGCCGAAGCAGGCGAAGTGACCTTTTCCCGCACGCAAGCGGCCTACGGCACTGTGACGGCGCCTGGATGTTTCACGACCTGACAAGCAAGGTCGCAGGTTTGCTGCGTCGGGACGAACGTTGCGACCGCGGCAGCTCCACGCGCAGGGCGGCGTTTGCTCCGCCGCGCGTCCTCGCGAGGCTCCTTGGCCCGTTGGCTGAAGGCCCCGTTCGGTGAAGGCTGCCCAGCTTCAGGACGCGATAGGCATCAGGCGGTCCGTTGGCGCGGGCCTGCGAGGGCGGGCTGTGGGGGACGTGATGCCTGCGGCTGGCCAGAGACGCAGGCACAAGCGACCTCGGGGGCGGACCGTCCCAAGACGATCCTCGTGGATGCGAATTCAGGTGCGCCAAGCGGTGGCGAACGAGGGGGCGGGTTCGGAAAGCAACACGGCGCTTCGAGAGGGTTGTCCTAAGCCTGGCAACGAGCGCTAGGACGCGATCTCGATCCGGACTTTCTGCACCCCACCCTCGACCGGAACCTCCAGCACGCAGCACGTTGCCGCTCGGCGAATCACGCTGATCTCGCCATTGCGTTCCTTGTAGGCCAGACGCACTTGCCGCAGGTCCTCCACCCCGCTGAACCGCAGTTGCTCGAGCAGGTCGTTCATCGAAATATGCGATTGGCGCATCGCCGCCTCGAGGACTTTGCCATCCTGGACCAGCAGATGCGCATGCCCCTTGACCAAGTTCCCGAACGCATGCCAGTGGACCGCCAGCCGCGTGAACGCCCAGTGCACGCCGACCAGGGCCGCACAGGCGGCCATCGTTGCGGACAGCGAGGCATTGCCCGTGATCCCACGGGCCAGCAGCGAGCCGAGGATGAACCCCACCAGCACATCGACCGGGCTGAGCCTCCCGATGAGCCGGCTTTTGCCCAGCCGCACTAGCCCCAGCCCGATCAAGTAGACGAGGATCGCCCGCAAGGCCACCTGCCACAGGGCCGGTGCCGAAGACAAGACGTCCCCGCCGACCAGGTGGGTTGCCCATGCCGCCACGCCGGAAAGATCGACGACGCTGCCCATCGTTCCCGTCCTCACCTGGAAACCTTGAAAAACCGGCCGACCACACGACTACCGCGGGTCGCCGCTGGGCACATGGACCTTGGGGTCGGCCAGGCCCCCCCCGGCGGTGCGGCGTAAAAACGCTCGGACCCGCAGCACCACCTGCTGCGGCGCTTCTTCCATCACGTAATGCCCGCAGTCTTCCAGCGTGTGGACCTCGGCCGCGGGCCAGACTGCCCGCAGCCGCTTTAGACACTCGGGGCGGAAGCACCAGTCCTTCAGGCCCCAAACCAGCAAGATCGGCCAGTCGGCCAGCGCGGGCAGCCCCGCTTCGACCTGGGCCAGCAGCGCCCAGGTCGGATGCCGCCGCGAGAGCGGAATGTCGCGGACGAACGCATCGATCGCCACCCGCTCGCGCCACGACCCATAGGGCGCCACCAGCCCCGCGCGGGCGGCTGCATCCAACCGCTTCGGGTCGGCCATCGCCATCCAAAAAGCGCCGCGGGCGAAGAGGTTCAAGCCGCGAATCGCCAGGGTGCCCACCAGCGGCAGGCGGCAGGCCAAAATCCGCCACGGCACGTACGGCGGCGGAAAGGCGCCCGTATTGAGCAGGACGATCCGCTGGAAGCACTGAGGCATCCGCTGCACTGTGCCCAGACCGATCGGGCCGCCCCAATCGTGGGCCACCAGCGTCGCCTGCTTCAGCCCAAGCTGGTGCACGACCTGGCACAGGTCGTCGATCCGCTGGGCCAGGTCGTAGCGATACTCCTTCCGGGACGGCTTGTCCGACAGGCCGCAGCCCATGTGATCGACCGCGATGCAGCGATGGTCCTCCCGCAAACCGACGATCAGCGCCCGCCAATAGAACGACCAGGTCGGGTTGCCGTGCACCATCAGCACGGCCGGTCCCCGCCCTTCGTCCACGTAATGCAGCCGGTGCCCGCCCACATCGAGATAGCGGGATGAAAATGGATATTGCGTCCGCCAGTCCGCCGCCCGAGGCGATCTCATGTCCGTGACTGAGGTGATGGGTCGATGGGGCCCGCCGGCAGGGGATGAGCGTCAAAGCGCACAGCGATCAGGCTCCCCCAGCGTCGTGATGCGTCAGTCGCTTGGTTCATTCAGCATTCGCTTGGGCGACCTTCTGCTGCCAGAAGGTGCGGGCCTGCTCGTGCCAGGCCAGCACGGCCGCACGCTGCTGTGCATCGCTGAGTTTGATCCGCTGGATCCGCTCCTCGACCCAGTCTAGGAAAAACTGCGCGGCTTTGCGGCTGATGCGCGGCTGGTAGCCGATCTCCACATAATACGGGCCCGTGCTCGCGAAACGGAATGTCTTGGGGTGGCTGGTCACCGCCCGGACCAGCATCCAGCCGCTGCGCTCGAACCGTACCGGAGGCAACTGACCGCCTGCCGCCGCCCACTGATCCAGGCGCACTTCGTGGACCGTCTGGCCGTCCTGCACAATCTCCAGATACTCGATCGGGTCACGGGTCGATAGCTTCAGTTCAATCTGCAGTTCCACTGGCTGTCCGGCGTCGGCTGTGAACACATGGCCGGGCAAGGCTCCGTCCGGTTCGGCACCTGGGCCGTGCACGCGCGTCCGAAGCAGCGGTCCGTTGGTGACAAACACGCGGCCACGACGGAGGTTTTCCCACCAAGCATCCCACGTAAGCTCTTGCCCACAATAGACATAGGCGCGGTTGTAGCCCACGGGATTGGGCAGCACCCCTGAAGCGCTGCCCGCCGAGGGAGGGATCCGCAAACCGCAGTTCAGCAATTGATAATAAATGAATTGCGACCAGCGGCCGTTGCCGTGTGGCGCGGGGAAGAGCGCCCGGTCGCGCCGTTTGCCCCAGGCTTCGTTGTCCAGCATCCCGTCGCGCTGCTGGTGGTTATTGGCCAATCCTAGCGAATCGATCCGCCCAGCCGCGACCCACACCGGCAGATCCCACCAGAATGGCTTTTCGGCGTCGACGTGCACGCCGGGGTGCTGGCGGGCTTGAGCCAGAAACTCCAACGAAGAAGGGTACTCGCGACTCGCTCCCGCGATCGGTAGTGGCTGCGGCAACTGGAAAAAGAGCAGCGCCCCGCCTTCCCGTTCATCCTCGCCGGCCAGCGCGTGGTAGTAGCGATTGCCATCGCACATGGAGAGTGGACTGGCCGGCAAGGGGCGGCCTTGCCAGAGGTTGCGATTGTTCCACCAAGTGATCACCGGGGCGCAGTGCAAATCCTCGGCCTTGAGGTGCAACTCGATTTCCTCCAGCGGCCGGTGGATGTGCAAATCGCCCGACCACCAACCTTCCTTCGCGAGGTCTACAAACCGCACCATGTTGATCGTCTTAGTGTCATTTGCGCCCTTTTCAAGCGTGAAGTAGCCCGTCTGCAGCTTGTATTCCGGACCCCGCTCCAGCTCGAATTGATACGTCCCAAGTGGTAGATTGAGCACCACCGACCCGTCGAACACGAAATGGTCCTTCCAAAAGACCGCACCTGCTGGCCGAACTGGCTGGCCCCGGCTGTTCTTGAGGTGCATTCGGGCCGCGACCGGCTGTCCGGTTGCCTGATCTACCGTGCGAACCTCCAGTCGCCCTTGCTCTACCCCCTCAAGATTAGCATCTTGTAAATAGATGAATGTCAATAAGCAAGCCGCCGCGGCCAATGCCAGGCGTGGACTGCTCCCACGTGCAAAGTGCAGCAGGTCGAGGGGCACTGGTGCTAAAGAAACGGATTGCACGGGCGGTCCCGCGTCTACGTGGTCTTGTGTTGGTTCAGGGCTGGTGCGGCCCATGGTCGTTCGGTTTGTCTCGTTCCGATCGCTGGAGCGACTCAAGCCCTAGGACCATGATCAAAAGCAACAGATCGATGACGGCCAGGATGCCCAGGGCCAGCCCAACCCACGCCAGACCTCGGCTGCCAACTCCATCTCCTAGCCCTCGTGCCAGGCCGGATGCGCCAAGGACCACCGCGATCGCGACGAGGAGCACCGGCAAACCTAGGACCAAGGCATTCACGGCCCAGCGTGGAACTGGCATGGCGACAAACCCTACATGAAGTCCGCAATGTCGGCCAACCGGGCGGCTGCCCGCGCACAGACGTTTGGCCAGCCACGACCGCATCGACCGTCGTAGCAGCCATTGTCCGACTCACGGTATCGCGATGTCAACGGCGGCTTGGCGAGGGGCGGGACAGCGGGACCTGGTCGCGTTTCCTTGGCGGGGGGCCAGCGGGGCTGCTTGTTGACACCCGGCACCAAGCTACCACAATGGAGGTAGGAGTGCGGCAGCCCGAGGAGCTCGGGGGTTGCCGCATCCCGCGGGGGCGGACAGGCAAGGACTACGACATGAAGCGGTCGCTCTGCGCGCAAGGGATTATTCTGCAAGGGCTTGCGTTCTGTCTGGCAGTGGGGGCTGCCGCACGCACCGTTTTCGCCGACACAGCGACCCTCAAAAACGGAATGGTCATCGAGGGGTTCTGGTCGACGATCTCCTCCGTGGGAGCTGACCCGCTCAAACCTGCTGGCGAGACGGGTCTGAAGCAGATCGTGGTGATGGACACCCAGCTTACGCGGGTGTTCTTTCCGACGAAGCAACTGGCCAAGGAATTCGGCACGTCGCCCGCGGTCGCGATGGAGCGGATCGTCCTGCCGGGGCGGCGGATTCCGACGAGTGGGCAGCGGATCGTCGTGGTGGGGATGCCGCTGAGGATCGAGCCGTTCGATGAGTGGGGCTACCGCCGCTATTCGATGGCCGGTCCGCGCGGCAAGACGTATGACATCGTGCAGGGGATCACCGAGATCACGCCCCGCTGGACGAAAGTCGAGGCGATCCAGGGGATCAACAATTTCATCTGGACGATGTACATCGCGACCAGCTCGATCCCCCGCGAGCAGCTCAGCCGGATTCTGTACCGTGCATTGGATCGCCAAAATCCGGACCAGCGTCTGCGGATCGTGCGGCTGTATTTGCAGGCCGAACGCTACCAGGATGCGCGGATCGAGCTGGAACAGCTTCTGAAGGATTTTCCCGGCCTGGGCGAGCTGGAGCAGCAGGTGAAGGTGCTCCGCCAGCTCGCCGCCCAGCGGCTGCTCAAAGAGATCGTGCTGCGCCGGGAGGCGGGTCAGCACGCCTTGGCGATGACGATGCTCCGTCAGTTCCCGTCGGAAGGAGTGGCGGGGGAGACGCTCCTGGAAGTCCGCGACACCCTGGCCGAAATGGAGTCGCGTCTGGCTACCGGACAACGAGCAATCGATCGGATGGGTCAGCAGCTTGCGGAGATCCCGGAAGAGCGGACGCGGGCGGAGCTGCGGCCGCTTTTGGAAGAAATCCGCGCGGAGCTGAGCCTCAATACGCTGGGCCGCATGGCCGACTTCCTGAGGCTGGCGGACGATGCCAGCCTGAAGCCCCAGCAGAAGCTGGCGCTGGCGATCAGCGGCTGGCTGATGGGGGAAGGGGCGGGGCTGGACAATCTGGCTGTGGCACGCTCGCTGTTCGAGGTGCGGGAGCTGGTGCGGCAGTACCTGACCGCCACTCGCCAGGCGGAGCGGGAAGAGATTCTCTCGCGTCTGACGTCGCTGGAAGGTGCCACGCCGGAGTACGTGGCGAAAATCGTGGCGCACATGAAGCCGCCTTTGCCGCTCCCCGTTCCGATGGCGGTTAACCCGCCGGCAGCCGGGTCGCTGCCCGAGATGCCCGCGGCGCGACCGGCGGCTGTAGCGCCCGCGGCGGCAGCTCCGTCGGGCGCTGGAGGGGAGGGTGGATGCGGTGCGGAGGCTGAGGAACCACCCGCACCCATGCCCGCCGGTGCAGCCCCGCCAAGCGCTCCGGGCGCCGCAGCAGCACCTGCACCTCGCCTCGACGCTGCCGCAGCCGCTGCTGGGTCCGAAGCGATTCCCGGCCTGATCGAGCTGACCGTGCCCACGGGGCTCTCAGAAGAGCCCGAGGTGCGATACTGGGTTCAGCTTCCGCCAGAGTACGATCCGTATCGCCGTTATCCCTGCATCGTGACCCTGAGCGGAGCCGCTACAACCCCGCTGCAGCAGATCGACTGGTGGGCGGGCAGCTATCAGCCCGCCGCGAGAACCCGCTTTGGCCAGGCGACCCGGCATGGCTACATCGTGCTGGCGCCGCAGTGGCTGCGGCCGCACCAGCGGCAATATGAGTATTCCGCGCGGGAACATGCCGCGGTGCTGGTGCCGCTGCGCGATGCTTGCAAGCGTTTTGCCATCGACACCGACCGGGTGTTCCTCAGCGGGCATTCGATCGGGGGGGACGCGGCGTGGGATATCGGTCTGGCGCACCCGGACCTGTGGGCCGGCGTGATTCCGATCGTGGCCACGGCGGGGAAATATGTCACGCACTACTGGCGCAACGCGGAGTATGTCCCCCTGTATTTCATCAGCGGGGAAAAAGACGGCGATAAGCGCGTGCGCAATGCGACTGACTGGGACCGGTACCTGACGCACACCGGCTACGACGTGATGGTCGTCGAATACCAGGGCCGGGGTCACGAGGATTTCCATGACGACATCCAGAACCTGTTCACGTGGATGAATCTCCACCGGCGCAATTTCTTCCCGCGGGAGTTCAGCGTCGATTCCCTTCGGCCGTGGGACAATTTCTTCTGGTGGGTGGAGACGGCGCAGCCTCGGCCGGCCAACATCATCCTGCCGGCCGAGTGGGGCGATGGCCCCGCTCCGGAGAAGACGGCCCGGCCGGCCAAGACCACGGCCAAGGTGCTGGCCAACAACGGGGTGTCGGTGCAGTCCGCCTGCGACCGGCTGACGGTGTGGTTGTCGCCGGAGCTGGTCACGTTCGACGAGACGCTCCGCGTGACGATCAACAACCGGCGGCAGACGAAGATCCAGCCCAGCTTGCAAACCCTTCTGGAGGATGTGCGGACCCGGGGGGATCGGCAGCATCCGTTCTGGGCCAAGGTCGAGCAGTGACATCCGGGAATCGGGCGAGGAGCGGGCAACCGGGCGCACCGAAGCAGGCGCCAGAGCAGGGAATGAGGGGGCGTGGAGGCAGGTGGCGGACGCACTAGCGCATCTGGAAGCAGTGGAACTGTTTTATGGCGAGCTGTCGCCGCAGCGGGCCTTGATCTATGCCCGGCTTCCGCGGGACGCCGCCCATCCTGGCGACACGCTCCGCGGGCAGGTCCGCGGCCCGCGCAGCCGCTACGCCCAGACACTGCCGGTTGCGGTGCCGCTGGTGGACGCGGGGCCGGGA
>Ga0101944_10004816_pt1 | contig 16165 bp, 10 predicted proteins | sample DewCreD2012metaG_FD_75245 | JGI IMG/M metagenome (GOLD analysis project Ga0101944, IMG submission 75245) | Hot spring sediment bacterial and archeal communities from British Columbia, Canada, to study Microbial Dark Matter (Phase II) - Dewar... ...
CTTACATCAAGCCTGAGAAGCTAAGGCCTGTGTGGAGTGAGGCCCTGACTCAAGGAGCTAACTGAGGCCTGAAAATGGAGAGATTACGATGGCTAAATCGCGAACAAAACTTGACACGGCCTCATACATGCGAGCTATTTTATACACTAGCAAAATACCTGATGATTATATTTGTATATGATATATTTCAAAAAATATTTCGAGCCAGGCGATAATTTAAATCCCTATTAGCTTCCCCTTGGGTTTATCGCTTCCCAGTAAATATCAAAGTTGTCGATTGAATGATTTTTTTTAAAGCATGTTTGCAGCGAGACCATGGCTCGGCGGGGCTAAATAAGGTGTCCAAATATGGATATATTACGATAGCCAAATCGTTAACAAAACTTGACATGGGCTTTTTTACTGCGTTATTTGTTATATTAGATTCAAAACTATTAATTATAAAGGAAGCTAAAACGATTAATGAACTAGGGAAAGATTCAAGGTATCCTAATGATGCTTCTGCAATATTATGAACTAAGAACATAAAAATCATTGATGTGAATAACAATGAGATATCCCAGACACCGGTAGTGAATTTATGACTTTTTAATATAAAAAAAGTCAAAAAAAATGAAAAAAGCAATAATCCAACAAGGCCCAGATTAAGAATTGTATCCAGATATCCATTATGTGCTGTTACAGCAATTTGTTCTCTTATGGATGTTGTCCAGAAACCTGCAAATCCATGCCCTAAGATTAGTTTTTTTTGTGCGTATGGTACAAGAGCATTCCAGATGTGCGTCCTTCCTGTTAATGTGGCGTCCCGACCCAACATTTCGGGAATTTCTTTAATGGGAATTTTCCCTGTGAAAGGAGTTAAAGTGCCTATCAAAATTATTATGATAGCAATGAATATTATAATAGCCGAAACATTATTTCCTTTATTTAATGATTTTTTAAGCAATAATATCGAAATAAGACCTACCAATAATGAAGAGAATGAAGTGGAAGAATAAGTAAATGTCCTTCTTGGGCCTAATAGAAGATAAATAGCTAAAATAAGCATAGAAAGATCAATCAATTTTGGCATTTTTCGGGTTAATAACTTCCAATTTGATAAATCTTTCCACAAAGACCAAATTAAGAAAATAGCTGAAAATGAACATATTAAAGCTAAGCCATTTTTTTGCCCTGCTATGCCGATCCACGTCAATTCTCCTGTATAAAAATGGTAATCACGTCCAAGCTCTGGGTAAAATTTGATTAGAAGTAAAGAAAAGGGGAGGGCTATATAAATAAATTTTTTAAATATACTAATAAATGCTATAAATGGATATTTTTCAGAAACTATAACGCATCCAATTATTAAGGCTATAACTTCTCTTCCCCAATGCCGGAAGGATATTACAGGCACCTTAGACCAAATATTGCTTATTAGCATGTAAAAGACAATTGAAATTAAAAGATAATTATTTTTTAATGCTGAAGACCAGGAAAAAGACCTCTTTTGCAATATTATGATTCCACATAAGCCAAGGGCTAGGAGAAAATATCTATCAAGAGGACTTCCTGATTCGATAGTTGTTTGTGTATTAAACCAGTATCCTAAGCCTTTGCTTGCTGAATATAAAATCCAGAGGGTGGGAATCCAAATGGCTTTGCTAATTTCTTTATTTTGTTGATGTTCTATATAAATAATAAATATTACAAAAAATGTTGTAATTATTAGTGCCAGCTGTGGCGGCAAAGTGATTGTGCTCCTAGATAAAATAATTATAATAATTCATAATATCATTTTTTATTTTTATAAAATTAAAAATGTAAAGTCAAATGAACTTTATGCTTGTGTCTCATAACGTATAAATTGTAAAAGCTTTTGATCCCTAATACCCACAAGATTTTATGTTAATTTGGGTAATTGTTGCTCTAATAAATTATTCTAATATTGAAATTCTAATATTGGGATAACCGAAAGATCCATTTGAAATAAGGTTCAGATATTACATTGAATTATGCAATGAATTTTTTAGGTTGCTTAGATTGGAACCCACATAGAAATTTTATAATATTTTTAACTTGTATCATCTAATAACTAATATCATCTAATAACTGAATCCTCCCCAAATTCACCCCCAGGGGTGATCCCGAAATTGGCACTGCTGCGACAAAATTTGACGGATGATAAGAAGCTTAATTTCTAAACCCCGAGGTGAAGCCATGAAGAATAACAATACCAATCTATTAAGGGCTACTTTAATCATGGTTGTTATTTTCCTAATTATTTCAAATTCAGTCTTATATGGACAGTCCAATTTATCAAATGCCTTTAAAAATTTTAATGGATCAACAGGCGGAGTTAAGGCCGCATTTGGCTACAGTCCGATTATTATTGTAGCCGGCCTGGATGTAAGGTTTATAGATAAATCAAAAGGAAATCCTAACTATTGGTTATGGAATTTTGGTGATGGTGTTTTCAGCTACGAACAGAATCCCACCCATACTTATGATAAAGCCGGAACTTACACAGTCTCTTTGACTGTTAAGCTTGACAGCACTTCCAGTACGATAACCAAGAAGATTAAGGTTTATGCCTCAAAGGCAACTACTAATACCTCAACGAAGACTTTGGAATTGACTCCATCTTTTGAATTTTCACCCCCCACCCCAGAAGTCGGAATGACCATTCAGTTTACAGATAGCTCCACGGGTAACCCAACTTCCTGGCGGTGGGATTTTGGCGACGGCAGCCAAAGCACTCTGCAAAATCCTCAGCATCAATATCAGAGTGCTGGGACATTTAACGTCACTCTAACCATATCTAACGGGACCTCAAGCAAAAACCTTACCAAATCAATTAATGTGCTTCCATTGCTGAGCCCAAATTTCACTTATTCGCCAGCTAATCCTGAAGCGGGTGAAAGTATCCAATTCCAGGATGCTTCTTCCGGGAATCCGTCTTCCTGGAACTGGAATTTTGGTAATGGGGCAACCAGTAGTGCTCAGAATCCCAGCCATACTTATAGCTCTGCTGGAACATATACTGTTACGCTTCAGGTATCAAATGGCACCTATACAAAGAGCACCTCAAAGAGCATAACGATTCTGGCACCGGTAACAGTGGATTTTGCTTTCAGTCCATCAGCACCACTGATAAACCAGGATGTTCAGTTTACCAATCAGACTAGCGGTTCGGTTGATTCTTATCTTTGGAATTTCGGCGATGGAAGCACCAGCACTGCCAAAGACCCGACACATAAATTTACCAGTGCTGGCTCATTTACTGTAACGCTGACAGCCACCAATGCTAAGGGCTCAAAAACTAAGAGCAAAACCGTAGTTGTAAGCCAGTCTTTAAATCCTTCGTTCACCTATAGCCCATCTTCGCCATATGCTGGGCAGACGGTTCAATTTACTGACACCTCTACCGGTAACCCGACTTCGTGGCAATGGGATTTTGGAGACGGCTCCAGTTCCGCCATTCAGAACCCAACACATGTATATTCAACTTCAGGGACTTATACTGTTACCCTTAGAGTGACAAATAGTGCTGAAAGCAAAACTACCAGTAAGACTATTACAGTAAAACCGGTTGTTCTGGCAGATTTTTCATTTAGCCCGACGAATCCGACCGTTGCAACTTCAGTCCAGTTTACTGACAAATCAACTGGTAATATAACATCATGGTCCTGGAAGTTTGGCGATGGGGCTACCAGTACCCAGAAGAATCCGGTGCACACCTATTCAGCAGCCGGCTCTTATAACGTGACTCTTACCGTTTCTGATGGGATGACTTCTAATTCTATGACCCAGACTATTACTGTGAAGGCTAATATTTTGGCCGATTTTACCTATAGCCCGAGCTCACCAGTGGTGGGGCAGGAAATTCAATTCCTTGATAATTCACAGGGGGCGCCGACCAGCTGGCAGTGGGACTTTGGAGATGGTGCGAAAAGCACCTCCAAGAATCCAACACACACTTATTCTCAAGCAGGAACCTTCAACGTGAAGCTTACAGTTAGTGATGGGGTTAATCCAAATACCACAACCAAATCTGTATCAGTCACAACCTCATCAAAGCGGGTGATTACAGCTGCGAGCCCGGCCCTGGCTGATGTTCAGGCAGCGATAGCGCAGGCCAATCCAGGGGACACGGTGGTGGTACCTAATGGATCAACGACCTGGAATCAGCAACTTGTCATTAATAAGGGGATAATTTTGAAGGCAGCAACCAAGGGTGGGGTCACTATCACTATGGGGTTTGAAGGACAAAACTTCAAAGATAGTAATTATCTGATTAAATACGAGCCATCTAATCCTTCGGCAAACGAACCTTTTAGAATTTCTGGCTTCAAATTTGATGGAAATCATAAAGGAGAAGGTATTACACTGAAGAACACTACTACAACTGCCATTAACAGAATAAGGATTGATAATAATGAATTTTCAAATTGGCAAACTGATGTTGCTGCCAGAGTAATAAATATTGAAGGAACTGTTTATGGGGTTGCAGATAATAATATTTTCTACAATGATGATTCATCAACTTATCGTGCTTTTTCTTTTTATAGTTATTATGGGGGACAAGATGCTTGGAAATATTTAACTTATGACCACGGAACGGCAGATAATTTTTACTTTGAGGACAATATTATCTATACAAAGAATGTGATTGCGACTGATGGTGCTGGTGGAAGGTATGCTTTTAGACATAACAATATCATTTTGAATCAGCCCCCAGGAACACTCATGCTTTATCTCCTTGACGCTCATGGGAATATGGGAGAGGGGGGTAACTGGGGACAAATGGGCGTGGAATTTTATGAAAACGATATTGAGCTGAATTCTAATGGTATAGTCTTTATTGACATTCGGGGTGGAAAGGGCTTGATTTATAATAATCGTGTTACTAATATGGCATCAACCCCTGCCTATCAAGTTAGAGAAGAATATTATGATTGGCTTAATCCGCCTGCTAAAAATTTAATAAGCGGACAACCCCAATATGTATCAGAATGCTACTTCTTTAATCAAACCAATAACGGAAACAAGATTTATCCCAGACTTTCTATTTCCCAAACCCTTGACTATGGTGGAGGGGAAGGAATCGTTCCGAGAGAAGATGTCCATGTATTTATAGAAAAGAGTAGCTTTGATGGTTCGTCGGGGGTAGGGGTTGGAACACTTTCACAACGACCGGCCTCTTGCACAAAAGAAGGTGTGGCTTGGTGGGCAACTGATGAGAAAAAGCTATATAGGTGGCATAATGGCAAATGGGAACTTTACTACATCCCTTATACATATCCACACCCATTAAGAACTGTTCTGGGTGGTTAAAACAGATTTTATCAAAAAAAATATCTCTATAGAATATATGAAAGCTTTCTTATTATTTCTTGACATCTTTTTCCCTTTCTGTTATTAAACTTTTAGTGTCTATTTGATAGATGATAATACTATTGGGTGAATTTTTGGGGCGCTTTAGAATTGGGGAGAAAAATAAATATATTTATTCGATTATGAATATTATTGCCAAGAGAGTATTATTAATCTATCTTATTCTTTTTAAATGCTTTTTATTTTCTTATAATAATGATTTAGATTCAAAAAGACATAGTATTGGCAAATCAGAGGGCTATATATCTTCTAAGCTAAAGGCTTCTTTTTATTATTATCCACCCATTGCCTTTCCTGGGCAATTAATAAGATTTTATGATGCTTCTATAGGCAATCCAGATAATTGGATCTGGAGTTTTGGTGATGGTGGCGTTAGTTATGAGAAAAACCCTGTTCATATTTATGAGGATTCTAATATTTATAATATAACTTTGCGAGTTGCTAAAGAAAACCAGATTAATACCGAAAATAAGCTTATTATAATTCGGTCTTCTGTTAACTCTAGTTCTGAAAAACCCAAAGCTGATTTTGTTTTTGATCCAGAAAATCCTCAAGTAGGATTACCTGTCAAGTTTTATGACATATCAACTGGAAACCCAGATCAAAGAATCTGGCAATTCGGATATTTTGATTTTAGCTTCCTAAAAGATCCAATAAAGGTGTTTCTTGTAAGTAAAAATTATGTTGTGTCATTAACTGTAAGGAATAAATATGGTTCAGACAAATGTATCAAATATATTAAAATTGGAGACACAACCCGAAATATTATAATTGCAAAGAGTTGTTCCCTGGCTGATGTTCAGGCAGCGATAGCGCAGGCCAATCCAGGGGACACGGTGGTGGTACCTAATGGATCAACGACCTGGAATCAGCAACTTGTCATTAATAAGGGGATAATTTTGAAGGCAGCAACCAAGGGTGGGGTCACTATCACTATGGGGTTTGAAGGACAAAACTTCAAAGATAGTAATTATCTGATTAAATACGAGCCATCTAATCCTTCGGCAAACGAACCTTTTAGAATTTCTGGCTTCAAATTTGATGGAAATCATAAAGGAGAAGGTATTACACTGAAGAACACTACTACAACTGCCATTAACAGAATAAGGATTGATAATAATGAATTTTCAAATTGGCAAACTGATGTTGCTGCCAGAGTAATAAATATTGAAGGAACTGTTTATGGGGTTGCAGATAATAATATTTTCTACAATGATGATTCATCAACTTATCGTGCTTTTTCTTTTTATAGTTATTATGGGGGACAAGATGCTTGGAAATATTTAACTTATGACCACGGAACGGCAGATAATTTTTACTTTGAGGACAATATTATCTATACAAAGAATGTGATTGCGACTGATGGTGCTGGTGGAAGGTATGCTTTTAGACATAACAATATCATTTTGAATCAGCCCCCAGGAACACTCATGCTTTATCTCCTTGACGCTCATGGGAATATGGGAGAGGGGGGTAACTGGGGACAAATGGGCGTGGAATTTTATGAAAACGATATTGAGCTGAATTCTAATGGTATAGTCTTTATTGACATTCGGGGTGGAAAGGGCTTGATTTATAATAATCGTGTTACTAATATGGCATCAACCCCTGCCTATCAAGTTAGAGAAGAATATTATGATTGGCTTAATCCGCCTGCTAAAAATTTAATAAGCGGACAACCCCAATATGTATCAGAATGCTACTTCTTTAATCAAACCAATAACGGAAACAAGATTTATCCCAGACTTTCTATTTCCCAAACCCTTGACTATGGTGGAGGGGAAGGAATCGTTCCGAGAGAAGATGTCCATGTATTTATAGAAAAGAGTAGCTTTGATGGTTCGTCGGGGGTAGGGGTTGGAACACTTTCACAACGACCGGCCTCTTGCACAAAAGAAGGTGTGGCTTGGTGGGCAACTGATGAGAAAAAGCTATATAGGTGGCATAATGGCAAATGGGAACTTTACTACATCCCTTATACATATCCACACTCATTAAGAGTAATTTTGGGGGACTAAATCGGTTTGTATTTTTGAGATGGCAAGTTTTTTTATAGAATTTAGATCCGGCAGAAAAAAGAAAAATGTTCCTGCTATAAAAATAGGCGATATAATCGTTATATTTATAGGAAAAATTATAAAAAAAGCATTAATCTATGACGAAGATTGGAATTTATTTTCTTTAAAAGAATCAATTAATCTTATTATAACTGAGATAAAAAGAAGCCAATTAAAAGCTGATATTTTTACCTTTGCTCAAAAAATTCCAAACGTAACCCCTTATTTTAAATATTTTTATGAGTGGGATAATGTTGCTGCTATTCCAATCACAAGCTATCAAGATTGGCTTTCTTCTCTTTCAAGCGATGCAAGAAAAGATATAAAACGTGCAGAGCGAATGGGTGTAATAACAAAGACAGTTGATTTTAGCGATGAATTGGTTTCAGGAATTATAGAAATCCATAATGAATCTCCCATTCGTCAAGGCAGGTACTTTGTGCATTATGGCAAAGATTTTGATACGGTTAAAAAGGAATATGCTACTTATCCCGATAGAAGCGAGTTCATTGCCGCTTATCATAATAATGAGTTGATCGGATTGATTAAAATTGTTTACGTAGGCGAGCTTGCCTGCATAATGGAAATACTTTCGAAAATAAGTCATTATGATAAAAGACCTACAAATGCGCTTATTGCGAAAGCTGTAGAACTTTGCTCTCAAAAACAGATTCTTTATTTAACTTATGGGAAATATTATTACGGCAAAAAGAAAAGAGATTCGGTTGTTGATTTCAAAAAACGCGTAGGTTTTATAAAAATTCTATACCCAAGATACTATATACCGTTAAGTTTAAAAGGGAGAATCGCGATTTTTCTCGGATTACATCAGGATTTATTAGATTTGGTTCCCTCATTTTTAATATATTTATATCGCATATTGAGGTCGATGCTAATAAAGCAAAAATATTCGAAGATAATGAAAAGATAATAAACAAATGAACCCAATAATATTTCAATTTAAAAAAATTATTAATATTTTAATATTGGAAATACGAAAAAGTTAATTATTTTATTATGAGTGGCGGAGATAAAAAGTGCCGGGAATAACAGGAATAATAAGTAATCATCTTTTTCTAAAAAATAACCCTTATTTATTGGACCGTATGGTCGCTATCCAAGTAAATGAAAAATTTTATATAAAAGGGAGATATGATGATAATAAAATAGGCATCCATGTGGGATGGAATAATTACGATATATTCTCTTGTCAAAAATTGCCAATTTTAAATGAAAAAAAAGATATAGCTATGATATTTATAGGAGAAGATTATAGAAGCGATAGAATAGATAATTCTTTGCAAAAATCAGGGCATAAATTTTGCGGTGGGGGCTCTGATTATATCGTTCATATTTATGAAGAGAAAGGCTTAGACTTTTTGAAGGACCTCAACGGCTTATTTTGTGGTTTAATAATTGATTTTAGAACAAACGAGATACATTTATTTAATGATCCGTTTGGCATGAAGCGTATCTATTATCATCAATCAAATGAAGCTTTTTATTTTTCTAGCGAAGCTAAATGCTTATTAAAAGTCCTGCCAAAGCTTCGTTCTATTGATTATGATGGTCTTGGCGAATTCTTTTCTATTGGCTGTACCTTAAAAGACAAGACAATATTTGATGGGATATCCATATTTCCTTCAGGTTCTATATGGAGCTTTTCTCTAGGAAGGGTATTTAGAAAAAAAAGATATATATTATTTTCAAAAAGCAACGGAGGTTATTTAGATAAATATTCTTTATATAATAAATTAAAAGAAATTTTTCCAATAATAATTTCACGCTATTATAAGAATAATGAAAGAATGGGTGTCTCTATGACAGGAGGTTTAGATACACGCTTAATTATGTCTTGGGCAAATTTTCCCCCTTATAGAGTTCCTTGTTATACATTTAGTGGTATATATCGGGATTGTCATGATGCAAAAATTGCCAGAAAAGTTGCAAATGCATGTCAGCAGCATCATAAAATTATTAGAATGACGCGTGCTTTTTTTTCAGAATTTCCTTCATTAGCAAAAAAAACAGTGATATATACAGACGGAACAATGGACGTGAGCGGAGCACCAGAACTTTATATGCTCAGGCAAGCTAGAGAAATAGCTCCGATTCGCTTGACCGGAAATTATGGAGATCAGGTCTTAAGAGGAGTTATAGGGTTCAAGCCAAAGTTATTAAATATGCATATTTTTGATAATAATTTTGCTCTTTTTATTCAAAAGGGGATAGAAACTTATCAAGAATTAGAATCTAGTTTTTATCTTGATTTTTTTCTTTATAATCAATTGCCTTACCATCATTATTCCAGATTTGCATTAGAACAAACTCAGGTCCTCATGAGAAATCCATTTCTAGATAAAGAACTGATTAATATTCTTTATAATTTGTCAAAAGACGCACCACTTGACTTAGCTTTGACTTTGAAATTGATTTATGAAGGAAATGCTCAACTAACTAAAATTCCTACGGACCGCGGTAAAAGATATCCGTCGCTTCCAATAATAACATCATTAAGAAGCTCAATTAAAGAATTTACATACAAAGCGGAATATGCGTATGATTATGGAATGCCTCATTGGCTTTCCGAAATTGACTCTTGCCTTAGTAAGTTGAATATACAGCAACTGTTTTTAGGTAGACAAAAAATTTATCATTTTCGGACCTGGTATAAGAATGAGCTTTCTGGATATATAAAAGATATTTTATTAAGCCCACGCGCGTTAAACAGGCCATATATTGTTAAGAAACAAGTTGAAAATATAATAGATTTACATACGAAAGGTAAAAGAAATTATACGCGAGAAATTCATTCGCTTTTAACTGCTGAACTTATACATAGACATCTTATTGAAACATTATAGTGTGCCTTGGATTATTTCATTTTATATTTTTTTTGGTTAATAAGCGCTTTAACATTGTGAAGTTACCGAATCTTGTCGAATTGATTAGCATCAAATACAAATGGCTCTGTATGAAATTGAATTCTTCTTTTCTATTTGGATGAACCATCAGTTCTATATTTTCAGTTTTCGAGAAATTAATGATTTTTCGTAGTCTTTCCATGTTTTGAAATGGGCTTAGGCTGTAAAATCTATGGGTTGAAATGTAATATATATTAATATAGTAATCCAAAAGTCTTCTATATAAAATATTAAATGGGTCTTTTTCTCCCCAACTAAATGTAAACGTTCTGCGAATAGGTATATCTTTTGGCAGGTAATTGCCCAGGATAACGTTTGCACAAAGATGCATATGTTGATGTCCATTATAAAAAGCAGGGGGCCTTCCATAAAGACGTAAGAATTCTTCTTCTTGGGCTCTGAAAACTAAATCAAAAGATTTTTTAAGTATCTGATTATAAATTAGTTGGCTAAATTTTGATTTCAAAAGGTAAGAGGAAATTGCATCTTGATGCTTTTGCAGTAAGGAACTTACGTTAGGCTGTGTAAATGGCCAAGTAAGGTTAATATGAAGGCCAACTTCAAGATCAAGTTCATATGACATTTTGGCAGCTCTAATTGAATCCGCCATAAATACCATTGCGCTAACACTTGTAATTCTATTGTTTTTGTATGCGAGCATGATGTTGTTAGTGGCATGATTATCGAGGCCAAAATCATCCGCAGTTATTATAAGCATCTTTATCTTCAATTATTATATTTTATTATATTTCATTTTATATTGAAAAAAAATATAAATTATTAAATTAAAAGGCATTCCGTGTTGTTGTATAAAAATGTTCGCAAATTTGATCTATTAGGATGAGCCATCGTAATATCTCCTTTTAAAGACATTAACCTTAAGAAAGGAGGTTTTTATTTACGATGGCTCACAGAGATTCTAAGACGATTTTACAAGGAGTGCTAACTGGAATTTTGGTGGAGGAGGATCCGATAAAGGCTATGCCGGAGTGGTTGTTGACGGAGCAGATACGGATTGAGGGGGAAGCTAAGTTAGGGGTACCGAAAGGCAAGCATAGGAAGTAACGGAGGACTAACTATTCCGGGTACTGGGTGAGGATGCTTCACACTCGGGTTGGAACGATGTATCTGTTAGTGCCAAAGGTTCGCAAAGTCGGTTACATACGGTTTTTTGTGACGGAGAGAAATCGCTCTGAGTAAGCGTTATTGAGTCTGGTCTAGAAAGCTTTTGTAAATCGGGTATCTACGAGGAAGATAGAAAGGCTGGCCAAGAGCTTAGGGAGAGAGGGCCTCTCAGCCTTAAAGGTTTCGGAGATAACGAGAGGCGCAGATGAGCGGGTGGAGGAGTTTCGGACAAGGTCTTTACAGGTGGAATATCCGTTTATCTGGGTAGATGCACCATATGAGAAGGCACGGCACAATAGTCGGGTGATATCCTCAGCCATAAACATAGAGCAGGGGGTAGATTTATAGATTTAAAGGGGCAGTATTAGCGATGGAGCCGATGTGGGAGGATAATGAGGATTCTTGGCGGGAGTTTAGGAGGAAGCAAAAGAAGCGTAGGGTTAGGCAGGTGCGGATGTTTATGCCTGATGCTCATCAGGGGATAAAGGCGGCGGTGAAAAAGGAGTGGTTAGAGAAGAGCTGGCATAGATGCAAGATGCATTTTATGCGAAACATTCTGGCTAAGGTCCTTCCTAGCGACAAAGCTAATCTATCAGAGCAGCTGATACAGATCTGGCTTCAGCCAGTGAGAAGTAGTGCAGAGAAGCTGGCAGAGCTCATCATAAAGGAGTAAGAGGAGAAGTATCCTGAAGCTATGCGCTGCCTGGAAGAGTAGGAGGAACTGGAAGACTCTTTGCAGTTATATAACGTTCCTGAAATAGACAAGCGCCGTATCTCCTCCACGAATGTTCTATAGAGAACCGACCGGGAGATAAGACGGAGGAGCAGAGTAGTTGGAGAGTTTCCTGCCATTGAGTCGTGTCTAAGACTGGTCACTGCTTATCTAAACAAATACACTGAGGACTGGGCTAATGAGAATGTTTATATCATAGCTGATAAGCTGGGACCACTGATAGAGCAAGAGTCAGCGCAGGTGGCTAATTAGGAGCTAAGAATGGAGTGTTTACGATGGCCGAACTGCGAACAAAACCTTATGTGGCCAAACTGATTAAACCTATTTTTTGTAAAGCTTGCTTTATAAAAATATAGAAAATGCTTTTTGCTTAATAATTGTTCATCTTATAAAAGCCGTTAGTTTTTTTATCCTGGGCAATAAACACTCAAGTGCGTTCCATAAAAATGCGCTAAGCTTGCAATCTGAAACCTGATATTTGCCTAACAAATTGGTATCAATTCCGAGTTTGCCTGCTAGCCCAGCTTTAAAGTGATATATTCCAGGGTAGATTTCAGGGTTAATTCCGTTTAGGTCATAAAATCTATATCCATTTTCCTTCAACCATTTAACAAATGTCCAATGGATCATATAGGAGCCATTAGTTTTCAGTCCAATATTGCTTGTTGCTCCCGCTATATAAACACCGAGGTTACCTATAGCAGAGAAAATCCCACCAGAACAAGAATCCCCATTATATTTGCATATAATTACAATTAATTTTAATTCTAATGGAAGATGTTGTTGAACCCTTTTAAAATGATTCAAATCCATTAAATCTTTTAAGCCTTTTCTTTCAGCCATTTCTGAATAAATCTTCTTAAATTCATCGAAAAGCACTTCTTTACTACCTATTATTATTTCTAAATTGTTTTTTTCCGCTCGATTAAGACAGTTTCTCCATTTTTGATTTAATGACGATCGCAATTCTTCATAGGAATGCGTTAGATCCATAAGTAATGTTCTCTTGATGAATTTATTATATAGCTGGTAACCCTCTTCTCTTAGGATGTTATCAAAATGCTCATTTTCTATTTTGGTATATATCAATGGATAGATTCGCAAAAAAAGATTTTGGCGCAGCGACAATTCAAACCTAAGTGCTCTAACAATATTCCTGAATACTTCTAAATTGTGCGGTGTACCTTTTTTTCTCCACATAGGTCCCCAATATACGTAAGCAAATCCAATTTTTAAAATTGGTACCCTGAAAATTCTTACCTGAGCTGCTGCTACAATATCCTCTTTTCTCTTTAAAATTAAATGTTGCACTCGATTATGACCATATTTTAGAACATCATATGGCCATGTCTGAAATATATTTGCATCCTCAAATTGTTTAATCAAATCATGCCATTCAATTTTTTGGCAATGCTTAACAAAATAAGAATAATCTTTATCTAAAAGCATATTATAAATTAAAAATATTTATTCATTAAAATCAATTGGTGCTCTATATAGTTGCTTTGGGATATTCATTATAATCATAATTTGAAAAAGCTATTCAAAAATGAAACTTATATCTTTTAGCATCTCTAAGATATAGCATTTTTATTGCTTTTCTTCAAGTAGAAATGAATGCCGGTAAAATAGAAGATTTCTAATTTGATATTAGAGGTTATATATTATAACCTTCCATTTTAAGTAAGAAATAAAAAATAAAAGGTTTATATTCTTAATGGCGCAAAAGAATATAAGATATCAAGTTTTTGGTATAAAGAGTTGTATGTAGAGAAATTGGTAAATTCTATCTTTGAATGGTTAATTGAAGTATATTTAGATGCAATAATGAGAGCGTCAAAGGAAAAAACCCGTCAAGTAGTATCATTCTATTTTACCAATATATATAATCCGGGAGGACACTCGGGGAGGAATAATAATATTAGCAATTATCATGGCCTTTTTGATTATCTTGATAACCACATAGATTAAGTTCAACTGGCCGAGGTAAGACTTGCTAGAGGAGCAAATATAGAAAAATATGGATTACATCTGATGGGATCTTTAGAGGAATATTAAACTGCCCCGAGTGAGTGGGGCGCGGATAATTATATTTTATACTAATCAAAAGTATTCAAGCGGAAGCAAAATAATTGGATAGGAATAATGCCTTAAGTGTAAAGTTTATTGTTGACGAAGTAGCCTTGCCAAGGTCACAAATTTCGATAAGATTTACCTCACGAGGAGAGGCTAAAAAAGCTATGGACATTTCCGAGATAAGAACTCCTGAGGAAATGACTGGGCTGACGGTTAATATCAATAAATATACCAAGTACTCGGCAACTAACATGCCTATATAAAGATTGGCAGTGTTGAGCCGCTTTCAGGACAAGAATTATATAGGTCTTCTAGTTAGGGGCTAGAGCATGGCGACGACAAATTTTCTAACGAATATTGACGAGGTCCTATTATTTAGGGATCAAATATTACTTATATATTTCTGAAGCAATATCGTTTGTTGATAATAAAACATACTTTTCCTATATGGTAAAATAATTTTATGAGATAAGATACAAAATAATGATAACCTATAATAATAAGCATAGGCAATGCTAAAATATATATAAAGATTGCAAGCGTTGATTTGAACATCATAAAAGCCTTTGATCCGGGATGTTGTGAACTTATTCCGCCTCTTATAAATGCTGTCTTAATCATGTTTTTAATCTCCCATCTTTTCGGGGGGATGATTTCGCTTACTGGCGCCTCGTTACACCAAATGAATTTAAATCCTTTCTCCAACATTTTTCTTGTCAATTCTTGATCTTCACCCGCCCTTCCGAACTTAGGATCAAAATATATATTCGTCGATTCAAAAAGGGATTTCTTAATTAAAAGATTACCAGTCCTTCCTTGGGTCCATGATATTTGAAATCCTGTTCTATATAAAGGACGCTGAAAAAACATACCTTTTTTTACCCATTTAGGAGGCTCTACTTGATACAATGGATAAACAGGCCCCAATACGGCATCGGCGCCAAATTTAACAAGTGCTTTGTAAAGGTTTATAAGCCAACCCCTTTCTGGAAGTTCATCGTCATCTATAAACGCTATCAAATCTCCGGTTGAATTCATTATAGCTTTATTTCTTGCCATAGCGATGTTCTTATTTCTCTCTACGATATAAGTAATTTTTATGTTTGAGTTAATTGAATATTTATTAACGATATTTTCTGCTGAACGAAGGATATCGTTATCTACTACAACCACAGAATAAGTAAATAGATTTTCTGTATCCTGCTGCAAAAGCATATTTAAAAGTTTTGGCAAAAATTTGGTCCTCCGGTAAGTACAAACACAAATTGAAACATGTGGGGAAGTTGAATCACCTATCTGTGTTTTGCACATTTTCAAGATCATGCATATGTTATATTTTCTTTATGAAGTTATGGAACTTCTATTCTTTTAAATTATGTTTTAACCGCTAATTATTTTAATCTTTTATTTACTTCATTTTCAAGCTTATGAAGTAACGCATATAAAATCAGCTAAATGTGACGGCTCACCCTGATAAAAGAGTAAAAAATATATTGGCTTATGATTTCTATAGCCACCAGGTTTGTTTATGAAATATGCCGAAGGACGAGATTATGGTTTTAGAAATTAGGTTTGGAGAAGATTTTTAAGCATATCTCCTTCAGGAAGAAGAAATATTCGCAAGGGGCGCAAAAAATGATGAAAAAATAATTTAGAAGATATGAATTAGTGCAATCGCAACTTTACCGGTTATTTATTATGTAAATATAAAAGAATGGTAATACTTTTTTCCGAGAAAATAAGTAACATAATTGCTAGTGTATAAAAATGTTCGCGATTTGAGCTAAGAGGATGAGCCATCGTAATATCTCCTTTTAGAGAACTCAACTTCAAAAAAGGAGGTTTTTACTTACGATGGCTCAAAGAGATTATAA